>Ga0126313_10002696_pt1 | contig 10046 bp, 10 predicted proteins | sample Plot105A_FD_89954 | JGI IMG/M metagenome (GOLD analysis project Ga0126313, IMG submission 89954) | Serpentine soil microbial communities from UC McLaughlin Reserve, CA, USA - Plot105A | ecosystem: Environmental > Terrestrial > Soil > Grasslands | place: USA: UC McLaughlin Reserve, Lake County... | reverse complement strand
TCTGAGGTAATCACCTCCCAACACTAACCGGACTCGCCGGCGCGTGTACGGGCCCGCGCCTTGTCGCCGCGGAGCACGCATGCGAGGATCGCCGGACATGCCGGCCCGCTCCCGCGAGGGCGAGAACGAAGCAGGAGCCGAGCCCGCCCGCGCCGCGGCGGCGTTCTCCGAGCCGGGGCTCGGCACACCGGCGCCGGGCCTGACTCGGGGGACCGCCGCGGAGCACGGAGCAGCCCTGGCGCGGCTCCCAGGGGACGGCGCGCGCCGCGCGCTGCTGCGCCAGATCGCGGGCGGCTACGGCAACCGCCACGCCGCGCGCGCGGTTGCGGCGCGATCCGGCGCCCCGCGCGTGCTCGCGCGGCTGGTGGCCACCGAGGACGACCGCGCGAGGCTCAAGCGGATCGCCACGCGCGCCAAGGGCCAGACGGGGTTCAAGAGCGAGGGTCACCACCTGATCTGGGAGCTGATCCACGTCTACTGCCCGGAGAAGGCCGGCAGGCTGAGCGGCAGCGGCTACAAGAGCGGCTTGACCGGCTTCCGGCTCGACGCCGGCTCCGGCATCGAGGCGGGCGACGACGTCGTCGACCGCGTCGCCAACGGGCAGGCGGACGCGGTCGGCGCCGAGCTCCGCAAGGCGCTGGACGCCGTTCCCGCCGCGGCCTCGGCGCCCGCCCGGGCCGCCGCGCCCGTTGCTCCGGAGTCCGCCGCGGATCGCCAGACGCGCGAGGCGATCCAGCTGCAGTTCGGCGTGACCGTCCTCGCCGGCGACAAGGGCTGGTCGGGCGAGGACCTCGTCGACCTCCGGGACGCGCTCGGCATGCTGAGCGCCCGCGAGCGGACCTTCCTGACCGGGTTCTCCCTGTTCCGCTTCTCGACCAAGGAGGCCCGCAACGCCCGCTTCTTGAACACGATCACCACCGACCACTCCGCCCTGACCGAGCTGAGCAACGACGTGCCGCCCACCACGGCGCGGATCTCGGTGTTCGACGAGGCGTTCGGGCGGGCCCGCGTCCTGGAGAGCGGGACCAAGGCGATGAAGACGACCGGCCACGGCGGCGTCAACCTGGGCGTCTATGTGCTGCTGCACGAGTTCGGCCACACGATCGAGTCGTCGGGCCGCTTCCCCGCGACGATCATGGCCGCGTTCGAGCGGCTCCTACTCCGGGCGACCCAGCCGATCACGAACGCGCCGCAGTCGCGGGGGACCGACGCGCGCGAGAAGTACTGCGAGGGCTTCGCGCGCTTCCACGCCGATCGCGACGGCCTGAGGGAGCACAACGCGGCGATCGTGAACTTCTTCGCGCGCGGTCAGCACCTGCCGTGAGCGAGGTCCGGCCGCCTCACTGCCGGCGGACGGCTAGCTGACGTCCTCGGCGCCCTCGGGCGCCTCGACCGCCTCGACCTGCGCCTCAGGCGGCGCCGCAGCGGCGCGCTTGCGCTCTTCCTTCTTGGCCTGCTTGCGCAGCCGCCGCTCGCGCACGGCCGCCTCGCGGTTCATCTTCGCGAACGTGGTCTTCTTCTTGGAGCTGGACGCCATGCGTCTCCTTCCGTCGGGAGCGGTTCCGCGCGCGACACGCCGCTCGGCGTGTCAAGGCGGGAACGAGGCGGACCGCCCGGCACGACGTATCACAGTAGCTGGTCGGCCGGAGGCCCTTGCACCTTCGTCAATCTCGTGCTCCTCCTGTCGCCGATGCACACGGCAGCCGGGCGGTAAGCGTCGTGCCCGCGCCGGCGGGGCTCTCCACGCCGAGGTCGCCGCCGAGCGCCTCGACGCGGTCACGCAGCCCGCGCAGTCCCGACCCGCCGCGCGCGTCGGCGTTCCCGACGCCGTCGTCGGCGACCATGACCAGTGCGCTGCCGTCGACGCGGCGCACGTCGACGCGCACGCGCGACGCCCGCGCGTGCTTCGACGCGTTGGTGAGCGCCTCGGCGACGATGTAGTACGCCGCGGCCTCGACCGGCTGCGGCAGCCGGTCCTCGAGCCGCGCGGAGATCTCGACCGGGACGTCGGTGCGCTCGGCGAGCATGTCGAGCGCCGGCACGAGCCCGTGGTCGGTGAGCACGGCGGGATGGATGCCGCGAGCCAGCTCGCGCAGCTCCTCGAGCGCGTCGGCGAGCTCCGCCTTCGCGCGCCGCAGCAGCTCCCCCGCCTGTGGGTCGCCCTCGGCGAGCTTGCGCTCGCAGACGCGCAGTTGGAGCGACAGCGCCACGAGCCGCTGCTGCGCGCCGTCGTGCAGGTTGCGCTCCAGGCGCCGCCGCTCGGCGTCGCCCGCCTCGACGATCCGGGCGCGCGAGGCCGCGAGCTCCTGCCGCGCCTCCGCGTTGGCGAGGGCGAGCGCGACGAGCTCGGCGAAGTCCGCGATCCGCCGCTCCGCGCCCTCCGGGAACGGCTGCTCCTCCACGGTGGAGACCATGACCGCACCCCAGAGCCGGCCGCTGAGCTTGATCGGCGCCCCGACGGAAGAGCGGAAGCCGAGATCGCGCAGCAGCTCGGCCGTCGCGCCGGTCACGCCCTCGTAGCTGTCGGTGCGCTCCGGCTCGCCGCTGCGCTGGATCCGGGCGGCGACCGTCGGACCGTCGAGCGCCACCCGCGTCCCCACCGGCACGTTCCGCACGGCGCCGGTGCTCCATCCGCCGGTCACGACCGCCGTGCCGTCGGGCTCGAAGCGGACCATGTTCGACGTCTGCGCCCCGAGCAGGCGCCCGACCTCCTCGGTCACGACCGCCGACACGCGCGCCTGCTCGGTCTCGGCGGCGACCGTCGTCGCCACGCGCCGCAGCGCGGCCTGCTCCTCGACCAGCGCCCGCAGCGCCGCCTCGTGGCGCTTGCGCTCGGTGACGTCGCGGAGGTAGCCCGTGAAGATCGGCGGCCCGGGGAGCTGCGGCCGGGTGATCGCGATCTCGACCGGGAGCTCGCTGCCATCGGCGCGCATCGCCGGGAGCTCGACCGGATGCCCGACCATCCTGCCCTGGCCGGTCGTGACGTAGCGCTCCAGCCCGCGGCGGTGCGGCTCGCGCAGCGCGGGCGGGATGATCAGCTCGGCGAGGTCCTCGCCGACCATCTCGCTCGCGGCGTAGCCGAACGTCCGCTCCGTCGCCTGGTTGACCTCCATCACGCGGCCCTCGGCGTCCATCGTGATGATGCAGTCGAAGGCGGCGTTGAGGATCGCCGTCTTGCGCGCCTCGCTCTCCCGCAGCCGGTCCTCCGCGCGCCAGCGCTCGACGCACTGGCCGATGCGGCCGCCGAGGCTGGTCATCGTCGCGAGCAGGCCGTCGTCCGGCTCCCGTCGCTCGGTGGCGAGGAACTCCGCCGCGGCGATCACGCCGGCGGCGCCACGGATCGGGAAGCAGAACGCGGCGTGCAGGCCCGCCCGCGCGGCGCTCTCCCCGCGCGGGAAGTTGGGATCGGCGCTGACGTCCACGATCCACGCCGGCTCGCCGCTCGCCCACACGCGGCCCGGCAGCCCCTCGCCCGGCGCGAGGACGAGGCTGCGGCTGATCTCCGCGAACGGCTCCGGCTCCTGCCACGTCGCGGCGCAGCGGAGCGCGCCGGCGTCCGCCGTCCACAGCGCGCCGGCGTCCCAGCCGAGCGACTCGCCGATCGCGGCGAGCAGCCGCGGGTACGCGCTCTCCTCGTCGCACGCCTCGGCGAGGACGCGCGCGACCGCGTGCTCGGTCCGCAGGAGGACCGCCGCGTCATGATGCTGCGCGTCCACGGTCATGGCCTCACAGGGACCAACCTTAGGCGACGGGCGCGTAGAGTTGCCCCGCCGTGCCCGTCAATATCGTCATCGTCGACGACCACGCGATGGTGCGCAGCGGTCTCCGGCTGCTGCTCGAATCCGAGGGCGAGTTCAGCGTGGTGGCCGAGGCCGGCGACGTGGACGCCGCGCTGCGGTGCGCCGCGGAGCATCGTCCGGGCGTCATCCTCCTCGACCTCAACATGCCCGGCCGGCCGAGCCTGCCGGCGATCCCCGAGCTGCTCGCGGCCGCGCCCGGCGCCGCGGTGGTCGTGATGACCATGCAGGACGAGCCGGCGTACGCGCGCGCCGCGCTGACGGCGGGCGCGAGCGGCTACGTGCTCAAGGAGGCGGCCGAGGTGGAGCTGCTCGAGGCGGTGCGCGCCGCGGCGGCCGGCCGCACCTACCTCAACCCGAGCCTCGGCGCCCGGCTGGCCGCCGGCGTGCCCTCGCCGCCCACCGGCGAGGCCCCGACGGCCGCCGCGATGGAGCTCGCGATCGGGTCCACGTTCGCCGGCCACCGGATCGACGCGGTCGCCGGCCGCGGCGGCATGGGCGTCGTCTACCTGGCGACCGACCTCACACTGGACCGGCGGGTGGCGCTCAAGCTGATCGCGCCCGGGCTGGCGAACGACCCGGTGTTCCGGGCCCGTTTCGAGAGCGAGTGCAAGCTGGCCGCCGCGATCGACCACGCCAACGTCGTGCAGATCTTCCACGCGGGCGAGGAGCGCGGGCTCCTCTACGTGACCATGCGCTACATCCAGGGCACCGACCTGCGGACGCTGCTGGCCGACGAGGGCCGGCTCGCGCCCGCCCGCGCGGTCGGGATCGTCGCCCAGGTCGCGGGAGCGCTGGACGCGGCGCACCAGCGAGGGCTCGTGCATCGCGACGTCAAGCCCGCCAACGTCCTCCTCACCACGCGCGACGGCTCCGAGCACGCGTTCCTCACCGACTTCGGGGTGAGCAAGCAGCGGACCTCGAACACGGGGCTCACCAAGACCGGCTTCGCCGTCGGGACCGCTGACTACATGGCGCCCGAGCAGGCCCGGGGCGCGGAGGTCGACGCGCGCGCGGACATCTACGCGCTCGGCTGCGTGCTGTACCGCGCGCTCACCGGCACCGTCGTGTACGAGCGCGACTCCGATGTGGAGAAGATGTGGGCGCACATCCACGACCCGCCGCCCACGCTGCTCGAGGTGTGCCCGGAGCTGCCCCGCGGGCTCGGCGTCGTGCTCGACCGCGCGCTCGCCAAGCGCCCGGAGGACCGCCAGCCGTCCGCTGCCGAGCTCGCGCGGCAGGCGATGGCCGCCGTGGCCTGACCGTCAGCGGACGAGCCGGAAGCGCCACGCAGTGCCGATGGCCTCGTCGGGCACCTCGCCCTCGTGGACGAAGCCGCACTTCTCCAGCACGCGCGCGGACGCACCGCGCTCGGCGCGCGTGTGGGCGACGATCGCCTCCACGGCGGGCGCGGCGAAGCCCTCGTGCACCAGCTCGTGCACGGCCGCGGTGGCGATGCCGCGGCCCTGCCAGGCCGGCGCGATCGCGTAGCCGAGCTCGATCACGCCGTCGCGCGGCGCGCCCTTGAAACCGCCCCAGCCGACCAATGTGCCCGGGTCGCCGAGGACGAAGAACCGTGTACCCCACCGGCTGCTGCCGGGATCCGCGGCGACGGCGTCGCGCGTCCTCTGCACCGCGTTCGGAAACACGTCCCAGCCCTCGGCCACCTCGCAGCCGAGCGCGCGCTCGAGCTCGCCGCGGCCGGCGAGCGCCGCGTCGAGCAGCCCGAGATCGGGGATCACGAGACGGACGCCGGCGGGCATCGGGGAGGGAGTGTCGCCGCCCGGTGAGCGGCGCCTACCCGGCGCGGTCGTCGTCGCGCGGGACGATCCGCATCATCGACACCTCTTCCCCGGAGCGGCTGTCCGGATAGACGACGTACGCGCCCGCGCTGCCGCCGAACCACGACTGCACGGCCTCGCCGACGTAGATGCCCGCGCGCTGCGAGCCGTCGGCCTGCTCGACCCAGATCTTCTGCCCTTCGTGCAAGGTGTCCACGCCCGCCATCCTGTCGGAGAACGGCAGCGGGGTCTAGCGAATCGTGACCTCTACCGTCGCCCGGCTCGGGTCCCACTGGTGCGCGCGGATCGAGATCGCTCACGTTCGCTCGCCGGCTCGCACGGGAAGCGGGAGGCGGTTGGCCGGCGGCGCGAGCGGACACGCCCAGCGCGGGTCGTAGGAGCACGAGGGGTTGTAGGCGAGGTTGAAGTCGAGCACGAGCCGGCCGTCCTCGGTGCCGAGATCCGCGCCCTTGACGGTGTCGAGCAGGTACCGGCCCGCGCCGTAGGTCTCGGCGCCGCTGGTCGCGTCAGCGAACGGGACGAAGACGCCGCCGCCGTACGCGTCGAGCCAGTAGAGCTCGAGCTCGCAGTCGGTCCCGCCGAGCGTGAAGCGGGCGACGGCGAAGCGGACGAACGCCATCGGCTCGCCGGCGCTCGCCTCCACCTCGAAGCGGCGGCGCTCCGCCGGACCCACGTCCGCGGTCACCCGCGCGGCCGGGTCGAACGGGAAGTACGGCAGCCCGCTGAAGCCGGCGCGGTCCGGCAGCGGGCTCTGGGGATGGGAGGCGAACAGCTCGTCGCGACCCGCGCGCCACCCCGCGGTCGCCCGCGCGGCGTCGGGTTCTGCCCGGACCGCCGCGTAGAGCGCGAAGACCCGGCGCTTCCAGTCGAGCAGGTCGAGCTCGTCCACCCGGTCCAGTGAACAGCATCGGCGGCGTGGGAGGATCCGCCGCGATGACGGTCGATCCGCGCGCCGCCACCGGCTTCTCCACAGCTGCCGACGCGTACGAGCGGGGCCGCCCGCCGTACCCCCGAGCCGCGGTCGAGCTGCTCGTGCACGAGCTCGCGCTGTCTCCGGCCGGCACGATCCTGGACCTCGCGGCGGGCACCGGCAAGCTGACGCGGCAGCTGCTGCCGTTCGCCGAGCGCGTCGTGGCGGTGGATCCGTCGGAGCGCATGCTCGACGTCCTGCGGTCGCAGCTGCCCAGCGTCTCCGCGAGCGCGGGGACGGCCGACGCGATCCCGCTTCCGGGCGGCTCGGTGGACGCGGTCGTGGTCGGCGAGGCGTTCCACTGGTTCGGAAACGCCGCGGCCTGCCGCGAGGCCGCCGGCCCGTTCCCGGCCGAGCGCTGGCAGGACGCGGTCGCGCAGTCGGGGCGGTTCGATCCGTTGGCGAGCGCCGAGGTGGAGCACCTCGACCGGACCGACGCCGACGGCGTGGTCGCGCTCGTGGCCTCCTGGAGCTGGATCGCGAACCTGCCCGACGACGAGCGCGCCGCGCTCCTGGCGCGGGTGCGCGACGTCGTCGCGGGCGAGGCCGAGCTCGCGATCCGCTACCGCACCGAGATCTTCTGGACGCGTCGAGCGCCCTGACCACCGCGGCGACCACCGGGACGGGCCGCGGCCGGCCTTGCGTTCGGCATCGCGAGGGAAGAGGATCGCGCAAAGGCCCGAGGCTCGAAGGTCGCGCCCGCGGGCGCCATGTCTCCCGAAGGGAGCCAGATGACAACCGCGCAGCCGAGTCCGGCCGCCACCGGCTCGGGCTACCAATTGGAGGGCAGCCTCCTCGAGGTCTGCTCGTGCGACGTGCTCTGCCCCTGCTGGATCGGCGAGGATCCCGATCAGGGGACCTGCCAGTCCGTCGTCACCTACCACCTGGACAAGGGCAAGGTCCGCGGCGTGGACGTAAGCGGACTGACGCTCGTGAGCGTCGTCGACATTCCCGGCAACATCCTCGAGGGCAACTGGCGGCAGCTCGTCTACGTGGACGACCGCGCCACCGACGAGCAGGCCGGAGCGCTGCTCGACGCGTTCAGCGGCAAGCTGGGCGGCCCGCTTGCCGACCTCGCGCAGCTGATCGGCGAACGGGTCGGGATCGAGCGCGTCCCGATCACTCACGCGATCGTCGACGGCGCCGGGACGCTGAAGGTCGGGGAGAAGGTCGACCTCGCGATGCACCCGTACCGAGGCCCCGACGGCAGCACGACCACGCTCAACAACTCGATCTTCTCGACGGTGCCCGGCTCGCCGGCGTACGTGGCACAGGCCGACCACCAGCGGATCGACATACCGGAGTACGGATACGAGTGGTCCTACGAGGGCAAGAACGCGATCCAGTCCGACTGGAAGATCGACTTCCAGGGCGAGTGAGAGCCGACCTGCCCCGGCCGATCCTGCTCGCGATCGCGGCCGCCTGGGTCGCCGCGATCGTGGCGCAGGCGGCCGGGGCCGCGGCGCTGCTGCACCACGACGCGCTCATCGAGGACGGTCCCTCACCGCTGGTCGCCGGCGCGCTGTTCGTCCTCGCGTGGCAGGTGATGATCGCGGCGATGATGCTCCCGTCGAGCCTGCCGCTCATGCGGCTGTTCGGGCGGGCCTCCGCGGGCGCCCCGCATCGCTCGCGCGCGATGCTGGCCTTCCTCGGCGGCTATGCGGTCGTCTGGTCCGCCTTCGGCGCGCTCGCGTTCGCGATGGACGCCGGCCTGCACGCGGCGGTCGACGCGAGTCCCTGGCTGCACGAGCGCGAGTGGGCGATCGGCGGCTCGGTGCTCGCCCTCGCCGGCGCCTTCCAGTTCACGGCGTTGAAGGACGCCTGCCTGGACAAGTGCCGCCACCCCGCCCAGTTCCTGATCCGCTACTACGAGCGCGGTGTCGGCGGAGCCTTCCGCCTCGGCGCGCGCCACGGCGCGTTCTGCGTGGGTTGCTGCTGGGCGCTCATGCTCGTGATGTTCGCGGCCGGCGTCGCGAGCGTGGTGTGGATGGCGCTGCTGACCGCGCTGATGGTGCACGAGAAGACGCGGCCGTCGGGCCGCCGCGCCGTTCCGGTGACCGGCGTCGCCCTGCTCGGACTGTCATCCGTCGTGCTGCTCTACTCCGCGTACGCGGCCGGCGCGTAGGCGCCGCATTCGATCGCCCGGCGGCGAACCGCCTGACGACACGTCGCGGGTGCGACCAGGCGTCGTGAGGTGCGGTCAGCCCCTGGCGACCCGGCCGGAGCCCTCCCTGGGGGATGCCTGCCACCCGCCTGTATCCGGCCGGGGTCCGATGGGAGGCTGCCTCCCGTCCCTCTCGTAGACCCGATCCTCCCCAGGAGCCCCATGCAACCTCGCAATCTCGCGGCGCGCGCCGGCAGATGGAGCGCGACGCACCGCAAGACGGCCGTCATCGGCTGGATCCTCTTCGTCGTCCTTGCCACGCTCATCGGCGGCAAGGTCGGCCAGCAGAACCTGGAGCCGTCCGCGATGGGCAACGGGGAGTCCAAGCGCGGCGACATGATCGTCGCCGACGCCGGCTTCCCCGACACCATCGGCGAGCGCGTGCTCATCCAGGGCAAGGGCTCGATCACCTCCGGTGATCCTCAGGTCACCGCCGCCGTGAAGGACGTCGTCAGCCGCCTCGACAAGATCCCGGGCGTCGACGACGTCGAGAGCCCGCTCGACGCGCACGACCGCGCGAACACCGTCTCCAAGGACGGCCGTTCGGTCATCGTCAACTTCACGCTGCCGGGCAAGTCCGAGACGACCGAGGAGGTCGCAGCGCTCGAGAAGGCCGCCGAGGCGCCGCTCGCGGCCGTCGCCGCGGTCCAGAAGGCGCACCCCGAGCTCCGCGTCGAGGAGCACGGCGACGCGTCGCAGCGGAACGCGCTCGGCGCAACCGAGCGCGCTGACGAGGCGAAGTCGACGCAGGTCTCGATGGGCGGCACGCTGCTCATCCTGCTCCTCGCCTTCGGCGCCGCCGTCGCGGCCGGCGTCCCGCTGGTGCTCGGCATCTCGTCCTTCACGGCCACCGTGGGCCTGCTCGGGCCGGTCAGTCAGCTCGCCCCGCTGCACGAGGCGGTCAAGACGGTCACGATGCTGATCGGGCTCGCCGTCGGCGTCGACTACGCGATGTTCTACCTGCGCCGGATGATGGAGGAGCGCGACAAGGGCCGCTCGTCCGCCGACGCGCTCGACATCGCCGCCGCCACCTCCGGCCGCGCGGTCCTCGTCTCGGGGTTCACCGTCATGGCCGCCATGGCCGGCATGTTCCTCTCCGGCAACGCGATCTTCTCGTCGTTCGGCATCGGCACGATCCTCGTCGTCGGCATCGCCATGATCGGGTCGCTCACGTTCCTTCCCGCCGTGCTGTCGTACCTCGGGCAGAAGGGCTGGCTCGAGAAGGGCCGCGTCCCCTACATCGCCAAGCGGCGCCACAAGACCAAGGGCGAGTCGCGCGTGTGGAACGCGATCCTGAATCGCGTCCTGGCGCG
>Ga0126313_10002695_pt1 | contig 10046 bp, 9 predicted proteins | sample Plot105A_FD_89954 | JGI IMG/M metagenome (GOLD analysis project Ga0126313, IMG submission 89954) | Serpentine soil microbial communities from UC McLaughlin Reserve, CA, USA - Plot105A | ecosystem: Environmental > Terrestrial > Soil > Grasslands | place: USA: UC McLaughlin Reserve, Lake County... | reverse complement strand
GTGGTGGTGGTGGTGGTGGTGCCGGCCGGGCAGCCGGTGACCCAGAACACCTTGTGCTTGACGTCGGCGCCCCGCGAGCCCTCGGCGTTGACCGTCAGCTTGACGTGGAACCCCTGGTTGGGGTGCGGCTGGATGGCGCCGAAGTCCAGCGTGTAGGCCTGCGAGGCGTCCAGCCCGGCCTCGCTGCCGCCACCGGAGTTGTCGTCCTCGCCGATGAACACCGTGTCGGTCAGCAGCACCACCACCGGGCCGGTGGGCGGGTGGGACTCGAAGGTGACCTCGGCGGTCAGGTCGCCCTCGTCGTAGCCGTAGAAGTCGACCTGGAAGGTGCAGCCGACGTGCGGCTCGTTGTTGGGGGCGTCGTCGAACGGGACGTCGTCGACCTTCACGGTGCCGTTGTTGCCCGGCGGGTTGGGGGCCGCCGTCGCCAGCCCGGCCAGCGTCACACCACCGAGGAACGCCATGGAGACGGCGACCACGAGCGTCCTTCCCAGTCGTCCTGCGCGCACTGCTGAGCCTCCCGAGAACCGCTGGCCGGCAACCTGGGCACGCCGAGCTGCGCCCCTGTCCTGTCGGGAGACGACCGGCGGATCGCCGAAGGGCGTTACGCCGCCATACCGGCGGGCTCCTAGTCGTAGACCTTCTCGCCGCGCTCCAGCATGTCGACGAACTTCGCGATCTTGCGGGCCCGGGTCTCGGCCCGCTTGCTGTCCTGGATCCGGTAGTAGATCGCGTAGCGGTTGACGCTGTTGAGGCCCTCGTAGAACGCCTTGGCGGCGGGCCTGCCCTCCAGCGCCTGGAGGAAGTCGGCGGGTGGCTCGGCGGTGCGCTGGCCCTCGTACGCCCTGTCCCAGCGCCCGTCGGCGCGGGCCCGTTCGACCTCGGCGAGGCCGCTCGGCTCCATCGCCCCGGCGTCGATCAGCGCCTCCGCCCGCTCGCGGTTCCGCCTGGACCACGGGCTCCGGGGCCGCCGCCGGGTGAAGCCCTGGAGCCAGTGGGTCTCGTCGCCGCGGCGCGCCTGCCCGTCGATCCAGCCGAACGCCAGCGCGACCTCGACCGCCTCGTCGTACGTCGTGGTGAGGTCCGAGCCCTGCTTCGCGATCTTCAGCCAGATGCCGGGGGAGGAGTCGTGGTGCTCCCGCAGCCAGGCGCGGAACTCCTCGGGCCCGGCGAACTGCTCGGTGGTGCGCGCGTCGGCCATCAGCCGAGGTCGTAGGAGAGGACCAGCTCGTAGCCGTCGTCGCTGTGCCCGCCGATCGCCAGCTCGGCCTCGCCGACCAGGGTCTCCAGGCCGCCGGTGCCCATGCCGGGAACCACCTCGAGCCGGGCGGAGACCGATCCGGCGTCCTGGCTGCCCACGTGCCGGAAGACGCAGCTTCCCTCGTGGCCGCCGATGGAGCCGGTGAACCGTTCGAGCCCGAGCACCGGCGCGGCGTCGGCCTTGTAGGCGATCAGGTAGACGAGCGTGCTCGTCCCCTCGACGTCACCGGCGTAGGAGTAGCCGACCTCCGCCTTGGACAGGCCGCGCCTCGGGTAGTACGTCTCGCCGACCTTGGTGCCCTCGCCGTCGATGTCGACGTACGTCGACTCCGACCAGGAGGCGACCTGGAACTTGCACGTCGCGGTGTGTGAGTAGCTCATGGAGGCAGCGTACGGTGGCCCGGCTCCCCGCGCTTGAACAAACGCGACAACCTCGGGCCGGGTGCAGCGTCAGGAGCGAGCATGTCGACCAGACCGCCGGTGGGGCATCCCGAGGCCATCGTCCGGCCGACCATGGCCGAGGGGCGGTTCACGGTCGAGCGGCTCGCCCCCCGCGCGGCGCTGGCCGAGTTCGTCGACTACTACTGGCTGGTCCGGTGGAGCGTGGACGCGCCGCACCGCCAGCAGGTGGTCCCGCAGCCGAGGGTGCACGTCGCGGCGGAGCGCGGGCGGCTGCTCGTGCACGGGTCGCGCAACGGGCCTTCTTCCGCACGCTGGAAGGCTCCGGGCACGTGCTGGGCGCGGCGTTCCATCCCGGCGGGTTCCGGCCGCTGCTGCGGGCGAGCGTCGGCGGCATCTCGGGGACCGTGCGACCCGCCGCGGACCTGCTGGGCGTCGACGACCTGCCGGCGGCGGCGCGGATCCTCGGCGGGCGCGACGGCGCGGCGATGGTCGAGGCGCTGGAGGGCTACCTCCTCGCGGTCGGTCCGGAGCCGGACCCGACCGGTCGGCAGGTCACCGAGCTCGTCGGCGTGGCCGAGCGCAAGGCCGGGATCACCCGGGCCGAGATGCTCGCCGCGGAGGCGGGGATGAGCCTGCGCTCCCTGCAGCGGCTGTTCGCCGCGTACGTCGGCGTCGGCCCGAAGTGGGTCGTCCAGCGCTTCCGCATCCTCGACGCCGTCGCGGCGGCGCACTCGGGCGAGGTCACGGACTGGGCCGCGCTCGCGCGCGAGCTGGGCTTCAGCGACCAGGCGCACCTGACCCGCGTCTTCACGCAGGTGGTCGGCACCCCGCCGGCGTCCTACCAGCGCACCCTCTGAGCTCAGGGCCGACGACGACCACGCGGCCCTGTTCGCTGCCTGGGCGGCCGGCCCGGCGGCGGTTCAGGCGGCGCCGGCCAGCCAGCGGGCGTAGAGGTCGGCGAAGCGGCCGCCGCGGTCCAGCAGCTCGGCCGGCGGGCCCGCCTCCACCACGCGGCCGTCCTCGACGACCGCGACCTGGTCGGCGTCGGCCACGCTGGACAGCCGGTGGGCGATCAGCACGGTGGTGCGGCCCCGGCGCAGCCGCCGCAGCGCCCGCCGGACCCGCTCCTCGGTGACCACGTCCAGGTGGCTGGTGGCCTCGTCCAGGATCAGCAGGGCCGGGTCGGCGATCCAGGCGCGGGCGAAGGCGACCAGCTGGCGCTCGCCGGCGGCCAGCAACGCGCCCCGCTCGCCGACCTCGGTGTCGTAGCCGTTCGGCAGCGCGGCGATGACCTGGTCGGCCCCGACCGCCCTGGCGGCCGCCTCGACCTCGGCCCTGGTCGCCTCCGGCCGGCCGAAGCGGATGTTGTCGGCCACGCTCCCCGAGAACAGGAACCCCTCCTGCGGCACGTACCCCATGGCCTGGCGCAGGTCGGCCAGGCGGACGCGGCGCAGGTCGATCCCGTCGAGGGTGACGCGGCCGGCCGCCGGGTCGTAGAAGCGGGCGATCAGCTTGGCCACCGTCGACTTGCCGGCGCCGGTCGGGCCGATCAGCGCCAGCGTGGTGCCGGCCGGCACGTGCAGGTCCACCGCGTGCAGCACCTCGGCGCCCTCGGCGTAGGCGAAGCGGACCCGCTCCAGGCGGACCTCGCCGCGGGGGTCCGGGAGCGGCAGGGGGTCGGCCGCCTCGCGCACGCTCGGCTGCTCGGCCAGCACGGCGCCAACCCGCTCGGCGCCGGCGGTGGCCGACTGGAAGGTGTCGTACAGCTCGGACAGCTGCTGCACCGGGTCGAACAGGTTGCGCAGGTACAGCAGGAACGCGGCCAGCGTGCCGATGTCCAGGTCGCCGCCGAGCACCTGCCGGCCGCCCACGCCGAGCACGACCACGGTGGCGGCCGTGCCGAGGAACTCGATCCCGGGGAAGAAGGTCGAGGCCAGGGCGATGGTCCGCCGGTGGGCGGCGCGCTCGTCGTGGTTGGCGGCGGCCAGGCGGCCGGCGGTGGCGCGCTCACGCCGGAACGCCTGCACCGCCCGCACCCCGGCCAGCGCCTCCTGCAGCTGCACGGTCACCGCGCTGTGGGTCTCGCGCACCTGCCGGTAGGCGGTGGACGACCAGCGCCGGTAGCCGCGCGCCGCCAGCGCGATGGCCGGCGCGACGACCAGCGTGGCCAGGGCCAGGCGCCAGTCGAGGACGATCAGGATCACCGTCACGCCGACGAGCGTCACCAGGCTGGTCACCAGCGTGACCAGCCCGTCGGTGACCAGGTCGCTCATCGCCTCGATGTCGGCGGTCATGCGGGCGACCAGGCGGCCGGTCCGCTCGCGCTCGTAGAAGTCCAGCGACAGGGTCTGCACGTGGCGGAACAGCTTGTTGCGGACCGCGTACAGCACCCGCTGGCCGGCGGAGGCCACGGTGAGGACCTCCACCCGGCCGGCCAGGAACTGCACCACGGCCAGGCCCACGTACGCCAGGGCCACCCGGTCGAGCACCTCCAGGCGGCCGGGGACCACGCCCCGGTCGATGGCCACCTTGACCAGGTAGGGCATGGCCAGCCCGGCGCCGGTCTGGGTGAGCACCGCCAGCGACGCCAGCACGACCAGGCCGCGGTAGGGCCGCACCAGCGGCCAGAGCCAGGCCCTCGCCCGCCGCCCGGCGCCCCGGTCACGCCCGGCGCGGTCGACGTCGGGCGGCGCGCCCCAGGTGCGCACGCCGCGGAGGCTCATGAGGCCGCCTCCTCGAGGAGGCGGTCGACGCCCGCGTCGGCGTCGGCGAGCACCGCCCGGTAGGCCGGCTCGTGGGCGGCCAGCTCCTCGTGGCTGCCGACGGCGACCATCCGGCCCCGGTCCAGCAGCACCACCCGCTCGGCCAGGCGGAGGCTGGCGCGGCGGTTGGCCACCAGCAGCACGGTGGCGCTGCCGAGGGCCTCGTCCAGCCCGGCCAGGATCTCGGCCTCGGTGGCGACGTCGACGTGGGAGAGGGCGTCGTCCAGGATCAGCACCCGCGGCGCCATCAGCAGCGCCCTGGCCAGCGCCACCCGCTGGCGCTGGCCACCCGACAGCGTGTAGCCCTGCTCGCCGACGACCGTGTCCAGGCCCTCGGGCAGCGCCTTGACCACGTCAAGGGCGGCCGCGGCGCGCAGGGCGTCCAGCACCTCCGGGTCGCCGGCGCCCGGGCGGCCGAAGGCGACGTTCTCCCGCAGGCTGGCGGAGAACAGCACCGGCTCCTGGTGGACGATCCCCACCGCCGCCCGCAGCGAGTCCAGGGTGAGGTCGGCCACGTCGTGGCCGTCCAGCAGGACCCGGCCGGCGCTCGGCCGGTACAGCCGGGGGACGAGCGCGGCAAGGGTCGACTTGCCCGACCCGGTGCCGCCGACCACCGCCAGCCGCGACCCCGGCGCGACGTCGAGGTCGATCTCGGCGAGGCTCGGCCGGCCCTCCTCGCCGTAGCGGAAGCTCACGCCCTCGAAGGTGACGCGCGCGCCCCTGGGCCCGCCTGGTCCCGGGTCCGGGAGGGGGACGGCGTGCGGGCCGTCGGCGATCGTCGGCGGGTGGTCGAGCACCTCGAAGACCCGCTCGGCGCTGGCCGCCGCCCGCTGCGCGAAGCCGAACAGCATGCCGAGCCCCTGCAGCGGCCAGGCGAGCAGCACCAGGTAGCTGTTGAAGGCCACCAGCGTGCCGAGGGTGATCTGGCCGTCGGCGGCCAGCCGCCCCCCGTACCAGAGGATCGCCGCCAGGCTGAGCTGCGGCAGGATCGCCAGCAGCGGGTTGTAGAAGGCCCGCAGCCTGGCCGCCTTGAGGTTCTCGCCGAGGATCGAGCCGGCCTCGCGCTCCAGCCGCCGCGCCTGCTCGGCCTCGCGGCCGAACGCCTTGACCACCCGCACGCCGGCCGCCGACTCCTCCACCACCGTGGTGAGGTCGCCCATCTCCTGCTGCACCTGCCAGTAGACGCGGTGCAGGCGGCTGTTGTAGCGCAACGCCCCGTAGACCAGCGGCGGCGCCAGCGCGAGCACCACCAGGCTGAGCCGCGCCGACAGCGTCCACATCTGCGCGGCCGCGACCGCGAAGGTGAGCACGTTGAGGACCAGGAACACCAGCCCCCAGGAGACGAAGTAGCGCAGCGAGCGGACGTCGGAGGTGGCGCGGGAGATCAGCTGGCCGGTCTGCGCCTGGTCGTGGTAGGCCGGCTCCAGCGCCAGCAGGTGGCGGGCGAGCCGGTTGCGCAGGTCGTACTCGACGTCGGTGCCGACCCGGCCGGAGATGTTGCGGCGCAGGCCGCCGCAGGCCCAGCGGAGCAGGGCCAGCAGCAGCAGCAGGGCGACCTCGCGACCGAGCACGCCGGGCACGCGCCTGGTCAGGCCCTGGTCGATGATCGTGCGGACGATCAGGGGGACGACCGTGGTGATGCCCATCATCGCGGCGCCGAGCACGAACGCCACCGCCACCCGCCGCCAGTAGGGCCGCAGCAGGCCGACGATGCGGCGCATCGTGCCGAGGGCGAGCCCGTCGGGGGGCGGGTCGTTGGAGAAGGACGCCAGCGTTACGCTCCTGGGGTGGGCGACCGGTCGCGTGGTCCAACGTACGGGAGCGCCGGGACAATCCGCGACGTGGCCGCAGGCGTGTTATCGTTACAGACGTATCCAACAATGTTCTAGTACATAACGTTCCTGGGAGCGTGTGATGTACCAGGTCACCCAGCGGACCAGGGTCCGGCGGCTGCCGGAGCGGGCCAGCTACGACCCGGCGGTGGTGCACGCCATCCTCGACGAGGGCTTCGTCTGCTACGTGGGCTTCGTGGTGGACGGCCAGCCGTACGTGATCCCCACCGGGTACGCGCGCGTCGGCGAGACCCTCTACCTGCACGGCTCCAGCGGCAGCCGGCTCGGCCTGCGGTCGGGCCTGCCGGTGTGCGTCACCGTGACCCTGCTGGACGGGCTGGTGCTGGCCAGGTCCGCCTTCCACCACTCGATGAACTACCGCTCGGTGACGGTGCTCGGCCGCACCCGGCCCGTCACCGACCCCGACGAGAAGGAGGCCGCCCTGCGCGCCTTCGTCGAGCACGTGGTCCCCGGCCGCAGCGACGAGGTCCGCGGCGGCGACCACAAGGAGCTGGCCGCGACCGCGGTGCTGGCCCTGCCGCTCGAGGAGGTCTCGGCCAAGGTGCGCGGCGGGCCGCCCATCGACGAGGAGGAGGACCACGCGCTGCCGACCTGGGCGGGCGTGCTGCCGCTGGCGCTCACCCCCGGCGAGCCCGAGCCCGACCCGCTGCTGGACCCCGCGCGGCCGGTGCCCGACCACGTGACCCGCTGGCGCCGCCCGAGGGCCCGGTAGGTCGGCGGCCGCGCCGGTCGCTCAGCGGCCCGCGACCGGGCCCGGATGGGCGCCGAGCGCCTGGCAGACCAGCCGGGTGACGCCCCCGACCAGGCGTCGCCGCTCCGAGCGCGGCCGGTGGGTGGCGGCCACCAGGATGCCGTGCAGGCCGTGCAGGACGAAGTCGGTGGCCAGGCCGGGATCCGGCACGTCGAGCTCGCCGCTGGCGACCCCCGTCTCGACCAGCTTGGCGACCGCCGCGCGGGCGCGGGCGACCGTGTCGTGCTCGCCGAGGCCGGCCTCGTGGAACAGCACGTGGTGCAGCTCGTGGTTGGCCAGCGCGAAGTCGTAGGAGGCGGCCACCAGCTGCTCGACCCTGGTGGCCAGGGGCGGCGACGTGCCGGGCGTCGCGGCGGCCTGGCCGGCGACCATGGCGGTGAAGCGCTCGAAGTAGCGGGCGCGCAGCCCGGCCAGCAGCTCGGCCTTGGAGGTGAAGTAGAGGTAGACGGTGCCCTTGGCGACCGCGGCCGCCTCGGCGACGTCGGCCATGGTGGCGGCGGCCGGGCCACGCCGCAGCAGCACCTGCTGGGCGGCGTCGAGGATCTGCTCGCGTCGGACGTCGGGCGGCTGGCGCCGGGGCGGGTTCACGGCCAAGACGGTAGCACCATTGACGACTGACCGTCAGTCAACGTAGAATACTGACCGACGGTCAGTCGGTTGAAGGGATGCGACGATGGCGAGCGCGACGGCACCGCACCGGGACGGTCACGAGTTCGACGGCGCGTTCGGGTTGGTCGCCGGGCTCGCGATGGCGGTCGGCCGGGGGCGGGTGGCCCGCCTGGTGGCCGACCTGGCGGGGGTCGGGCCGGGCGACCGGGTGGTCGACGTCGGCTGCGGCCCCGGCCGCTTCCTGCGCGAGGCCGCCGGCCGGGGCGCCGAGGCGGTCGGGGTCGACCCCTCGCCGCGGATGCGGCGCATGGCCGTGCGGTTCACCCCGGCGCGGCTGCGGCCGGCGGTCACCGTGCTGGACGGCACCGCCGAGCGCCTGCCGCTGGGGGACGGCTCGGCCACCGTCGCCTGGGCGGTCGCCTCCGTGCACCACTGGGCCGACGTGGACGCCGGCCTGGCCGAGCTGCGGCGGGTCCTCGCCCCGGGTGGCCGGCTGCTGCTGGTCGAGCGCCTGGCACGGCCGCGCTCGTGGTTCTCGAGCCACGCCCTCACCTGGGAGCGGGCCGAGCAGCTGGCCGCCAGGGCGGCCGCGGCGGGGTTCAGCGACGCCACGCCCGAGCGCCACGCGCTCGGGCGCCACCGCGTCGCCCTGGTCCGCGCCCGCCGCCCGGCGGCCTGACCCCAGGCCCCTGGAGGAGCCTGCCCCGGGCCCGGCTACCCCAGGGCGCCCCGCCAGACCGCCGGCGGCGGCCGGCGCAGCTCGACCTGCTCGGCGCCGAGGAAGGCGGCGAGCTCCCGCAGGGCGGTGGCGAGCGCCGGACCGGCGGCGGCGGGGGCGTCGGGCTCGGCGTGGACGGCGTGGACCAGCAACCGTCCGGTGCGGCGGTCGAAGGCCGGGTCGACCCGGCCGACGAGCCGGTCGCCGTGCAGGAGCGGCAGCACGTAGTAGCCGTACCGTCGTGCCGGCTTGGGGACGTAGATCTCCATGCGGAAGCGGAAGCCGAACAGCCGCTCGGTCCGCTCGCGTCCGATGATGAGGTTGTCGAACGGCGACAGCAGGGTGGTGCGGGGCCGCCACTCGCCGGCCTGGAGCCGCTCCAGCAGCGGCAGGTCCTCGGCGTGGACGTACCAGGGGCCCGGCCACTCGACGCCGTCGGCGGCGACCCGGACCCGCTCGACCCGGCCGGCCGGCTCCAGGCCGGCCAGCACGGCGGCCAGGCCCGGATAGCGCCCTTGGGTGAAGTGGCCGTCGACGTCGCGCGCGGTGGCGACCCCGAGCGCGCGGAGCGACCGCTGGGCGGCCCGCCGCACGACCTCCCGCTCCGTCAGCCGCTCGGTCGGCGTCCACGCCGGCAGCCAGCGCTCGGCAACGTCCCACAGCCGCTGCTGGCCGGCCCGGCCGGCCACCATGATGCGGCCCTGGGTCCACAGCACGTCGAGCATGCGCTCGACGTTGCGGCCGGAGGTCCACCCGGTGGACCGCCAGCCGACCGCCGAGCGGTCCTCGAGGGCCCGCCCGGGCAGGGGGCCGTCGGCCCGCAGCCGCCGCAGGATCGAGCGGCGAAGGGCCTGGTTGTCGGCCAGCCATGCCCGCACCCGCCGGCTGTAGGCGTTGCGGTTCGAGGGGTAGCGGCGCATCAGGAGGTGGTGGATCTGGTAGTCCGCGGTGCGGACGATCGAGGCCCCGCGCGTCCAGTGCTCGAACAGGCTCCGCTCGCGCCACAGCAGCCGGTCCAGGTCGTCGAGGTCGTAGCCGCCGAGGCGGCTCCAGAGGACCAGCTGGTGGCTGCGGGCCACCACGCTGATCGGGTCCAGTTGGAGGCTGCCGAGGTCGGCGGCGACCGCCATGATCCCCGTGGCGCCCGCGCCGGGGGGCGGGCCGGCCAGCCGCTGGCGCGTGAGGAGCAGCCGGCGGACCGACGCTGGGTCGACGGCGCGCAGCGCGGGCGGCACCCTCCGGTCAGCCGTGCGGCCCGCCGGCGGGCCGCACGGCCCCGGCCTCCTCGGCGGCGGCGGTGGCGTGGCCGGTGGCGCCGACCGGCTGGCGGTGGCCGGGCACGCGGCCGAGGACCTCGTCGAGGTCGGTGCCGTCGATGGTCTCGCGTTCCAGCAGCAGCTCGGTCAGCCGCTCCAGCGCGTCGCGGTGCTCGGTGAGCATGGCGGTGGCGCGCTGCTCGGCCTCGCGCAGCAGCTTGGCGACCTCCTCGTCGATCACCCGCTGGGTGGCCTCCGCGTAGGGACGGCTGCGGACCTCCTCGCCGCCCAGGTACATGGGGCTGCCGGAGGCGAAGCCGACGGGCCCGAGCGCCGCGCTCATGCCGAACTCGCGCACCATGCGGGTCGCGAGGTCGGTGGCGCCGGCGAGGTCGTTGGAGGCGCCGGTCGACGGTTCGCCGAGGACGAGCTGCT
>Ga0126313_10002694_pt1 | contig 10048 bp, 10 predicted proteins | sample Plot105A_FD_89954 | JGI IMG/M metagenome (GOLD analysis project Ga0126313, IMG submission 89954) | Serpentine soil microbial communities from UC McLaughlin Reserve, CA, USA - Plot105A | ecosystem: Environmental > Terrestrial > Soil > Grasslands | place: USA: UC McLaughlin Reserve, Lake County... | reverse complement strand
GGTCGCGGGCCAGGAACGGGGGCAGGTCGTGGTTGAGGGCCGGGTCGAGCAGCCGGTCGACCCGCCGCTCGGAGATGTCGGCCAGCTCGGCCAGGGCGATGGCAAGGAAGTCGAGCACGAAGGCCAGGGGCTGGCCGTGGAAGTTGCCGACCGAGACGACCTCGTCGGAGGAGGCGAACACCACCGGGTTGTCGGTGACCGAGCCGAGCTCGCGCTCGACCACCTGGCGGGCGAAGGCCACCACGTCCCGGCAGGCCCCATGCACCTGGGGGGCGCAGCGCAGCGAGTAGGCGTCCTGGATGGCGTGGTCGGAGTGGCGGTGGCTGGCCAGGATGGGCGAGCCGGCCAGCATGGTCCGGAGGTTGGCCGCGCTGGTCACCTGGCCGGGGTGGGGCCGCAGCTCGTGCAGGCGGGCCTGAAACGGCCGGTCGGTGCCGAGCAGGCCCTCGATCGACATGGCGCAGGCCACGTCGGCCATGGCCGCCAGGGCCTCGGCGTCGGCGATGGCCAGGCAGGCCAGGGCGAGCATCCCCTCGGTGCCGTTGACCAGCGACAGGCCCTCCTTGAAGGAGAGCCGCAGCGGCTCCAGCCCGGCCAGCCGCAGCCCCTCGGCGGCGGGGAGCCGCCGCCCGTCCACCAGAACCTCGCCCTCGCCGAGCAGGGGCAGGGCCAGGTGAGCCAGCTGGGCCAGGTCGCCGGAGGCGCCGACCGAGCCGTGCTCGGGGATCACCGGGGTGACCCCGGCGGCCAGCAGGGCGACCAGCGCGTCCACCACCACCGGCCTGACCCCCGAGTAGCCCTGGGTGAGGGTGCGGGCCCGCAGCAGCTGCATGCCCCTGACCACCTCGACGTCCAGCGGGTCGCCGGTGGCGGTGGCGTGCGACAGCACGATCCGGCGTTGCAGCTCCTCCAGGTCGGCCGGGTCGACAACGGTGTTGGCGAGGAGGCCGAACCCGGTGGAGACGCCGTACACCCGCCGGCCCTCGGCCACCGCCCGCTCGACCACGTCGCGGGCCCCGGCCATGCCCTTGCGGCCCTCCTCGCCCAGCTCCACCGGGACCCGGCGGCGGGCCACGGCCACCACCTCGGCCAGGCCGAGCGGCCCTCCGGTCAGCACCACCCGGTCCGGGGCCGCGCCCTCCTCGCCACGTCGCGTCATGCCCGCATCGTAGGTCGGCCCTGGACGCCGCGTCACGCCCTCGTGGTAGTCATAGGGGAGGAACGCCAGCTCGGCGGCCCGCGGGGCGACCGTGATTGCCGCGATTGCCGCGCAACGCGCCTGGGTATCGAGCAGGCACGCCGCCAGAGCTTGCCTAGGCAGCCGGCCTGGCCGTCCCGGCGGAGACGAGATCGGTATGCGGAAGTTGCCAGCGAAGGGATGCAAGATCATCTGAGTTAGGCCATCCTGGTGGTGCGTCCCGGCATCGACCGGGGGGAGCAAGGAGACGACGACTATGGGCACCGACGACAGCGGCACCGCCACCCCGACCCTGCAGCGCGAGGTCTGCGACAAGTGCGGCTCGCGTATGGAGCTGGAGAGCTCGGCCTATGGGTTCGAGCGCTGGAAGTGCCCGAAGTGCCAGCAGATCGTCGGCATCGACCGCGACCCCGAGGTCGGCAGCCGCTTCCAGATCGCCCGCGGGCAGCCCTGGAACTACTCCCCCGACGCCTTCAAGAACTGACGAACGCCGAGCGGGCGAGGTCGGCCCCCCCACCTGAAGGACCTCTTGCGCGGGTCTGTCACAGGCCGGGGATGGAGAGGTACATCAGCAGTGACCACAGGGCGTGGGACACCAGGCTGGGCACCAGGCTCCCCGTGACCTGCCGCTGTCTCGCCCACACGGTGCCGCAGGCCAGGGCGGCCAGCGACAGCGCCAGGCTCCCGGACAGGCCGACGAACAGGGCATACGCCGCCGCGCTGAGCACCACCGGCCGCCATCCGGCCCCGTAGCGCCTGGTCAGGCGGGCGAACACCGCCCCCCGCCACAGCACCTCCTCGCTCGGCGAGGTCCCGAACACGATCACCAGGGCGGCCACCATGCCCGGGGCGGTCGTCCGGGTCAGGTCGACCACGCTCTGGACGTTGGGCCACAGCGGGGTCTGCCGGACCACCAGGGCGCCGCCCAGGAAGACGACGTAGAGGGCCAGGCCCGACAGCAGGCCCATGACCACCAGCCGGCGGGTCGGCCGCAGCCGCGTCCGGAGGTACGGATGCCAGGCCGCCCACCAGGAGAAGGCCGAGAACGCCACCATGGCCGACCAGAACGGCACCACCTGGAGGGAGAAGGCGGCCGGGTAGACCACGGCCATGGCGGCCAAGGCGGCCGGGAGCGCCCAGGCCGGCCGGGCCGGCCGCTGGGGCTCGACGGCCGGGACCTCGGGGCCACCGGCCGGGCCGGACCCGTCCGCCGAGACGGGCCGGCGCGGCACCCACCCGGGCCGGTAGGGCACCTCGGGCGGCGGCTGGTCGGTCGGGTGGAGCGGCGGAGGGCGGCGCACCGGGTTCACCGGCGCGGACCCCGGTTCGGGGGAGCGGCCATAGCGGCAGCATAGGCGGGGACCGGCGACACCGCCGCTCCGGGCCGCTGCTACCATCGCACCCGCCATCCCAAGACCTCGAGGACCGACGCGGAGGCCAGCGCGTGCCCGAGACCGTCGTCCACCTGGTCCGCCACGGGCAGGTGGAGAATCCCCGCCGGGTGCTCTACGGCCGGCTGCCCGGCTACAACCTGTCGACCCGCGGCCAGGCCCAGGCGGGCCTGCTGGCCCGCTGGTTCGCCGACGCCCCGCTGGCCGCGGTGCTGGCCAGCCCCCTGGAGCGGGCCCAGCAGACCGCCACCCCGATCGCGGCCACCCACGGCCTGGAGCTCCGCACCGACCTGCGGCTGATCGAGACCAGCAACGTCTTCGAAGGGGTCGCCGGCAACGTCGCCTGGTACATCCTGCGCCATCCCAAGATCTGGTGGCAGCTGCGCGACCTGCGCGCCCCCTCCTGGGGCGAGCGCAACGTCGACATGGTCGAGCGGGTCCACGCCGTCGTGGACGCCGTCCGGGACGAGTTCGCCGGCCAGCAGGTCGTCCTCGTCTCCCACCAGGCTCCCATCTGGGTGGCCCGGCTGGCCTTCGAGCGCCGCCGCCTGACCCACTGGCCGGGCTGGCGCCGCTGCACCCTGGCCAGCGTCACCACCCTCACCTTCGACGGCGGCCAGCTGGTCAGGGTCACCTACGCCGAGCCGGCCGCCGCCGCCCTCCTGGGCCCGCCCCCCGCGGCCCCGGATCCCGACACCGCGGGGGGCCCGCGGTCCGGGCCGGACGAGGGCCTACGGCCCGAGCGGGAAGCGCAGTAGGGCGCCGAACCCCTCGCTGGGGGCGTGCTCGGGCGGGGTGGGGGCGTCGTGGGTGGTCCCGCGGCCCGCGGCCGAGCGGGTCTCGTCGGCCGGGTCGAGGATGCGGACCTCGGCGCCGGTCCCGAGGGCGGCCCGGACGGCCACGTCGACCAGCCGGCCCTCCACCGGATCGGGGACGCCAAGGCCGACCAGGGCGTCGCGGTCGGCGGCGGCGTCGGTCGGGGCCGGCCCGAACCAGGCCGTCCGCTGGTCGTCCAGGAACAGGCCGGTGAGCAGCAGGGTCGCCACCTGGCTGCGGCCGAGGGCGGCCAGGGTGGCGGCGGCGCCCTCGACCGCCAGCCCGCCGCCGTCAGCGCCCAGAGCGGCCGCCTGGCCCAACTCCTCGGCGAACCGGTCGAGCACGGCCCGGTTATCGGCCTCCACGACGGCCGCGACCAGCTTGTCGGCCTCGGCGAACACCGCATCCAGGGAGGCGTACTCGCCGCCGACCACCTTGAGCAGCTCCCGCACCCGCTTGGGGGCCTGCTCCCGCAGCAGCTGGAGGGCGCGCACGTCGCCGGCGACGGCCACGAACCGGGGCCGCACCTGGTCGACCAGCCGGGCCAGGGCGTCGGCCACCTCTGAGGCGTTGGACTCCCAGATGGCCTCGGCCCGGTGGTGGTACCGCGGCTGGGACCAGCCGCCGGCGTGCGGCTTGTGGAGGTGCGGGGTCACCCGACCCTCGACCCGCTCGGCCCTGGCCTCCTCGTCGCCCACTCCTCGGGCCGCCATGTCGGCCCCGGTCCGGTCGGTGAGCACGGCCACGTGCGGCACCGCCGCCGGGGCGGCGGCCAGCAACGGCACCACGTCGGGCAGGGCCCCGTGGCGCAGCAGCGTGTCCCGCGGCGGCGGGTCGGGCAGGTTGGCCGAGTAGAGCGGGCGGTCCACGGCGGCGATCACGGCGAGGGTCGCCCCCGCCATGTGGCTCCCCTCGACCAGCGGGTCGAGCGCGGCCACGGTCCCCTCCGGGACCCCGGCGGCCAGCATCGACCCTCGTAGATTCCTCCAGCGCACGGCGACCCGGTCGGCGGCCTGCTCGACGTCCCCCTCGGTGTCCATGTACAGGGAGGTGAACGGCCCGTCAGCCTGGAACACCCGCGCTATCTCGGCGTGGTGCACGTCTCACTCCTCAGCTCGATCGGTTCAGGTTCGGCTCCCCGGCCGCGGCCGGGCCCTGGCCCTTGGGCTCCGGGCCCTCGGGGTCCGGGCCCTCGGGGTCCGGGGCTCGCTCCCAGGCGACCCGGAGGAGGGCGCGCACCTCCTCGTCGGAGGTCTGGGGGAACGAGCGGTAGGAGTAGCCGACGGCCCGGAACGGGCGTGGGGTGGTGGCGCACACCACCTCGTCGGCCTCGCCGCGCAGGCGCTGGCAGGTCGAGGCCGGCGCCGTCGGGACCGCGACCACCACCCGGGCCGGGCCCAGCCGGCGGGCGGCGGCCACCGCCGCCCGCATGGTCGAGCCGGTGGCCAGCCCGTCGTCGACCAGGACCACCACCCGGCCGGACAGGTCCGGCGGCGCCCGACCCTCCCGATAGCTGCGCTCGCGCCTGGCCAGCTCGCGGGCCTCCGCCTCGGCCACCCGGCGCAGGTCGACCTCGCCCAGCCCGAGCCGCCCGACCACCTGCTCGTTGACCACCTGGACCCCGCCCGAGGCGATCGCCCCCATGGCCAGCTCCTCGTGGCCGGGGACGCCGAGCTTGCGCACGACGAACACGTCCAGCGGCGCCCCGAGGGCCGACGCCACCCGTGCCGCCACCGGCACCCCGCCGCGCGGCAGGGCGAGCACCAGCACGTCGTCGCGCCCGGCGTAGTGGCCGAGGTGGCCGGCCAGGACGTCGCCGGCCTCGGCCCGGTCGCGGAACATCCTCGTCGGCACGGCGGCCCGCAGCGGCGCCGCGCGTCAGCGCGGCGCGTCGTCCTCGTCGAACGGGACCGGCATGGCCTGCTCCAGGGCGTCCTCCTCCGGGACTTCGACGTCGATCTCGGGGACCTGCTCGGGGGCGTCCCCGTCGACCAGCGGCTGGCGCTGCTCGAGGGCGTCGGCCTCGGGCACGGCGTCGGTCATCGATCGTCCTCCTCGTGACGGGCAACGGCTTCGGCTGGGGCATTCCCAATGCGTTCGTCCCCACCCTATCGCCGTCGGCCCGCCGTCCACAGCCCCTGGTGGCCGGTCGGCCCCAGGGCTTGTCGGGGTCGCCCTCGGCCTGCTCCCTGTCGTCGGCCTGATCGGCCTGCCGGCGGCCGCCGGGACTCAGCCCTTCAGGACCCCGGCTGGACGCAGCCGAGCCACCACCCGGGACAGGCCGACCTCGGCGCAGGTCTCGACCACGGCGGTGGCGTCCTTGTAGGCGTACGGGGCCTCCTCGCTGAGCAGCTTCCAGTTGCTGGCCGCCAGGACCAGGCCCTCACCCTCCAGCTTGCGGCGCAGGTCGGGGCCGGACATGAGCTTCTTGGCCCGGGTCCGGCTCATCGACCGCCCGGCCCCGTGGCAGGTGGAGGCGAACGAGCGCGCCTCGGCGCGCCGGTCGCCGACCAGGACGAAGGAGAACGTGCCCATGCTGCCCGGGTTGATGACCGGCTGACCGACGTCCCGGTAGCGGTCGGGCAGCTCGGGGTGGCCGGGCCCGAGGGCCCTGGTCGCTCCCTTACGGTGGACGCACAGGGTCCGGCGGCGCCCGTCGACCTCGTGGTCCTCCAGCTTGGCCAGGTTGTGGCTGACGTCGTAGACCAGGTCCATGCCCAGGTTCCCGACCGGCCGGCCGAGGACCTCGGCGAACGTCCTACGGACCCCGTCGGTCAGGACGTGGCGGTTGGCCATGGCGAAGTTCCCGGCGGCGCGCATCGCCCCCAGGTAGGCGGCCGCCTCCGGCCGCTCCACCGGCACACACGACAGCTGGCGGTCCGGCACCCGGATGCCGAGGGCCGGGCCCAGCCGGTCGATCACCTTCAGGTGGTCGGTGCAGGTCTGGTGGCCGATGCCCCGCGACCCGGTGTGGAGCATCACGCAGACCTGCCCGGTCTCCAGGCCCATGGTGGCGGCCGCCTCGCCGTCCCGGACCTGGTCGACGACCTGGACCTCGAGGAAGTGGTTGCCGCCGCCGAGGCTGCCCAGCTGCGGGGCCCCCCGCGCCGCGGCGCGCTCGGACACCTGGGCCGGGTCGGCGTCGGGCACGGTCCCGCCGTCCTCGCAGGCGGCCGCGTCCTGCTCCACCCCGACCCCGGCGGCCAGCGGATGGCGCACGCCCTCGACCAGGACCCGGTCCACCCCGGCCCGGTCGAGCGGCAGCAGGCCGGCCCCGCCCGGGCCGCGGGGGATGCGCCTGGCCAGGGTGTGGACGAGCTCGCCGATCCGGTCCTTGACCTCGCCGTCCCAGTCGAGGTCGCTGCGCAGCAGGCGCACCCCGCAGCCGATGTCGAAGCCGACCCCGCCCGGGGAGACCACCCCGCCGGCGGCGACGTCGGTGGCCGCCACCCCGCCGATCGGGAAGCCGTAGCCCCAGTGGATGTCGGGCATGGCGTAGGAGGCGCCAACGATCCCGGGCAGGGTGGCCACGTTCGCCACCTGCTCGACCGCCCGGTCCTCGACGGCGCGGGCGAACAGCTCGTCGGAGGCGAACACGATCCCTGGGACACGCATTCCGTGGACGTACCCGACCGGGATCTCCCAGACCGAGGGCTCCAGCCGGCGTGGCTCAGACATCGAGGTACACCTCGACCAGCCAGCCACCGCCGAGGTCGGGCTCGACCCGCAGCCGGTGGTAGGTGACCGCCTTGACGAAGGTGCCGTCCGGCGCCTGGCCGCCGGAGGAGACCAGGACCGACCCGCGGGCGGTGCCGTCCCCGACCCGCTCGACCCGGACCCCGGCCAGGGCCGCCTGCCGGGTCTCGGTCAGCCACAGCACCTCGTTCAGCCAGTCGACCAGCAGCCCGCCGGGGTCGGCGGCCGACACCTCGACCGGCACCGGGTCGCCCGGTCCCGGGGCCAGGGCGCCCTGGACCTCGGCCAGACCCAGGGTGGCCTGCTCGAACGCCTCCTCGAGGGTTGCCCCACGGGCCCGGACCCCGATGTCGGCGGTGTGCTCCAGCAGCTCGAACCCGGCCGTGGCCTGTCCATCCGGTTGGACCATGTGGTCCTCCCGGCTAGAAGCGGTGCTCGACCGTGCCGCCGAGGGTGGCCCAGACGTCGGGGAGGCCCTGGTAGGTGCGGCCGCCGGGGAGGGCCTGGAGGCGCTCCAGGACGGCCGGCGGGGCGTTGTTGGCCTCGGCGTTGTCCAGGAGGCGCTCCCGGTCGGCGGGGAAGGTGCTGGGGTCGATGAACCGGGCGATGTTGGACCGTGTCTCGGCGTCGTCCAGGTCCAGTGACCCGCTGTCTTCGGTGAGGACGGCGCTCGGGGTTGGCTGGTCGTCGCCCGGGCCCTCCTGCTCCCGGTACTCCTCGACCCGGCTCTCGATCGGCGCGCCCTGCTCCAGGGACCGGGTCTCGTGCTCCAGCTCCTCGTCGACCCGGGGGCTGTGCTTGTCGCTTCCTCGCTCCAAGATGTCCGCTCCTCCGGTCCGCTACTGCTTCCTGCCGACGGCCTCGGCCAGCTCGGCCTTGCTCATGCGGGAACGGCCCCTGACCCCGAGCTTCTTGGCCCGCTCGTACAGCTCCTGCTTGGAGTTGCCGACCGCGTCGACGCCGCCGTAGGTCTTGGACGACCCCTTGCGGGCCGCCCGGCCGCCCTTGGCCGCCTGCGGGTCGGACGGGCCCTTGCGCTTCTTGGGCTCCCAGTGGTCACCCACCTTCTCGAACGAGTGCTTCACGGCCGAGAAGGCGGTGCGGTGGGCCCGCTCCCCCTCCCCGTAGGTCTCGACCGCGCTGTCGTCGGCCTCGCGGTAGGTGCGCCTGGCCTTGGCCGGGGACCGCTGCAAGGTGCCCGGCAGGTCCTTGTCCTTGTCCTTCGGCATGCCAGCCTCCATGACGATCGGTCGGGATGCTACCCCCGCCCGCGTGGCGGTAAGCACGCCGAACCCTGAACCTCTCGTTCAGGGTAATGGTCAGTTGGCGGTGCCGAACCCCAGGATGTCCCGGTCGAACAGGCGCGACTCGATGGAGCAGGTTGGAGCGGGTGCAGGATCCGCACAGGTAGGTCCAGCCGCGAACCCCCGACTGGATGGTCCAGCCCAGTGGCAGCCCCGGCCCGGTGGTGTCGGCGATCGCCGCGCAGTACTGGCACACCGGCGGCCGAGCACCCCCCTCCCGCTCCTTCTGTCTGGCCATGGAGGGATTGTGGCGGCTCTGTTCGGCTCGCTGCTAGTCGCCGTCGCTGGGGCTCAACAGGGCCAGCAGCTCGTCGCCGTAGCGGTCCAGCTTGCTGGGGCCGATGCCCTCGACGGCCAGCAGCTCGCCGCGGCTGCGGGGCTGGCGCTCGGACAGGGCGGCCAGGGTGCGGTCGTTGAAGACCACGTAGGCGGGCACGCCGTCGGCCTCGGCCCGCTTGCGCCGCCAGGCCCGCAGCTGCTCGGCCAGGGGCCCGTCGGCCCGCACGCTGGCCCTGCCCGTCCGGGTCATCCCGGTGGCCACGGCCCGCGGCCGCACCCTTGACCCGCCCGGCGGCACGAGGTCGTCGAGGAACCGTGAGGGCTTGCGCGACTGCTCGCGGCCCGACGGCCCGGCCCGGCGGGCCGCCCACGACAGCCACAGGTGGACCCGGGCCCGGGTCAGTCCCACGTAGAGCAGCCGCCGCTCCTCGGCCACCTCGGCGGGCGTGCTCGCCTGGCGGATCGGCAGCACCCCCTCCTCGACCGCGGGCAGCAGCACGGCGTCGAACTCCAGCCCCTTGGCCCGGTGGTAGGTGAGCAGGTTGACCCCGCCCCCGGTCCCCTCCGCCTCCTGGGCCGCCCGCCGCCCCACCTCCTCGAGGAACAGCGCCATCCCGGCCACGGCATCGGCGGCCTCCTCCTCGGCGCCGGAGCCCCCGGGCCGGGCCTCCAGGCGTTCGGCGATGCCGAGCAGGGTGACCAGGCTGGCGTGGCGCTGGCGGGCCTCCTCGCCGTCGGGCTCCTCGTCGCGGCGGAACCCGAACCGCTCGAACCAGATCGCCTCCAGGGCGTCGAGCAGGCCGCCGCCGGCCGCCCTGGCCGAGCGCGAGCGGAGCACCCCGAGGGCCCGCAGCACCTCGGTCCGGCGGAAGAACAGCTCGCCCCGGACCTGGTAGCGGATGCCGATGGCGGCCAGCGCCTCCTCGAAGGGGGGGATCTGGGCGTTGGTCCGGACCAGGACGGCCACCTCGTCCAGGTCGACGCCGGCCCTGGCCAGGCGGCCGATCTCGGCGGCGACGGCGCCGACCTCCCGGTCGGCGTTCTCGAAGGCGGCCACGGTCGGCTCCGGGCCCGAGGGGCGGGTCGCGACCAGCCGCTTGCCCCCGGCCGGGCCGCGGCCCGGGGTGGCGGCCAGCAGCCGGTTGGCCAGGGCCAGCACCTCCGGGCTGGAGCGGTAGTTCTCCTCCAGCCGGACCAGCCGGGCCTCGGGGAACCGGCGGGTGAAGCCGGTCAGGTACTCCGAGGTGGCCCCGGTGAAGGTGTAGATGGTCTGGTCCTCGTCGCCGACCACGGCCAGGTCGCGCCGCTCCCCCAGCCAGGCCTCCAGCAGCGCCTGCTGGAGCGGGTTGGTGTCCTGGTACTCG
>Ga0126313_10002693_pt1 | contig 10050 bp, 10 predicted proteins | sample Plot105A_FD_89954 | JGI IMG/M metagenome (GOLD analysis project Ga0126313, IMG submission 89954) | Serpentine soil microbial communities from UC McLaughlin Reserve, CA, USA - Plot105A | ecosystem: Environmental > Terrestrial > Soil > Grasslands | place: USA: UC McLaughlin Reserve, Lake County... | reverse complement strand
GCTGGAGTAACTCGACCGGACGCTCGTAGGAAGGGGCTTGTTCGTTCGCGGACGACAGAGACATCCTCAACCTCCTGGGTCGGTCAGGGCACCCTCAACGTGTCACCGCCTCCGACGCATTCCAGTGTTGTCGAAGCCGTCGAAGCCACTAAGGTGACTCTACACGCAGCAGAGTAAGCAAGCAACTAGTGCTACTGAAGTCGCCCAGCCGTCCGACGCTTCGCGAACCGCTGGAAGGGCATCTAAAGATTCCCTACTTTCGTGCCAAACGCCGCACCATCAGCTGCGTCATCGCCGCGTAGATCAAAGCTTCGCTGGTCTCGGTCCGGTACTCGTAGTCCTTGCTCAACCGACGGTAGCGGCCAAGCCAGGCGAAGGCCCGCTCGAGCACCCAACGTCGTGGCAGTACCAGGAAGCCTGGTCTATGATCGGTGCGCTTGACTATTTCAAGCGTCCAACCCCGCGTCGTCCTTGCCCAGTCCACGAGCCGTCCCGCATACCCAGCGTCGGCCCAGATCCGTTGGAGCCGCGGGCACTGCTCCTCGACCAATTCCAGCAGCACCATCGCGCCATCCCGATCCTGCACGTCAGCGGCTTGTACGCTTACGCCGAGGACAAAACCTAGCGTGTCCACTAGCAGCTGGCGCTTGCGTCCGTTTACCTTCTTCCCAGCATCGTGGCCGCGTAGCTCCCTTTTCCGGTCGTTTTGACCGACTGGCTATCTGTGATCGCGGCACTGGGATGGTCCTCGCGACAGCAGTTCGGCGCAACGCGATCCGCAAGCCCGCGTTGAGCCGCGCCCAGGTGCCATCATCGGTCCAAGTGCGAAAGTAGTGATAGACGATACGCCACGGTGGCAGGTCGTGCGGCAGCATACGCCAGGAACAGCCACTCCGAAGCAGGTAACGGATGGCGTTGAGGATCTCCCGCTTCGGGTAGCGCTCTGGCCGGCCACCGGGTTTGGCGGCGGGGACAGGCGATGCCAAGATCGTCCATTCGGCGTCCGTCAGGTCCGTAGGATAACGGCGGCGAGGTGTGTTTGCGTTCGGCATAGGTAGAGAGGATATCCGTCTGCGCTGCGATCAGCCACTGCTTATTAGACACCCTCTAAGACCGCGTAGGCGTAGTTGAGCATAGCGATCACCGGGTGGGTAGCGTGGCGTTCTTTTCTATCCCGTACAATTAGGCTATGGCTACTAAAACGCTTTACGTTTGCTCCAATTGCGGCCACGAAGAGCCGAAGTGGGTCGGGCGCTGCCCGGACTGTGGGGAGTGGAGCACGTTTGTAGAAGAAGCTCGGGAGAGCAAGAAGGTCGTCGGTTTCGCCGAGCGGGCGACGAGGCAGAAGAAGAGCGCTGCGGGCAAGACCCTGTCTCTGAACGAGGTGCGGGCCGTCGAGAGCGAGAACCGGGCGGACACGGGCGTCGAGGAGCTGAACCGGGTGCTGGGTGGTGGGATCGTGCCGGGCTCGATGGTGCTCGTCGGCGGGGAGCCGGGCGTAGGGAAGAGCACGCTGCTCTTGCAGGTGATGGGGCACCTCGGCGAGGGAAGTTTGATGGTCTCCGGCGAGGAGTCGCCGCGGCAGGTGGCGATGAGCGCGCGGCGGTTGGGTGTGGAGGGCGTGGGCTTCAAGGTGCTCTCGGAGACGGACGTGGACGTCATCGAGGCGACAATTCTGGAGGAGCGGCCGCGGTACGTGGTGGTCGATTCGATCCAGACGCTCTACTCGCCGGAGCTCTCGGGGGCGCCGGGAGGCGTCGGGCAGGTACGCGAGTGCGCAGCGAGGCTGATGCGGCTGGCCAAGAGCGAGGGGATCGCCGTACTGCTGGTCGGCCACGTCACGAAGGACGGCTCCATCGCCGGGCCGCGCGTCCTGGAGCACATGGTGGATACCGTGCTCCAGTTCGAGGGGGACCGGTTCCAGAGTTTTCGTGTTTTACGGGCGCTGAAGAACCGGTTCGGCTCTACGAACGAGGTCGGGGTCTTCGAGATGACGTCGCGCGGAATGGTCGAGGTCGAGGACCCGTCGGCGTTCTTCCTCTCCAGGCGGGAGGGCGAGATGCCGTCGGGGGTCGTCACGGTGTGCCTGCTGGAGGGGACGCGGCCGATGCTGGTCGAGATCGAGAGTCTCGTCGCCCCGAGCACGCTGGCGAACCCGCGGCGGGTCGCGAACGGGGTGGACACCGGGCGGGTGAACATGCTGTGCGCGGTGTTGAGCAGACGGGCGGGGCTCGTTCTGGGGGACCAGGACGTCTTCGTCAACGTCACGGGCGGGGTGCGGGTCGAGGAGCCCGCGGCGGACCTTGGGGTGGCGCTGGCGATCGCCTCTGCGCTGCGGGATCGGCCGGTGGGGAAGGGGACTGCGTGCTTCGGTGAGGTGGGTCTTACGGGGGAGGTACGATTCGTCTCCGGGGCCCCGCGGAGGGTGGGCGAACTGATCAAGATGGGTTTCGGGCGTATAATAAGGCCTGAAGGCAAGTCCGACGGCCCGCCGAAAGCCAATACCGATGGCCGGGCCGAAAGAAAAGTGAGCGTGATAGAAGTGAGTACTCTAGAGGAAGCCGTAGCGGTGGCGCTCCTGTGAGCCCCGGGCGGCGACATCTTCCGCCGGAGCTGTCCGACGCCCTGGCGCTCGTGGCCCCGGGTTCGGAGCTCCGCGACGGCATAGAGAACGTCATGCGGGCGCACAACGGCGCCTTGATCGTCGTCTCCCACCCCGAGAAGCTAGAGCGCCTCGGCCTCATCTCCGGGGGGATGAAGATGGAGCTCGAGTTCACGCCGATGCGGCTCTACGAGCTGGCCAAGATGGACGGTGCGATCGTCGTCTCGCCGGACATCTCCGTCATCCACTACGCGAACGTCCAGCTCAACCCGAACCCCAACCTCAAGTCCGAGGAGACCGGGATGAGGCATCTGGCCGCGCACCGCACCGCCCAGCAGACGGGGGACCTGGTTGTCGCAGTCTCCGAGCGCCGGAGGGTCGTGAGCCTGTACCAGGGTCCCTACGGGCCGCACGTCCTGGAGGAGATCGGGGTGGTTCTCTCGAAGGCCAACTCGGCGATCGCGACGCTGGAGAAGTTCACCCGCACCCTGCGCGAGGAGGCGCAGGTGCTGAGCCTGCACGAGTACGAGGGCACGGTTACGCTGCGCGAGGTCGTGGCCGCCGTCGGGACTTTCGAGTACTCGGTCCGGATCGCAGAAGAGATAGAGGCGTACGTGAGGGAGCTCGGGAGCGAGGGACGGCTGGTCGAGATGCAGCTCGAGCAGGCGTTCCACGGCATCCCCGAGCAGTACGACGCCCTGCTCAGGGACTACGTCGCAGAGGACGTGGATTACTGGGAGGTGAGACAGGAGCTGAGGAGCTTCACCCCCGAGCAGCTCTCGGATCCCGTGGAGATCACACAGCTTCTGGGCTACGGCTCCGTGGGCCAGACGGAGGACTATTTCGTCAAGCCCCGGGGTTACCGGCAGCTCGGACGGGTGCCCCGGCTACCGCGCAAGGTGGCCGAGAGCCTCATCCGGGAGTTCGGCTCCCTCGAAGGGCTCCTCGACGCCTCGGAGGAGGAGCTCGACGAGGTCGAGGGGGTGGGCCAGGCTCGCGCCCGGGCCATACACCGCGGCCTCGAGCGCCAGAAGAGACTCGAGGCCACAGGCGAGGTGTCCTAAAGCATGGACAAGATCGGAGATGCAGCGGCGATGGACAGCAAAGTTTCTCGGGACGTTTTCGGCGAGGGCGACCTCGTCGTCTACCCCAACCACGGTGCGGGCTACGTGGTCGGGGTCGAGGAGAAGACAGTCCTCGGCGAGGAGCGCCGCTACTACGTCGTGTACATCGCCGACGGTGGCTTGACGCTCAACATCCCCTCCGACAGCGAGACCGGCTTGAGGCCGTGCGCCGACGAGGAGGGTGTCGCGGCGGCCCTTACCATCCTACACGGTGACGCAGAGAGCATGCCCGCCAACTGGAACCACCGGCTCAAGCACAACCAGGAGAAGCTCCGGAGCGGTGAGATCTCACGGGTCGCCGAGGTGGTCCGCGACCTGAGCGACTTCGGCGGGGAGCATGGGCTCTCCACGGGAGAGCGGACCCTGCTCGCGAAGGCCCGCCGGATCCTGGTCTCCGAGGTGGCCCTCGCCAGGGACCTCCCCGTCGAGGAGGCCGAGGCGCTCGTGGATGGGGCGCTCCGCCACGACGAGGAAGGCTAGAGAATAGCCCCCACCGGCTCAGCGGTCGCGCTCGTGCTCGCCGGGGGAACGGGCAGCAGGATGGGCCGGCCCAAGCAGTTCATTGAGCTCCTCGGCAGGCCCGCGCTCTACCACACCCTGCGGACCTTCGAAGACGCCCCAAACGTCGCCAGGATCTACGCCGTCGGCGACCGGGGGCGGATCGAAGACCTCGTAGACGAGGCGGGCATCACCAAGTACGCCGGCTGCGGCGAGCCCGGCGAGACTCGCTCCCTCTCGACCCGTAGCGGCCTGCTCCTCTGCGAAGAAGATCCGGAGACCATCGTCCTCATCCACGACGGCTCCCGCTGCCTCGTCACGCCGGACCTCGTAGAACGTGTCGTCGATGCGGCAAGCGGTAGCAGGGTAGACGGCGTAGTCCCGGCGACACCCGTCTCCGACACCATCAAGCTCTGCGAGGACGGAACCGTCTCGGCAACCCTCGACCGGACGAAGCTCTACGCCGCGCAGACTCCGCAGGCCTTCCGGCTCGGGCTGCTGCGTAGGATCTACACCTCCCCCGAAGAGGACCTGCGCGCCGCGACCGACGACGCGTCCCTCGTCGAGAACGCCGGGGGGCGCGTGGTGGTGGTCGCGGGGGAGAAGACCAACATCAAGCTGACCTCCCCGGAGGACCTCGTCCTCGCCGGGGCGATACTGGCCGCGCGCGAAGGCGCCCGTCAGGGGGTACGGGACTGAGTTTCAGGGTTGGCCTGGGTGTGGACGCCCACGCCTTCGCGCCGGTGGATATGCCCCGCAAGCTCGTCCTCGGTGGCGTGGAGATCCCCTTCGAGAGGGGCCTCGCAGGCCACTCCGACGCCGACGTCCTCTCCCACGCCGTCACCGACGCCCTGCTGGGGTCAGCCGGCCTCGAAGACATCGGCCACTACTTTCCCGACACCGACGAGCGCTACAGGGACGCCGACTCGATAGGGCTCTTGGGCGAGGTGCGGGCGCTCGTGGGGGACTCGTGGACCGTCGCCAACGTCGACGCGGTCGTGATCTGCGAGCGGCCAAAGATCCGGGATCACAGAGACGCCATGCGCAAAAACCTGGCGGGCGCTTTAGGCGTCGAACCCGCGCGGGTCACCGTGCGCGGCACCACTACCGAGCGCCTCGGCTTTACGGGACGGGGAGAGGGGATAGCCGCCCAGGCCGTCTGCCTCCTGGAGGAGAGACGGAGGTGACCGGGGTCCGGGTGCGCTTCGCCCCGAGCCCGACCGGGATGCTCCACCTCGGCGGCGCCCGCACCGCCCTCTTCAACTACCTGTTCGCGAAGCATCACGGGGGCGGCCTGATCCTGCGCATCGAGGACACCGACCGGGCACGGAGCAGCGTGGAGTACGAGCGGAGCCTGATGGAAGACCTCGACTGGCTCGGCCTCTCCTCCGACGAGGGGCCGTACCGCCAGAGCGAGCGCGGGGGGCTCTACGGGGAGATCATCGAGCGCCTGGACGAGGAGGACCTGACCTACGAGGCGGCGGACGAGGCGGGCCGTAGGGCGCTCTACTTCCGGCCGCCCCACCGGAGCGGGACCTTCCGGGACGCGCCGCGCGGCGAGATACGCTTCAGCAAGATCGAAGACTTCGTGATCCTCAAGTCCGACAGTACCCCGTCCTACAACTTCGCCGCCGTCGTCGACGACCTCGACATGGGCATCACCCACGTCATCCGGGGCGAGGAGCACCTTTCGAACACCGCCCGCCAGGCGCTCCTGTACCGTTCTCTCGGCGCGAAGGAGCCGGAGTTTATCCACCTCGGCCTGATCCTCGGCCCCGACGGCAAGAAGCTGTCCAAGCGTCACGGCGCCGCGAGCGTCGCCGACTACAGGCGGCAGGGCTACCTTCCGGAGGCGCTCGTAAACTACCTCGCGCTCCTCGGCTGGACGCACCCGGAGGGCAGAGAAGAGTTCGCCGACCTTGACGAGCTGGCGCGCGAGTGGGACCCCTCGCGCCTCGGTGCGAGCCCCGCCATCTTCGACCCTGGCCGCCTGGTCTCCTTCAACGCCCGGCTCATCCGGCGCCTGCCGGCCGATGAGCTCCGGCGGCGCCTGGAGCCGTTTTTGACACAGCCTCTCCCGCCGGGACGGGAGCTCCTCGCGGTCGAGGCCATCCGGGAGGAGATGCGGCTCCTCTCCGACGCGCCGAGGCTCTTGAGGGAGATCACGGACCCCGTGGATCCCACCTCTTTCGCGGAAGAGCTGCCAGAGTCGAGCGAGGAGGTCTTCACCCACGTCGCCGAATCACTCCGGGGCCGGACGATGGAAGATCTCGAAGAGGCGAGGAGCTTCGTCGGGGAGTTGCGCGCGTGGGCCAGGGAGAGAGGCTTGAAGACCCGCGACTTGCTCCACCCCTTGCGGCTGGCGCTCACGGGCAGGAACAGGGGGCCGGAGATGGCGTACCTCTTCGCGGTCCTCGGTGCGGACGAGTCGCGAGAGAGGATAGAGCGGGCTAGACTAGGGTCATGAGCGTACGCGTACGGGATACTTTGAGCGGCGACCTCGTCGAGGTCGGCCAAGAAGGGGGGATCGGCCTCTACGTCTGTGGGCCGACGGTCTACAACCACCCGCACATCGGCAACGCCCGGGCGCCCCTGTTCTGGGACGTGGCGGTGCGGTACTTGAAGAGCCGGGGCTACGACGTCAGGTTCGTCCAGAACATAACTGACATAGAGGACAAGATCATCAACCGGGCCAACGAGGAGGGCGTCTCCTGGGAGGAGATCGTACGCCGCTACACCGACTCCTTCCACGAGCGCCTCGATCTTCTCGGCGTCGGCCTCCCCGACGTCGAGCCACGCGCCACGGAGCACATCCCGGAGATGATCTCTCTGATACAGGAACTTATCGACAGCGGCCACGCCTACGAGGCCTCCAACGGCGACGTCTACTACTCGGTCGAGAGCTTCCCGGAGTACGGCAGGCTCTCGCACCAGCGCCCTGAGGAGATGCGCGAGACGGAGAGGGGCCAGACGGGCTTCAAGAGGAGCCCCCTGGACTTCGCGCTCTGGAAGGCGTCCAAGCCCGGCGAGCCCTCCTGGGAGAGCCCGTGGGGACCGGGGCGTCCGGGTTGGCACATCGAGTGCTCGGCGATGGTCGAGAAGCACCTCCCCGACGGCGCGGACATCCACGGCGGCGGCACGGACCTGCGCTTCCCCCACCACGAGAACGAGCTGGCGCAGAGCGCGGGCGCCCACCCGGATCACCCCTTCGTCCGCGCCTGGGCCCACCACGGGATGGTTACTCTGGCGAGCGACAAGATGGCCAAGTCCCTGGGCAACATCCTCGACGTCAAGAGGGCCGTAGATCTCCACGGACGGAACGCCATAAGGATGTGGCTGTTGCAGAGTCACTACTCGCAGCCCATAGACTACTCCGAGGAGATCCTGGATGAGAAGCGCCGCTCCTACGAGCGGCTCATGCGTCTCTACCGCCAGATCTCCGACTCGGAGACCTCCTCCGACCTCTCGGACGCGCTCGCCGCCGAGCTGCGGGAGCGCTTCGACGCGGCGATGCAGGACGACCTCAACACCCCGGAGGCCGTCGCGGCCGTCTTCGAGGCCGCCGGGAGGGCGGGGCGTGAGATCTCCGAGCGACCCGGCGCCGCCGGGGAGTTCTCTTCGCTGGTCGGGACGCTGCGTGAGGTCCTGACCGTCTTCGCGTTCGATCTCAAGGAGGAGCTCGCTTCCGAGGTGGACGGCGTTCGTGTCCGGTACGACGAAGACCCCGGAGGGGAAGTTCTGCGCCGGGCGGCTCAGAGGGAACGGGCGAGGCGGGAGAAGGACTGGGCGTCGGCCGACCGGCTGCGCGACGAGCTCCACGCGGACGGCTGGGCCGTCGAGGACACGCCGGAAGGCCCCATCCTGAGCCGCCGGTAGTTGAAGCAAGAGACCATCTACGGCGTCCGCCCGGTGATCGAAGCGCTGCGCAGTCCCCGTCGTGAGGTCTTCGAGGTCCTGGACTCCTCAGGTAACGGACAGGTCGCGAAAGCGGCCGGTGCGTCCGGAGTACCTGTAAAGAAGGTGGGCCGCGAAAGGATCGACGAGCTCGCGCGTGGCGGGGTCCATCAGGGCGTCGTAGCGCGCGTGGGGCCGTATCCGTACTCGGGACTCGACGAGATCCTGGCAGCCCTGGACCCACTCGTACTGGTGCTCGACGGCGTCACCGACCCGCGTAACCTGGGGGCGATCCTGCGGGCGGCGGACGGAGCCGGGGCGAGCGGCGTCGTGGTTCCGAAGGACGGGGCCGTCGGCGTGACGGCCGCGGCCGTCAAGGCGAGCGCCGGGGCGAGCGAGCACGTGCGCGTGGCGAGGGAGACGAACCTGCGGCGGGCGATCGACCGGATGAAAAAAGACGGCCTCTGGGTCTACGCCGCGGAGGGCGGTGAGGCCACGCCCTACCACGAGCTGGACTTCACCGGCCCCGTCGCGCTCGTCCTGGGGAGTGAGGGGCGGGGCATCCGTAGGCTCGTGCGCGAGGGCTGCGACGGGGAGATCTCCATCCCGATGCTCGGGGCGGTCGCGTCGCTGAACGTCTCGGTGGCGGCCGCGGTGCTGCTGTACGAGGCGCGGAGGCAGCGGGGGCGGTGAGGTGGCGTCTTACCTGATCCTGGACGGATACAACCTCATCGGCGCCCTCGAACGCTACGGGACCGGCGCCACCGGTAGCCTGGACGCCTCGCGCGAGCTCCTGATAAACGACGCCCTGAAAGCGACTGGCTGGACCGGCAGACAGATGATCCTCGTCTTCGACGCCCACGCGAGCCCGGAGCCGCAGAAGATGGAGTTGCGGGCCGGAGGAGCGGTGCGAGTGATCTACAGCGCCCCCGGCGAGTCGGCCGACGACGTCATCGAGCGGCTCCTCGGCAACCTGGACGGCCCGGCCACGGTCTACACGGCGGACTTCGCCCTGCAACGCTCCACGCTCGCCCGCGGCTCGACCCGCGCCACCCCCCGCGAGTTCGCGGACCTCATCGACGAGCTACCGGCCATCACCCGCGTCCCCGAAACCAGACGCCGCTCACGGATCTCCGACCGGCTCTCGCCGGAGACCCTGCGCAAGCTAGAGGAGATCCGGCGTCGGGCGCAATAACTTGTCAGCCAGCAAACACTCGGTTATCAGCGCGGCTTGCCTATGGTCTTCGAGGCCGTAGTAGGGATACTACCTGTTAGAATTAATCCTCGGTCGGGCCTCACGGTGGAAAAGTGGGTCGATAGCCGATCAGCTGACAGGCTGACAAGCTCCAACACGCCCGGGTAGCTCAGTGGTAGAGCAGCCGCCTTGTAAGCGGCAGGTCGGGGGTTCGAATCCCTTCCCGGGCTCTCGCTGTCCGCTCTGTTGAAAAGTCGGCGGCGTTTGCTACCATAATCGGGCGCTCCGGTGAGTGCTTTCGGGGGCGTGCCGGGGGTGTGCCCGAGCGGCCAAAGGGAGCAGACTGTAAATCTGCCGGCTTCGCCTACGGAGGTTCGAATCCTCCCGCCCCCACGAAAACGTGCCCCTGTAGCTCAGACGGTAGAGCACTTCCATGGTAAGGAAGGGGTCACCGGTTCAAGTCCGGTCGGGGGCTCTTAGGAGCGGGGGCGAAAGTCCCCGGTCCGTACATTGGGCGTGGCGGTGTAGCTCAGTTGGTTAGAGCAGCGGAATCATAATCCGCGTGTCGCAGGTTCGAGTCCTGCCACCGCTACTCCGGTCCCGGCGAGTAGTAAAGAGAAAGGAAGCCCACCAGTGTCAAGAGGAGTATTCGAGAGGACCAAGCCGCACCTCAACGTCGGCACCATAGGTCACGTAGACCACGGCAAGACCACCCTTACCGCCGCCATCACCAGGGT
>Ga0126313_10002692_pt1 | contig 10052 bp, 11 predicted proteins | sample Plot105A_FD_89954 | JGI IMG/M metagenome (GOLD analysis project Ga0126313, IMG submission 89954) | Serpentine soil microbial communities from UC McLaughlin Reserve, CA, USA - Plot105A | ecosystem: Environmental > Terrestrial > Soil > Grasslands | place: USA: UC McLaughlin Reserve, Lake County... | reverse complement strand
GGCGTCGGGCGCCGCGTAGCCGTCCTCGAGGCCGAGCTGCTCGTCGGGGTACGGCTCGATCCAGACCGTCTCCACCAGCGGCTCGCCCGGCCCGTCGAACGGATCGGAGGCCGGGCCGTGGTCGATCGGCAGCGTCCGCTTCGGCCGCTTGCCGATCACGTCCAGCGACGTGTTCGTGGCGATCCGGTACAGCCACGTGCGCAGCGAGCTGCGCCCGTCGAAGCGCGGCAGCCCGCGCCACGCGCGCAACTGCGCATCCTGGAAGGCGTCCTCGGCGTCGTGCAGTGACCCGAGCATCCGGTAGCAGTGGGCGTGCAGCTCGCGCCGGTGCGGTTCGACGAGCCGCTCGAAGGCGCTCTGGTCACCACGCCGGGCCGCGTCGATCAGGGTGGCCATCTCCATCAGGGAGACGGTAACTCAGGCGCCCCGCCGGCGACCGTGCGGGCGGGGCACGCTGCGGCCTTACGCCGCGGGGATCTCGTGGTTGCCGCGGAAGATCTCGAGCGGGTCGACCTCGCCCTTGATCCTACGCAGGCGCGCGTAGGCCTGCTCGCCGTAGAACGCGACCGGGTCGACCGGGCGCTCGGCGAAGTTGAGGTAGTGCTTGCCGCTGAACTGCGGGGCCAGCGCCGAGGAGACGATCGCGAAGTGCGCCTCGAGCGCCGCGACCACGGCCGGGTCCGTCGGGATCCCTGCGGCGAGGTACACGTACTCGCCGTCGACGCGGTTCAGCGCGCCGCCGGCGTAGCGCGCGAGCGCGCCGCCGAGGTGGCGCAGCTCGACCATCAGCAGCGGGCTGCCGGAGCCCGGCCCGGTCGCGTCGACGAGGCGGTCGACCGTCTCCGCGCTGAGTCCGTCGAGCATCATCGAGTCGCTGAAGCCGGGCATCGGCTGCTCGGGGTCCATGTGGATCCGCGACAGGCCGACGGGCGGCATGTCCTCGAACGTGTCCATCTCCGGCCCGAGCGCGCGCAGCGGCGCGAGCAGCTCGGCCGCGCGCTCCGCGTCCTCGATGATCGCGCCGTCGATGATCACGACGCCGCGGCCGCGCAGGAACTGGGGCAGCTCCTCGATCGGCGGGAGCTGCATGATCCGCGCGGACGTGGTGACGGATCCGGCACGCCGGCCGTCCACTCACGCCAGGCCTGCATGACCTCGCGTGCGCGATCCCACGGGAACAGCATCATGCCCGCGTGGACCATGCGCAGCGGGATCAGCTCGAACTCGATCGCGACGACCGCGCCGAAGTTGCCGCCGCCGCCGCGCAGCGCCCAGAACAGGTCGGGGTTCTCGTGGCGGGAGGCGCGCACGAGCCGGCCGTCGGCGGTGACGAGATCGGCGGAGAGCAGGCGGTTGGCGGCCAGGCCGTAGCGGCGCCCGAGCCAGCTCAGGCCGCCGCCGAGCGTGTATCCGACGACGCCGACGTCAGGGGAGGAGCCGGCCAGGGGCGCCAGGCCGGCCACGGAGGCGGGGGCGGTGACGTCGAGCCATAGCGCGCCGGCCTCGACGCGCGCGACGCAGTTGCGCTCGTCGATCTCGACGCCGCGCATCCGCTCGGTCTTGACGAGCACGCTGTCGTCCAGCGGGCCCATTCGCGGCCGCGTTGTGGCCGGTGCCCTGCATGGCCACGCGAAGGCCGCGGGTGCGGGCGAAGTTCACGAGCGCCTGCACGTCGGCGGCGCTCTCGGGGAGCGCGACGAGGCCGGGGCGCTGATCGGCGACGAGGTTCCAGGCCTGGCGGGCGGCGTCCCAGCCGTCCTCGCCAGGGAGCACGACGGAGCCGGCCAGCGTGTCGCGGAGGGCGGCGACGTCAGAGTGCAACGGGGAGATCGAGAGCATGCGGGCCATGCTTCCGGCGCGCCGGTGGCGCGACACTCCGGGCATCTCCCCGGCGCACGCGGTGGCAGCCCCCGGGTGGCAGGTACGGGACCCCGCACCAACTCTTAACCCGCGGCTTCCCTTTCGTTGCCCGCGCAACGGAGAGGCTCATCGCACACCCCACGAGCCTCAGGAGGCCCATCATGAAGCGCATCGCCATCATCGCCGTTCTCGCCGCCGTCTCGCTCGCGGCCCCCGCCGCCGCATCCGCCGCGACGCAGTACGAGGGCACGGTCGTGTCCGTCAACCGCGACAACCGCACGTTCCGCCTGCACGACTCCGAGCGCGGCACGATCCGCATCAAGGTCACCTCGCGCACCCGCTTCGAGCGCGTCGCCGGCTTCGCCGGGCTGCGCAAGGGCATGACCCGGATCGAGGCCACCGTGCGGCGGGCGAACGGGCGCTGGGTCGCGCTCGAGGTGGAGCGCTCGGGCGGCGGCGGCCGCCACGGTGGCGACGACGACTGACCGTCCCACACCGCGGGTGTGCCAGCCTCAATGGCGTGCCGCCCGCGCTTCGCTCCGGCCCACACCGGGCCCGGCTCCGCATCGCCATGGTGCTGGCCGCGGTCCTGCTCGCCGCCATCGGGATCCTCGGGATCGCGGGGCTCGGCGACCGCACCCCCGGGGGCATCCCGACCGTCGCGCCGGCCCCGGGGGGCGGGGACGAGCAGGGCCTGCCGGATCCGTTCGCCTGGGACCCCGAGCGCGAGGAGGACTTCGTCTCGCGCGCGGCCAACGGCTCCAGCCACCTGATGTACAAGCTCGCGCCCGGCGGCGTCGCGGAGAGCGCCGGGCGCGTGGCCCGCTGGCGGCCGCTGATCGAGGCCGCCGCGCGCGACGCCGGCGTGAACGCCGACACGCTCGAGGGCCTCGTGTTCCTCGAGAGCGCGGGCCGCGACGACGCCGTGACGCCGAACGGCATCGAGGGCGCCGTGGGGCTGACGCAGATCCTCGCCGGCACGGCGACCGAGCTGCTCGGCATGAGGGTCGACACCAACCGCAGCGCCCAGCTCGGCCGCCGGATCGACCGCGAGCAGGCGCGCGGTCACGAGGACAAGGTGCGCACGCTGCGCGCCGAGCGGGCGAAGGCCGACGAGCGCTTCGACGGCGCCAAGTCGCTGGAGGCGACGGCCCGCTACCTCGAGCTCGCCCGCGAGCGCTTCGGCCGCGAGGACCTCGCATTCGGCTCCTACCACATGGGCATCGGCAACCTCGAGGGCGTGCTGCGCGCCTTCAGCGGCCGGTCCGACGGCGAGATCGCGGGTGTCGTGGCCAACGAGGAGCTCGGCTGGCCCGAGGTCTACTTCGACTCGACGTTCGACCGCCACGCCGCCGCCTACGGCCGCCTGCTCGAGCTCGGCGACGACTCCTCGAACTACTACTGGAAGGTGCTCGCCGGCCGGGAGATCATGCGCCTGTACCGCGACGACCGCACCGAGCTCGAGCGGCTGATCGCCCTGCACGGCGCCAAGGGGTCGGCCGAGGAGGTCCTGCACCCGCCGGGCTCCGTGCCGCAGTTCTCCGATCCCGGCCAGCTGCGCGGCGCCTGGGACGACGACCAGATCGTCGCGCTCCCGGACCGGCCTGCCCTGACCGGCCTCAAGCGCGACCCGACCATGGGCGAGCTGGCCGGGCGCCTGGACCAGCCGGCCGGGCTCTACCGCGGCCTGCGCCCCGAGGCGCTCGCGATGGCGCTCTACATCGGCGCGCAGGTGCGGGCGCTAAGCGGGACCGGCCCGCTCACGGTCACCTCGACGGTGCGCGACGAGGCCTACCAGCGCGAGCTGGTCAAGGGCAACCGCGAGGCGACGCGCAACTTCTCCCTGCACACGACCGGCTGGGCGTTCGACATCGACCGCACCTACGTCTCCCGCCGACAGGCGCTCGCGTTCCAGAACGTGCTCGACCGGCTCGCGGTGCTCGGCGGCATCACCTGGGTGCGCGAGCCCGACGCGATCCACATCACGGCCTCCTCGGAGGCCAAGGCCCTGCTGCCCCTGCTCGACCGCCTGGAGGACCAGCCGTGACCGACGCCATCCGCACCCCCGACCAGCTGCTGGACGGCCTGCCGGACTTCCCGTGGCGCCCGAGCTTCCGCAGCTGGGACGGGCTGCGGCTCGCGCACGTCGACGAGGGCGAGGGAGCGCCGGTCGTGTTCTGGCACGGCGAGCCGACCTGGGGCTTCCTCTGGCGCAAGGTCGCGCCCCCGGTGCTCGAGGCGGGCTACCGCGCGATCCTGCCCGACCTGCCGGGCTTCGGCCGTTCGGACAAGCCGGTGGACGAGGACTGGTACTCCTACGACCGCCACGTCGCCGCCGCGACCGCGCTCGTCGAGGACCTCGACCTGCGCGGGGCGACGTTCGTCGTGCACGACTGGGGCGGCCCGATCGGCCTGCGCGTGGCCGTCGAGCTGCCCGACCGCGTCGACCGGCTCGTGCTGATGGACACCGGCGTGTTCACCGGCGAGCAGCCGATGAGCGAGAACTGGCACCGCTTCCGCGAGTTCGTCGAGCGGGTCGACGAGCTGCCGGTGAGCCTGCTCGTGCGCCGCGCATGCGCGACCGACCCCGGCGACGAGGTCGCCGCGGCGTACGACGCGCCGTTCCCGAACGAGGCCTCGAAGGCGGGCGCCCGCGCGTTCCCGGCGATCCTGCCGCTGCGCCCCGACGACCCCGGCGCGGAGGCGGGCCGGCGCACGCTCGACGCGTTGCGCGGGGACACGCGGCCTGCGCTGGTGCTGTGGGCCGACGGCGACCCGGTGCTGCCCGTGCAGGCCGGCGAGGCGCTGGCCGGCGCCCTCGGCTGGCCGGCGCCGCACGTGGTGGAGGGCGCCGGGCACTTCCTGCAGGAGGACCGGGGCGCCCACGTGGGCGCCCTGATCGCGGACTGGCTGCGCGCCTAGGCGGCTTCCTTGTCGAGCTGGACCTCGGCCACCTTGTCGGCCGTCGGGCCGCTCGCGGCGACGCGCGACTCGTAGGCGGCGCGCTTGGACTTGTCGACCGTGACGGCGACCTGGTCCGCGCGCATCACGTGCGCGAGCGCCTCGCGGGCGCGGCGCGGCAGGATTCCGGCGAGCTTGAGCAGTGGGCCGGTCGAGCGCGGCACGTAGACGTCGAAGCGGGGCAACTCGAGCGCGGAGACGACCTCGGCGGCGACTTGCTGCGGCGTGAGGTTCTTGACCCCGCGCGCCTCCTGCATCCCGCTCGTGAGCTCCGTGTTGACGAGCCCCGGCATCACGCACGAGACCTCCACGCCGGAGCCCTTGAGCTCGAAGCGCGCGGCCTCCGAGAGGCCGACGACCGCGTGCTTGGTCGCGGAGTAGGTGGCGAGGTTCGGGTAGCCGCCCTTGCCCGCGAGCGAGGCGATGTTGACGATGTGTCCGGTGCCCCGCGGGCGCATCCGGCGCATCGCCTCCTGGGTGCCGTGGATCACGGCGCGCAGGTTGATCTCGAGCTGGCGCGTGATGCTGGCCTCCGACTCCTCCTCGAGCGGCGTGATCGGCATGATCCCCGCGTTGTTGACGAGGACGTCGATCGGGCCCAGGCGACGCTCGACGTCGTCCAGGAAGGCGCTGAAGCCGGCGAGGTCGGTGACGTCGAGCCCCAGCCCGACGACCGCGTCGCCGAGCTCGGCCGCGGTGCGCTCCGCCGCCTCGCGGTCGACGTCGCCGATCGCGACGCGGACGCCCTTGGCGATCAGGGCCTCCGTGATCGCGCGCCCGATGCCCCTGGCGCCGCCGGTCACGACGGCGGTCTTGCCGCTCAGCTGGCGGGGATGCTTGGCCATACGGTTCGGTTCCTCCTCGGAAGTGACGTCCGACGCCACGTCAGTTACTCATATGAACGGTAACGGTTCAGAGATACGCACCGTTCGGGAGGTAGGGCGCGAAGGGGCCCACGTCGCCGCCCGTGAACAGCGGCCCGGCGCTCGTGGAGAGCTCGAGCCCGGCCCCCACGCAGGTCCGCACGGCCCAGCCCTGACGGGCGGTGATCCACTCCACGACCGCCTTCTCGCCGCCGGCGGCGGCCCGGGCCAGCACGCCCCCGCAGCACCGCCGCGGCGGCGTCCTCGTCCGTCGCGGCGAGCAGCCGCAGCTGCCCGCCGAGGAGGACGGCGTAGGCGCGATCCTCGAGCACCAGCAGCCGGCTTCCGCCCGCCAGCATCGCCAGCAGGTCCTCGCCGTGCGCGGCGCCGCGCACCACGCGGTCGATCGCCGCCGTCATCGGCAGGTCCGCGGGCCTGCCGGCGCGGACCTCCGCCGGCGCCTCGACGCGGCGCGGGGCGCCGAGCGCCGTCACCGACGGCTGGAGGTCGAGCCCGAGCCGCGCGTAGGCACCGATCGCCCGCGAATCGCGCGAGGAGAGGATGATCCGCCCGCGGGCGCCGGCGCCGTACTCGACGGCGCGGGCCAGCAGCTCGCGCCCCACGCCGTCCCCCTGCGCGGGCGGGTCGACGATGAACATCGACAGCCCCACACGCCCTCGCGCAGGATCGCGGCGGCGGTGCCGACGACGCGGCCGTCGCGCTCGGCGACCCAGCTGCCGCCCGGGTCCGTGGCCAGCGTGCGGCGGAAGCGGATCATGGTCGACCCGATCTGCGGCGGCGGCCCGGCGTACTCCTCGCCGAGGCGGCGGTCGAGGTCGCCGAACGCCGACCGCATCACCTCGAAGAGGGCGGGGATGTCCTCGTCGCGCATCGGGCGGCAGGTCGTCGGCATCGAACCGGGAGTATGGGACCCGCCCGCGACGTACACTGCCGCCGCGATGCCCGATCCGGTCGAGAGCACGTTCACGCTGGGCGGGCACCGGCTCGCCTACACCAGCTACGGCGAGGGCCCGCGGGTGATCGTGCTCGTGCACGGCCTGCTGCTGAGCCAGCGCATGCACGCGGTCCTGGCGAAGGCGCTCGCCGACCGCGGCAACCGCGCGATCACGATCGACCTGCTCGGCCACGGCCGGTCGGACCGCCCGCCGGACATGTGGCGCTACTCGATGACGACGTTCGGCGCCCAGGTGATCGCACTGCTGGACCACGTCGAGGTCGACGAGGCGGTCGTGCTCGGCACCTCGCTCGGGGCCAACACGGCGCTGGAGGCCGCGGCGCTGGCGCCGGAGCGCCTGCGCGGCATGGTGATCGAGATGCCGGTGCTCGACCACGCGCTGCTCGGCTGCGCGCTCGCGTTCACGCCGCTGATGGTGGCGCTGACCGTCGGGGCGCCCGCGATGCGGCTGCTGTCGGCCGTGACGCGGCGGATCTCACCGCTGCCGTGGCAGGCCGACATCCTGCTCGACACGGTCCGCCAGCGGCCCGAGCCGAGCGCGGCCGTGCTGCAGGGCCTGTTCTTCGGTCGCACCGCACCGCACCGCACCGAGCGGCGGATGTTGGAGATGCCCGCGCTGGTGATCGGCCACCAATACGACATCGTCCATCCGTTCTCGGATTCGGGGATGCTCGTCGAGGAGCTGCCGAACGGGCGTCTGTTGCAGGCGAACTCGATCCTCGAGCTGCGGCTGGCGCCCGAGCGGCTCACCGGCGAGATCGCGGACTTCGTCGCCGAGTGCTGGCGGCCGACGCCCGCCCGGCGGCGCCCGGCCAAGCAGCGCCGCGCGCCCGGCTAGCGGACCTTCGCGAAGCGCCGCACCGCCGCCATCAGCTCATCGAGCTTGGCGTCCGCCTCCGCCTCGTTGGTGCCGGCGACCGCGTCGGCGACGCAGTGGCGCACGTGGCCGTCGAGGACGTTGACCGCCACCTGCTCGAGCGCCGTCTGGACCGCGGCGACCTGGGTGAGGATGTCGACGCAGTACGCGTCCTCGTCGACCATCCGTTGCAGGCCGCGGACCTGGCCCTCGATGCGGCGGAGGCGATTGTGAAGAGCGCGTGAGTCAGCGTGCATGGTCTGTGGAGTATACCCGGTAGGGGTACGCCTGGTTGCTATCTTGCCCGGCTCGTGGCCAGCAGGCAGGAGGAAAAGGAGAAGCGCCGCCAAGAGCGGCTCGCGCGCGAGGAGGGCCAGCGCAAGGCCGCCGCGCGCCAGAAGCGCCTCCAGTACGTCTTCGGCGGCCTGCTCGCCGTCGCCGCGGTCGGCGGCATCGTCGCGGCCCTGGCGCTCGGGGTGTTCGGCGGCGACGACGGGGGCGGCCCGGGCAACCCGAAGGACGCGAGCGAGGCCGCCTCGAGCGTGTCGCTGCCCGAGCAGAGGACCGGCGACCTCAAGGCGGCCGCGAAGACCGCGGGCTGCAAGCTCGCGAACCCGGCGATCGAGGGCTCGACGCACGAGGACAAGACCTTCGAGGCGTCCGACTACAAGACGAACCCGCCGACCTCGGGCAACCACAACCCGGACTGGTACGAGGACGGGATCTACAACCCCGGCGACACGCCGCGCCTCGGCATGCTCGTCCACACGCTCGAGCACGGCCGGATCGACGTCCAGTACAAGGAGGGCACGTCGCCCGACGACGTCGCCAAGCTCGAGGCCTTCCTCGGCGAGACCGACGGCTACCACATGCTGCTGTTCCAGAACACGACGGGCATGGACGCGGCGGTCGCCGCGACCGCGTGGGGCCACTCCCTGACGTGCTCGGAGATCAACGACAGCACCTGGGACGCGCTGCGGACGTTCCGCACGTCCTATATCGACAAGGGCCCCGAGGCCGTCCCCTAGGAGGGACCTCCTAGGCCGGCCGCGTCGACGCGCGCGGCACCAGCTCGACCGGCAGCACGATCTCGCGCGGCGCCGGGTCCTCCGGCGGCTCGACGAGCAGCCTGCCCGCCGTCAGGCCCTTCTCCAGCAGCGGCTGGCGCACCGTCGTGAGGCCCAGGGCCTCCGCCGCCGGGATGTCGTCGAAGCCGACGAGCGACAGGTCCGGGCGTCCGGCGGCGACGGCCGCCGACATCGCGCCGAGCGCCATCTGGTCGGTCGAGCACAGGACCGCGGTGACGCCGGGCTCACGGGCGAGCACCGCGCGCAGGGCGTCGGCGCCGGCGTCCGGCGCGTTGACGACCCGCTCCTCCTTGGCCACGGAGTCCCACGGGATGCCGGCCGCCTCGAGCCCGTCGCGCCAGCCGGCGAGCCGGCCGGCGGTCACGGGGTAGGTGGAGCCCGCCTCGCGCTCGGGCGTCAGCGGGCCGCTGTAGCCGTCGTCGGTGGTGCGAAAGGAGACGACCCCGACCCGGCGGTGCCCGAGCGCCGCGACGTGCTCGGCCGCGAGCCGCGCGCCGGCGCGGTCGTCGATGCCGACGAAGGTGTGCTCGCCCGTGCGTGGCTCGTCGACCACCACGAGCGGGAGCCGGCGCTCGAGGGCGGCGGCGAAGCCCGGGTCGTCGACCGGAAGCGAGTAGGCGCAGAAGCCGCTCACGACGGCCTCGCGAACCGCGGCCTGGCGGTCGCGGCCGCCGTGCGGCCTGCCCGGGCGGCCGGCGAAGCCGGGCAGTATGACCACGGCGAGGCCCGCCTCCTCGGTGGCGCCGGCGAAGCCCTGGAGGAACTGCATCGCGCCCGGGTCCGAGAACGCGTAGGCGAGCGACTCGGTGAACAGCAGGCCGATCGCCTCGCGCCCGCCGGAGCGCAGGCGCCGGGCGGCGGCGTCGGGCCCGGTGTAGCCGAGCTCGGCCGCCGTGGCCAGGACCCGCTCGCGCAACTCGGGCGCAAGCTGGTCCGGCCGGTTGTAGGCGTTGGAGACCGTGGTGCGCGAGACGCCGAGGTGCTCGGCGATGGTCTGGAGGGTCACCTTGCGCGCCACGGGCTCCTTTCTTAGCGGATGACGCGCGCCTTCGGGAGCGCAGACTGCGCGCGCGAGCGGGTCAGACGGCGGGAGTCGGCGGCGGCGACGGAGAAGAAGAACACGGTGGCGATCCTTTCTGAATCGATCAACTGAATCGGTACAGTAACAGGCTCGTCTGAATCGGTCAAGTGACCGCGCGCGCCCCCTCCGCGCCGCTGAGTCCGGAGTTGTTCAGCTTGAGGCTGAACAACTCCCGGTTCGGCGCCGTGAGGGCGGTTCAGGCGGCCGGGGGCTCGCGCCAGCCGCCGGTCTCGCCGCGGTAGAGGCCGTGGCCCGTGGCGACCATGCGGATGCTGGCGGCGATGATGAGGAGGTCGTGGCGCAGGGAGGCGCTCTCGATGTAGGCGAGATCGAGCTCGATCCGCTCGTGCCAGGGCAGCGAGGCGCG
>Ga0126313_10002689_pt1 | contig 10054 bp, 10 predicted proteins | sample Plot105A_FD_89954 | JGI IMG/M metagenome (GOLD analysis project Ga0126313, IMG submission 89954) | Serpentine soil microbial communities from UC McLaughlin Reserve, CA, USA - Plot105A | ecosystem: Environmental > Terrestrial > Soil > Grasslands | place: USA: UC McLaughlin Reserve, Lake County... | reverse complement strand
TCGACGCCGATCAGCTCGTCGCCGGCCCAGCGCCCGAGATCCGCCATCGCGGCGACCGTCGCGAAGGCGGCCGCGCTCGCTGCGAGCGCCCACGATGCGCGGCTGCTCGGGGGCGCCGGCGGGCGCTGCTCCTGCACCGCGCGGGCGCCACCGCGCGCGGGCCGCACGAGCGCCGCGACGCCGACCGCGAGCGCCGCCGCCACGAGCACCGTGCCGCGGGCCAGGACACCGAGCATGAGCGGCAGCAGATGCACTGCGATCAGCACGGCGGTGCCGACGACGACGCTCGCCAGGCCGAGCTCCAGCGGCTCGAGGTGGCGCAGCCGCCGGCGCACGACGAGCGCGGTCGCGATCGCGACGCCGGCGAGCATCGCGCCGAACAGCGCGGCGCCGATCAGGAAGTCGTCCAGGGGCATGACCGCGCGGGAGCGTAGACAGTCGCGACGACGGCGGCCGCGCCTCCCGCTGACGCGGGCCGTATCGTGACGCCGTGCAGCCGACCGAGACGACGGCGACTCCGCCCACCCCCGAGCCGGTCCCCACGGGCCGCCCGCGCGCCGGATCGGGCCTGCGCATCCGCGCCGCGCGGGGCACGATCGTCAACGCCGCCTTCCTGCTCGGCGTCAACACGCTGAACCTCGTGCGCGGCTTCCTCGTCGCGGCGTTCCTGACGACGGCGGAGTACGGCGTGTGGGGCGTCGTGCTCGTCGTCCTCTTCACGCTCATGTTCCTGCGCCAGGTCGGGATCGGCGAGAAGTACATCCAGCAGGACGAGCCCGACCAGGAGCGCGCGTTTCGCAAGGCGATGACGTTCGAGCTCGCGCTCGCCGGCGTCGTGCTCGTCGCCGGCGTCGCGCTCGTGCCGGCGCTCGCGGCGATCTTCGACGAGCCGGCGATCGTCGCGCCGGCGCTCGTCGCGCTGCTCGTCGTGCCGGCGCAGGCGCTGCAGGCGCCGCTGTGGATCTTCTACCGCGACATGGACTTCGTCCGCCAGCGCAAGCTGCAGATCCTCGACCCGGTGACCGGCTTCGTCATCGCCGTCGGGCTGCTGATCGCGGGCTGGGACTACTGGGCGCTGATCGTCGGCGTCGTCGCGGGCGCCTGGGTCGGCGCGCTCGTGTCGCTGCGCGCCTCGCCGTACCGCTTCCGCTGGACCTGGGACCGCGCGACGCTGCGCTCGTACGCGTCGTTCTCCTGGCCGCTGTTCTTCGCCGGCATGTCGGGGATCGTCGTCGGCCAGGGCCTGCTGATCGTCGGCGAGGCGGAGCTCGGGCTGGCGGGCGTCGGCATCATCGCCCTCGCCTCGACGATCTCGCAGTACTCCGACCGCGCCGACCAGGCGATCTCGCAGACGATCTACCCGACGATCTGCGCGGTGAAGGACCGCGCCGACCTGCTCTACGAGGCGTTCGTGAAGTCCAACCGCCTTGCGCTCATGTGGGGCGCGCCGTTCGGCCTCGGCCTGGCGGTCTTCGCCGAGGACCTCGTGCAGTTCGGCATCGGCGAGCGCTGGCGGCCGGGCATCGGGCTCATGCAGGCGATCGGCGTCTCGGTCGCCGTGCACCAGATCGGCTTCAACTGGGACGCCTTCTACCGCGCGCGGGCCGACACGAAGCCGATCGCCGTCGCCGCGGCGATCTCGATCGCCGCGTTCCTGGCAATCGGGCTGCCGCTGCTGGCGACCGACGGCCTGCGCGGCCTGGCGACGGCGACGGTGCTCGTCGAGGCCGTGAACTTCACGATCCGGATGGTCTTCCTGCGTCGCCTGTTTCCGGACTTCCGCTTCCTGCGCCACGCTGCGCGCGCGCTGCTGCCGAGCCTGCCCGCCGTCGCGCTCGTCGCCGTGCTGCGCCTGACGCTGGGGGAGGAGTCGAGCCTCCTGGCCGCGCTCGCGATGCTCACGCTCTACGTGGTCGCGACGCTCGCCGCGACCGCGCTGATCGAGCGCCGCCTGCTGCGCGAGATGCTCGCCTACGTGCGCCGGCGCCCACCCGCCGGCGCAGCGGCGTGAGCCGAGTGTCGTGAGTCAGAAGCTCGCACGCATCTGAGGGCGCCGGAACGCACGAGCTTCCGCCTCCCGACCCTAGCCCGCCGCCGCCAGCAGGAACGCCATGAGCGCGAGGTGCGCCTCGCGCTCGATCTTCGGATAGATCGCCGGGACGGGCTGAAAGCCGCCCTCGCCGTCGGCGTCGCTGCCGATCTCCAGCGTGTAGGCGATGACGCGCTCGGCCGGCGGGTCGTCGCCGAACGCGAGGCTCGCGGCGAAGTCCGAGCCGGTGCCCGTCGTCGGGTACAGCGCGAGTCCCGGCTCGACGTCGTACCGCGAGCGGGCGCGGGCGCGGGCGTCGGTCCCGGCGCCGCCGAGGATCGCATCGTGCATCGCGGTGCCGATGCGGACGTGCTCGTCGAGCAGGTCGGCGGGGATGAACTCGCCGTAGGGACCGCCGACGCCGCCGTCGCGGCGGCCGTCGAAGGCCCGGTTGCGGAAGCTCTGCGCCGGGTCGCGCGTCTGGTTGTCGTCCATGCCCCAGGGAAAGAGGATCTTGCGGCTGAACGAGTGCACGTCGACGTAGAACGCGATCCGGCGGTCCCGCAGGATGCTCGCGACGTTCTGCGTCTCGGGCTCCGACGCCGCCGACGGGCCGACGTAGACCTGGAAGTCGCACGGGTCGTTGGACGCCGAGACGGCGGCGTCGCCGGCGTCGTCGTAGAAGCGCTCGAAGTCCCAGGCGAGGTCGTAGTTGCGGTTGAGGTCGACGCCGATGCACGACGAGCCCGGGTTCGGCGGCCGGCGGTTCTTGCGCCACAGCGCGTTGGCCGCCGAGGATTGCGAGAAGGCGCGCCCGTCGGGGTTGATGAGCGCGAGCACGCTGAGGTCCAGGCCGTCGACGATGCGCTTGACGCCGGCGGCCGCGACCGCCGTCTCGGGATAGACGATGTCGCGCGCGGGAGCGGTGTCCGTGAACGCCGGGACGACGAAGTCGGTCTCGTTCTCGTAGGCGCGCAGCAGGCGGTCGAGCAGGCTCAGCAGCACGTCGGGCGTCGCCCATTCGCGCGCATGGATGCCGCCGGTGACGAGCGCCGGGCGGCCGCCCGGGGCGCCGCCGATCGTCAGGTAGGACACGCTGCGGCCCTCGTGGGTGCGGTGCGGCGCGACGGTGCGCGTGCAGAGCTGCGGGTGGTCGGCGGCGAGCCGTCCCAGCTCGGCCTCGATCGCCCGGACGGTGGCGGGGTAGGCCACTACTCGCGTGCCTCGCGCGCCTCGCGCGCCTGCTCGGCCTCGAGCTTCGTGAAGAGCACGCGGCGTTGCTCGTCGAGGTCGTCGCGCCCGACGACGGCCTCGACGTCGAGGCCGCGCTCGCGCAGCGTCGCGAGCGCCTCGTCGGTGGCGTAGCCCGAGACCTGCCAGCGGTCGTCGTCGAGCCTGCGTGCGCTCGCGCGCTCGAACGTGAGGCCGTCGACCTCGGCGAGGCGGCGCATCGGCTCCGCCGGCCCGGCTATGCGGATGAGCTGCATGGGGCCTTCCTCTCGCTGTGACTCTCTCACACCGGCCGGCCGGAGTGCAGCGCCGCGGGCACGCGCAGCAGCGCCGCGAGCTCGTCTGCCGGCGCCACGCGCCGCGCCTGGATCGCGCGGCGCTCGCGCAGCGCGCGCGGCAGCCCCGCGACGCCGGCGATCCGGCCCGCGATCTCGGCCGCCGCATAGCGACGCGGGCGGTTGACGCGCAGCTCCGCCAGCGCACGGCGCGACAGCACGCCGACGGACAGGTCGGGCAGGCAGCGCACCGCGCACCACATGCCGTTGCGCGCGACGTAGAAGCGCAGGCGGGCCATCGAGCGCGTCGTCGCGCCGAGCCGGTGGACGACCCGCGCCGAGGGGACGAGGAGCGCGTGGTAGCCCGCCAGCGCGGCGCGGAACGCGAGGTCGACGTCCTCGTAGTACATGAAGAAGCGCTCCTCGTAGCCGCCCAGCAGGTCGAAGACGCGGCGGTCGAAGACCGGCGCGGCGCCGGGCGCGGCGAAGACCGGGTACGGCTCGGCGGGCAGGTCGTCGAGCGGACGCTCGCGCAGCAGCTTGTGGGCATAGCCCTCGGGGGCATAGGCGTCGCCGGCGCTCTCGATCAGTCCCGTCGCGGCGCTGACGAGCACGCTGCCCAGCGCCCATGTGCGCTCCTCGCGCGGCGCGGCGGCGAGCTGCGCGAGCCAGTCGGGCTGCGGCGTCGCGTCGGAGTTCAGGACGCACACCCAGGGCGCCGAGGTCGCCCGCACGCCGCGGTTGGCGCCGCCCGCGAAGCCGTGGTTGCGACCGAGCGCGAGCGCGCGCACGTCCGGGTGGCGCTCGCGCAGCAGCGCCAGCGACCCGTCGCGCGAGCCGTTGTCGGCGACGACGATCTCCGCGGGCGCCAGCGTCTGCGCGGCCAGCGCCGCGAGGCAGTCGGGCAGCAGGCGCTCGCCGTTGAAGTTCACGACGACGACCGCGATGGGGCAGGTCACGGCGGGCCGGCGCCGGCGGCGGGATCGAAGCGCGCGATGAAGGCGTCGACGTCCGGGCTGCAGATGAGCTCGACGTGCTGCCTGACCGTCTCCGTCGGCCAGTCCCACCATCTGATCCGCAGCAGCGCGTCGACCTGCTCGTCGCTGAAGCGCCGCCGGATCTCGCGCGCCGGGTTGCCGACGACGACCGCGTAGGGGCGCACGTCCTTGGCCACGACGGCCTTCGTGCCGACGACGGCGCCGTCGCCGATCGTCACGCCGGACATGACGGTGCAGCCGTTCGTGACCCACGTGTCGCTGCCGACGACGATGTCGCCGCGGCCGTGCGTGAAGCCGTCCTCGTGCGCGCCGGGCAGGTCGAGCATCGCCCGCAGGCCGTACTGCGACACCCACTCGGTGCGATGCAGTCCGCCGACGTAGAAGTCGGCGTCGGGCGCGACCGAGGCGAAGTTGCCGACGACCACGCGGCCCGTGTCGCCCTCGTACTTGACGACGTTGGGGGCGTAGTAGCTCATGTTGCCCATGACGAGCGTGCCGTCGGCGAGGTGCTGCTGGGCGCGCTCCTGCAGCGCGACGGAGCTCTCGGCGCGGTTCAGCGACCGGCGCAGGCGCTCGATCGAGTCCAGCCGCGCCTTGGCGTCGCGTGCCTTGTGGACGACCCGCCGGGCCTGGTGGGCGGCGCGTCGGACCGGGCTCGGCATCGCGGGCAGTGTAGTGCGGCAGTACGCTCGCGAGCGTGGCCGGCGACCCAGCACTGGCGGAGCTCTACGAGGCCAAGGCGCAGACGTACGCCGCCTTCGGCAACGGCGCGATCGCCGGCCATGCGCTGCGCCTGCTGCCGGCGGGCGGGCGCGTGCTCGACGTCGGCTGCGCCTCGGGCGGCCTGCTCGCGCTGCTGCGCCCGCGCGCCGGGCACCTCGCCGGCCTGGAGCTGTCTGCGACGGCGGCACAGGCCGCGGCGCGCGTCGGCGACGAGGTCGTCTGCGGCGCGCTGGAGGATCCCGGCCTGCCGTTCGAGCGCGACTCCTTCGACCTCGTCGTGCTCGCCGACGTGCTCGAGCACCTCGCCGATCCGGCCGCCGGCCTGGCGCGCGCGGCGGCCTGGTGTCGCCCGGGCGGGACGGTGCTCGTCAGCGTGCCGAACGTCGCGCACTGGCACGCCCGGCTGACGCTCGTGCGCGGCCGCTGGCCGCAGCACGACAGCGGCACGTTCGACGCCGGTCACCTGCGCTGGTTCACGCGTGAGTCGCTGGGCGCGCTGCTCGCGGGAGCCGGGCTGCGCGACGTCGAGCTCGACGCGATCGTGCCCGCGCTGCGCAACCATCTGCGTCCCGCGCGGCTCGCCGCGCGCGCCGAGCCGGCCTGGCAGGCGCTCGGCCGCCGCGCGCCGGGGCTGCTCGGCTACCAGCTCGTCGGCATCGCTCGGCGGCCGTAGGCGCGCGGGCGGCGCCGCCGCCCGTCGGGAGCAGGCTCGTCGCCGCGACGGTCTAGGCTGCCGCCCCCATGGGCCTGCGCGAAGTCCGCTACGACATAAACCACGGCGCCTCGCGGCGCCTGCTGATGCCGACGCTCGAGCGCTGGGCGGCGTCGCATCCGCCCGGCGCCGAGGTGCTCGAGGTCGGTGCCGGCCACTACGACCACCGGCCGTTCTTTGGCTGCACGCTGACGAAGTTCGACGCCGACACCTCGCAGCGCCCCGACATCGTCGGCGACGCCCACGCGATGCCGATGGACGACGACCGCTTCGACGGGGCGCTGGCGATCAGCGTGCTCGAGCACGTCGAGGACCCCTACCAGGTCGTGCGCGAGATGTTCCGCGTGCTGAAGCCGGGCGCGCCCGTGCTCGCCTGGATCCCGTTCACCTTCGGCGTGCACGGCTTCCCGGAGGACGTCAGCCGCTTCACGACGTTCGGCATGCGCCGCCTGTTCGAGCGCGCCGGCTTCGAGGTGACGCGGATCGACGAGAAGCCGTACTCCGGCGCCTTCCTGCAGCTCACCAACCTCGTCCACTTCCTGCTGCCGCGCACCGATCACCGCCGCTGGGTGCGTCCGCTCAACAAGACGCTGTTCTTCATCGCGCGGATCGGCTATCCGCTCGACGAACGCTTCTCCAAGCTCAAGCTCAAGACGCTCTACACGGGCGCCGAGATCGAGGCGCGCAAGCCCCTGTAGAGGAACTAGAGCAGGCGGTCGACGCGGCTCTGCAGCAGCGGCCCGAGCGTGCCGGCGAAGAGCGCGGTGAGGTGCGTCTTGTCCTTGTGCACGAGCACGCCGCCGACGACGGGGAAGCACAGCCGCGGGCTGCACATCGTCGGCGTGAGGTCGATGACGTGCACGCGCGCTGCGCCCCCGCGGCGTGCGGCGGTCGCGGCGGCGTCGCGGCGCAGCGCCTTGGGACGCGGCATCGCGCACGCGATGCCCGGCCGCCTGCGGTTGCGCATCGCCCGCTCGACGCAGATCGGGGTGCTCTCCGAGCTGAACGGCACGTCGCGCAGGACGATGATCTGGCGCACGGTCCGGGGCAGGCTGCGCCATGCCCGCAGGTACCCGCGAATCTGGTGCTCGCGGCGGTCGACGCCCGGCGGCGCCTTCACGCCCGTGCCCGACAGCTGCGAGACGAAGACGGTCTGCACCTCGGGATGGCGGCGAAACCAGCTGTACACCGCGCGCCGCCAGTCCGCGCAGCTCGCGCGCCGCGCCCTGGGCAGATCGGGCAGCGCGGCGGACAGCGGGCAGCCGCTGCGCGTCAGCGAGAACCCGCGCCAGCCGCGCGCCTGCGAGACGACCTCCAGCGCGCCGCGCCAGTGCGCCGCATGGCTGTCGCCGACGAGCGCGACGGTGCGGTCGGCGACCGCGGCGCGCACGCCGAACTGGCAGGTGTACGGCGTCCTGAGCGAGAAGATCGCGCAGCGTGCGTTGGGCGTCAGCAGCGCGTCGGCCGGGCTCGGCAGGACGGACAGCCGCAGCGCGTCGTTTCTGCAGCGCCGCCGCGGGTTGCGCGAGGCGGCGCCGAAGCAGCGCGGCTCGGTGAGCGGCCTCACGCGGGCGATGACGTTGCCGTCCTGGGGAACCAGGTCGGTGCACGCGGCGGGCGCCGCGCAGGTCCACGTCGACTCCGCCCGCCAGGAGAACCGCCCCAGGCCGAGGTTGACGGCCGACGGCTCGAATGCCGCCGTGAACGAGTGATCGTCGTAACGGCTGATGCTCGACGCCACGATCCGCCGCTCGACGATGTTCCCGAAGGGATCGAGCCGCGAGTACGCCACGCCGGGCGCGTTCTCGCCGCGGTCGACGACGCACAGCCGCGCGCGCGGCGTCAGGAGCGTGCCGTAGTGGACGCGCACGCAGAGCGCGTTGGCGCTTCCCGGGACGAGCTGGGAGGGCTGCCATGCGCCCGCGGTGCGCAAGCGCAGGACGAGCTCGGTGCCGCGCTGGCCGAACGAGACGGCGCGCAGATCGAGCGGGCTGGCGACGGCGTCGGCGCCGTCGGGTACCGGCTTCGGCTCGCGATCCGGACCGGCGGCAGCGGCGTTCACCGCCGTCAGGAGGAGGCCCAGAAGGGCGAATGAGAAGATCCTGAGGACCGGTCCGGGGCCACGCACGGTGCGACATCATGGCTGAGGCGGACGAACGACGCGTCGTGTCAGTCGTCGCCAGTAGCGTTGCACCGGTACCCCGCCCAAGGAGAAGTAATGACGTTGTCGCGCAGCCGCCGTCTCGTCCTGACCCTCGTCGCGATGAGCTGCCTCGCCGCGGCCCTGTTCGCGGGGGCGCAAGCGCCGTTCGGCGCGGTCGCTCATGCCGCGGAGAAGGGCTGCACGCTGGACTACAACAAGTATCCGAGGTACCCCGTGAAGCGCGGCAAGGGCGGCTACTTCACGTCGCTGCGCGTGACGAACGCGAGCTGCAAGGACGGCAAGGACCAGATGCTCGCCTGGTACAAGTGCCGCGTCGCGAAGGGCCTGCAGGGCAAGTGCACGAGGTCCAAGGTGCGCGGCTACAGGTGCACGGAGAAGCGCGGGGCGGTCCAGAACGGTGTCGGCGACGACGTCTTCTCAGCACGCGTGACGTGCAAGAAGGGCTCCAAGAAGATCGTCCACACGTACGACCAGGAGGTCTGACGCACCCGCGCGCTATGCGACGGCGAACCGCGTGAGGTCGCCGTCGCGCTGCTCGACGACGAGTCCCTCGGCCACGAGCAGGTCGACGTGGCCGAGGACCTCCGACAGCGTCAGGTAGGCCTGCGTGACGGCGACGTTGCCCCACAGCGCCTGGGCGATCTCGTAGGCGGTGCTCGGCCCCGCGGCGAGGAGCCGGCGGATCTTCTGCGCGCGCCGGTCGTGCTGGCGGAAGCGCTCGTCGATGAGCGCGACATGGTCGGTCACCGGCTCGCCGTGGCCGGCGAGCACGAGCTCGACGTTCTCCATCGCGCGGGTCGCGCGCAGCGACTCGATGTAGATCTCCAGCGCATGCGGCCGCGCGGGTGGCGCGCCGTTGTCGCCGGCCGTCGTCGCGTCGAGCGGGCGTGAGATGAGCGGGTTGGAGGAGATGTGCTTGATGAGGTGGTCGGCGCCGAGCACGATCGCGCGCTCCTCGTCGTGGAAGATCGTGTCCGACGGCGAGTGGCCGGGCCGGTGCAGGACGCGCAGCGTGCGGTCGCGCAGCACGAGCGCGGAGCCCGCGGCGAGCGGCCGCGTGACCTGCGCCGCGCCACCCCACGCGCGGTAGCTCTGCGACACGGCCAGCAGCGCGTAGCGCACGTCCTCGGGGATCCCGTGCTCGGCCATGACGCGCTCGGCGAAGGCGTCGTCGGCGTCCATGCCCTCCTTCCAGTGCTCGACGCGCGGCGCGAGCAGGTCCAGCGCCGCGACGTCGGCGCCCGAGCGGCGCGCGAGGATCGACACGAGCCCGAGGTGGTCGATGTGCTGGTGCGAGATGACGATCAGCCCGAGGTCCTCGACGCGGTGGCCGCGCGCGGCGAGTGCGCGCTCGAGCGCGTCGAGCGCCGTGCCGGAGTTCGGGCCGCTGTCGACGAGCGTCAGCGGGTCGTCCTCGATGAGGTACGTGTTGACGCGGCCGACCGCGAACGGCGTGGGGAGCGCGAGGCAGTGGATCCCCGCGTCGGCGGCCCGCTGCAGCGCCGCCCGCGCGTCGCTCATGAGCGGATGATGTCGAGCACCTCATCGCGGCGGCGCTCCATGTCCTCCACGGAGACGAGCGACTCCAGGCACAGGCGCATGAGCGGCTCGGTGTTCGACGTGCGCACGTTGAAGTGCCAGGCGTCGTAGTCGACCGAGACGCCGTCGAGGTGGTCGATCTTCGCGTCGTCGTAGCGCTGCTCGATCTGCGTGAGCTTGGCGTGCATGTCCTGCACCTCGGAGTTGATCTCGCCGGAGATGAAGTAGCGCGCGCGGTAGGGCTCCAGCAGCTCGGACAGCTTCTTGTCCTCGACGATCAGGAGCTCGAGGATCAGCAGCGTCGGGATCGTGCCGCTGTCGCCGCAGTAGAAGTCGCGAAAGTAGTAGTGGCCGGAGACCTCGCCACCGAAAAGCCCCCCCTCG
>Ga0126313_10002687_pt1 | contig 10056 bp, 11 predicted proteins | sample Plot105A_FD_89954 | JGI IMG/M metagenome (GOLD analysis project Ga0126313, IMG submission 89954) | Serpentine soil microbial communities from UC McLaughlin Reserve, CA, USA - Plot105A | ecosystem: Environmental > Terrestrial > Soil > Grasslands | place: USA: UC McLaughlin Reserve, Lake County... | reverse complement strand
GACCCCATTTTCGATCAAGAACCGCTCCAGGGTGGGATCCGGTATCACAAAGGAAGGGAGCACGGTGGTGAAGGTCTTGGAGGTGCGCGAAGGCGTCGAACCGGATTCCGAGCCCTGATCACCCTTCGGCGGGTAGGTCACCGGCTTCTCGAAGCGGCCCTCGACGGAGTCTCCCCGGGTGTAGATCGCCTCGACGTTCCCCGAGCTGACCTGCTCCTTGAAGAAGGTGTAGGGCACTTGGACCGGCGCTTCGGGGCCGGGGAAGAGGAGCCTGACCAGGAAGACGTTCGCGAGCAGTATGAGCGCGAACCACAGCCAGGTCCTTCTGGGCGGCATGGTGCTCTGCCTCTCGGAGCCCGACGCGCGCCGCGGTTCGTCCGGCGGACTCCCTGACGGACCGAAAGAGAGCCCAGGCTTGTTAGTACCGTCTCGTTGCGAGGTCATTCGTTGCCTCCTCTCGGGTTCAGGCCACCCTGCGGCCGTCGCGCCTCTGCGACCGCCGTACCCTCAAGGCTAGCACGATTGGCTCGACGCCGACCGCGGGAGCGGGATCCCGATGAGCCAAGCGAGCGACAGCAGCCTCACACCGGGCAGGACCGCGAGGAGTATCTCAGACGGAGGCTTGACTCCTGCGGCGGGCGGTTACGCCTGCCACGACGGGTCCCAGTCCGTCGTCAGTCCCTCGTCGAGCGTCGCCATCTGGGCATCGTCGAGGGCGAAGTCGAAGACCTCGGTGTTCGCGGCGATGTGACGCGGGTTCGTGGAGCGCGGGCCAGGGTCGCGCCGGCCGACCACATCTTGTCGAAGGCGATCTACCCCAACGACCCGGCCGGGAACGCCTTCGCCCTCACGGCCTGACGGCTCGGAGCAGGCCCGTCTGCGACCGCGGGGGAGGGTGAGCAGCGCCGAATGGAACTCGACTCCGTGCGGAGGGCCGGGACCTTCGCGAAGGAGGCACGCAATAGTAAAATTCGCGACCGAGAACGAAATAACCGCCACGCAGAGTAAGCGACCCAAGAAGGAGATGACAGAGACCATGCGCGCCATCACCCTGGACAACTTCGGCGCTAGCCCCGGCCTGCGCGAGGACCTCCCGGCCCCCACCCCGGCAGCCAACGAGGTGCTAGTGCGCGTCCGCGCCTCTTCGGTCAACCCCATAGACAGCGCCATCGCGGCCGGGATGCTCAAGGACATGGTCGAGCACGACTTCCCGGTAGTGCTCGGTCGCGACTTCGCCGGCGTCGTTGAGCACGTGGGTTCGGACGTGACGCGCTTCGCCGAGGGCGATGAGGTCTACGGGGGCGTGCCGGGCGCCGACCCGACCGTCCACGACGGCACCTGGGCAGACCTGATCGTCGTCCCCGAGGACAACATCATCGCACGCAAGCCGGCTGGCGTAGAGGTCGCGGCGGCGGGCGCTGCCCCGTGGGCCGGGATCACGGCTCTGGCCGCCCTGGACGCACTTGAGCTCTCGGAAGGAGACACCATCCTGGTGATGGGCGCCAACGGCGGCGTTGGCAGCTTCGCCGTCCAGCTCGCCGCCCACGCGGGCGCAACCGTCATCGCACCCGGCCTGCCGGAGGACGAGGACTATCTGCGAGACCTCGGCGTCAGAGAGATACTCGAGCGCGACGCCGACGTCGCCACGCTCGTGCACGAGCGCTATCCAGGCGGCCTCGACGCCCTCCTAGACCTCGTCTCCTACGCCCCGGAAGGCTTCGACACCCACGCGGCCGTCCTCAATGACGACGGCCGCGGCGCCTCGCCGCTCTCAGTGGCCGGCGAAGGACCGGGGCGCCACAACGTCGGGGCGGTGCCGACCCCGGACAACCTGGAGCGGCTGGGTCGGCTGCTGGAGGAAGGCACCCTCAGAGTGCCCATCCAGAACATCTATGGCCTCGATCAGGCCGGGGAGGCCCTGCATGCGCTCGGCACCGAGCACACCCAGGGCAAGCGCGCCATTCAGGTAACCTGAGCGCATTACGCTCAGGTTGTTCGCCAGGCCGGAGCCCCATCTTGTTGTGGGGGCTCCGGTCCTTACTAATGTAGGAACTTCGGAGTACACCCAACAAGGTAAGTTCCGAGAACACCGTGCTCGAGGCGGTGGGTCGAGCATTAGCAGCCGTGAGCGCCCAGGATGTGCGGGGGTTCTTCGCCCACTGCGGCTACCGCACCTCGGCGCAGCAACTATGAAAGGCGCTGTCAGACAGTCTCTCCAATTCGTAGTGGGCATCAGATGTTCCAGAGCCTAGTGCCGGGGCGTGGCAAAGGCGTGGTGAGGAGCCGCGCTTTACGTGGCTAGAGAGTCTCGAGGCCGCAAAGTTGAGGCCGGTTATCCAGAGTTGCTACTCTTCTTGCCGCTACTCTCCGATCCGGAAGGAGCCCCAGCGATGTAATGAGAGACTACTGGCCGTGCGTCACCAACTAGGAAGGAGTGGACACGCTCTTGGATCTCTTTCTCCGCCACGCTCACGCGCTCGTGCTGCCTGAGGTGCTCGACCCAGGAGCCGACGATGAAGGTTTCCAGGTAGCGGCCGGGATCGGCGGCGTCGTGGAACACCCCCCACTGGGTTGCTCCGCTGCGGCGGCGGGAGAGCCCTAGCCTGTCCATCAACCGGACAAACTCCCGGCCTCTGCCAGGATCGATCCTGTACTCGATAGTCACCAGCACGGGTCCCTCTTCGGGGCCGGGCTCTATGGCCACCGCTGGTTCGGGCCAGTGCGCCGACGGGCTGAGATCCAGGTGCTCGCCCGTTCTAAGGCGCCACCTCAAGGCGGTCGTAAGCCCGAGGAGGAGCCCAAGAGCGGCCAAGCCCAGAGCGGCGGGCGTACCAATCCAGTCGGCAACCAACCCGAAGAAGGCACTACCAATCGCTGTCCCACCTTGGAAGATGAGCTGATACACCGAGAGCACTCGCGCTCTCACCCACCTAGGGGAGAAGGTCTGGACCGAGACGTTCAGGCTCGAGAGCACCGCGATCCACGCTACTCCAGCGGCCACCATCGCAACGCCCGCCAAGCCGACGTTGTGCACGTAGGCGAGAGTCCCGATCGCCAGCGCGAGCATGACTGTAGCGATAGCCACTGCCGCATCTTGCGAGAGCTTGCGACGGAGGCTCGGCAGCATTGTAGCTCCAGCCACCGAGCCTACGCCCATGCAGCCTAGCAAGAGCCCATAGCCTCCCGACCCCAGCCCCAGCTGCTCCCTGGCTAGCAGCGGCAAGAGCGCCCACAAGGCGCTGGAGAAGAAAATGAAAACGCTTGCCCGCAAGAGCGCCGCACGTATCCCGGGAGCGTAGCGCACGTAGCGTACCCCGCTCGATATTGCTGCCGTGATGTGCTCAGGGGGCAAGGCGCTCTCATCGGTGGGTCTATGCCAGCGATAGATCGGTATGGCCACGGCCAGGAAAGAGGCGGCGTTTAGCAAGAAAACCGCCCCTGGGCCCGCGATGGCGATCACCAAGCCGCCCAAGGCAGGTCCTACCGCCCGGGCCAAATTGAACTGCACTGCCCCTAAAGAGACGGCCTGAGAGAACTCCTCGCGAGGTACGAGGTCGGGCTGGATCGCCAGCCAGGTAGGAGCCATCATGGCGGCGCCCAAGCCCAGGGCGAAGGTGAGAACCAGGAGTACCCAGGGCGTGGTTGCCCCGAGGAGCGTGAGAACCCCCAGAGCGCCGGCAACGGCCAGCATCCAGCCCTGAGTGATCAGAAGCAGCTTGCGACGGTCTACCACGTCGCCGATCGCCCCGGAGGGGAGCCCAGCGAGTACTATTGGGAGCGCGCTGGCCGTCTGTACGAGCGCCACCAGGGTTGCAGAGGAGGTTAGGGAGGTCATGAGCCAGGCGGCCGCGACAATTTGCATCCAGGTGCCCACGTTGGAGGCCAAGGCGGCGATCCACAGCGTCCTGAAAAGGGGCACTCGCAGCGGAGCCCACGCAGAGGAGGAGGAAGAAGCTGCTGCCTGTCCGTTAGTCACGCGCAATCCCCAACAAGGTGCCCTTGGCGAAGATGGCCAACACCCAGCAGATCGAGAGCATTATTGCTAGGAGCTGTCCGCTTGTAGGACCACCTTGATATAGCCATCCTTGCGCTCATCGAACTTCTTGTAGGCCTCTTCTACCTCCTCGAATGAGATGCGGTGGCTGACCACGAAGCTTGGCTTGGCCCTCCCGGAGACGATCATGTTCCTCAAGTGGACGGTGTAGCGCTCGTCGTCGGTGCGTCCAAAACCCACCCGTATCCCTTTGCGGAAGAGCGTCGCCCACGGCACGTCGAGGTGCCCACGCTTGCCGAGCCTCTCGGCTGCCTCGGGGTCGCGCCCCACGTACACTCCTGCTATACCCAGGGTGCCGGTAGGGTTTACGAGCCTACACAGGTCTTCTATGACCTGGCTGGGGTGCTCGCGGGAAGGGTCCTCACGGTCTTTTGCCTGAAAGCCCACACAATCGATGCCGCACATCACACCCATCATCTGCTCATCCCCCGGCCCAAGCGAACCGCTCAGGCTCGGGTTGCGCCTTCTCGCCTCCAGGATCTGCTCGACCGGATCTCCTTCTAAGAAGTTGATCGGGACGGCGCCGATCTCCCCGGCCTTCTCCAAGCGCTCTTCGATCATGTCCACGACGTAGACCTCCGCTGCCCCCCGCAAGAGCGCGGAGTAGGCGGCCAAGAGCCCTACCGCTCCCGCCCCGAAGATCGCTACCGTAGAGGTCGGATACACACTCGCAAGCTCGGTAGCATGCCAGCCCGTGACTCACGCATCGGCCAGGAGCACGAAGTCGTCTTCGAGCTCATCGTGCGGCTCACCGGGGAGCTTGACGCAGTTGGCGTCGGCGAACGGTACCCGCAAGAGTTCGGCCTGAGCACCGCGATAAGGACCCATCCCGGCGTAGCCGTAGGCTGCCCCGTACGTGCCCGGGTTGACCGTCAGGCACGAGGCGCTGCGACCACGGCGGCAGTTGAAGCAAAAACCGCAGTAGAGGTGGGTAGGCACCACCACCCTATCTCCCCTCTTGACGCTCCTTACATCCTCTCCTACCTCCTCGACCACACCCAGCGGCTCGTGGCCCAGGACCAGTCCACGCTCGGCTCCGGCTCGTCCGTCGTACATGTGCAGATCGCTCCCACAGATACAGCTTGAGGTGACGCGCATCAAGGCGTCCGTGGGCTTCTCTATACGGGCGTCCTCAACCTCCTTGATGGCAACCTCATGGGTGCCCTCGAAGACCACCGCTTTCATAGCTACCTCCTATATCCGCAGACCGAGCGAGAAAACCGTGGCGGTCTGCATCCCCACCGCGAGCGACGTGGGTTACGCGCCGCTCGCCCGGTGGTCGAACGTCCGTGCCTTCCCGCCCGGCGTAAACACCTGTCTAAGGGCTCTAGGCTCAGTCGAAACGATCCGTATCCTGCAGGATCTCGTAGAGGAACCACACCCTACGCTCCGTCTGGTCGATGATGTCCTCCAGGAAACTGGTCGTCGCCACGTCCCCTGCCGCATCGCACACCGCGTGCGCCTTGCGCTGCAACTCGACGTAATGGCGATTGTCCTCCATGAGGCGCCGGATCATGGCGTCGGGAGAGACGAACTCGTCGTTGTCGTCGGTTATGGTCTGCAACTCGCTTATGTGCGAGATGCTGCGGATGGTCGTCCCGCCGATCTTCCGTACCCGCTCTGCCAGCAGGTCTATCGACTCGAAGATGGCGTCGGCGTGCTCGTCGAAGAGCAGGTGCAGGTCCTGAAAGCGTGCCCCCGAGAGGTGCCAGTGGAAGTTCTTGGTCTTGAGGTAAAGCGCGAAGGCGTCGGCGACCAGGGGATTGACGGCCCTGGTTATCTTCTGCACGTCCTCAGAAGAAAGGTCGGTAGGCGTGGCCAGCTGCTCCGGGGCGGGGAAAGCCCTCACGGTAGTCTTCTCGTTCACGATCTCTCCTTATCTACACACGCGTCAGCCGCGTGGGCGGTCGGTCTGAAACTTCTAGAAATCGACACTCACTCTGGCGGCCCACGCTCGCGGAGAACCTGTTGCTCAGTTGCCACGACTACTCACCTCCTCTTGCTCACGCGCGACGATGGGCTCCTCTATTCGGGCGTCCTCAACCTCCTTTATGGCAACCTTTTCGGCATCCTCGTAGACGACTGCTCTCTTGACTTCTTCGCACCTCCTCTATCAACATAGCCACCGCGCAAGCTTTCGCGCAGGCCGCCTACAACGAGACTCCTCTTCATCGGCGCTCCCATCTGTCAGTGACGTCCCCACAGGGCTATCGCCGCAGTTGTGACCACCAGGATGGTGATGGCGAGTGGGAGGACGGGCGCGTAGGCACGCGCGTATACCAGGAGCAGACCTCCCACAGTGGCGCCAACGAACAAAGAGACGAGTACGCCCGCGAGCAGCCGCCTCTCCGTCTCAGCCGACCGGGAGAAGGTGGCGAGGGCGCTCATGAGAACCGTCAGGGTTGCGGTAGCAGCGGTCGTGAACACGCCGCGCAGCCCGAGCGAGTAGACCGTGGCGGTCTGCATCCCCATCGCGAGCGCCGAGAGGCCGATGAGGACGTTGGCGACGCCACTCGCCGGCAGGCCACCAGCCGCCACCCAGACCGCCAGGAAACTAGCCTGCGCGACCCCCGCGACGCCAAGCGCGATCGTCGCCCGGCGAGGCCACACACCAGTATCTTTGGAGGGCTTGACGATGCGGGTAGCCAGGAAGACCCCAGCCGCGAAGAAGGCCAGCGAGACGGTGACGCTCACGACGCTCGGCCCTCCAGCGCCGGCGGTCACGAGCCCGAGAAACACAAAGTTCCCGGTCATGAAGGCTGTGAATACCTTTCCCAGGCCGAGAAAGCTGATGGCGTCGACGGCCCCAGACGAGACCGTCAACGCCATCAGCAACAGGTTGCGGACTCTGAGGTCGGTGGTCTGCCCGCCAGTCGTTGCCAAGACTCTTCACCTCACCTTGCTATCGGACGATAATGGGCTTCTCTTTGGAGAGGGCAGCGATCGTCTGCTCATCGAGGTTCAGGTGCGCGCGCACGAGCTCCGGTGGTGTGAGCGCCATCCACTGGTTGAGCGAGACGTCGTCGAAGACCAGCAGGAACTCGCAGCCCTCCTCCAGCCCCTGGATCGAGTGGGGGATGCCAGCAGGGAAGTTCCACAGGTCGCCGACGCCAACGTCGTCGATGAAGTTGCGCCCTTGCGGGTCAATGGCGGTGATACGAGCGTGTCCGGCGAGCATGAAGGACCACTCGGCCTCCTTGTGCCAGTGCAGCTCGCGGATCCCCCCGGGCTTCAGGCGCATGTTCACCCCGGCCATCTGTGTAGCGACGGGCAGCTCGCGCACCGTCACCTCGCGCGCCCAGCCGCCCGTGAGCAAGCGGTTCCGGGCGGCGGCGAAGGAAAACTTGAGGTTGGGGATCGTCCCGGCGTTGGTGTAGGGCGAGGCCAGCAGGTCGGGGTTCTCGCGCTCTAGCGACATGTTGCGCGGTCCCATGATGGACGCGCCAAGATCGCCCCGGATAGGCTGCGGCGCACCGTCATCGGGTCCCGCGCCAGGGTGCCCCGTTGTTTGTTGTGACATAAGGTCAGTCCTCGCTTCTCTACCCGTCCTTAGTTCACCTTCGACCATCGATTGTCCGGGTACATATTCTGCTGCAAGTCAACCCAAACTGGCAATCACCTCCGGTTCGTCGTAGGACCGAACCTTAGCACCAGGGTGTGGCAAGGGCGTGGTAAGGAGTGTCAAGACCTATTGAGAGGAATGCGAACTTCGCGCTCGGCTGGGGTCCGTGGAGAACTTCGTCGAGAGTACCATCTGGCGATGCACATCCCTATTGCTTGCCTTGGGGGTGCGGGCGGCCCTGATGAGGAGAAGCCTGACGACGCAGCGTCTCGTAGGTAGGAAGCGGTATCGCAGCCAGGGTCACGAACCACAGAGCGTCCCAGACCGGGCTATAACCTTTCTGGAAGGTGTAATCGTCCTTCTGCAGGGATATTCGCTCGCTCCAAACGGTCGCTGGCGCCAACAGCAAGAGGACCACGCCGTAGGATAGTAGTGCCGCTACTGGTCTGTAAGCGGCCAGGATTCGGTATGCCAATAAGAGCAAAGCGGCCACACTCGTTAGCTGCCAGCCATATACCAGTGCCTGCAGCGGGAGTGGCCGCGCGAACGCCAGACCGCTCCACCAGCCTACCGACGGACCGAGCGCCTGATACGCGATAGCCACGGCTGCCGTGACAAAGACGGCGATCGCAAACGGCCTGCGATCGGAGTGACCCGTTCGAAACGCCCAGAGCGACAAGGCGACGATAGTTAGCGCTATCAATGACACCGTCGCCAGGATGGCGGGCGGACTTTCCAGGGTCCGTTGGAAGGACAGGCTGAACCACATCCCGGTGGTGATGGCGTCGAAGGCGCAGAACCCGGCGACTACCGCCGCAAAGAGGAGCCTATCCACGCGCTTACTGGCGGTCATGGATATCCTTCTGGAGCCACGCCGCTACTCACCGGGTGGGATCGTCCTTCACCGAGTATCTCCGGCCGGGAAGGCCTCGCGAGGCTCCTCGTTGGCGAGAAGAAAGGCTTCCCGGCCAGCGTGGTGCCCGCGGTAGTAGTCCAGACGGTCGGTGGCGTCCTCCCACCTGCCGAGCTCGCGGTTGTGGACGAAGCTCTGCGAGCTCCCGAAGAGGCCGTCCATCCAGCCTGAGAGGTACGCCTCGCTCACTCCCGTCAACCCACCGCTCTCCGCAGTGCCGTTAGCGGGCACTACTTCGGAGCCGCACGCCGAGCAGTGGAACACACCGTCTGGGAGTTTTCGCATCTCGGGGTGGCCGCACTCCTCGCACGGATGTGACCCCAGAGCGTCGGGAAGAGTCTGGATCTGCCTGAAGGTGTTTAGCAGCTCCGCGTCGAGAGAGCCCTTGCAGGAGGCGCAGCGGGCCGAGTTCGAGCCGGCCGGTTGCTCCAGGTCGTAGACCTCGCAGAACGGGCAGCGTATGGAGTGGGACCCGGTGGTGATCGAATCTTCCATCATGATTACTTCCCCTTGTCGGTTTGAGTTCTCTTCTCTAGGGCCTTTGTAGTTCACAACCTACAAAGGGAGCGTGGTAAGAGTGTGGTAAGGGAGATGTCGGCTGTCGGTCGGTTTCATTGCTGCTCCTCGCCTCTAGGCCGCCAACTCACCCGACCAGTCGGAACCGGCTAGTGCTGCCCGGGCGAGACGATCCTCCGCCCAAATTTCGAGACCTTTCGGGGACTTCACCCTGAGGACGTTACCAGGGTACCGGGATGCCGCGATGTTCAAGGCTCGCTCGATGGTGGGAGCCTGCACCCCTACCGCAAAGCGTGCCGTTCCGGAGCGTATCTCGATTGAGATCTTTGCCATTTGGATCGACTCCTCTTCATTGCCATCAACCACTGCCGACGTTTCAGAGGCTAGTAGTGGGGCGTGGCAAGGGCGTGGTAAGGAGCTGCCATCTCGTGTCAGAGCCGATTAACGAGCCTAGAGAGCTTGGTGGTTATGAGAGGGAACGTGCCGCTTATTCTCGTAGATCAGAGGGTTTATCCTCCACTCGCTCTCATACGATTCTCCAGCGAGGTCTTCGCATCTGACCTTCACCAGGATGCCCCGCTTATGCCCCTTGTCCCTCAGAGACGATAGGAGGTTCTCGAGATCGTCCCACACGCAAGCGGCCTCCTCTCCCGGACCTAAGAAGCTCATCCCCTCCTTGAGGTAGGGCAGCTCCGAGAGAACAAAGCCTGTTGAGTCTTCTATGGGACAAGATGAGGCAAACGTTATCTCCTTGGCGACGCCTCCACCGAAGTTTCTCACCACGAGATCGACCATCGGCAGTCGGTCGTAGCGAGCCTGGAGTATGACCTGCGGACGCCCTCCTGAGATCCGCTGCTCACGCATCTCCTTGAGGGTCAGTTGGTTTCGCTTTATGAGGAGGGAGTAGCCGATGGCGAAGACCCCTGCGTAGAAGACGGTGGTTATGGTGGTAATGATCTGGGCCCATGGCTACGTCTTCTGACCCGTCCCCTCCTTTTGGTCGTCTGGCTG
>Ga0126313_10002684_pt1 | contig 10064 bp, 11 predicted proteins | sample Plot105A_FD_89954 | JGI IMG/M metagenome (GOLD analysis project Ga0126313, IMG submission 89954) | Serpentine soil microbial communities from UC McLaughlin Reserve, CA, USA - Plot105A | ecosystem: Environmental > Terrestrial > Soil > Grasslands | place: USA: UC McLaughlin Reserve, Lake County... | reverse complement strand
GCCGAGGTGCCGTTCTGCGGCCACGCCACGATCGCGACCGGGGTCGCCTGGGGCGAGCGCAACGGCGACGGCGTGCTGCGGATGACGACTCCGGCGGGCCTCGTCGAGGTGAGCGTGGCGGACGGCGTCGCGACGCTCACGAGCGTCGCCCCCTCGAGCGCGCCGCTGGAGGACGGCGACCTCGACGAGCTGCTGGCCGCCCTCGGCTGGTCGCGGGACGACCTCGACCCCGCGCTGCCGCCGCGCGTCGGCTATGCGGGCGCGCACCACCCGGTGCTCGGCGTGGCCGCGTCGGAGCGGCTCGCCTCGCTGGACTACGACTTCGAGCGCCTCGGCGCGCTGATGGCCGCGCGCGACCGGACCACGGTTCAGCTCGTGTTCCGCGAGGGCGCAGACCGCTTCCGCTCGCGCAACCCGTTCCCGCCCGGAGGCGTCGTCGAGGACCCCGCCACGGGCGCGGCGGCGGCGGCGTTCGGCGGGTACCTGCGTGAGCTCGGGCTCGTGACGCCGCCGGCGACGGTGACGATCGACCAGGGCATCGAGCTGGGGCGGCCGTCGCTGTTGACCGTGCGGATTCCGGTGGACGGCGGGATCAGCGTGAGCGGCACCGCCGTGCCGATCTGAACGTCAACTGCGGCTGGGTAGGGGTGGTGAGGGTGCCGCCCGCAGCATCCAACCGGAGACTGGAGACCTTTTGCACGCCATAGGGGGTCAACGGTCCCCACTTGCTGCGGAGCGGCCGATCCACCGACCCCTTTACCCGGCCGCAGTTGACGTTCGTCTACAGCAGCGCGGCCACCGCAGCCGGCTGCTCCAGCTGCGCCGCATGGCCGGCGCCCGAGACCACCACGATCTCCGCCCGCGGCAAGCGCGCCGCCATCCGCTCTGCGATCGCCCGGAACCTCTCGTCGCGCTCCCCCACCGCCAGGGTCACCGGCACCCCAAGAGACGGCAAGGCGTCCCACAGGGGCTCCATCACGCCGGTGCCGAGCCCACGCAATGCGGCCGCAAGCCCGGAGGGCGTATTGCGCAGGCGGTCGGCGAACGCGGCGGCACGGACGCGCTCCGGCTGCCCCTCCCAGAGCGGCAGCTCCGCCCACTCGCGCGCGAACGCCTCGACGCCGATCGCCTCGATGCGGTCGGCGAGCGCGTCGTCGGCGGCCCGGCGCGCCGCGCGCTCGGCCGGATCGGCGATGCCGGGGCTGGCGCCGATCAGGACCAGCCGGTCGAGCCGGTCGCCGAGCGCGAGCGCCGCGTGGAGCGCGATCCGGCCGCCCATCGAGTAGCCGGCGAGCGCGAACCGCTCTCCTCCGAGCGCCCGCACGTAGCCGGTGCAGGCCGCGAACGACGCGGGCCGGGCGGCGGCGTTGCCGTGGCCCGGGAGGTCGGGCGCGAGCGCACGGCGGCGGCCGCCGAGCTCGGCGATCACGCGCCGCCAGCTCTGGCGGGTCTGGGTGAAGCCGTGGAGGAGGACGAGCGTCGGGGCCACGGTGGGGCATGATGCCGCGCTGTGGGGGCGACGGACACCTACCTCGGCCTGCGCGCGTTCTGCGACGAGCTCGCACGCTGCGGACTGCGCGAGGCCTGCACGTCGCCGGGCTCCCGCTCGACGCCGCTCGTCCTGAGCCTCGCCCGCGAGCCGCGGATCCGCGCGACCTCGCACCTCGACGAGCGCAGCGGCGCCTTCTTCGCCCTCGGCCTGGCCAAGACCAGCGGCCGGCCCGTCGCGCTCGCCTGCACGTCCGGCACCGCGGCGGCCAACTACGCGCCGGCCGTGATCGAGGCGCGCGAGGCGCGCGTGCCGCTGCTCGTGCTCACCGCCGACCGGCCGCCCGAGCTGCGCGACCTGGGCGCCGGGCAGACGATCGACCAGGTCAAGCTCTACGGCAGCGCGGCCAAGTGGTACCTCGAGGTCGACGAGCACCCCGCCACGCCGGAGCGGATGCGCTGGCTGCGCCAGCTCGCCTGCCGCGCGTTCTGGACCGCCCTCGACGGCCGCCCCGGTGCGGTGCACCTGAACTTCGCGCTGCGCGAGCCGCTCGTGCTCGAGGAGCCCCTGCCCGAGGAGGAGCCCGGCGGCGGAGGGCGCGACGGCGGGCGGCCGTGGTTGACCCGGCCGTGGGTGCGGGCGGAGGCCGGGCCGCGCTCGATCGAGGCGATCGCCGCCGACCTCAAGGCGCGCCCCAACGCCGTGCTCGTGGCCGGCCGCGGGGAGCGCGACCCGCAGCTCGGCGCCGCGCTCGCCGCGTTCGCCGAGAAAGCCGCGATCCCGCTGCTGGCCGAGCCGCTCTCGCTCGCGCGCCGCGGGCAGGCGGCCGTCGCCCACTACGACGCGCTGCTGCGCGACCCCGCCTGGGCGGAGGCGCACCGGCCCGAGCTCGTGATCCGCGTCGGCGACCTCCCGACCTCCAAGCCTCTGCGCCAGTGGCTGCATGCGCTGCCGGACGCCGTCCAGATCGCGTTCGACCCCGAGAGCGCCTGGCAGGACCCGGGCACCGCGGTCTCGACGATCATCGGCGCCGACCCGCGCGCGACGCTGACCACGATCGGCGAGCGCCTCTCCCCCCTGCGCGACCGCGGCTGGCTGGAGGAGTGGCGGGGCGCCGACCGGGCCGCCGCGGAGGCGATCGCGGCGACACTCGCCCAAGGCGGCCTGAGCGAGCCGCTCGTCGCCGCCGAGCTGGGCTCCTCCCTGCCGCCGAACGCCACGCTCGTGGTCGCGTCCTCGATGCCGGTGCGGGACGTCGAGACGTTCTTCGGAGTCCGCGCCGACGCGCCGCGCGTGCTCGCCAACCGCGGCGCGAACGGGATCGACGGCACCGTCTCCACCGCCTTCGGCGCCGCGGCCGCCGCCCCGCACGGGCCGGCGGTGCTGCTCGTCGGCGACGTCGCGCTGGCGCATGACATCGGCGGGCTGCTCGCCGCCACCCGGCTGAAGCTCAAGCTGACGATCGTCGTGATCGACAACGACGGCGGCGGCATCTTCGCGTTCCTCCCGGTCAGCGGCGAAGGAGCCGACTACGTCGAGCACGTCGCCACGCCGCACGGGCTCGACACCGCAAAGATCGCCGAGCTCTACGGCCTCGGCCACGAGCGCGCGGAGGACCTCGAGGGCTTCCGGGCGGCGCTCGCCCGCGCGCTGGCCGCCGAGCGCACCACGATCGTTGCGGTCCGCACGGACCGGGACGCCAACGTGGCCCTGCACCGGCAGGTGTGGGAGGCAGTCGCCGCCTCCGTCCGGCCCGGCGCATAGCCTGGCCGGCCGATGGAGGATTCCCAGGCCACCCTGATCGACGTCGCCCCGGCGCCCGGCAGCGCCGAGCGACCCCGGCGCACGACGTCGAAGGGCATCGGCGCGGGCGACATCGTCCTAGTGGACAAGAAGGGCCGGCGCTTCCACGCGCTGGTGACCGAGCTCGAGCAGCTGGAGACGGGTCGCTTCGAGCTCGCCGTGCGGCCGCTGGACTCGCGCATCTCCTGGCGCACCGCGTCGGTGCGCGAGGTCGTCGAGGTCTGGCGCCGCGCAGGGCGCCCGCGCGCCTGAAGCGTCCCCCCGCGGGGCGCACCCGGTAGCGTTCGATCCGTGACGGCGACGGTGCAGCGCGCAGCAATCGACGCGGCCGTCGACCTCGCGGAGGCCCGCGAGCGCACCCTCGCCCTGGTCGCCCGGCTCTCCGACCATGACGTCGAGACGGCGCACTCCGCGCTGATGAGCCCGCTCGTGTGGGACCTCGCGCACATCGCCGCCTACGAGGACCTGTGGCTCGTCTGCCGCCACGGCGGCGGCGAGCTGCTGCAGCCCGAGCTCGCGGCGATGTACGACGCGTTCGAGACGCCGCGCGCGGTCCGCGGCGACCTGCCGCTGCTGGACCGCGGGCAGGCGCTGCAGTACCTCGCCGAGGTGCGGGAGCGCTCGCTCGACGTGCTCGCCGAGCGTGGCGTCGGCAACGGCGAGCTGGTCGAGCTCGTGCTGCGCCACGAGCAGCAGCACGACGAGACGATGCTGCAGGCGATCGCGCTGGCGCGGCTGCAGCCCGCTCCCGCCCTGCGCCAGGACCCGCGCCCGGCGGCGCCCGGCGGCCACACCGGCCTGGAGCCGGTCGAGGTCGCGGCAGGGCCGTTCACGCTCGGGGCCGGCCGCTTCGGCTTCTCCTACGACAACGAGCGCCCGCGCCGGCGCGTCGAGCTGCCGGCCTTCCGGATCGGCCGCACGCCGGTCACCAACGCCACCTGGCTGACGTTCGCCGAGGGCGGCGGCTACGAGCGCCGCGAGTGGTGGAGCGACGAGGGCTGGTCGTAGAAGGAGGACTACGACATCACGCACCCGGGCGGCTGGGCCCGTGGCCCGGCCGGTTGGCAGCAGTGGCGCCTCGACGGGTGGGCGCCGCTCGACCCCGGCGAGCCGGTCGTCCACGTGTCCTGGTTCGAGGCCGATGCCTTCGCCAGAGCGCACGGCGCCCGCCTCCCTTCGGAGGCGGAGTGGGAGAAGGCAGCGACCTGGGACCAGGCCGCGGGAAGGGCCCGCCGGTACCCGTGGGGCGACGAGCCCCCGTGCCCGCGGCGCGCGAACGTCGGTCACGCGGGCTTCGGCCCGCACCCGGCGGGCGGGCACCCGGAGGGCGCCTCCCCGTACGGCGCACTCGGCATGCTCGGCGACGTCTGGGAGTGGACGGCGACCGAGTTCCACGGCTACGACTGCTTCGTGGCGCACCCCTACCGCGAGTACTCAGAGGTCTTCTTCGGCGAGGGCTACAAGGTGCTGCGCGGCGGCTCGTGGGCCAGCCGAGAGCGCGTGACGGGCCCGACGATGCGCAACTGGGACCTGCCGCTGCGCCGCCAGATCTTCTCGGGAGTGCGGCTCGCCTGGGACGCCGTCTAGCCTTGCTCCACCAGTGGCGGACGACGAGCACCAGATCGGTTACCAGGCGCTGCCGCGCGGGGTTCCCGTGCACGCCTCCGACGGCGCGCTCGTGGGCCGGGTCCACCGCGTGCTCGACAACGCGCGCGAGCACATCTTCGACGGGATCGTGATCGCCACGGAGGACGGCAAGCGCTTCGTGGATGCGCCGGAGGTCGCTCGCATAACGAGCGCCCGCGTGACGCTGACGATCGACGCAGCCCAGGCCGCCCAGCTGCCGCAGCAGCCAGGCATGGTCGGCAACCTCGAGGCCCGCGCCGGCCGGATGGGACGGCGCTGGCGCAGGCGGCTCGGCGGGCGTTAGGGTGCGGCCTGTGGAGGCCTACCTGGGGATCGTGAGCCGGCGCGAGGTGCGCGACTACGCTGCCGGGCCGCTGGAGCCCGAGGCCGAGCACCGGATCCTCGACGCCGGGCGGATGGCGGGCAGCGCCAAGAACCGCCAGCCGTGGACGTTCCTGGTCGTGCGCGACGACCGCGCGATCGAGGCGGTCGCCGAGTCGGTGTTCGAGCCCGGCAACATCCGCGGCGCCGCCTTCGTCGTCGCGGTCCTGATGAGCGGCGGGGCGGGGATCGACGCCGGCCGAGCGGTGCAGAACATGCTGCTCGCCGCGCACGCGCAGGGCGTCGGCTCGTGCCCGAACGGGATCGCGGACGCGGTCGGCCTGCGGCGGGCGCTGGGCCTGGACGACGACGCGAAGGTCGCGGCCGTGCTGTCCTTCGGCCTGCCGGCCCGCCCGAGCGACCCGTCGCGCCGCAGCGCGGACGAGTGGGTCGCGCGGGCCAAGCGCAAGCCCTACGACGAGGTCGTCCGCGAGATCTGACGGCTACCGGCCGTGCGGCGCCGTGCCGCGCCGCAGGGCCTAGCCGCTCAGGATCGGGAGCAGCGCGCCGAGCTTGACCTCGGTCTCGGCCAGCTCCGCCGCCGGGTCCGAGTCGCGCACGACGCCGACGCCCGCGTAGAGGCGCGCCTCGTGCCCGCGCAGCAGAGCGCAGCGCAGCGCGACGCAGAACTCGCCGTCCTCGTTGGCGTCGGTCCAGCCGACGGGGCCGGCGTACCAGCCGCGGTCGATGCCCTCCAGCGCCGGGATCTGCGGGGTGGCGACCGTGTGCGGCTCACCGCCGACGGCGGGCGTCGGGTGCAGCAGGCCGGCGAGCTCGATCGCGCTGCGCGGGTGCGTGAGCTGAGCGCGGATCGGGGTCGCGAGGTGCTGGATGTTCGCGACCTTGATGATCGCCGGCTCGTCGGGCGCGGTCACCCAGACGGCGTGCGGGCGCAGGGCGCGGGCGATCCGGCGGGCGACGATCCGCTGCTCCTCGCGGTCCTTGTCGGAGCGCATCAGCTGCTCGCCGAGGTGGTCGTCGACCGCCGGGTCGGCCGAGCGGCGGATCGAGCCGGCGAGCGCGACCGTCGAGGCGCGCTGGCCCTCCCGGCGCACGAGCAGCTCGGGCGAGGCGGCCACGAACGCCGCATCGCCTCGGCCGGCGCAGAAGACGAAGCAGGAGCCGAAGGCCGCGCGCAGCACGCCGAAGACGGCCGCGGCGTCGTGCGGCGCGGGCGCGTGCACGGCGACCTCGCGCGCCAGCACGATCTTCTCGAAGTCGCCCGCGCGGATCCGCTCGACCGCGCGCGCGACGGCGGCCTCGTAGTGCTCGGGCGGGGCGATCGACTCGACGTGGAAGCGGCCGGCCGGGTCGGGGTCCAGCAGCGGCAGCGGGTCGGTGCGCAGCTCGGCGGCGCGCTCCTCCAGCCGCGCGGCGACCTGCGCCGGATCGTCGTCCGGAGCGACCAGCGCGGCGAGCGTGAGCGCGACGGCGCCGCCGCGGCGCGCGATCGCCACCTCCGGCACCGCGAGGTCGCCCGTCGCGAAGCCCTGCCAGTGGCGCGCGGCCCCGCCCTCGGGCGCGAAGGCGAAGCCGCCTACGGCAACGGGCCCGGCGCCGGCGGGCGCGTCGGGCACACCGGCCTCGGCGTCGGCGGCCAGCTCGCGCCAGGCCGCGGCGGCGTCCACGAACCGGTCCGGCCCGCCCGTACGGATCGCCCGCACGCAGCCGAGCGCGGCCAGCGCGGCACCATTGCGGTCGGGCTGCTCGAAGCAGAACCAGTGCTCGCCCGCCCGCCGCGACGCGAACGCGACCGCGCTCGGGTCGACCGACCGCGCGAGCGGGACCGTTATCGACGCGAGCACCTCGCCGCGGCCCGAGCGGGCACGGCGGACCGCGCGCTCGCAGCGCGCGAGCAGCTCACCGCTGTGGGCGGGGGCGAGCGCCAGCGGCCCGCGCCCCGGACGAACCCGGACGCTCACGCACTCCAGGGTACGGCGTCGCGGAACGGTCCGGCTTCACCGCCACCAGCGGATGCGGCGGCTGGGACTGCTCGTACCAATCCTCGATCTCTCGCCGTGCGCGGGCGTCGGCGCGCGCCGCGGAACGCGCCAGGCCGAGCGCGACGAGCACGAAGAGCAGCTCGCAGGCGACGAGCCCCGCGATCACCAGCGGGAGGCTCATGACGGCGCCGAGGGGCGACCCGGCGCAGGGGTGGTCGCGATCGTGGATCCCATGAGAGGTGCCCCGCCGCGCACCGCGCGGGTCCGGCCCCGCGCACATGGTGAAAACCCTAGCGCGCCGGGTGAGGTATGTCACCCCACTCTGCCTCAGTGGGCAACGCCGAGGTTCGCGGCGTAGGTGGCGCTGCCGCGCATGTCGCCGCCGAACGGGCTGCCGAGCGCGACCCCGACGCCCACGTCGCGGTAGTTGCGCCCCAGCAGCACGCGCCGGTGCGGCGGGCTGTGCAGCCACGAGCGCACGGCCGCGCGCGGCGTCGCGTACCGGCCCTGCCCCCACGCCAGCACCTCGCCGGCCGACCGGCCGCGATAGCCGGCCGCCTGCAAGCGTTCTTGCAGCGTCGCACCGCCGGGGCCGACGTGCGAGAAGAAGCCTCGCGAGACCATCGCGTGGGCGAACCGGCCCGCCGTCCGCGTGAGCCGGGCGTCGACGGAGACGGGCGGCAGCCCTCGGCGGCCGCGCACACGGTTGATCTCGCAGACGACGGCGCGCTGGCGGGCGGTGCCGGACAGCGAGCCCGGGGCTGCGGCGGCCCCGGCGCAGCGGGCGGTCGAGGCGGGTGCGGGCGCGCTCCCGAGGGCGAGCAGGATCGTGATGGCGACCGGGCACGCGACAGCGCGCCGGCGGATGGCAAGCGTGGACATGCGTGCTCCCTTCGCGCCCATGCCTTCGTCCGAGCCGGGCACCGGAGGCCGGCCGCTCGACGGCCGGCTATGAGGCGGTTCCCCCACCGCCGCGCCGGGCACCTCGCCCGGCGTGGCGCCAATCTAGCCCAAGGGGGAGGTTCTTACCTTCCCCTATCCGGGGTAACTTCGCCGACCGGCAGCCGGTCAGCCGCCGAGCCGACCGAAGTCGGCGGCGTAGGTGGCGCCGCGGCCGCCGAAGGGAACGCCGCGGGCCACTCCGACGCCGATCTCGAGGAACGCCCCGAGCACGATCCGCCGGTGCGGCGCGCTGCGCATCCACGCGGCCACCGTCGCCGAGGGCGTGGACAGCTCCCGGCGCCCCCAGGCGAGACCCTCGCCGACGTGCCACGCGGCGCGGCCGGTGATGTAGCCGGACGCGCGCAGCCGGTCGGGCAGGCGCTTGCCCTCCGGGGTCACGTGCGAGAAGTAGCGGCGGCTCACCATGTCGCGCACGTGCGCGACGGCCGCGCGGCGGAGCCGACGGTCCACGGCCAGCGCACCCAGTCCCCGTTCGGCCCGCACGTGGTTGATCTCGCAGACCACGGCCTCGTCGTCAGCGAGGTCGCGGCATTCGACCGACTGCGCCCCAGCGGGCGCCGAGCATGCGAGCGCCGCCAGCGTGATCGCCGCCGACGCGCGCAGCACAGAGGTTCGAGCGGACACGGGAAGCCTCCTTCAGCCTCCCGGAGTGTGTCACAAAACCCACCCTTCTGGGGGATGTTTCTCCCCCAGAAAGTGGAGCGGCGGGTCTACGTCTCGCTGCGGCCGCGCGAGATCGCGATCTCGCCCGTGCGCGCCATCTCGACCAGGCCGAACGGGCGCACCATGCGCTCGAACGCCTCGATCTTCTCCCACGTGCCCGTGATCTCGACGATCACGGAGCGGCGCGTGACGTCGATGATCTTGCCGCGGAAGATCTCCACGACCTGCATGACCTCGCCTCGGCTCGCGCCGTCGGCGGAGATCTTGAACAGCGCGAGCTCGCGCGCGACGGTCTCCGCCGGCTCGAGGTCGCGGATCTTGATCACGTTGACGAGCTTGTGCAGCTGCTTGGTGACCTGGTCGATCGGGTGCATCGCCCCGTCGAGCGTGAGCGTGATGCGCGAGAGCGTCTCGTCGTCGGTCGGGCCGACGGCGAGCGTGTCGATGTTGAAGCCGCGGCGGGCGAACAGCCCGGAGATCCTGGTCAGGACGCCCGGTTTGTTCTCCACCAGGATCGAGAGGATGTGCTTGCGGCCGGTCCGCACTCCGGCGGAGGCCTCGAGCTCCTCGAGGGTGAGCGGCTCCTTGGTCCCTGGCTCGCCCATGCGTCAGCCCACCATCTCGCGGGCGGCGGCGCCGGCCGGGATCATCGGGTAGGTGTTCTCCTCGCGCGTCACGCGGACGTCCACGACCACCGGGCCCTCGGTCTCGAGCGCGGTCTTGACGTCCGCGACGAGCGTCGTCTTGTCCGTCAGGCGCATGCCCGTGGCCCCGTAGGCCTCGGCGAGCTTGACGAAGTCGGGGAACTGGCCCATGTCGACCTGCGAGTAGCGCTTGTCCCAGAACAGCTCCTGCCACTGGCGGACCATGCCCAGGTAGCCGTTGTTGGCGATGAACACCTTGACCGGGATCCGGTGCTGGGCGCAGGTGGCCAGCTCCTGGGTGTTCATCTGGATCGAGCCGTCGCCGGTGATGACGATCGTCGGGACGTCGGGCCGCGCGACGGCGGCGCCCATCCCGGCCGGCAGGCCGAAGCCCATCGTGCCGAGGCCGCCCGAGTTGATCCAGCGGCGCGGCTTGGCGAAGTGGAAGTACTGCGCCGTCCACATCTGATGCTGGCCGACGTCGGAGGCGACGATCGCCTCCCCGCCCGTGGCCTCGTAGAGCGCCTCGATCAGGTACTGCGGCTTGATCTC
>Ga0126313_10002683_pt1 | contig 10066 bp, 14 predicted proteins | sample Plot105A_FD_89954 | JGI IMG/M metagenome (GOLD analysis project Ga0126313, IMG submission 89954) | Serpentine soil microbial communities from UC McLaughlin Reserve, CA, USA - Plot105A | ecosystem: Environmental > Terrestrial > Soil > Grasslands | place: USA: UC McLaughlin Reserve, Lake County... | reverse complement strand
GAAATGTGAACTAACATAGCATTCTACTTTTTTCTTGTGCAATTCAAGGGCATATCTTTCTCTGAAGTCCCTTTCTTCTGGAGTATCATCAACTACACTCATGCAGTGGTTCACTTACCTGTCTTCCCAGACATCGTAGCATCATCATGCTTTTCAGCTACAACCATCGTCAAGCATGATCTAATGTTGGCAATTGACCGAAATTTCTTTACTATCTTGGCTATGCCATTCTCAGAATCAGTGTTTAGCTCTGCCACTATGTCGTAAATACCTGATAATCCAGTCGCTTGTGAAACGCCAGAAATGTTTTTCATTTCTTTTATGACGCTCTTTTCGGCACCCACGTCACAGTTCAAAAAGATAAAAGCTTTTGACATGATTACCTTATACATCACTACTATAAAAGGAAATGAAAAGGAAAAGAAAACTGAGAGTACTTTATTTTCTTAACCCCCCACATTGGCACTTTGTTGTTTGGTTGTTTGTTTGGCTCAAATTGACTAGCCTTTGACTATTTCTCAATTTTCAATTTTCAATTTTGCATCTATATAGCTCTTGCAGTCTGTTTATACAATTTCAAGCTTGATGGTTATACCAATAAAATATGATCTTATCAGCCACTATTGCAATGATAACAGAGCATTTAATGCATATTGGAGCCGCCTAAGTGCTTCTAAAGCACAGCTAACTCATATGCTTACTTACGAAAGCTACTGTGATACTACAACCCATATAGCTATCCAGGAAGAGGCAGACAAGAAAAGAAGAATGCGCGCATCATTAAGCCGCTGAAGCATGTGCACTTTGATTTTTAGACCTCTGTGGGACTTTTCGATAGTGGGCATGCTCCAAAGTATATTTTTGTTGGTTATGCATGGTTTCAAAGTTTGCTAAATGGTAGGCGCAGAACGCCTTTATGTTGTTATCAAATTTTTGGGACAGCGCTGTTTCATAGGCTACAAGCTTGTGCAGTTGGCCAAAGTGAAAGAAAGAGCCAATGTCAGCTATGATTGATACGCCGCTCTTGTTGTTGTATTCTGTCTGCTTGACAAGTTCCATCACTTCATTTGATATTCTTTTCAAAAGAAAGTCAGTATCTGAAAGCCCCTGGGCAAAATATCGCTTTGCTGAATCTTGGATTATGAGCGAGCCGTTGTTTAGGTACTCAACGGCATCAATTCCATTTTTGTGAAGGTTCATTTCAACACTGTCTGTAGTTTCGTAAAATGGAACAAGCATAACAATTTCGTTTCCCTCTTCCAATGCAAATTTGGCATATCTAGAATATGCATTTCTAAATGTATTCAAACTCGGATAGACCAGCATGTTGTGCTCTCCAAATGCAGTCTGCTTTAGCTGCTCCGCAATAGCAATTGCTGTGCCATCCATCTCCGCTGATGTCAAATGTTATTTTCCGCCATACAATGATATACAGGACACAATAGGTAATTAAGGAAAACAATTTGTGCGCATATTCCTGCCCGAACTAGGATCTCACAAGTCCTCTAGTTAGTTTCGTTTGCAAAAAGACTGGAGCTGGACATTTTGCTCATATCAGTCGTCATTATTTTGTGAATAGAACGGACAGATTAGAGCGCAATGTCAGACCTGCTTCTCGAAAATTACAAAAAGCAAAGGCTAGAGGTCTTGCTTTACGTCTTCTGTAGCATCCTTCTCTTTTACCTCTGCCCCAATTAAGGCCTCAGAATTTGGGTTTCTTTCTGCACGCAATGCGATTTCGGACAGTATGTTCAGCAAAGTAATAAGTAATCTTTTTCGCAAACGACTAAGAACTAAGAGTTCTTATTATTTAAAGAGGATTTTATGTCAACAAAAAAAGATGATACAGCAACGACAAAAGCGACATCACCAGATGCGAGTCTATACAGACCGGGGCAATCGGTTCAGGAGGAACAAGCTTTTCAAGTCAGCAGATCGATTGACCAGACCAAGGAAAATATCAAAAGATCAATAGAGGAGGCGAGAAGGGAAATCCCGGAATACACCCAGAGCGTAACTGACTATCATCAACAGGCAATGGACAGCGCAGAGGAGATTACTGATAACTATCTGGACTCACAGAAGGAGATCATCAATTCTGTCCAAAGCACTTGGACCAATTATCTTGAGACCGTCTACTGGTGGCTCTCTCCGCGGAAAATGGCTGAAATGTACACGCAGACTGTAAGCAACTTTGCAGACAATGCGATCTATGCAGACAGAATATGGAACAAGACGATGCTAGCAAACATGGACTCTTCCAAGGCATTTCTGAGGCGCGCAAAGGAAGCATCAAAGGATGTATCCAGAGTGAACATCAATACTGCACGGGCATTTGAAAGGACGTCAAGCGAGATCAGTCAACGAACATCAGAAAGGCAAGAAAGGCAGAGGTGGTGACAAACCTAGCGTCGCAGCAGATCTTCTTTCCTTTTCATTTTTGTATCGATTCAATCGCACTTGTTCCGACTATTCAGATGCCTCGCCTAACTCGGTGTCATATGCTACTCATATATTGTCTCTGCCACTGCCGTCTTTCCTTTTCGGGTCAGACGAGTGTCAGGTCGCTGTATTTCAGCAGTGGATAATGACCAAAAGGCTTTTTTGTAATAGTGGTCATCACGCACACACAAATTAGAATAATACTGGTTAATAAACAAACTTCTTTATGCTCTCATGAATCCGCGCCGCCTCGAGGCTATTTCATGGCATCGCCCATTGTAAAACGAGTTCATGCAGTGCATGTTAGGGCACTCAAAGACGCGGCTGCACTCAAGGCACCTATGGGTGTGCGAAATTGTTAGGCTCTCACACTGCCATGTAATGGCGGATTTTCAAAAAAGAATACGGGGTAGATTGGCATTAACGAGCTAGCTTAGCTTACAATTCTTTGTGTCGGCCAACCTCAATAATTTCCCGCTAATGGATACTTATAAGAGCCTGCGATGTACGGATTAATACTGTATACAGTATTTATTCCGTATACAGAATAAATAGGAGTCATGATCTTACACACACCATATATGGCGCAGAAGCTTACCCCTGTGCAACTTGAAAAGCTCGCTGACGAATTTGAGAGCAAGTCTGCCCAAGAAGTATTGAAATGGGCTCTTGATACTTTCGGAACCAGAATCGCCCTTGCGTCCAGTTTTGGCGCAGAGGACGTCGCAGTCATCGACATGATGGTCAAGGTAGACAAGAACAGGACGAGGGTCTTTACGCTTGAAACCGGCAGGCTAAACCAAGAGACGTACGACGTCATGGACGCCATCCGCGCAAGGTACGGCATCCAGATCGAGGCGTACTTTCCCGACCAGAAAGAGGTTGAGGACATGATAAGGTCAAAGGGCATGAACTTGATGTACGAAAGCGTAGAGAACCGCAAGCTCTGCTGTGAGATCAGAAAGGTGCACTCACTCAATCGGGCTCTGAGCAACCTTGACGGCTGGATTACAGGCCTGCGCAGGGATCAGGTCGCCACGAGGTCCACGACCAAAAAAATAGAGATCGACGCGGTCCACGGCGGCATTGTGAAATTGAACCCGATAGCTGACTGGAGCTCCGACATGGTCTGGGATTATATCCGCAAGAACAACATTCCTTACAATGCACTGCATGACAAGGGCTTCCCGAGCATCGGCTGTGAGCCGTGCACAAGGGCAGTGCAGCCAGGAGAAGACCCGAGGGCAGGAAGGTGGTGGTGGGAAAATGCTGCAGCCAAAGAGTGCGGCCTCCACTTTGACCCGACCAAAAAGAAAAAGCAGTAGTAGTGATATTTTTGGCCGGCACAATTCCCATGCCCCACGGAGGCAGGCTTGTAAACAGGTTTGTTGCTTCTGACAGAAAGGCAGACAGGATGTCCACCATGCAGGTGAGCAGCGATCTACGAAACGACATTGAAAACATCGCAGACGGCATATTTAGCCCCCTTGAAGGCTTTGTAGGCGAAGAGGATTTCCAGAGCATTGTAAAAAAAGGCAGACTGAAAAACGGCCTTGCATGGACGGTGCCCATAGTTCTCGACGTTGACGATCAGACCGCCGCCAAGATGAAGGACGCGGGGCAGGTCATACTTGCATCCGATGGTGAGAAATTTGCAATCCTACATGTTGACGAAGTCTATTCGTTCGACAAATTAGCGTGCGCAAGGGCTGTCTACCAGACAGACGATATCAAGCACCCAGGCGTCGAAAAGATGGCCAACATGCAGGACCGGCTGGTCGGAGGCAGAGTTGACATCGTCAGGAGGATCGCGCAGTCGCCTCTGCGCAAAGTAAGGATGACCCCGGCGGAGACAAGGACAGAAATAGCAAAAAGAGGATGGAAGACCGTCGTTGGCTTCCAGACAAGAAATGTGCCCCATGTCGCGCACGAAATGATGCAGAAAGCGGCGCTCAACCTCTACGACGGGCTGTTTGTCAACCCGCTCATTGGCAAGAAAAAGCAAGGCGACTTTAAGGATGAAGTGATACTGTCAGCCTATGAAACGCTCATTGAAAATTACTACCCAAAAGACAGAGCGATGTTTGTCACGCTTCACACGGAGATGCGCTACGCCGGCCCGAAAGAGGCGATACACCATGCAATCATGAGGAAGAATTTTGGCTGCTCTCACTTTATAGTGGGGCGCGACCACGCAGGCGTCGGCACTTACTACCAGCCATTTGCAGCGCATGAAATCTTCAAGGACTATCCCGATCTTGGAATAGAACCTGTGTTCTTTCCGGCGTTCTACTACTGCAAAAAGTGCCTCAGCTATGCCAATGAGCGCAACTGCCCGCACGGTCCAGAGTTTCGCGAGGAATTGAGCGGCACCAAGATGAGGAAGATGGTAAGCTCAGGCGAGATGCCTGCCGAGCACCTGATGAGACCCGAGATAGCAAAGCTGATAGTGTCGTTCAAGGAGCCGTTCGTCTAGTTAGTCGTCATCAATCCTTTTTGCAGCCTGGACGGAAGAAGCGTCGCCCACAGGGCTGCTGGTGATGCTGGCTGCAGCAATTTCCTTCCTGCTTTGCAAGAATTTGCTCATGGATTGGGCGATCTCTGCAAAATTGCGGCCGGCCACAATGCGGATGTTGTTGGGATGGGCCATCGCAGAGAGGGCATTCGGCTTTTCCTATACCGCCAGCATAGCCAACAGTATTGTGATGCTGGGCGAAATGTCCATGACCTTTATGAATGAAGAAATTATGTCAGCGTCTTCTACTACTGCAACAACTTCTGCATTGGCTGCCACCTTGATGTCTACCTACCAAGACTGTCCTGTTTTTCGCGGTTGTAGGCGTAGAAAGACACGGTGTGCGCCACTCCGCTCCTCCCTTTTACCTGCGCCGCCTCCTCGACTGCAAAGTTCTTTGAGGCCAGCACCTTCTTTATCATCGATGTTATCGACAGTATGTGTGTGTACACGCACCGCGGCTGCGGTAGCCGTTGACGCATTTTCCTTCAGCTTGAAGTACGGGACGGCAAGCATTTCAGCCTGATTTATGTCAAAATCATGCTCTTGGCTTCTGCAATAAAGATTCGCAGTTGGGCTGTCAATCTTGCTGCCGCATGAGTTGCATTCGTACCACGTGCCAGGGATGCTAAGCTCTATGCCAGAGTTTTTGATTATGTGGCGGCATTGCAGAAGAGAATGCGCTCGGCCAAGCAATCAGGGTTCCCCTGATAGACGCTACTGCCATCAACAAAATAGAGTGTATCGAGTCAGCGCTGCGCCGGCCGGCTGACAGGACTCTGGATGCCAACAACATTCCGCAGAACCTTAGCGGTGTTTCGCTCACCGCCCAGAGGGTGCGGTTTGCGCAGGACCACATGCGTATCATGATACTTGCTGAAAAACATGGCCGGCGATGGCGTGTTTATCAAGGAGGCGATCGTCATGTAGGACGGAAAGCCGTACCAGAGCATATAAGTCAGCTGCCGGTGTTTGGCAGGTACAGGCTCGGCAGCAAGCTAGTAGCAGAGTCGCCGGCTGCAGGCTACCTGTTCTTTAAGCCGGTGGGCGGCAATGACGGCGAAGTGGTTTTCAGGATACTGGTTGAAGAAGTGACTGTGTCCGAAACCATTCAGTCAGCGTTTATTTTCACTGTAAAATAAAAGGGCGGTTGCCGGCACTTGCAACGAATTTGTGGACGAGCTAAGTGTCTTGGCTTCCGTGAACAGCAGGAAGGTAAAGAACACTGGCTGCGTCGGCTGCTCTGGCGCCAGAGCAGCCAGCCGCGGCCGGTGCCCCCTGCTCTATTTGAGCGCCGCCAATATAGTTGTCTACTTTATGTTCGCGCATATTCTACAACTCCCCTCAAGTGATCATGATCTCCAAGATGCAAAGTTTGTGCCAGCATTTGCAGGCCGTGCCTTTTTATTGCCGTAGTAGAATGGATAAAATAATTAGGGCCGGGCTAGGTCGTGAGGAGCGGCATCTTTGACGTAGCCTCGCTCTCTCTGACAAGCTCGATCATGCGACTGTAGCAGGCAAGGAATGCCCTTCCCTTTTCTGTCGTCCTGTAAACAAGTGCCCCATCAGCTACATCTTGAACTATAAGGCCTTTGCTAAACAGTTCGCTAAGGTAGTGAATTATCTGTTCGTAGCTCAGGTTCGCCCGGTACATGATGTGTGTTTTCTTGATGGCGGCGGTCGAAAGGGACAGAACGTCGGCCATTATTTCGATTTTGCCTCTGTTGTTTTTGCGTTCGGGCATGTATTTAGCATTGTAGATGTAGTTATATTAGGACAATGGCGGAACTCGCATGCTGGAACGGCCGTTCCATCATTCTTGGCGCGCTTTTGCCCGAAAAACTGTCTGTTTTGAGCCTGAAAATGACGTGGCAGCGACTCTGCCGGGATAGAAAAAGCGTTGGTGCGCAGGCTTTTTTGTAGAAAACCTTACTGGTCGTCGCCCGTGTCGTTTCCGCCCTTGGAGCGTTCGCCGCTGTTCTCGCTTCCCTCATTGCCGTCCTGGCTGCTGCTCGTATTGTTGCCGGCGCTCTCCGATTCAGATGGCGCGCCGCCATCGCTTTCGCCCTCGTCAATGATCTTCCTTGCTTCGTTCACTGCATTGAGCGCAGCAGAGAGAGCCACTCTCGCAGATTCATAGTTCTGGCCCTCTATGCTTGCTCTGGCGCTTGGGATGAAAGACAGCGCTTCTTGTATCTTGGCCTCAGCCTCGGCGCTTGATCTGCTCTGGTTGAGCAGATCAAGCGCCCTTTGCTCATACCTGTCAGCGAGACTTGCCAGCCCGCTGTTGTCTTGCCCGCCAGTGCTGTTGCTTGCATTCTGGGCGGCGCTCTGGTTGTTGCCTTGTTGTTCTCCCTCTCCGCTCTCGAAGAGGTCGGCCCTTATCTCTTCTAGCAGCTCGTCCACCCTAGCAAAGTTCCGCTCTACGCCGGCGATTTCTCCCTCGTCTATCATTTCCTTCGAGCTTGCAAGGATCGATGCAACGGACTTAAAGTCACTTTCTCTGTTTGCGCCATTCTTTTCGGTGAGCTCTTCAAGCCTGTGGTAATATACTTTCAGCCTGTTGTACTTTTCCAGACTGCCCGCCGAGCTGTCGCTTTCACTACTATCGCTGACGGCGCGCTGTTCTGTGATCTGGTCAAAGTTGACGTGCTCTGAGGATAGCGCGTCGAGGACTTCACGCAGGTGCCGTATGGCAAATATCATATGCTTCTTTGCCTCCGCTGCGTCGCAGAATTCGATGGCCTGCAACGTGAGAGAGGTCTCGGACACGCCGCTGCTGTACTTTTCTGCAACCTCTTCTTGGACTGGGTAGCCTGCCTCGACCAGTTCATTCAGCTTCTGGTTGACTACATCCTGCGCCTGCAGCACGGCATTCTTGAGGAGACGCAGCTCCAGCCTGTTATTTGCGTCCACGCGACTGTTGTTAGACACTGTGAACATTGAAGTGGTGTTCATGTCTGCGTAATACGCTGACACCCTGTACTGCCCCATGCCGCAGGCGTCAAGCCTGACGGGCCTTGAGACAAACGAGTTGTCTCCTGCGCGCAGCAGGTTCTGGAGCGAGCACTCGCTTCCATCTGGGCCAGTCACCCTGATCAGGACTGCATAGCCTTCAGGGGCGTCCATCGGCACCGCGCCGACGATTATCGCGTTCTCGTCAGCTGTATAGATGTCCTTGTTCGACGTTACAGTAAACGATTCTGCATACGCCGAAAAAACAACAGGCAGAGCCAGAATTAGCGATAACAATGAAGCGATAACGGCTTTTCTACTTGCTAATGAGCCGTTAGTCTGGTACAATATGCTACTACCATCTAATACTCTCGCGTGGCATTATATCAGGAACCCTTGGAACGGCCGTTCCACCTTTTACTGCGGAAAAAAGCCAGAAATGTGGCGGTACCTGCCGCCAAGCACTCTCAAAAGGAATAATGCTGCACTTGCTCTACCAGCTAGATGTGCGCCAAATACAACACTAATCGGTTAAAGAAGCGCAAGAGAGAAGAGTGGAAGCAGGCACTTGTACGAGATCGCCGAGCACAAAGGCGAGGTAAAGGGTCTCAAGGGATTTGTAGTCATGGACAGCGCAGCTGACGAGCAGGAAAGCATATCGTCCTTACATTCTGCGAAATAAAGGAGGACATGGACGCTTTTTACAGCCCTGGCAGCAGGATAGTCGCCTCCTTTCTCGAGAGAGCTAAGCCACTCATAGAGCAGATGCCGCAGAGGAGCGATTACGTAGTGGCAGAGATGATTTTGTAGCAGACAAAAAACGAGTCGCATATATTACTAAAGCGCCAAATCACCGGTGTCACATATGCGCCCTTTGCTTGCGGCATTTGCGGCATTGATCATCTCGGCCATGATCCCTGCCTTTGGCCAGCAGGAATACCAGATAGTCAAGTCAGACAGCAGCGAGAGCTTTGCGTTTCCGTATACTGCTGGAAACCGCGACATAGACGACCCTCTCGTCTACACCTATGATGTTCCCAAGGGCCCGAGCTGGATAATGACGATATACAACAACCTGTCCTACGTCGCAAGGGACGAGGCCAAGACAATAGTCAAGATACAGGAGCCGACGCCAAGCGAAAAATACATCGAGATTGCGATGTATGGCGGCGAGTCCAGAAGGTACTGGGTCGCAGTAAACACTCCTGAAGCGGGCTACGCTAGAATGTACGATAATAACGAGAACGGCTGGTTGACTGACGGACCAATATCAGTCACACACGGGGAAAACACTGGCCTCACAGTCACCAACGGCAAGAGGATAGTGGTCGACAGGCTCAACTTGGATGGCTTTTCAGTGGGCTCAATAGCAGTCTATGGCAAGGACGAGCCGGTGTCGCTTGCCAACGTGTACGCCGGCGACATCACATTTGAGATACTGTTTGGCAGCTTTAAAGAATCGCCGCTATACATCCTGCCGGCCGTAGTCATGATAGGGGTCGGCAGCCTCGTGGCAGGCCTGCTGGTGCTGAAGAAGAGGAAGCCTTCTGACTAGAAGAATAATACCGACATTCTTTTTTCAGATCGCAAGCTTTGCAGTTTGGCCGCAATGGAAGGCAGATGTTCTGGCCATACATGACGAACGTGTCGTTTACCTTCGTCCAGAGCCTCCTGTCGACCAGCCGGCTCAGCTCGACCTCAGTCTGCTCTGGCGTTTTCGTGCTCACAAGCCCAAGCCTGTTTGATATCCTGTGGACGTGTACGTCCACGGGTATCGCAGGCTTGTCAAACGCGTAAATGAGCACGCAGTTTGCAGTCTTGCGTCCGACGCCAGGAAGCTCCAAGAGGCTGTCGATATCAGAGGGCACCTGGCCTCCGAACCTGCTCACGATTGTTTCCGCGACCTGCTTGATGCGGGCGGCCTTGATGTTGTAAAAGCCGATGCTGTGGATTATCTTTTTTACCTCGTCGATGTCGGCCGAAGCAAGGTCGTGGGGCGTCTTGAACTGGGCGAACAGTTTGTTTACCACGCGCGTGGTGTTCTCATCCCTTGAGCGGGCCGACAGTATGGTACCTATCAAGATCTTGAACGGGTCACCCTGCTCTTCCTCTTGGAGCCCACGCAGCGCAGTCAGGCGCGGCAGCTTTTCGCGG
>Ga0126313_10002682_pt1 | contig 10066 bp, 8 predicted proteins | sample Plot105A_FD_89954 | JGI IMG/M metagenome (GOLD analysis project Ga0126313, IMG submission 89954) | Serpentine soil microbial communities from UC McLaughlin Reserve, CA, USA - Plot105A | ecosystem: Environmental > Terrestrial > Soil > Grasslands | place: USA: UC McLaughlin Reserve, Lake County... | reverse complement strand
GCGAGGCCGCCGTCCGGGGCGGAGTGCAGCCGGAACGTCTGCGCCCCCGCGGGCGGGCGCCACGCGATCACGCCCGAGCGCAGCCAGTGCGCGCCGCGCACGGCCTGCAAGGGCCGCGGCGCGTCGTCGGAGATCACGTGCGTGTGGTGGTCATAGGTGAACGTGATCGGTCCGCCGGGCGCAGTGAGCGGGATGTTCGCGCCGCCCGCCGCCCCGCCGGCGCCGTAGTTCTCGTCCCAGCTGCTGTTGAGCGCGACCTTGTACTCGTGGTCGCCCGCGGGCACGTCGAACGTCCCCCGGTAGAGCCCGTCCGCCCCGGCCACCGGCTGCAGCCGGGTGGCCGGGCACTCCGGCTGCCAGTCGCCCGGGCAGCCGAGCTCGGACTGCAGCGAGCCGACGAGCGCCACCGTCCCCGGCGCGGGCGTATGGTCCGCCCACGCCGGGCCCGCTGCGGCGAGCCCGGCCACGAGGCAGGCGACGAGTGCCGCCGCGCGCATCAGCTCGCCGACGGCACGACGCAGGTGTCGTTCGCCGCGGGACAGCTGAAGATCCGCCCGTCGCCCTGCTTGAGCCAGATCTCCGGCGTGGCGAGCGGGATGAAGTAGCGGTCCGGATCGGTGTCCTTGACGTTCGGGTCGTTCGGCGGGCGCTGGTGGACGATGACGCCCACCCGCTTCGTGTCGTCGGCGATCTTGATCCTGTGCAGCACGCCGTAGCCGTCGCTGCCCTCGAACGGCGTCGCGTTCGTCCACTCGGCCGTGGCCTCGCCCGGGGCGAGGCCGTCGCCGAACAGGTGCAGGCCCCAGCGCGCATAGTCGGTGTCGGTCGTGCGCTTGTAGTGGACGACCGCCTCCGCCACCTTCGCCTGCACGATCGTCACGCTGCGCGTGCCGCTGGTCACGGTCTTGCCGGGCGAGTACGTCAGCACGGCGCGGTAGGTGACCTTCGCGCCGTCGGGCAGTGAGGACGTGTCGTCGAACACCGTGTAGACCGGCGAGGAGTCGTCGCTGCCGACGGCCGTGAACGGACCGCCGTTGACCGAGCGCTCGACGGTGACTACGTAGTCGGAGTGCTCGGGCGTCGCGACCGAGCGCACCTCGACCGTCCCGCGCACGCGCTGCCCCTCGTTGGGCGTCTCGAGCGTGATCACCGGCGGCGGGATCGTCGTCGACCGCACCGCGCTCGTGCGCGTGTGCCCGGCGTTGTCGAGCACGACCGCCTTGTAGGAGACCTGCGTGCCCGGCTCGATGTCGGACGTGTCCTGGAAGACCCGGTACGGCGCGTTGTCGTCCGTGCCGATGTCGCGCCACGGCCCGTTGCCGGCCTTGGCGAGGAACGTGACCTCGTAGAACGACGTCCCGGGGACGTTCGCGGCGACCCGCGTACGGTCCGCGCTCGGCGTCACGTCGAGCGACGGCTGCGGCGCCTGGCGGCTGCGCGGGATGTGCTTCTGGGAGCGGTAGACAACCGCCGACAGCGGGGCGAGCGTGACGTCGAGCTCCCGGTCGGCGCCCGTGCGCAGCCGCGTGTCGCCGCGTCCCCAGACCTTCTCCCACTTGCTGTTCGGGACGAACGTGGGCACGGAGGCCGAGGCGGTCTGCTCGGCGTTGTTGAGCGCGACGACGTACTCGTGCTTGCGCGAGCGGTCGATGCGCGAGAACGCGTACACGCCCGCCGTTGACGTCGAGAAGCGGTGCTGCTGCGCGCCGTCGCGCAGCGCCGGATGCCGCTTCGTGACGGCGGCCAGCGTGGCGAGCTCGCGGTAGAGCGCGTGACCCGGGTCGAAGTTGTCGACCATCGGCGTCACCTCCGAGCCGATGTTGTCGTTCTTCCCCGCGCCGTCGTCACCCGCGACCCCGGGGTCGCTGAGGTTGTTGTACTGCGGGCTCTGCGAGGGGAACATGTCCTGGCGCGCGTCTTGGTCGCCGCCAGCGCCCGTGAAGCCCTGCTCGTCGCCGTAGTACACGACCGGGTTGCCGCGCGAGAGGTACATCAGCGCATGCGCGAGCTCGTCGCGGGCCAGCAGCTCGGACTCCGGCGCACCCGGGTTCGCGTTGCGCAGGAACATGCCGATGCGGCCTCGATCGTGGTTGCCCAGGAAGGTCGGCAGGTTGTAGACGTTCGAGTCGCCGTCGGTGTACCAGTCGTCGTTCTCGAAGAACGTCTGGAGCTGGGAGGTCGGCCTGGAGTAGCCCGCGAAGTCGACGGCGGACATCTGGAACGGGAAGTCCAGGACGCCCTGCACGTCGTCGTGGGTGGTGAAGTGCGAGAGGAACGGCTGGCTGAAGTCCTCCGCGACCTCGCCGAACATGTAGAAGTCGTCGATGCCCTGCGCCTTCGCGTAGTCGACGATCGCCGGCGAGAACTTCTGCCAGAACTCGTCGTTGACGTGCTTCATCGTGTCCATCCGGAAGCCGTCGATGCGGAAGTCGCGGATCCAGGTCTCGTAGATGTCGATCATCCCGTCGACGACACGCGGGTTCTCCGTGAACAGGTCGTCGAGCCCGAAGAAGTCGCCGTAGAGGGAGTTCTCGCCGACGAACGTCGTGTCGCCGCGGTTGTGGTAGAGGCTGACGTCGTTCAGCCACGCCGGGACCTTGATGTTCTGCTCGGCGGCCGGGACGCACGGGGTGTACGGGAAGCTGCGCACCGGGCCGGGCGAGGAGCACGACGGCTGGCCGGTCGGCGCCAGCGCCGGGAACGCGGGGCTGCCGTCGGCGTAGTCGCGATCGTCGAACGGCGCGCCCGACGCCGTGCGATACGGCGATTGGTCCTTGGAGGTGTACCCCTTGCGCTGGGCCGCTCCCTCCCCGTACCCGATCACGTCGGCCGTGTGGTTGGTGATGATGTCGAAGTAGACCTTGATCCCGCGCGAGTGCGCGGCGTTGACGAGCGTGCGCAGGTCCTGGTTGCTGCCCAGGTGCGGGTCGATCTGCGTGAAGTCGGTGATCCAGTAGCCGTGGTAGCCCGCCGAGTTGTCCTGCGGCTGGACGGCCTTGTTCTTGAAGCTCGGCGTCAGCCACAGCGCGGTCGTGCCGAGTCCCTTGATGTAGTCGATCTTCGACGTGAGGCCCTTCAGGTCGCCGCCGTGGTACCAGCCCTTGCCCGTGGGGTCGAAGCCGGACTGCCCGGCCGCCTTCCCTGGCGGCAGGCCGCCGTTGTCGTTCGCCGTGGCGCCGTTGGAGAAGCGGTCGGCCATCACGAAGTAGAAGTTCTGGTCGGTCACGGGCTGGCGCAGGCTGCGGTGCGCCGAGCGGTCCCCGTGTCCCTTCCCGTGACCATGACCGTGGCCGCGGTCACCGGCGAGGGCGGCCGCCGGCGCGATGCTGAGCACGGCGAGCGCCAGGACGACCACGGCGCGACGGCATACCGACATGACTGCCTCCTCTTCCCCTCCGCGGCGGCGTCCGCGGTCCGTGGCGGATTTCTACCGCATCTCGGGAAGCGTTACCGGTCCGGTTCCGGACGGGTAGTTGAACGAGCATGTTCACCCGCTCACTGCTCGCGTCGCTGGCCGCCGTGCTGGCGCTCGCCGCTCCCGCCGCCGCCCAGTCCGCCCCGTTCGACGACTGCCCGGCCTACGGCGACCAGCGCATCTGCACCGCGCAGGTGCCGAGCTTCGACGGGACGTCGCTCGACGTCGACCTGACGCTCCCTGAAGGGGGCGGGAACAGCCACCCGCTGATCGTGCTCCTGCACGGGTTCGGCAACGACAAGCGCGAGTGGGAGTCGCTCGACGACCGCGGTGACGGCGCCGACAAGCTGCGCTGGAACTCGCACTGGTTCGCGCGCCACGGCTTCTACGTGCTGGCGTACACCGCGCGCGGCTTCCGCACCGCCCAGCAGCCGAGCGCGGAGTACCAGCCGCCGACGCCCGGCGGCTCGTCCGCGTCGCTGCCCAGCGGGACGATCCAGATCAAGAGCCGCGAGGTCGAGGTCCGCGACACGCAGTACCTCGCGTCGCTGGTCGCCGACACGTTCCCGGACGTCGACCGCGACCGCGTGGCCGTGAGCGGCGGCTCCTACGGCGGCGGGGAGAGCTGGCTGCAGGCGGCAGACCCCGTCTGGGACGACTTCACGTCGCCGGCGCTGCGGCTGCGGGTCGCCGTGCCGAAGTACCCGTGGACCGACCTCGGCTTCGCGCTGGCGCCCAACGGCCGGCGCTCGCTCGGCGACCCGGCCTCGCCGACCGGCGACGGGTTCCCGATCGGGACCGCCAAGGCCAGCTACATCACGGGCCTGTTCGCCCGCGGCACCCAGCAGGGCATCTTCGAGGAGGGCACGCGGACGACGCCGAACACCGAGGGCCCGATCAACGTCCCGCTGTGGAACTCCCGGATCGTCGGCAGCGGCGATCCCTACTCCCCCGAGGATCCCGTCGTGCGGCAGGCACGGCGCGGGCTGACCGAGTACCGGTCGGCGTACTACCAGGACTGGGGCGCGCAGGCGGCAGACCCGCAGACGGCGATCTTCTCGATCTCCGGCTGGACGGACGACCTCTTCGAGGCGATCGAGTCGTTCCGCATGTTCGACCACCTGAAGGCGATGAACCCGAGCTGGCCCGTCGAGGTCGCCGTCGCCGACGTCGGCCACAGCCGCGCCCAGAACCGGCCGTCGCAGTGGCAGCGCCTCAACGACCAGGCGTGGCAGTTCCTCAACGCGAACCTGTCCGGCGCGCACGAGCAGCAGACCACCGTCTCCTCGCAGCCGACGCTGTGCGGGACGGCGAACGACGACAGCGCCCAGCGGCTCACGGCGACGACGCCGGCCGGGCTCGCCGCCGGCGAGCTGCGCATCGCCTACGCGCGCGGTGCCGCGCTCGACCAGACCAGCGGCGCCGACGACCCCGACGGCCCTGCCACCGACGCGATCGCCGGCGGGCTGGTCGCGCCCGGCCGACCGTCGGATGGCTGCACCCAGTCCGCTCGCTCGCCCGAGCAGCAGACGACGGGCTACACCGCGCTGTCGGCGCCGCTGCCCAGGCCGCGCACGTACGTCGGCACCGGCACCGTGACCGCCCCGTACGTGCTCGGGGGCCCCGGCGCGACGCTGCACGCCCGCGTCTGGGACGTCGCGCCCGACGGCACCGCGCTGCTGATGACGCGCGGCACCTACCGCCTCGACACGCTCGCGGACGGCGATCCCGGCGCCCCGGCGGGCACCGTGCGCGTCCCGCTCTACGGCAACCACTGGCCGCTGGACGCCGGGCACCGGATCCGGCTCGACCTGCAGGAGGTCGACGCTCCGACCTTCCGGCCGTCGAACCTCCCCAACCAGCTCACCCTCCAGCCGCCGGCGCTCACGCTGCCGACGCGCGAGGCGGGCGCGCTGGCGCTCGCCGGCGGCTAGGCCTGCCGCGCGCCTAAGCTCCCGCGCGTGCCACGCCCGCGCGTCATCGTCGTCGGCTCGATCAACACCGACCTCGTCGTGGTCGGCGAGCGGCTGCCCGCCCCCGGCGAGACGGTCTCGGGCGGGCGCTTCTCCCAGCACGGCGGCGGCAAGGGCGCCAACGCGGCCGTCGCGGCGGCGCGGCTCGGCGCGGCCGTCACGATGGTCGGCGCGGTCGGGAGCGACGCGTTCGGCGACGAGGCGCTCGAGCTGCTGGAGCGTGAGGGGATCGAGACGGGCGGCGTCGCCCGCACCGAGGCGCCGACCGGCGTCGCGCTGATCAACGTCGACGCGGGGGGCGAGAACCAGATCGCCGTCGCCTCCGGCGCCAACCAGCAGGTCGAGGCGGCCGCGGTCGAGCGCGCGGTGCGTGATGCAGGCCCCGGCGTCGTGCTGACCAACCACGAGATCCCGCTCGCCGCCCGTCTCGCCGCCGCCCGCGCCGCCCGAGGGCCCGTCGTGCTCAACCCGGCGCCGGCCGGCGAGATCACGGACGAGCTGCTCGCGCTCGGCCCGATCCTCACGCCGAACGCCGGCGAGGCCGCCGAGCTCACCGGCGAGCAGGACCCCGCGGCCGCCGCGGCCGTGCTCGCCGCCCGCACCGGCGCGCCCACGCTCGTCACGCTCGGCGCCAGAGGAGCCCTCTGCGCAAGAAAAGTGTCAGACACCTTTCTTGCGGCGGCCCCTCAGGTGACTCCCGTCGATACCACCGGCGCGGGCGATGCATTCAACGGCGCGCTGGCGGTGGCGCTCGCGGAGGGCCGCCGGCTGCGCGACGCCGTGACGTTCGCGGTCGCGGTCGCGGCGCTCTCGACGCGGGCGGAGGGCGCCCGCGAGGGCATGCCGCGCCGCGACGAGGTCGGCGCTTGAACGCAAGAAAGGTGTCAGGCACCGTTCTTGCGCTGGGGCTCGTGGCGTACGCGGGCTGGGTCGAGCCGCGACGGCTCGTCGTGCGCCGCTGGACGCTCGCGCTCCCGCGCTGGCCCGCGGCGCTCGCCGGCCTGCGCGTCGGCGTGATGACCGACCTGCACGCCGGCGTGCTGCACGCGGGCGAGAGGGCGATCGGCCGCTGGGTCGACCGCATGAACGCCGAGGCGCCCGACCTGGTGCTGCTCGGCGGCGACTTCACCGACGCGCACCCGCTGTGGGGCCGCCGGCTCCCGCCCGAGCGGATCGCCGAGCGGCTGGCCGAGCTGGAGGCGCCGCTCGGCGCCGTCGCAGTGCTCGGCAACCACGACTGGCGCACGTTCGGCGTGCGCATGTGGACCGCGCTCGCGGCCGCCGGCATCCCGGTGCTCGAGAACGACGCGCACGCGCTCGACGCCGCCGGTGGCCGCTTCCACGTCGCCGGTCTGGCGGACGTGCGCCACCGGCGCCCGGACCTCGTCCGCGCGCTGGCGAACGTGCCGGACGACGAGCCGGTGATCGTGCTCTCCCACGACCCCGACGTGTTCCCGTTCGTGCCCTCGCGCGTCGCGCTCACGGTCTCGGGCCACACCCACGGCGGCCAGGTCGCGATCCCGGTCGTGCGCCTGCCGGTCATGCCTTCGCGCCACGGCGAGCGCTACGCCCGCGGGCACATCGTCGAGCACGGCCGCCACCTCGTGGTCGGCACCGGGCTCGGCACGAGCGGCATCCCGGTCCGCCTGCTCGCCCCGCCCGAGCTGCTCGTGCTCGAACTGCGGCCGGAGGAGCGATGACGCCAGATCTCCTATCGTCGGATCGATGCCCGACGTCCTCCGCCCGCTCTTCGACCAGGTCGTGATCAAGGAGCTCGAGCCCGACCGGATGCGCAAGTCCGGCCTGCTCGTCCCGCAGGGCAGCAACGACCTGCCGCCCAACGAGGGCATCGTGCTCGCCGCGGGCGACGGCCCGCCGGACCTGCCGGACTTCAAGATGCCCGTCAAGCCCGGCGACCACGTCGTGTTCCCCCGCAGCGCGGGCGTGTGGGTGGAGGTCGAGGACGAGCGCCTGCTCGTCTGCCGCGTCCGCGAGATCCTCGGGGTCATCGAGGAGGGCGCGAAGCAGTGAGGGAGATCCCGATCCGCGGCGAGGTGATCCGCCTCGGCGAGCTGCTCAAGCTCGCGGGCGTCGTCCGGACGGGCGGCGAGGCGAAGCTGCTGCTCGGCTCCGAGGAGGTCCGCGTCAACGGCGAGCCCGAGAGCCGGCGCGGGCGGCAGCTGCGTGCCGGCGACGAGGTGCTCGTCGGCGACGAGACCCTGAAGGTCGCCGCGGCCTAGGCGAAGGCGAGGCGGACGCGAGGCGGCGCGAAGCGGAGGCGGCGGCGGCGCGGGGTCGCGGCCAGCCGGCTCGCCCGCCACTCGACCAGCGTGAGCTCGGCCGGGGCCGACGTCTCGACGTAGTTCATGACGGTGTGCTGGAACATGGGAGAAGCATCCCGCGACGGGGCTCTCCGCTCGCCCGTGCCACCCCGCCAGTCCCTCGGGGAGATCACCCCAGGCGGGGTGTGGCAGGCCCGGGCCGGGGTACGGGAGGCCCGCGCCGGGGTGCGGCAGGCCCCACCCCGCGGCGGCGCTACATCCGCAGGTACGAGGCGCCGTTGACGTCGAGCACCGAGCCGCTGGCGAGCTCGGCCTCAGGCGAGGCGAGGTAGACGATCGCGGCGGCGACCTCCTCGGCCGTGGCGATCCGCCCGAGCGGGCTCTCGGCCTCGCGCCGCGCGCGTTCCTCGCCCGCCAGCGCCTCGGCGGCCATCTCGGTGTCCGTGAAGCCCGGCGCGACGCTCGTCACCGCGATTCCGCGCGGCCCGAGTGCCCGCGCCAGCGACTGGCCGAGCGAGACGATCCCCGCCTTGCTCGCGCCGTAGGCGGGCATCGTCGGCTCGCCGCGGAACGCGCCGCGCGAGGAGACGTTGACGATCCGCCCGCCGCGGCCCATGTGGCGCACCGCGCACCAGCAGACGTTGGCGGGCCCGACGAGGTTGACCGCCAGCACGTCGCGCCATGCCTCCTGCCACTCGTCGTAGCCGGCCTCGTCGATCGCGTGCGGGACGACCACGCCGGCGTTGTTGACGAGCACGTCGATCGAGCCGAGCGCCTCCGCCGCGCCGTCGACCATCGCCCGCACCGCGTCCGCGTCCGCGAGGTCGGCGCCGGCGAGCACGTGGCCCTCGCCCGGCAGCTCCGCCAGCACCGCCTCCGCCCGCTCGCGCGAGGCGCCGTAGTGCACCGCCAGCCGGTCCCCTCGCGCCGCGAACGCGCGCGCCGCCGCCGCGCCGATCCCGCGCGAAGCGCCGGTGACCAGGACCGCCCGGCCGCTAACCGGCGAGCACTCCCTCGAGCTTCAGGATCCGCCGCAGGATCGCCACCGACGAGGCGTAGGTGGAGTCCATCCCGTAGTAGGACAGGCCGCTGGCGCCGAGCGTGCGCGCCTGCGTGTACGGCGTGTCAGAGGCGTAGTGGATGATCCCGAAGTCGATCGGCAGCTTGGCGAACGAGACCGCCTCGCCGACCGGATACCGGTCGGCGTCGGCCACCTCGTAGACCGCGTTGCAGAACGGCCCGGCCTCCATCTCGACGACCGTGTAGGCCTCGCGGTAGTAGAAGTCGAGGTAGTTGCGGTTCTGCAGGAACGTGCTCTTGACCGTCACCGCGCGCTGGTTGTCCAGGCCGGAGCCGAAGACGAGATAGGGCGCGATGTCGTCGAAGGAGAAGGCGTTGTCGAGCCAGTACGTCGAGCCCGAGTGCTCGTCGTGGACGACGCCGGAGATCAGCACGTCGCCGACATCGGCGTTGAGCGTCGCCGCCTTGCCCAGCGAGTAGGCGCCGCGCAGCATGTCGGTGCCCTCCGTGAGCTCGCGCAGGATGTTGTAGGCGGCGAGCCCGAGCGGATACTCGATGTTGACGATCACCGCCTCGGAGGCGCGCAGCTTGTCCGCGTCGATCGGCCCGAGCCGCGGGTCCAGGCCCGCCGGGTCGAGGCGGTCCAGGGCCATCACCTGCGCGGAGACGCGCAGCGCGGTGCGGCTGGAGAGGTGCGTCACGCCGACCGCACGCTCGGTCTCGATGCGCTTCTCCCAGTCCGGGCCGTCCTCGGGCTTGGCGTCGTAGAACCCGCGCGCGCCGAAGTAGAGGAAGTTCTCCCACGATCCCTCCGCGCGGCCGTCGCGGAAGCGCTGCAGCTCTCCACGCAGGTAGTCCGGGCCGTTGGCCTCGATGTAGGCGACGATGTCGGACTCCTGCGAGCGCGCCGTGTCCGTGACCAGGTTCACGAGCGAGTGCGTGTTGGAGGAGACGAAGTAGATCGGCCGCTCGGAGATCCCCTGGGCGTCCATCTCCGCGCGGATCGGCGCCATCCAGCGACGGGTCATGCGCGCGTAGCCGACCTGGCTGCCGCTGAGCATGCGGATCCGCAGGTCCAGCCGGCGCGAGGACACCTCGTCGAGGAAGTCGCTCAGCGACCCGTCCCAGGCGTCGCGCACCCGGATCCAGTCGTCGACGGCGCCGCCGAACGCCTCCGCGCAGGCCTCGGGGTCGGGCTCGGCGCCCTCCGGGCGCTCGGTCGAGCGCGCCGCCGCGTGCAGCTTGTTCCACTCGATCTGGTAGGCGACGAGCGTCGGGATCAGGTCGTCGAGGTCCGATGTCGAGGCCAGCAGCACCGCCAGCACGCCGGTGCCGCTGTCGAACCACCAGCGGCGGCGGGCCGGGGCCTCGCGGGC
>Ga0126313_10002679_pt1 | contig 10068 bp, 8 predicted proteins | sample Plot105A_FD_89954 | JGI IMG/M metagenome (GOLD analysis project Ga0126313, IMG submission 89954) | Serpentine soil microbial communities from UC McLaughlin Reserve, CA, USA - Plot105A | ecosystem: Environmental > Terrestrial > Soil > Grasslands | place: USA: UC McLaughlin Reserve, Lake County... | reverse complement strand
TCCTCGACCTGATCCAGGAGGGCACGCTCGGCCTGGTCCGCGCCGCGGAGAAGTTCGACTACCGCAAGGGCTTCAAGTTCTCGACCTACGCCACCTGGTGGATCCGCCAGGCGATCGCCCGCGCGCTCGCCGACAAGGCGCGCACGATCCGGATCCCCGTGCACGTGGTCGAGAAGCTCAACAAGATCGGTCGGGCCGAGCGCAAGCTCGTCACCGAGCTGGGTCGGGAGCCGACCCCCGACGAGATCGCGGACGTCACCGGAATCGAGCCCGAGGAGGTCGACTCGATCAAGCGCTCGGCTCAGGCGCCGGTGTCGCTCGAGAAGCCGGTGGGTGACGAGGAGGAGTCCGAGTTCGGACAGTTCATCGCGGACGAGCGGGCCGAGTCGCCGTACGAGCGTGCCGCCGAGATCCTCACCAAGGAGGCCCTCCGAGAGGCGCTCGAGAACCTCTCCTACCGGGAGCGGCGCGTGCTCGAGCTGCGCTACGGGCTGGGCGGCGAGCACCCCCGCACGCTCGACGAGGTGGGCCGCACCTTCAACGTCACCCGCGAGCGCATTCGGCAGATCGAGAATCAGAGCCTCAAGAAGCTCCAGTCGCTGGCCGAGGCCCAGAAGCTCCGCGACGTAGCCTAAGCCGGTCAATCCCAGTCAAGGAGGCCAGGTGCAGAGCACGCTCGGTGAGTTCCAGGAAACCCAGTCGCAGGAGGCGTTCGCGCTCCAGAACTCGAAGCTGCTCAAGGTCAGCCTGAACCAGGTGACGATCCAGGCCAAGCTCGGCTCGATGGTGGCTTATCAGGGCGAGGTGTCCTTCGAGCATGCCGGATCGGGCGGCATGAGCCGCCTCATGAAGAAAGCGGTGACCGGCGAGGGGGCCCGGCTGATGAAGATGTCGGGCAGCGGCGAGGTCTTCCTGGCCGACCAGGCGCAGGAGGTTCATCTGCTCAAGCTCGAGAACGACGCGATCACCGTCAACGGGGCGAACCTGCTCGCCTTCGACGATGGCATCGACTGGGACATCCACCGCGTCCAGGGAGTCAGCGGGATGATGGGCGGCGGACTTTTCAACACCTCGCTGACCGGCACCGGCTGGGTGGCCGTGCTCTCCGACGGCTCGCCCATTCTGCTCAACACGGGTGACGCCCCTACCTTCGCCGACCCCCAGGCCGCGATCACCTGGTCGAGCGGCGTGCAGACGAGCGTGAAGACCGACATCAAGCTCAAGAACTTCATCGGACGCGGCTCGGGCGAGTCGGTTCAGATGGCGTTCTCGGGCAACGGCTGGGTGCTGGTCCAGCCGAGCGAGGGCCGAGTGCTGCCCACCGGCTCGGGCGGAGGCGGCGCCGGCGGGCTGCTGAGCAACCTGGGCGGCTGAGCCGAGGCGGCATTGCCCGCGACCGAGGGCATGGGGGACGCCCGAGTCGCCAGTCGCAGTCGCCAGTCGCCGGGGCTGCCGGCTCCCCAGCGACAGCGCCTGTGCATCACTTCAGTTGTTGAAGCATTGCGCTAGAATCGAGCCGAAGGCTTGCAGATGCAGCACCGCAGCGACGATACGTGTCCCGTCTGTGCCACCGCCGACATCATCTGCGGCAAGTGGACGATCCTGGTGATCCGGGACCTCGCGGACGGACGTACACGCTTTTGTGAGCTGGAGCGGTCGCTGGCGGGAATAAGCCCACGCACCCTCTCCCTGCGCCTCCGGGCGCTCGAGGAGCAGGGAATCGTGGAGCGGCACACGTATCCGGAGGTCCCGCCCCGCGTGGAGTACTCCCTCACCGAGAAGGGCCGCGCGCTGATTCCGCTGGTCGACGACATGCGCCGCTACGGCCGCGAATGGCTCGGCGCCAGCGAGACCAACAGCGAGCCCGAGCCCGCCATAGCGGCCGCCTGAGCCCCGGCTCAGGGCAGGAACCCGCCGCGCGGAGGCGAATCCGCGCGTATGCGGAATCCCGTCCTCCATGACGCGCTCCGCGACTTCGCCGTCGAGGCGGCCGGCCTCCTCACGGAAGAGCAGCGGGTCGGCGCCGAGCTCGAGTTCGACGTCGAGAACAACGGCGGCCGCCGCGGCCCGACCCTCTACCGGTACCGCCCGCTGACCGAGCGGTACATCGGCGAGCGCTGGTCGCGGCTCCGCGAGCTGCCCTCTTGCGGGCCGGCAGCGGCCGCCCTCGGCGCCGGCGCCGCCTCCTGGCTGCGGGTGAACGGCCTGCGCGGCGCCCAGGCGGAGCCCGCGCTCCAGGCCATGCTCGAGCGGCTGTTCGAGGACGCCACGAGCTTCCACTTTCCCGAGGAGCGCTTCGAACGCGTCTATGCGGAGGTAGAGCTGACGCTCTACCGGGATACCATCCACGCCACCGTCGCCGCCGCGCTGCACGGCCTCGAGATGGACGCCGAGCGCGTGGAGCTGGCGGGCGGCCTCTCGCTCGTGCGCGTGGGGACACTGGGCGCGCCCCTCGACCCGAACGAGGTGGCCTGCGTGCTCGAGCGCGACGTCTCGCCGGAGGGCGAAGGCCCTGACGACGGCGCCGAGGAGCGCTTCCGCGAGCTCCTGACCGCCCTGCGGCTTTTCAAGGCGGGCCGGGTCGCGCTGGGGACCGTGGGCTGGCGGCGCTCGGGGGAGTCCCGCTGGAGGTCGTTCGAGATCCAGGGCGACGGCCCCTCCCGGGGCGACGCCTGGGTCCTTGCCGGCGATGAGGAGGCCGAGCTACGTGACTTCCTCGGCGTGGTGGGCAAGGCGGCCCCCGGCGGGGCCGTCGGCTGGGCGCTCGGGCGCTTCGAGATGGGGTGCTCCCGCCGCCTCGACGCTGAGGCGCTCCCCGACTACCTCCTGGCCCTCCGCGCCCTTCTCGACGCTGGCGGCGAGACGGGTCCGGCCAGTCTCGGCCTGCGGCTTGCCGCCTTATGCGCCGAGGAGGGCCAGCGAAGGAACCTCCAGCAGCGGGTGGATCTCGCGCTGTCCCTGGAGCGCTACGTGATGGGCGGCGGCCGCGGCCAGGAGCTGCGCGACTGGATCGGCTCGGAGTCGCCGCGCCAGCTCGTGCTGGAGCTCGAGCGCCATACCCGCGCGCTGCTCCGCGACATCCTCTGCGGCTATCTGGAGCCGAACCTCAAATCGGTAGCCGACGACATCCTGCTGGAGCGGGGGCACCCCACCGATCCTCTCGAGATCGAGGTCCGCGACCTCCGCCAGGAGCGGAGTACGGACGAGCTCGAGCCGGCCGCGCCGCGTCCGCGCCGGATCACGGCCGAGCCGAGGCGGCGGGAGCCCGAGCCCGAGCCGGCCGAGCCCGAGCCCGAGCCGGCCGACCCCGAGCCCCAGCCGGCCGACCCCGAGCTGACCGAGGCCGAGCCAGAGCCGGAGCTCGAGCTGGCCGAGCGTGAGGCCGAGCCCGCCCAACCCGAGCAGCCCGAGCCGGAGCAACACCACCTCGAGGGCGTCACGGCCTCCGCCGACTGGGGTCCTGTCGACGAGGACCCGGACAGCTACTCGGCGCCGGTCTGAGGTCGCCACGCCCGCGTTAACCCCGATCCCCTTCGCGCATCTCGTTGGGCGAAGGGCCGGCTTCGGTGAGGCGGCCGCGGCCCGAACGCTGAGCGGCCACGACCTTCGGGCCTACCTTCTTACTTAGCCGGGCCCACTGCCCGGCTAAGTGACACCGTTGCGCCCGAGCGGCCGACGAATCCCGAGCTCGTAGCCGGCCTAGGAGCCCCACGAGCGCGTGCGGGCTCCCGGAGCGAGGTAGGGCTATGTGCCCTCGCCGAACAGGTACTCGTTCATCCGCTCAAGCCCCGCCAGGTCGTGCACGTCGTCGTCCAGCTCGGGCACGCAGATCATCGGTTTGCGGCCCAGCGTCGAGCGCAGGCGCTTCACGCTGTCGCGGTCGCGCGCGGCCAGGAGGCGGTAGTCCTCCAGGTTGCGCAGGACCTTGCGACCCAGGACGTCGCCCAGCAGCTCAGCGACCTCGCCGTCGCCGCTCCCATCGGCGGCGGCGAGCGGGTTCACTCGGTTCACCACTGCGCCCGCGAAGGGCAGGCCGGTGTCGAGCAGTCGGTGGTGGAAGAAGATTGCCTCGTCGACCGCGGCCGCGTCCGGCGAGGTGACCAGCAGGAAGGCGGTGCGGCTGTCCGCCAGGAGCGCGTTCACCCGGTCAGCGCGCTCGCGGAACCCCTCTGCCATCCCGCTGAAGCTGCGGAAGAACTCGGACAGGTCCTGGAGCAGGTTGATGCCGGTCGCCCTCTGCATGGCCGAGAAGACCAGGCCGGTGCCGCGACCGAGCACGCGCAGGCCCAGGCGTCCCGGCACCGTGAAGAGCTGGAAGGAGCGGGAGTCGATGAAGCTGGAGAGTCGCCTGGGCGCGTCCAGGAAGTCGAGCGCGTTGCGGCTGGGCGGCGTGTCGAGCACCAGCAGGTCGTAGCGGCCCTCTTGATGGAGCTCGTACAGCTTCTCCATCGCCATGTACTCCTGTGAGCCCGCCACGGCGTTCGAGAGCTCCTGGTAGACGCGGTTGCCGAGCACGGCATCCCGCGTCTCCTCGTCGGGCGCGTGCCACTCGATCAGCTGGTCGAAGGTGCGCTTGGCGTCGAGCATCATCGCCCACAGCTCGCCGTCGCCGAAGTCGCCGGGCACGAGGCGTTCTTCGTTGCCGAGCTCAGGAAGCCCGAGCGACCCAGCGAGCCGCCGGGCCGGATCGATCGTGAGCACCACCACCTTCCTGCCGCGCGCGGCCATCCCGGCCGCAATCGCGGCGGATGTCGTCGTCTTGCCCACGCCGCCCGAGCCGGCGCAGATGCAGACCTGCTTCCGCGCGAGAACGCGGTGCGCGCTCACAACCTCGCCGCCAGCGCTTCGAGCTGCCTCTGCCCGAAGTCCGTCGCAAACAGGAACGGGAGGGTCGTGACCGGCGCCTCCGCAGCGCGCCGCAGCCGGCGGAGCTGGGAGCGCTGCAAGCGGGCACGCCGGTACTCCGAGAGCGCCGCGCGGATCGCCGGCGACCCGCGTCCGTCGACGGACTCCAGCCGGCCTGCCTCAGCCCCGCTGAAGCGCTCCGGCAACAACTGGTTCACGACGATGCGGTCGATCCTCATTCCCATCTCCTCGCGCAGCCGCCCGCCAAGCTCGAGCGTCTCGGTGACCGGCATCTCCTCGGGGAGCGCGACCGTGAGCACGCCGGTGGCGGCGGGATCGGTCAGAAAGCGGTGGATGGTCGCGGCTTGACGGTGGATCGGGCCGACCCTGGCCACCTCGGAGAAGGTCCTCGGTGCGCGCAGCATGGCGACCCCGTGACCGGTGGCGGGGGAGTCCACGATCACCAGATCGTATGGGGAGGCCTTCGCCGTCTTGCGCTGAAGCTGCGCGAGCTCCCACACCTTTCCGACCGTGACGAGCTCGGTCAGCCCGGGCGCCGCGGCTGTGAGGTATTGGAAGATGCGGCTGTGGCCCAGCAGCCCGGCCAGGGCGGACCCCAGCTGGTACCTGAGCCACTCCTCCTTGGCGCGCTCCGGGTCGATCGAGATGCCGAACAGCCCGGGCGCCAGCTCGCGCTCGTGATGCCCGGCCTGGGTTCCTCCGAACAGAGTCGGCAGCCTCTCCTGCTCGGCGACCTCGCATACGATCGTGCGCCTGCCCTCGCCGGCCGCCTTCAGCCCGAGGGCCGCGGCGACGGTCGTCCTCCCCACACCGCCCTTGCCGGTGACGAGCAACAGGCTCTTGTCCAGTAGCTCAGGCATCGGATGGAAGCGTGAAGGATTCGTACACACGTGTGCGAATAGGCACTTCGTGACCGTCATCGCCTTCACCAACCAGAAAGGTGGTGTGGCCAAGACCACGACGACCCTCAACCTGGCGGCGGCCTTCGTCGAGAGGGGCCACCGCACCCTGTGCATCGATCTCGACCCCCAGGCCAACTTGACCATGAGCCAGGGAATCGACCCGGACATCCTCCAGGCGTCGATGTACGACGTGCTCGTGCACGGGCTTTCGATGCGCGAGGTGATCCGCAAGCGGGAGGTGGACGTGGCGTGCGCCTCGATCGACCTCGCGGGGGCGGAGATCGCAATGTCCACGATGATCGGTCGGGAGCGGGCCCTGCGGAAGAGTCTCGCTCCCATAAGGGAGGACTACGACTTCATCTTCATCGACACTCCCCCGAGCCTCGGGCTGCTCACCATCAACGCCCTGGCGGCCTCGGACAAGGTGATCGTCCCCGTCCAATGCGAGTATCTATCCATGCGCGGGCTCATCCAGCTCCAGAACACCCTCGCCATGGTCCGCGAGGAGCTGAATCCCGATATCGAGATCGAGGGGATCCTGCCGACCCTGGTCGACAACCGGACGGTTCACGCCAAGGAGGCGGTCGAGATCCTAGAGGAGAACTTCGGGGACCGCGTGTTCGCCTCGCGGATCAACAAGACCGTGCGCTTCGCGGAGGCGCCGGTAAAGGGGATGTCGGTGCTCAAGTACGACCCTGACGGCAAGGCGGCCTACGCCTACCGTCAGCTTGCAAAGGAGGTCCTGGCGAATGGCAACCGGTAAGCGGGCGAGCATGCGTGAGGGCCCCCTGGCGGACCTCTTCCGCAAGACCGACCCCGAGGCTCGACCGGAAGCCGAGCGTCCCGAGCCGCCCCGGGAGGAGCCGCGGCGCGAGCCGCCCAGGGAAGAGCGGCGCGAGGCCCCGACTCCCGAGGAGCGGCTGAAGAGCGTCTTCTCCTCGGACATCCCCGACAACATCCTGGAGCGGGCGCCGGCCCGGCTCACCGAGCCGGAGGCACGGCGGATGCAGTCCCCCGCCCCGGTCACGGAGCCCGTCCTGCGCGTAGTGGGCGTCGGGGGCGCCGGCGTCAATGCGGTCAACCGGATGGTCGAGGCGGGCGTCGAGGGCGTCGAGTTCATCGCCGTCAACACGGACCTCCAGTCGCTCGAGCAAGCGCGCGCCCACATGAGGGTGCACATCGGCAACGATGCCACGCGGGGACTCGGCTCGGGCTCCGACCCCGAGCTGGGCCACGCCGCAGCGATCGAGGAGTACGACCGGCTGAAGTCACTGCTGAAGGGCGCCGACATGGTGTTCGTCACCGCGGGCGTGGGCGGCGGCACCGGCACGGGCGCTGCCCCCGTGGTGGCGCGCATCTCACGTGAGGTGGGGGCGCTCACCGTGGGCATCGTCACCAAGCCGTTCGCCTTCGAGGGGGCGCGCCGGCGCGACCAGGCGGAGCGCGGCGTGGACGAGCTCGGCCGGGAGGTCGACACGCTGATCGTGATCCCGAACTCGCGGCTGCTCTCGGTGCTGGACAAGCAGACCTCGATGGTCGAGGCCTTCCGGGTGGCGGACGACGTGCTGCGCCAAGGGGTGCAGGGCGTCTCCGACCTGATCACGCTTCCGGGGCTGATCAACCTCGACTTCGCCGACGTCCGCACGATCATGTCCGAGGCCGGGCAGGCGCTGCTCGGGATCGGCATGGGCGTCGGCGATCAGCGCGCGATGGACGCCGTCGAGCACGCGATCGAGTCGCCTCTGCTCGAGACCTCGCTGGACGGGGCGCGCTCGATCCTGCTCTCGATCACAGGCGGCAGGGACCTGTCGCTGTGGGAGGTCAACGAGGCGGCCAAGGCGGTCTCGCAGGCCGCGCACCCGGACGCCAACATCATCTTCGGCGCGATGGTCGACGAGAAGGTGGTGGACCAGGTCTGGGTCACCGTGGTCGCCACGGGCTACGGCGACCGCCCGCAGGTGCGCGCCCGGCCGCGGGCCGAGGGAGAGCCCACGCGCGTGCCGGCCGACGCCGAGCCGCGGGTGCGCCGGGCGCGGCCGACGAACGGATCGCTCGGTGACGTGGACGTTCCCGAGTTCATGCCGCGCCCTCGCAGCTAATCTCGGCGACATGAGGGGGGTGGTCGCAGCCGGCCATCCGCTGACCGCCCAGGCCGGCGTGGAGGTGCTGCGCGACGGTGGCAACGCCGTGGACGCTGCGGTGGCTTGCGTCCTGATGTCGTTCGTTGCGGAGTCGCCGCTCACGGGCCCCGGCGCCGGAGGCTTCATGCTGGTGCACACGCTCGCGGGCGAGGACGAGCTCCTCGACTTCTTCGTGGCTGCGCCGGGGAAGGGACTCGACTCGCTCGAGCCGGCGGAGCTGACCCCGATCGACGTGACCTTCGCCGAGGGGGCGGTTCAGCGCTTCAACGTGGGGCCGTCGTCGTGCGGCGCCTACGGGACGACTCTGGGCCTGGCGCGGGCGCTCGATCGCTTCGGCAGCCTGGGCCTGCCCGACCTGGTGGAGCAACCGGCGCGGGCGGCGCGCGAGGGCATCGAGGTGGTGCGGATGCAGGCCTTCCTGTTCACGATCCTCGAGCCGATCCTGCGCTCCACGCCCGAGGGTGAAGCCATCTACGCGCCGCGCGGAGAGCTGGCCCGCGAGGGGGACAAGATCCGGCTGCCCGAACTTGGCGACCTGCTAGAGCGGCTGGGCTCGGAGGGCCCCGACTTCCTCTACAGGGGCGACGTGGCGGCTGTCGTCAGCGACTGGGTGCTCGAGCGCGGGGGGCTCCTCTCGCGCGAGGACCTGTCCTCGTACGAGGTAGCGGAGCGCGAGCCGGTGAGCGTCCGCTACCGCGGGAGGGAGGTATTGACAAACCCGCCGCCCAGCTCGGGGGGCATCCTGATCGCCGACGCCCTGGGGATCCTCGAGCGCCTCGAGCAGCCCCACGACGCCTTCGTGGTTGCCGAGGTGATCGCCTCCACCAACCGCGCCCGGGACGAGGAATTCCTCCTGGGGCTGGCCACGGAGGGCTACCTCGAGCAGTTCCTGGCCAAGGACGCGCTCGACTCGGTGGCGACCGACCTACGCTCGCGGCTCGGCAACACAACCCACATCGCGGTGATGGACTCGGACGGCGGCTGTGCCACGGTGACCTGCTCCAACGGCTCCTGCTCCGGGGTCGTGGTGCCCGGGACCGGCGTTCACCTCAACAACATGCTGGGCGAGCAGGACCTCAACCCGCACGGCTACCACCGCTATCAGCCGGGTGTGCGGGTGCCGAGCATGATGTCCCCGACCGTGGTGCTGCGGGAAGGCGTCCCCGAGGTCGCGCTGGGATCGGCGGGGTCGAACCGGATCCGCTCCGCCATCCTCCAGACGATCCTGGCGGTCGTGCACGACGGTCAGCCCGCCGAGGAGGCGGTGCGGCGGCCGCGCCTGCACGTGGAGGACGACGTGGTGGAGGCGGAGCCTGGGGTCGACCCCGACGCGCTGGACCGGCTGGAGGCAAACGGCTGGACGGTGCGGCGCTGGTCCGAGGAGAACCTTTTCTTCGGCGGTGTGCAGGCGGTGGCGAGGAACCCCGAGACCGGCGAGCTCAGCGGCGGGGGCGACCCCCGCCGGGGAGGCGTCGCCACGCTCGTGAACTGAGGGTCGACCTCTACCCCTGGAAGCGAACCTTGCCGTTGCCGCGGGCGCGCTCGGCGGCCCGCTCGGCGTGCTCCAGTCGCTGCACGGTCGCCTCGAAGAGCTCGGCGAGGCGCTCCAGCCGGCTGTGCTCTGAACGCAGCTCCAAGAGGTCCTGCTTGGCGTCGAGGGCGAAGTCGAGGGTGGCGGCCATGCCGTATGCGTCGAGCTCCAGAAGGTCGGCCGGGCTCGGCCGCGAGTCGGTGACGCGCTCGACGAGGTCTGCGTAGCGCTCGCGGGCCTCTCCCCCGGCGTCGTTCGCGTCGGCGTCTTCCTCCTCCTCGAGCAGCTCCACGTCGCCGGCCGGATAGGGGAGCTCGTCGATCCGTCGCTGGAGCTGGAAGGGCGTCGTGCCCTGGATCAGGATGTTCATGCGACCGTCGTCCATCCGCTCGAGCACCTGGGTGACGCGCGCGGCGCAGCCTGTCCCCTTGAGCTCATCGTCGGCCATCCAGACGATGCCGAACTCGCTCTCCTCCTCGAGGCACTCGCCGATCATGAGCTTGTAGCGCTCCTCGAAGATGTGGAGCGGCACCACCTCGGCAGGCAGGAGCACGAGGCCGAGCGGGAATAGCGGGAAGCGCTCAACGAACACGCCCATCCCGCCGAAGGCTAGAGACCGCGCCGCCGC
>Ga0126313_10002678_pt1 | contig 10069 bp, 5 predicted proteins | sample Plot105A_FD_89954 | JGI IMG/M metagenome (GOLD analysis project Ga0126313, IMG submission 89954) | Serpentine soil microbial communities from UC McLaughlin Reserve, CA, USA - Plot105A | ecosystem: Environmental > Terrestrial > Soil > Grasslands | place: USA: UC McLaughlin Reserve, Lake County... | reverse complement strand
GACAAAGGTGAGCGCCCGACGGCGGCCCAGAGCGACGAGTGAGTTCATGCGAGCTTCCGAACGCTTGCGTTGCCACCGTTGAAGATCACGCGGTAGCTGGAGGCACCCACTCGGACGTCCACACGCCGCGACCTGGATGTGCTTACCGTTCGAACAACGCGGACCATGGACGGGTCGACCTTCGAGGCACGCGGCACCAGAACTGCCGTGAGCCGTACCGTGGTCCCCGCTCGAGCCGCTTGGACGACCGGCGTCGCGACGAACTGGTTCGCCCGTTCGCTTCGCCAGCCGAGCATTGGGCTCGTCGCACCCTTCGCGACGGAGAGGCTCGGCGGGTCCCCGGCCCAGAGGAGAGTGAGGTTGGCTCCGCTCCCGGACGTGTCCGCACGCCCGGCGCCGAGCCCGACGGAACGGTCTCGACCGAGGTGCCAACGCTGCACGACAGTGCGATGAGCAGCTTGGGTTACCTTGTCGTCGACGATGAGTAGGTTGGCCACCTTGACGTGAAGCATCGTGCGTGTCCAAGTCGCACCACGCAGGGCGTGGCTTCTGATGGTCACCAGGTCATACGACGAGGTCGACCGTGCGACGGACAGCGGAGCCGACGCTCCGGAGTCATAGCTGAGCCCCGGGATGTCAAGAACACTGTGGGCTTCATTACTGCGCACGTATCGACGGGGAGCTCCTCCGCCGCCCCCGAACTGTCCAGGCTCCCACAGCAGCTGCTTGCCGAGCGCGAAGTAGTTGATCGCTCCGGCGTCCTGGTGACCGTGAACCTGCTCCGACAACGACGGCCCGAACCGCATTGCAGCCAGCGACTGTTGACCCGCTGGCTGTTGGTCGAACCATGCGGTCCGGGAAAAGGCGTAACCTCGCTTGTAGGCCTTGAACGTACCGCTCGGTTTGCGCCCGGACTGACCAGCGGTCGCGGCGTACTCGGCCGTGGTGCCCCTGATCGCGGCGGCGTGGCTGATGGCGTTGCTGTCGCCATACGCGACCCATGTGCCGTCCGGGTTCGTTGCATGTGCCAGCATGCTGGGCATGAGGGCGATCCTCTCGAAGGGACCCTCGGGGGTGAGACCGCACAAGTCCATGCGTTCGCGGATCTCCAAGTACCACCGGTAGTTGAGGTACTGATAAGCCACGGAGCCCTCGTCGATCACGCCTTGGGCGTCTACTGCATGCTTGAGTAGGCTCGCTGTGCGCGAGACCGCCACATCGGCCCAGGCCGGCTTCTGGACGTAGCAGCCGAGGGCCAGCAATCCCTTGTTCTGGTGCAGTGCGTGGTTCCCTCGACCCCGATACTCGGCGGGGTTGATCAGCACGGCAGCGTGCTTCGACATGGAGGTCCTTAGCCAGGGTGCGTCGCCGACAACCGTCGTCGCGCAGACGAGGGTGACCGCCCGGACACCGACGGCCATGTCGTACCAGGCGTAGCGCGAGCGGCTGGCCTGGTACGGGTTGTCCTCGACCCAGTCTCGGACGAGCTCGATGTATCGGTCCAACATATGCTGGTTACCGGTGCGAAGACCTTCCCGTCGCAGTGGGTCCGCCCACCGAAGGGTATGGAAGTTGAATACCCAGTTGTCGTTGCCGAACGGGTCCTCTGACCACTTCGGGTCGTGCGGCAGGGTCCACGTGCTGAATGTCCGGATGGTCAGACGCCCCGCCAACAGCCCTGCGGCGACCTGTGCGTCATCCGGCCGACGGACAAAACCCGGGCCGATGCACTGTTCTATCCCTACGTCGGGGGGCGTCGCCGACGTGACCGAGCTGTCGACCTGGGACGGGTCAAGTTGGTCGGCGTCCATCGCGGGCTCGTTGCAGGACCCGGCTAGGTTCGCCGCACCGACGGTAACGATCGCAAGAACAACACTCACAAACCGCCGAAGCACCAGCACTCCCACAGGTCACCGACGAGCTACTGCTCGGGTCGAGCCGATGCAGTCTCCCACATACCGCTGTTGCTCGACCTGCACAAAGTGCACCGGAAGTCCGACACGCCGAGATGCCACCACCACGTGTCGACCTGATCCGTTTCTGGCCCCTTCTGATGCCGATTCAGCCGGTCGCAGTCGGTGCCAGGCCGAGCCAACCGTTGCAGCTCGCAGTCAGGGTGGCAATAAGCGTCTCCCACGTAAGGGCCGACATGCAGGTTCAACATGTAGTCGCGCGCATGCGCGCCAAGAAGACGTCGTCGACGAACTCGGCCGCCTGCTGCAGTCCCTGCGAGTGCCGGCAGGCCGCAAGTTGGGGGCAGATCCACCGCGGGCATTGACATCCTGCGCCCTTCACAGTCAGACCCCTACATGCTCGCAGGGGTCACCGTAAAACTGGAGAGATGACTTTCGTACTAACAGGTCGTCGTCGCTGATGGACCAGGTGTGTCCGTCGCTGGAAGCTGATCGTATAGAGATAAAGTTGAAGCGGTCCGCGCTGTAGATCTTTCCTCCGTTAAGCCGCACCTTGTCCAGGAAGGTGGTATCCACACGCCGTGGCAGGTTCTCCATCGGGAGCTCCTGCATGACGCTTCTCGGAGCCAATATTGTTCCGCCCTGCACCAGCTCGACGTATCGGTGTTCAGCCCCGGAGAAACGAAGCAGTGTAGCGTTCGATCCGCGCAGGTGGACATAGTGAGCCCACTTACCGACGACCTGCGCGTCAGTCCAGGAAAACGCACGAACCAGGTCGGACACATAGTGCGACCCGTACCAGTTGTCGTCATCCATTTTGGCCACGTACCGCCCGCCTGCCGCCCTAATGCCCAGGTTCATGCAGTCCCCTAGGGTCAGCGTGGCATCAGCAGGAATGACCGAATAGCGATCCACCCCATAACGCTCCGCGAGCCGCTTCAGCTCGGACGCTTCCGCGATAAAACCGTGGGTCACCAGAATCAGCTCGAGGTCGGTGTGGAGTTGGCGGCCAACGAAGGCCATCACATTCGTTAGTTGGTGTGGACGCTTACTTGACACGACCGCCGAGACACTGAGCTCCGCAATCGCGGGATCAGCGATTCCGACTGCAGTTAGCACCCGCCCCACCCGGTGCGTGTACAGGTGTTCGTCGAACACCCGGCGATGAGCGCGCAGCGCGAGTCGATCCCGATGTTCAGGCTGGTTGACCAAGATCCGGATGGCTCGATTCGCGCTTTGCTCATCGTCGACGATCGTGACGGTGTCGCCAAAGAACGGCTCAATGGATGCCGCTGAGGTGCTCACCACCGCCGTCTGGGCTGCAGACAGCTCAAACAGCCGGCGTGTGCATATGGTTGCTGAGTCGGTGACGGAATTGACGTTCAGAAAGACCTTGTACGCCGTATAGGCCGCCAGCATTCGTTCGTACTCCAAGGAGCCGACCACGAACCCACTCAAATGAGCTGGCAACTGATACCGAGAATCGCCGTTGTTCTCCATCCGGGAATAGATATCAAGCCCGGCATCCGTTGCTGCACACAACAAGTAATTCATCTGTTCACGCCGGTTGGGATGCTTATCTGCGACGTACGTCCCCGCAAATGCGACGTCATATCGACGTCCCAAGCCCCTCAGCACCGGGTTGTGGATCCGAGGTTGAGCACCAAAAGGAAGCAGATTGATGCGGTCGTGGCCAAGATCGCGCCGATAATCCTTTATCCGACGAACGTCGACGGTGAACACGTAATCGAAGAGCGCTGCCGTTGCAATGAAGCGGTCGTGGTTGAGCGGGTCTTCGGTGCTCCAAAGGACTGTCGGGATTGCATTCGCCTGACACCATGCCACCAAGTCGCGTAGCGGCTGGCTCGGTCCGCGCTTGGCCGACATAGCAAGCCGCCAGGCGTCCCCGTTGCTGTTCCAGGGGGACCCGACAAAGAGCAGCGCTGGTTTCCGTTCTTCCAGCTTCTGCTGCCAGGTGTCTGGGGTGATGAGGATCTGATCCCACTCGTAGCGGAAAGCGAGCTCCGAGAAGTGATCGAGGATGACGGCTACCGGGAGATCCGGCCGAGCCGGTGGCGCGGATGGGATGTCGAACGCAGGCAGCTGCCGATGTCTCATGACCGTCTGCAGCAGCAATTTCTTGGACTTGGTGTACCGGGCCATCCGATCGATGATCTTGGCCTCAGCCTGGGGGCCGCTGCTGGCCATCCGCACCATGCGTCGCGCTCGGCCCAGTTGTCGCCGGAATTGTGCCGTCAGACGGTTGTCCTCATCAATCAGTGCCGAAGTCACCCGTTGACCGCCCGGGCGAGCACCTCGGCGATGCGGCGGGCGGCCTGGCCGTCCCAGAGCGGAGGTGTCGGCCATTGTGCTAGCCGCCCACGAGCCAGGATTTTCTTGACTTCGTCGGCGAGATCAGCCCGAGTGACGAGCCGATTCGTTCCGTGCGAGATGGTCACGGGCCTCTCCGTGTTGTCTCGCAAGGTGAGGCATGGAACGCCCAAGACCGTCGTCTCCTCTTGAACGCCGCCAGAGTCGGTCACGACTGCAACCGCGCCTCGGACCAGCCCCAGAAACTCGAAATAGCCCACGGGCTCGATCACCTCCATCCTTACGTGGTCCATAAGGCCCGCCTGGGCGAGACGCTCTCGGCCACGCGGGTGCAGGGGAAGGATCACAGGAATCTGATCGGCGACACCATGGATGGCGGCCACGAGTTCAGCCACATCGGCAGGGTCGTCTACGTTGCCGGGGCGATGGATCGTCGCTACCGCGTACTCTCCGGTGACCCCCCGCTTTTGTGCTGCCGTGGCATCGAGTCGGTTCAAATTGCTGAGAAGGGTATCGATCATGGGGTTGCCGACGAAGTGAATTCTGGCAGCCTCGATGCCCTCATTTCCGAGGTGCGCGATGGCGTCGGCGCTGGTCACGAGTAAGAGATTCGACAAGCGATCAGTGACAAGGCGGTTAATTTCCTCCGGCATCGTCAAGTCAAAGCTGCGCAGCCCGGCCTCCACATGGGCGATTCTGATGCCCATCTTGGCCGCTGCCAGAGCGGCTGCCAGTGTGGAATTTACGTCGCCGTAGACGACGACCAGGTCTGGCCCGTACTCGACGAATAGATCCTCCAGCGCGGCCATGATGGCCGCAGTCTGTTGGCCGTGGCTCCCCGAGCCGATGCCGAGATTGACGTCGGGGCGCGGCAACTGGAGCTCACGGAAGAACACTTCCGACATCGTGTCGCCGTAGTGCTGGCCAGTGTGAACGAGCAGCTGCCTCACGGGATGAGCCGCCAGGGCCTTGAGCACCGGAGCAGCCTTGGGAAAGTTTGGACGCGCGCCGGTCACGTGAAGCACCAGGGGAGCCATATAGCCTTCGCTGAGGATCGTACGGCGGGCAAGTCGCGATACATCCTATGAACGGCTCGGATTTCGGCCTGCTTCAACGCGCCGATGCCATGGTAAGGAGACTTTGGTGTCAGTTGGCGGGACTCGGGCATTGGCAACCATTCGCCACTTGATTTTGGCAGTCTCGATCGTCTGGTCTCATCTATCTCGCGATCGCTGGCGAACTGCCTGGCTGTTCTGGCGTGCTCTGCCGCGATCGAGCCGTCGGCTGCTGCTAAGTCTGGAGGTGATACGGGGATCGGCTGTAGGCGCCCTCGGCTTGGCGGCGGATGGCCGGCGGCTTGAAGCTCGTCGCACCATTCTCAGATTGGCCGAGCGAAGCGCCGCCCGATCCCTGATGTCAGTTGCTTCGGCCGCAACGGTCCTCAACGAGCAGTCTGCCGCCTGGTGCGCGTTGGCGAGGGTTCGTACGAAAGAAGCGGACCGCAGCCGGGTGGAAGCACTGCTGCTTTGGACTGAGGGCCACCTGAGGCGCGCCCTGAAGGTCGCGGCGGGCATTGACGGTCGACACAATCGCAGACTGGTCAACCGGATGGCAGGTGACCTCAGTGCCCTCCTCCCGCAGCAGCGAGTGCCAACCCCTTCTGCCACCCGCTCTGCGACTCGGCGCACACCCAGCGGGACTGTCGTACGCGTGCTCCATGTCGTGACCAACGCCTTGCCCGACGTGCAAGCGGGCTACACGCTACGAACTCATGGGATCGCCGAAGCCCAGGTCGCGAAAGGCCAGCATGTGTCGGTGGTGACACGGCTCGGGTTCCCCGTCGATATTGGTGTCCTGGGCCCTGCTGACCGCCTCATGCTGGACCACGTGACCTATCAGCGACTCCTACCAGCGCGCGGCATTCCCAGTTCGGCGGGAGCGCGCCTTGATCAGGGGATCAAGGCTTTGGAGCAGCTAACCCGAAATCTCCGTCCGGATCTGCTGCACGCGCACTCCAAGCACGACAACGCGCAGCTGAGTCTGGCGGTCGGGCGCCGAACCCACTTACCAGTGCTGTATGAGGTGCGCGGATTTCTCGAGGAGACCTGGCGCACTCGAGGCGGGGACCCAAGCGTGGACCTTTATCGGATGTCCAAGGATGCTGAGACGTGGTGCATGCAACAGGCAGACCTTGTGGTGACACTGTCTGAGACGATGCGAGCGGAGATCTTGCTTCGGGGAGTCCAGCCGTCAGATGTGGTGGTAGTCCCTAATGGGGTGCCGAAGGCGTTCCTTGCCCCCCTGCCCGATGGTGGGACCATCCGCCGGAAGTTGGGCATTGCCGAGACCGCGTACGTCCTCGGTGTGGTGAGCACGCTGAACGAGTACGAGGGGATCCGAACACTCGTGGATGCCCTTAACCTCATGGATGACAAGGCTGTTCACTTACTGATCGTGGGTGACGGCCCTGCCGCCGGTAGTCTCCGGCGGTCATCGATCGACATCGCCGACCGAGTAACCTTTGCCGGCCATGTTCCACATGCCGATATTCGGCCGTACTACGCCGCGATCGACACTTTCTGTGTGCCGCGCCGCCGTACGCCCGTCACCGAGTTGGTGCCGCCGCTCAAACCACTCGAAGCGTTGGCGTGCGGGGTGCCGGTGTTAGTCAGTGATCTGCCGCCCTTGCTTGAGCTCCTGCATGAGAGCGGTGGCGGCTGGTCAGCTCCCGCGGATCTGGCTGAAGCATGGGCTTCGCGGATTGCCCTTCTTCGAGACCAGGCCGAGGAACGGCGAGCCAAGGGCCGTCAGGCCCAAGCATGGGCGAGCGAGCACCGGACCTGGCCGGCACTCATCGAGACCTACGACAGGGTTTATGCGCGGCTGGGCCTTGGCACAACGGCGGCCGTCTGAGGGGTTGACAAGTCGGGTCGGGGGCGGACTAGCGGACCCCGCGGTAGGTCACGCGGCGCTTGATTCTGCCCAGCACCCGTCGAGCGGCGATCAGCGGATGTCGCATGGCTCGCCGCCAACGGCTGCGGGGCCGCTTGCGGCCACTTCCCGACCGAGGACTGGGCGTCGCATCGCGTTTGATGTTCACGGGGAGGCGGGCCAGCGCCAAGGCCTGGTCTCGGAGCGCTGTGTCGGCGGAGTCGGCCGCCTCGTACGCCTCGGCCAGGGCCCGGACCAACATCTCCACCAGCTGCTCGCATAGGGGCTGCGCGCTGACAGCCTCGCCGGCAAAGGGGCGCAGGAGCACCGCGATCGTAGTGCCGATGTGATCGACATGCTCTGCGCGCAGACGTAGCGACTCAAGCTCGGTTGCCGCCTGCAGCAGCAAAGCGGGTCGCTGGCCGATGGTGAGGGCCAGAGACAGCTCGCCCAGCTGGCCCAACCAGCAACGGCCCGGCTCGTGAGCGAGCAGCGCGCATACCGCGCGTACATCGGCAACCACATGTGCGGGCGCAGCCGGCAGTTGACCGATCCACGTGGCTGCGTTGACCTCCGGATCGACGGTGAGGATCTGGACGTCGATGCTGTCCCGCGCGAGCGCGACGACCTGCGGACCGTCCAGGATCTCGAGAACAAAAGTGGACGTGCCGGCCGGTTCGACGCTCGTTATTGCCACGAGTACGTCAATATAGCGGTCATGTCAGCGCCCTCCGATGATGTCGTCGCCGGGGTTTCGGTGGTGGTGCCGAGTTATCAGGGTGTGGCGCATCTGGGAGCGTGCCTGGACTCCTTGGGGGCGCAGACGATGGACCCCGATCTGTTCGAGGTGATCGTCGTGCTCAACGGCAAGCCCGACGGCAGCCGCCAGTTGGTCACAGAACACGCCGCTTTGTATCCACGGATCACCTGGCGGATCGTTGAGCTGCTCGACAGGCCCGGTGTGGGCCGGGCGCGCAACGTCGGCATCGCCTTGGCCCGTCACGCGTTCATCGCCCTGGTCGACGACGACGACACGGTCACTCCCGACTACCTCGCCGCGCTCTATAGCCACGCCGCATGGGACGTGGTCCCGATGGCCTGGCTCGACGACGTCGCAGCCGACGGCACCGTCAATGAGTTAACCCCGGTCAACCGCGCCTTGACCCGGGTGGCGGGGCAGACCATCGGCGCCGAGGCGGCACCGTCCCTGCTGTCACTGAATGCCTGCAAGCTGCTCCCCCTGTCCCTGGTCCGCCGGGTCGGCTACGACATGGAGCTGCGCAGCGGCGTTGACGTGGAGTTCCTCACCCAGCTCTACGCCGCCGGACGTTTCCGCATTCACGCTCTGCGCCGCGATGAGGGCGCTATCTATCGGCGCTCACTGCGACCCGGCTCGGTCTCCCGCCAGGAGTACACCTTCGAGTTCTCCGTCGAAGGACGCCTCGAGGCCATCCAGCGCATCTCGCACCACGCCCTGTCACCCCACACCGACGTCCAAGTCGTCGCCCGCACCATGATCGCCGCCCAAGCCGGCTTCATGCGCCGCTACCTCGCTACCGCTCCCCGCGACCACAAACGCGTCATCCACGCCATCAACAACCGCGACCTCCCCTGGTTCGCGTGGTCCGCACTCAACCGCGGACAATCCCGACGGCTCGCGATCTCCTATTGCTTTGTGCCATACGCCGGCACGTCGGCGATCGTTGCAGGAAAGCGCATCCGCGAGGCCGCCGAGGTCGTCGACGTCATCTGCAATGCCATGGACTCCGTGCTTGCCATCGACGTCAGCACACGAGTCATTGCCGATCCCTACATCGACCGCGAAATGGTTATCGCGAGTCCCACCTTTTTTGGTGCCTGGCGGGCCGTTGACACGTTCTGCGAGCAGGGCTGGGCTGCCATCGAAGCAGCCGAGGCCACCAAAGGCCCGTACACCTCTATCTGGAGTCGCGCGATGTGGCCAGCGTCGCATGCGCTGGCAGCGCTGCACACCCTCCGCCGGCCCGGCACTCCGTGGGTCGCCGAGTTCTCCGACCCGCTGTCACGCAACGTCAAGGGCGAGCGACGCACGGGCGTGATCGACGACGCGGACATAGCCAAGGAGCTGATCGGCGGGCTTACTGACGCTGGTGTCGCCGTGGCGGAGGACGTCACACTGTTCGAGCTTTGCGAGCTGCTCGCCTACGCACTTGCCACCGAGCTGCACTTCACCAACCCCAACCAGCTCGAGCTCATGCTGAGCTATTGTCCGCCACAGCTACAGGCAACCGTGCGGGCCAAGGCCCGGGTGATCCCACAGCCGACGCTTCCCCGACAGTTTTACGCGATGGCCGACGTAAGTGACCATCAGCTTTCGACCGAGCGGGTCAACATTGGTTATTTCGGCGCGTTCTATGCCAACCGTGGGATCGGTGAAATCCTTGACGCCATCGACGAGCTCTCGCCGAGTGAGCGGGACCGCATCCTCCTTCACGTGTTCACCACTGATCCGCAGGTTCTGGTCGAATCGGTCGCCGGCAGGTCAGCGGCCTCGGCGCTCACCATCGAGGGCTATCGCCCCTACCTGCAGTTCCTCGCTCTGTCCTGCCGGATGGACGCGTTGCTCGTCAACGATGCGGCCACCTCAGGCAGTGCCCACTCCATCAATCCCTATCTGCCGTCGAAGTACAGCGACTATCGCGGTGCCGGCACCATAGTGTGGGGTCATATCGAGCCGGGCAGCCCACTGAGTCAGGCGGAACTCGACCTAGTCAGCCGGGTCGGGGACGTCGACAGCGTCATACAGGTCCTGCGCGACCTGCTGGTGATGCAGGACACGGCACGGCGTACGGGCGACCGCGCCCAGTCCCTGAGGGACTTGAGTATGAGCGTGCGGATCAGCGCCCTCGGCCTGT
>Ga0126313_10002677_pt1 | contig 10070 bp, 9 predicted proteins | sample Plot105A_FD_89954 | JGI IMG/M metagenome (GOLD analysis project Ga0126313, IMG submission 89954) | Serpentine soil microbial communities from UC McLaughlin Reserve, CA, USA - Plot105A | ecosystem: Environmental > Terrestrial > Soil > Grasslands | place: USA: UC McLaughlin Reserve, Lake County... | reverse complement strand
GTCAGAATAGACCCCTAATATTGCAATTGGTTCTACAATTAGAGAAGTTTCTTCTTTAGCCTCCCGCCTCATGGCGTCTTCTGCTGTTTCTCCCTCGTTTACAAAACCGCCAGGAATTGATAAAATGCCTTTAAATGGATCGTTCTTTCGTCTTACAAGAAGTATCTTTGAGTTATTATCCTTTGAGATGAGAAAATCAACCGCTGGAACGGGATTCTTGTGCTTGCCACGTTCTTCACTTTGACTCATATAATGTAATTCATACTATCATGGTAGACTACACTTTTAATACTGTGCATATTTTGCCTGTTGTTGCTTCTTCGCCAAAGAAGATATATTCGTCTGTGGCTATGCAGCAACAATTCAGTTTAATCAATAATGCAGATAAGCGCGGCACACGATTGTGGCGTCTGTAAGAAAATAAGAGGCGAGGAAAAGGTTGGGAAGACGAAGCTTAATGCTGTGGCCATATTTTTGCGCTTTATTCAATTTGAATGAAAATTAACTTTTGACTGTCGACTTTTTCATTTAAATGCTAGATTGATCTCTCTCCGTTCTTTACTATTTTGTAGTTTACTAGGTTAATAGAGTCAATATATATGGATATGTAGCTTTGGGTTTGCAGTTGAGTAAACAGTTCCCATTGCGAGGATAATTAATTATAGTTCTTTATAACAGCTATTTACGCTAATTTGAAGCCAAGAAATTTCAAAGACCTTTTTTCCAGCAATTCCAAAGAGTATGCGAGCGCTAGACCTAAGTATCCTAGGTCACTATTTGAGTTTCTTCTAGGACTAGTACAACATAGAAATCTGACATGGGATTGTGCAACTGGCAATGGCCAGGCGGCTGTTCTCCTGTCCGAATACTTTGAGCAAGTAATAGCCAGTGATGCGAGTAAAGAGCAAATTGAAAATGCGCAGCCTAGAAACAACATTCGATACGAAGTTTTTCCTGCTGAAAGGACCAGTCTTGCCGATAGTAGCATTGATCTCATCACTATTGCTCAGGCACTTCATTGGTTTGATTTAGATGATTTCTATAAAGAGGCAAAAAGAGTGCTCAGGAAGCATAGTAACGACGGTGATGGTGGTGTTATAGCAGCATGGGCTTATGGCCTTCATTCAGTCTCCCCCGAAATCGACAATATAACGCATTTATTATACGAAGACATTCTCGGCTCGTACTGGCCAAAAGAAAGAAAAATCGTTGAAAATAAGTATCAAGATATACCATTTCCCTTTCAGAAGATAGATACGCCAGTTTTTCAGATAGAACTGGATTGGAGTCTATCAGAACTAATTGGCTATCTGTATACCTGGTCAAGTGTTCAAAAATTTATTCAAAAGAATAATTCTGATCCTGTTAAACAAGTCTATGAGGGTCTTGCCGCTGCATGGGGCGACAAAAACACTTGGTACAAAAGAAAGGTGGTCTGGCCTATTTACATGAGGGTTGGCAAATCTTAAGACAATGAGATCTGCAAACGTATTGATGACTAACAGCAGGCAGTCCATCATGTTGCCAGGGGCAATATACTGTCAGTTACTGGTTTATTATCGTCCTAATTCCTATGCATTAATACAGACCGAAGGTTAAAGCTAGACTACGATAAATTACTGTGAATATGGTTGACCTTGCAGGCAGTCTATCACTTGTGATAAAACCATTATTATATTAAGAGGCGCAATTCTTCCTTAACTTGTCCAAAGGACAAAACGATGATAGGAGTGCCGCAAGCAATATCGAGCAGGATAAAGCGGATCCTTCTCAAGAAGAAATTACTTCTAGTCACGACCAAACTGCTACAAATATTGATAGTAATGATAATGTAATCACTATTACCAACCATAAGAGTACTCTGCAGTCGTTTATTCAGAGCTCTCCGCTTGGTGTCCAGTTTGCAATCATAGTGCTATTTCACTTGGCACGAGCCTTCTCCACGAGCAGTAACAAAAGCAGACCGTCTGATCAGCCCGCTGGAGGTACCGATCTTTCGCCATTTTCATTTACATCAAAGGAATTCTTTGACACATACATGGAGTTAGCTTCTGAGATGGGCCTGACGAAGTATCTCTTAAGACACATGGCATTTGCTGAATTTATGCTCACTATGGAATACCTCGCCCTCGTGCGAGAAGACGAATTGACCGCAAACTATCGCTTCAAAGTCGATTTTGAAGATTTGAAATGGCTGGCTTGTTCAGCCTTACAGCAGATTGCAGGAGGCTACGGCCTCTCATCACCTGAGATATTCTTCTTCCCGTCGCCTCCTAGGCCTGCCCTGCCACATGGGACACCCCAGCTAGATAAGAACGTCTATCCACCGACCATGGCCAATACTGAGACGACGGCGGGCTTGATAAAAGACTTGTCTCTAAGCATCTTTTCTCGAGAGGAAACCCAACTTAACTCAGGTAGCGGAACTAGCAGAAGCTATGACGATTTCGTGCGGCCAAGAAGCAGAGATTATGGGATCTATAGGCCATATTTTCCTAATCGAGTTCCTCCTACAACGTACAGCTTTAGAAAACCCGACGACGGCGAGTGGAAAAGAATCATCAAGGAGTTTTTTGAGGGGCAGAAGTGTATTACCTGCAATGCAGAGGTTCTTCCTGAACACTTCGACATATGGATCGGCGAACCATTGGAAGATAAAGCTGCCCCTGGATCAAAAAGAGACCAAAGGATGAGTGAAGTCCTCGCAGATATGGATAGTGTAACTGCGAATAGCGATGGTGATAATGCAGTTGTTGCTTCAGCGCCTGAGGAGCAAATCATAGATTCTGACAAGAATGTTACAGACAGGGAGCTTTTGACCTATAGCTATGGGATAATTCCGATGGATGGGAGAGACGCATTTATTGCATTTGCGAAGCCAAAGCTGCGCTGCCCGAATTGCGGGACAAACCCTGCAGATTCTATCTCTGTTATGCCAAAATATTAGTCTCCTCCTGGTCTATACTTAATGCGCATTTTGCTATCTCGGGCTATAACGGACATTTGAAATGGACCAGTGTCGATACTCTACTAGCTTGGTAATTCCTTTGAAAGGCTTCAGAATTAAGTATAGTTAGTCTCTCAACCAACCAATTTAAGAGATGCTGAAAAAATGGCATATGTCAGGAAAAATGTCTAGTGCCAGTGATAACAATGCTTATAATAAAGACGATAATGGATCCCTTGACGTTAACAAGACGTCTGCGAGTGCTCAACTTCATTCAGGAAGCTTCCATGTTGAGCAGCTTGAGGATAGAGACAGGTACATGACGCTTAGCATCGGACCCCAGCATCCCGGTTCGGGCCACATGAGGATTATCATCGTAGTGGATGGCGACATTATCGTCAGCGCCGACCCAGATGTGGGCTATGTCCACAGAGGTGAAGAAAAGATGTCTGAATATAGGACGTTTCTCCAAAATGTGCCGCATATCGAAAGGCCGGTAATACATGACTCAAGCAACATACTATACTCATATTGTCTTGCTGTTGAAGAACTGATCGGGTTGCAAGTCCCGGAAAGAGCTATGTATCTGAGGGTGCTATTGGCAGAGATAGATAGAATCCAGTATACATTGTATTGGCTTGCAATCCTTGGCATCTTTATGGGCCACTCAACTATGTTCATGTGGGCTACCGCTGACAGGGAACTCTTTGTTGACTTGGCGGATATGGCGAGTGGCAACAGAATAACTCATGCATATATAGTTCCGGGAGGAGTGCGAAATGATCTGCCTGATGGCTTTGCCGACAAGGCAGTCAAGTTCCTAGATTATTTTGAACGCAAACGTCTACCAGAGTACGACAAGATATTTTATGACAATCCGCTATTTCGTCAAAGAAGTGAAGGAGTAGGTCTGCTTTCAAAGGCTGATGCAATCAATCTCGGAGTAACCGGATCTGTCCTTCGGGCAAGCGGCGTGAACTATGATGTGAGAAAGGATGAGCCTTACGACATTTATAACCAGTTTGACTTTGAAGTGCCAATAGCAAAAACAGGCGATTCGTTTGCACGAAGCATCCTTCCCATGTACGACATAAGGCAAGGTATCAACATCATTAGGCAATGCTTGACCAAGATGCCTCAGTCGGGTCAAATTAGAGCCAAGCTTCAGCCAAATCCAAGAGGCCCACCTGGCGAAGCCTACAGTCGGGTCGAATCAGGAAGAGGCGCCCTTGGGCACTATATCGTAAGTGACGGCACACCTAAACCTTACAGGCACAAGATGAGCGTACCTTCGGTTAGGAACCTTTCAGCAATGCCGCATCTATTGAAAGGCGCAAAGCTTGCAGACCTTCCTGTAATCTACTGGAGCCTCAACATCTGGCCAGTTGAGATTGAAAGATAGATCATCATCCATCATTGTGTTCTCCAATCCTTTTAAAATATAAAAAATAATGAGAGCACATGGAGGAGGACGCGCAACCGCAGAAAAGCTTCCGAAATTTGATAGACCCAGGAGCGGGGTTTGGCGCATTTGTAGGGAAATTAGGCGACGCGTTAGTAAAGGCGATTGATAGACCTTTAGGCTATGCCGTAAACTGGGGCAGGATGTTTTCTTTGTGGCCTGTGCATCTGGAAACTGGCTGCTGTAGTGTTGAGCTAGGAGCTGCGTCCAGTCCGAGGTACGATTTGGAGCGATATGGAGTTCTTGAGGCTTTTGGCTCGCTGCGGCAATGTGACCTAATTATTGTCCTTGGCACAGTGAACAGAAAGATGGCGCCTCGGCTTCGACTTGTATACGACCAGATGCCGGAGCCGAAATACGTGATTGCAATGGGGGCCTGTGCAATAACAGGCGGGCTGTATTTTGATTCGTACAATGTATTGCCCGGAGTGGACAATGTTTTGCCAGCTGACGTATATGTCCCTGGATGTCCTCCTCGCCCAGAGACGTTGATTCAAGGGATAATGCTCTTGCAGGAGAAAATAAAGCGCGACCAGCTAAAGTACGTATAATTGAGCCAGATCTCTATTACTGTTTAAAGACTAGTAAGCTAAACTACTTAGTATATGTCTTGGCGAAATAATTATAGAAGATGGAATTACGCGACTTCTATGACTAATGCTTAAAGAGCATTAAGTCTAGTATCAGGTCATATGACGGACTCACTTATGAAGCAAAAACTTGTCCAGTACTTCAACGAAGCACTAGCAATGGAAAATGCAGCGGTTGACAGAAACCAAACGCGGACGGGTGAAACACCGATACCTTTAGTAAAACAGCAATTGCAATATCATCTAGAGCAGACATTCATTCAGCAAGATCGGCTCAGAACCATTATTACAAACCTAGGTGGCAGCCCGACTAGTGCAAAGGCTGCATTGCCAATGATGTTACCCACAGATATGGATACTCTTTCAAATACGGTCAAAGAAACTGCCAAGTCATTGGTTAGCTCTAAAAGCAAGGATAGAGTTGATGCAGAACACGAGCTTATACAGACAAAGCAGGACGCCATTATAGAAAATGCAGAGATTGTTACATACAAGATGCTCATGGAGATATCACAAAAGGTAGGACTGCTGGAAGTGCTTCCTCTTCTACAGCAAAGTCTCTTAGAAGAGACTGCAATGGAAAATTTTATCGTGTCAGCTACGCCGATGGCATTGACCATGTTGTGGCCAGAGCTAATGAGGGGTTCGGAAGGAGAAAAAGTAAGAGTGGTCCCTGATGGTAAGACCGTTACAGTAGCTGCAGATGGCACGTATGTGAAGGTATCTCCAGATCAAGTCTATGACGACAACCGGTACATAAAAGCGGCTCAATCTTAGTACAAGAAGGAATTCAACAACAAAGAATTTAACAACAAACAGATAGTGCTGGCTACGGAGTCAGCACTACCTTATGCGCTTCTCCCTTACCGTCGAACATCTGATACCCCTTTGCAGCTTCTTCAAGTTTCATCCTGTGGCTTATTACTTGTGTGGGGTCTATTCTGCCTGTTTCTATCATGTGTAGTAACTGGTCGCTATATCTTTTTACCGGACATTGGCCCATTTTAATTTGGATGTTGCGGTTAAAAAGTTGGCCCAATGGGAAGTTAACATATTCTGTACCGTATACTCCAGCTATGCTTATTGCAGAGGCTTTCCTAGCTGACTGCAGTATCCAGTTTAACACCTGCATTGAATTGACTGGAACATATGCAGGATTTGAGCTCTTTTCATGATTGTGGTGCCCTACAGCTTCATATCCTACGGCATCTATGCATTTTGCACCCTTGCCCCTTGTTTCCATCCTGATCCTCTCTACAGGGTCTTCTTTGTCAAAATTTATGGGCTCAGCTCCTAACTTGGCAGTTCTATCAAGCCTGTAAGGCCAGTGATCAATCACAAAAACCCTTGCTGCACCACGTAAGAGTGCACTCATTACGGAAAAGTATCCCACCGGACCTGCCCCAAAGACTGCAACATCATCCCCTAATCCAACTTCTGCCATATCAGCAGCAAAATATCCCGTACAGAGGGCATCACTTAAGAAAAGCACCTGCTCTTCGCTTAGCTGATCAGGTATCTTGATAGATTCAGCATTTGCAAAAGGCACCCTGACATACTCTGCCTGTCCGCCATCATAGCCTCCAGTAATTTGACCGTAGCCAAACATGCCGCCAATATCGTTCATTGGGTTTGCGCGATCGCACTGTGACCATAGTTGGTTTTTGCAGAACCAGCATTTGCCACAGTGTATATTGAATGCGATAACAACTCTGTCACCTTCCTTTACTTCAGTAACTTTATCGCCAGCCTGCTCTACAACACCAGCGAATTCATGCCCAAGCGTCTGGCCTGGTTCCATACTCTTGAAGTTGCCATGAAACAAATGAAGATCTGAGCCGCATATTGCAGACTTGGTTATCTTCAGCACAATGTCTTCTGGATTTTGTATCTTTGGTTTTGGTTTATCATCCACCCTCACATCCATAGGTCCGTGGTAAACTAGAGCTTTCATGTGTGTATTAATTGCAGCATCCTATAAGGTGCTTGGCAATGAGATATCTGCATCCTCAATTGCTATACTGTATGTCGTATCATCTTCGTATGGATGAACACCAACAAATGTTCACTGCATTTCACGTTTCCATTGTAGAAACAAAAAATTTCTGGAACTCTAACATCACGGATCTTCTCGAAGGGGGCCGATTCTTTCCTATGTCGCATTTCTTATGCGATCAGAATGGTAAGCTAACTTCAAATGCCTCCAGAGTGTGTTTAAGATCATTCTCGTTATGAGCGGCAGAAGTGTACAGAGGTTCACTATTATTTTCATCCAGCATGATCCCCTTAATCAAAACATGTTTCTGCATTTTTGTAAACAGGTCATTATTAGACTTGATGAAACGTTCTCTTAAATCATTTCGAGAGGCTTATCTGCGCGGGGTAAAGGAAACGTCCTATCGATAGCCGCAATATCCTCATCTGTCAGCTTCCAGTTTTCCACTGCACCACTATTATCCCTGATATGGTCGGGATTGCCTGCTTTTGGAATCGTGAAGAGATTTGAATCACGAGTAAGAAAGTTCAGTGCTACTTGGCGCACGGTACGGTTTTGCCTCTTCGCAATTTCAGCCAGCACCTTTCCGCCTCTACTATGAGAGGATAGAAAATTTCCGTGCCCAAATGGGGAGTAGCCTACTATAGCGATCCCATTTTCAGTGCAGTAGGGTAGCAACTCTCGTTCAATGCCACGATAAGCAAGATGATAGAGCACTTGGTTGCTAGCGATTCTGTGCTTCACTAGTGCTTTTTGGGCTTCCCTTAGTTGCTCTACATCGAAATTGCTGACTCCGATAAACTTTATCATGCCTTCATCTACGAGCCTTTCCATGGCGCGCATAGTCTCTTCGATGGGATGTTGGCTGCTTGGCCAGTGAAGTAGGTACAAGTCAATAAAGTCAGTCTTAAGCCGTTTGAGGCTCCGTTCACATGCTTTCAAAGTTCCTTCATAAGAAGCATTAGAAGGCAGAACTTTGCTGACTAGAAAAACTTTTTCGCGTTGCCCGTCGACAGCTTCTGCTACCAATTCCTCTACCCGGCCATTGCCATACATTTCTGCAGTGTCAATGTGGTTCATGCCCAGATCTAGCCCTAGGTGCAGTGCTTCTATTGCGCGTCGCTCGGCGTCTCTGCTTCTGCTTTCAATCATCCATGTTCCCATTCCAATCACTGGCACGTTCAAACCTGTCCATCCAAATTTACGCCTAAGCAATCTAATCCACATCTCTTTGATTTTGTGCCTATATTAGTAGTGATAGTTTCTTGATAGTGATCCATATGCCTAGTAACGGGGGATCTCTGCAATAGTAAATAGAATTTTTTTGGCTAGTAACTTGGAGGTCTTAACCCTCAATCCCTTTCAGCATATCATATGCACCTCTCTTGATTTCAATGAAACAAGTCGTAAGATAGTTTTTAGGCGCTCAGCTCAAAGTCAACTGGGGTGCCTTTTGCAATACCATGCTTTTCTGCGAAGCCGCCAACAGTCTCTAGCACATAAAGTGAATCTTCAATGGGCTTGTATGTTGGACATAAGAGATCGGAGCGGCAGGGCTGCAGACTATGCTCTATATGGACTACAGTCTTGTCAGCATCTATCCAGATTATGTCGATTGGAAATTTCATATTTTTCATCCAAAATGTGTGCTCACCTTCGTTATTAAATACAAATAACATCGCCTCATTTTCAGCAAGGCTATCTTTTACAGACAATCCCTTTGTCCTTTGTTCGTCGGTTGCCGCAATATCAGCGATAAGCACCAGGCCATTAACACTGACGCTGACCTGCGGATAACCATTGCTTCCAGACCTCACTTCCTTACTTATGATGAGCTCATGCTGTTGATGTTCTGGTTGACCTAGCATATTGGTAACCGCGGGATTAAAGTACAGGACGACAGCAGCAGCAATTACGCCTATAGCGATTGCAACGGCAACAATAACTAACGGCACAGCCATATGCAGACGACCTATTAGCAGAATTGCTAGTTATTTATATCATACAAGAGGTTTTGACAGCCAAAGGTGCATCAGCTGAATGCTCTTGCCTTGCTGCTGTTGTTGTTGCATAATGCGGGGCTCATTGCCTGTAGACTTAAAGTATGATGCCAACACAAGCGCCCAAGGCAGGACCTGCTTGCTATCTAGCTTTGATTGAAGGCTCACCATGTTGTTGCTTCTATCGTGCTTTAGTCCACCTAGACAGCTTATCTTGAGCGCCGAGTCAATCAGATCCATGATCTCGCTCGCACTCATGCCTGATATATTTAGACCATATCTTTCATCAATCACTTCGACGAGCTCAGCGGACATGTCTAACCGGCTAATTGCGTATTCCAACATCTTTGCAGCTAGACTGTTTTCTACTATTCTTATCAGCTCTACTGCCTTTGCTGCAGCCTCCGGCTGCATATCAAGCAAGTATTTCATCTCGCTTGCACTACTCCATGACTCCTCAAAATTCTTTGCCTGCAGCATAGCAAATGAATCGGTCGAGGCAAAAAATGCCGCCTTTCCATTACTGCTGTCGATCAAGACCAGGTAGCTAGAGTCAATAATTATCAGGTTCGACGCAACCTCGGCCGTACGAAGCTCAATACCATCCGGCAGTTGGAAGACATTTTCGTTGCCGATACATTGAGAGCCAAGTATAATGCGCAGCCGGACACCTGCAGTCAAAGCTCTAACAATAGATGCTTTGCACTGCGAGAGTAGCCTCAACCCCCAGGGGTCAAGAGTTGCTGTGACCGAAGAGCGGGAGTCTGCTATTAGGCTACCTATTCTTTCAAGAGTAGAGTTTGCATCCAGTATGAAATACCTTCTTTCCTCAGAGCCCTTGGGGCGCTGGCTTTCGTCGTTTATCTTTTGCAAAGAATCAACTATCTTCCTCATGTTCTTTACCCTGCGATCATGTAAGTTGACGATCTCCGCAAAGGCCTCCTCAGGTGGGATTGCGCTGCATATAAGTGGTTTCTGTTTAGAGATGACGGCAAGCCTCTTCTTCTCCAGCTTTTTCACTGTTTGATAGACCTTGGTTCGTGGCAGATTCGCATAGTAAGCTATTTCGCTTACC
>Ga0126313_10002676_pt1 | contig 10070 bp, 9 predicted proteins | sample Plot105A_FD_89954 | JGI IMG/M metagenome (GOLD analysis project Ga0126313, IMG submission 89954) | Serpentine soil microbial communities from UC McLaughlin Reserve, CA, USA - Plot105A | ecosystem: Environmental > Terrestrial > Soil > Grasslands | place: USA: UC McLaughlin Reserve, Lake County... | reverse complement strand
CCGACGCCAAGTAACAGACTGTTACTTGCTCAACACGGTTGGCCGAACGGGACGGCGAGTTCGAGCGGCTCCGGGCGGCCCTGAACCTCCACGTGCAGGCGCGCGCACCGCGGGCCGGCGACGATGAAGCCCCCGTTGAACTGCGTGTGGGGATAGTCGCCGGGCGCACACCCCTCGAATGTCACGGCCGGCTGACCCTGCCCGACGCGCACCCAGCTCTCGTTCCAGACGGGAGAGGATCGGTCATAGCTCATCGCTACGAAGCGACGCTCTGCGGGCGGAATCGCGAGCGTAACCGTCGTCCCGTTTTCGACCACGATCAGAACCTTCACGGGGCGGATGCGGCCGTCGCTCTTCCGAGGCTCGAAGTACCGGGCCGGGTAGCCCGCGACGCCGACGAGCGCGATCGGGCCGGTCCGGGCCGAATTTCGCGCCCAGTCGCTCGGAAGGTCGCCGTAGACCGAGCTCTCGCAGTTGCGGAGGGCCGGCTTCACCCGGAAGGGGCCGGGGAACGGACCCGTCGGCACGAGACGGCGGCCGCAGGTTCGACACCAGACGAGCGTCGTGTACTCACCCGGCGGTACGTACGGCACCTGGAAGGCGATCTTTCCGGCACCGCTTCGGTCGACGCGGAGCGCTCCGAGCAGCCGCAGCCGTCCGTCGCGGGCCGAGCGGACGGATGCAGCCGCCTCGGCCGAGATCAGGAAAACGCGTGGCCTCGGACGTCGTAGCGCGCCGAACGGCCGACCCGCGGTTCGCGCGACGACCGTATCGCCGGCTGCAGCCGTGGTCTGGCTGAAACGGAGCACGAGCGCAGTCGACGCGGCGCCCGCGATGCCGGCCGTCAGCACGACGGCGATCAGGACGGCGCCGAGCCATCTCATGCCGTGATTACACCGCAAACGCCGAACCGGGTCCGCACGTCGTCCGGTGACGCCGTTAGAGTCCCGCGCGCTTCGTCCTTTAACCCGGTCCCGTGAGGCCGAGAAGGAGAGAGTTTGCGCCAGCCCGCCGAGACTTCGGCCGAGAAGATCCTGCTCGACTCGGACGCGATGGCGCGGACGCTGAGGCGGATCGCGCACGAGATCGTCGAAGGCAACGCGGAGCTCGACCGCCTCGCCCTCGTGGGCATCCACACGCGCGGCGTCCCGATCGCCCAGCGTCTTCGGCGCCAGATCGCCGAGCTCGGCGGGACCGAGCCCGCCGGCGGCACGGTCGACATCACCTTCTACCGCGACGACGTGAGCGTGCGCGGGCGGGGCGCGCCCAGGCACCCGCAGCCGGTCGTGCGCGCGACGAGCCTCGACTTCGCGCTCGAGGGCAAGACGGTCGTGCTCGTCGACGACGTCCTCTACACCGGCCGCACGATCCGCGCCGCGATCGAGGCGCTCTTCGATTACGGGCGCCCGGACCGCGTCCAGCTCGCCGTCCTCGTCGACCGCGGCCACCGCGAGCTTCCGATCCGCCCCGACTACGTCGGCAAGAACCTGCCGAGCGCACAGGACGAGCGCATCCAAGTGCAGCTCGTCGAGGTCGACGAGGTCGACCAAGTCCTGCTCATCCCGTCCCAGAAGGAGGTGTAGCCGATGGCCGAGATCCGAGTGATGCGCGACGAGCTCAGGCCGCCGGACCCGCCGGCCCGGCGCCACCTGATCTCGATCGCCGACCTGACCCGCGACGATGTCGAGCGCCTGCTCGCCACCGCGCGCAGCTTCGCCCGCTCGCTCGAGCGCGAGGTCAAGAAGCTGCCGACTCTGCGCGGCCATACGGTCGTCAACGTCTTCTACGAGTCGTCGACCCGCACGTCCTCGAGCTTCGAGCTGGCGGCGAAGCGGCTCTCGGCCGACACGATGTCGATCAAGGCGGCCGGCTCCTCCGTCGACAAGGGCGAGTCGCTGAAGGACACGGCCCTGACGCTCGCGGCCTACGACCCGGACGTGATCGTCCTTCGCCACCCGCAGATCGGCGCGCCGCAGCTCGTCGCCCGCGTGACCGAGGCGCACGTCGTCAACGCCGGGGACGGCAAGCACCAGCATCCCACACAGGCGCTCCTCGACCTGTACACGATCCAGGAGGAGTTCGGCCGTATCGAGGGGCTGCACGTCGCGATCGTCGGCGACGTCCTGCACTCGCGCGTCGCGCGCTCGAACATCCAGGCGCTCGTCCTGCTCGGTGCGCGCGTCACGCTCGTTGCGCCGCCGCCGCTGCTCCCGCGGGGGATCGAGGCGCTCGGCTGCTCGACCTCGACCGAGATCGGCACGATCGCGGCGGCCGACGTGGTCTACGTCCTGCGGATGCAGCAGGAGCGCATGCAGGAGGGCACGAGCTACGTCCCGACGCTCCGCGAATACGCGGCCCGTTGGGGCGTGACCGCCGAGCGGCTGCGGCCCGGCCAGAAGGTGATGCATCCCGGCCCGATGAACCGCGGCGTCGAGATCGACCCCGCCGTCGCCGACGCACCCGAGTCGCTGATCGAGACCCAGGTGAGAGCAGGCCTCGTCGTCCGGATGGCCGTGCTCTACGACCTGCTCACGCACGGCCCTGTGGCCGCGCCCGCCCTCGCGATCCACGAGGTGGCGTGATGCTCTGGGCCAGGCAGACGGCCAAGGCAGATCTCGTCATCCGGGGAGCGCGCGTCCTCGACCCGGTCGAGGGCCTCGACGCCACCGTCGACGTGCGGATCGACGGCGGGACGATCGCCGCCATCGGCCACGACCTCGAGGCGAACGGCCACCGGGTCGTCGATGCGGCAGGCCTCCTGCTCGCCCCGGCGTTCGTCGACCCGCACGTCCATCTCCGCACGCCGGGACGAGAGGACGAGGAGACGATCGCGTCGGGCACCGCCGCTGCGGCAGCCGGCGGCTACTGCGCGGTCCTGGCGATGCCGAACACCGATCCGGTGGTCGACTCGGCGTCGATCCTGCGCGCGCTCTCGGGCGCCGCAGCGCAGGAGGCCGAGATCCCGGTCGGCTTCCTCGCCGCGATCTCGAAGGCGTCCGAAGGCCGGCAGCTCACGGAGATGGGCGAGCTCGCCGACTGCGGCGCCGCGGGCTTCTCCGACGACGGGCGGCCGGTCGCTGAGGCGGGCCTGCTCCGCCGCGCGCTCCAGTACGGAACGATCACGGGCCGCCCACTCGCGCTGCACTGCGAGGAACCGACGCTCTCGCGCGACGGGCAGATGCACGAAGGCGCCGTCTCGGCCGAGCTCGGCTTCACCGGTTACCCCTCGGTGGCCGAGAGCGTCATGGTCGAGCGCGACCTCGCGATCGCCGCCTACGAGCAGTTGCCCCTGCACGTCCTGCATCTCTCGGCACGCGAGTCGGTCGATGCGCTCGCGCGGGCGCAGAACGCCGGTCTACCCGTGAGCGGAGAGGCAACGCCTCACCATCTCTGTCTGACCGACGAGGCGGTCCGAACGCTCGACCCGAACGTCAAGATGAACCCGCCACTTCGCGCCGATACCGACCGCGCGGCGCTCGTCGACGGCCTGCGAGACGGCACGATCGCGGCCGTCGCGACGGATCACGCGCCCCACGCCCGGCACGAGAAGGAGGTCCCGTTCGAGGCGGCGCCGTTCGGCGTGACGGGCCTCGAGACGGCGTTCCCCGCCCTCTACACGCACCTCGTCGAGCCCGGCGTGCTTCGCCTCGAGACGGTGTTGGAGCGGATGTCGGCAGGCCCGGCCCGCATCTTCGGGCTCGACCGCCCGCGGATCGAGGTCGGGGCGGCCGCGAACGTGACCCTGATCGACACCAACGCGAGCTGGCGCGTGACCGAGGACGGTTTCCGCTCCCGCTCGACCAACTCGTGGCTCCTCGGCCAGACGCTCCGGGGCAAGGTGCGGCTGACCGTTGCGGCCGGGCGGGTGGCCTTCGAGCAGTGACCGGCTTCCTGGTCCTCGAGGACGGCACGACCTTCCGGGGCGAATCGGTGGGGGCGGGTGCCTATGCCCTCGGCGAGGCCGTCTTCACCACCGCGATGACCGGCTACCAGGAGATCGTCACCGACCCGAGCTACGCCGAGCAGCTGGTCTGCTTCACGGCGCCGATGGTCGGCAACTACGGTGTCGCGCCGAGCCGCAACGAATCGCGAGCCGTGCACGCGAAGGCCGTGATCATGCGCGAGGCCCGCGGCCCCGCGTGGACGGACTGGCTCGCGGAGCGGGCGATTCCGGCCTTGTCGGGCGTCGACACGCGGTCACTCGTCCAGCGGTTGCGCGAGGCGGGCTCGATGCGCGCCGCCGTCGTCGCCGGCGACGGCTCGGTCGAGGAGGCGCTCCGCGCGATCCGCGAGCTGCGCCCGATGGAGGGCCGTGCGCTCGCAGCCGGCGTCTCCACCCGCGAGCCCTACGCGTGGGGGGACGGCGAGCGGCCACGGATCGCGGTCCTCGACTACGGCTGCAAGCGCTCGATCCTCGCCCGGCTCGTTGCCGCCGGCGCACAGGCGATGGTCTATCCGCACGACACGCCTGCGGACGCGCTGCTCGAGGCGGCGCCCGACGGCGTCCTGCTCTCCAACGGTCCCGGCGACCCGGCGGCGCTCGCAGCCGAAATCGACGAGGTCCGCCGCCTGCTGGGCCACGTGCCGATCCTCGGTATCTGCCTCGGGCACCAGCTGCTTGCGCTCGCGACCGGGCACGAGACCTTCAAGCTCCGCTTCGGCCATCGCGGCGCCAACCACCCGGTGCTCGAGCGCGCGACCGGCCGCGTCCTGGTGACGAGCCAGAACCACGGCTTCGCGGTGGCGCCCGCCGAGGTCGAGGAGGCGACGCACGTCTCGCTCTACGACGGCACCGTCGAGGGCCTGTCGTACCCGGAGCACGCCGCCCGCTCGCTCCAATTCCATCCCGAGGCCGGCCCCGGCCCACACGACGCGCGGTCGCTGATCGACGGCTGGCTCGAGGAGGTGGCGCTTGCCCAGGCGGCGTGACCTCGAGTCGATTTGCCTGATCGGCTCGGGCCCGATCGTGATCGGCCAGGCCTGCGAATTCGACTACGCGGGTTGCCAGGCGCTCAAGGTGCTACGCGAGGACGGGTTCCGCACCATCGTCGTCAACTCGAACCCCGCCACGGTCATGACCGACCCCGGCTTCGCCGACCGTACCTACGTCGAGCCGCTGGACTTCGAGGCGCTGATCGACGTGCTCGCGCGTGAGCGTCCCGATGCGCTGCTTCCGACCATGGGCGGGCAGACGGCGCTCAATCTCGCGCTCGAGCTGGCCGAGTCGGGCGTCCTCGCCGACCTGGGCGTCGAGCTGATCGGCGCGCCGGTCGACGTGATTCGGCGCGCCGAGGATCGCGACCGCTTCCGCGAGACGGTCCGGCTCGCCGGGCTCAGGGTTCCCGAATCGACGGTCGTCGCGTCCTGGGACGACGTTCCCGCGGAGCTGACGTTCCCGGTCATCCTGAGGCCGGCGTTCACGCTGGGCGGTCACGGCGGCGGGACGGCCCGTTCGTGGAAGGACTTCGAGGCGCTGCTCGAGCGCGCGTTCCGCGAGAGCCCGGTGCACCAGGTGCTCGTGGAGGAGTCGCTGCTCGGCTGGGACGAGTTCGAGCTCGAGCTGATGCGCGACCGCATCGACAACGCGGTCGTGGTCTGCTCGATCGAGAACCTCGACCCGATGGGCGTTCACACGGGCGACTCCGTCACGGTCGCGCCGCAGATGACGCTTTCGGACGAGGCGTACCAGGAGCTGAGAGACGCGGCGCTGCGAGTGATCCGGGCGGTCGGCGTCGAGACCGGCGGCGCCAACATCCAGTTCGCGCGCGAGCGCGGGACAGGCGAGCTGCGCGTGATCGAGATGAACCCGCGTGTGTCCCGCTCCTCGGCGCTCGCCTCGAAGGCGACGGGCTATCCGATCGCCAAGGTGGCGGCCAAGCTCTCCGTCGGCTACACGCTCGACGAGATCCCGAACGACCTCACGCGGACGACGCCGGCGAGCTTCGAGCCGACGCTCGACTACGTCGTCGTCAAGTTCCCGCGCTTCGCGTTCGAGAAGTTCCCCGGCGCCGACCGCACGCTCGGCACGCAGATGAAGAGCGTGGGGGAGGCGATGGGAATCGGCCGCACCTTCGCGGAGGCGTTCACCAAGGCGCGGCGCTCGCGCGAGATCGGCGACGACTGGCGGCCCGAGAACCTCCATCCCTGGTTCCAGGCGGAGCTCGACCGCGTGGACGCAGCGCTCGCGAAGCTCGGCACGCTCGACGAGCTCACCGCAGAGCACTTCCTGCGCCTGAAGCGCCTCGGTCTCGCCGATTCCGACCTCGCGGCCGCGTGCGGAGCGACGGAGGAGAAGGTGCGCGCGAAGCGCCGCTCGTCGGACGTGAGCCCGGTGTACCGCCGCGTCGACTCGTGCGCGGCCGAGGTCGAGGCTGCGTCTTCGTACTACTACTCGACCTGGGGCGAGGCCGAAGAGGCAGCGCCCGCACGTGATACCGGGACGCGAAGCATCGTGATCATCGGCTCCGGCCCCAACCGGATCGGCCAGGGCATCGAGTTCGACTACTGCTGCGTCCATGCGGCGCAGACCTTCCGCGCGCTCGGGTTCGAGGCGGTCATGGTCAACTGCAACCCGGAGACCGTCTCGACCGACTACGACACGTCCGACCGCCTGTACTTCGAGCCGCTGCGGGTCGAGGAGGTGCTCGCCGTCTGCGAGCGCGAGCAGCCGGCCGGCGTCGTGATCCAGTTCGGAGGCCAGACGCCGCTGAAGCTCGCCCGCGCGCTCGAGGCCGGGGCCTGGCCGATCCTCGGGACGCCGTTCGACGCCGTCGACCTCGCCGAGGACCGCGAGCGCTTCGCCGCGCTCTGCGACGAGCTCGGCATCCGCGTGCCGGCGTGGGGGATGGCCGCCGGCGCCGACGAGGCCGCCCAAGTCGCCGAGCGGATCGGCTATCCGGTTCTCGTCCGGCCGTCGTACGTCCTCGGCGGGCGGAACATGGTCGTCTGCTACGACGAGGCCGCCGTCCGCGGCGCTGCCCTCGACGGCGTGCGCACACTCGTCGACCGGTTCCTGGAGAGCGCCGTCGAGATCGACGTGGACGCCGTCTCGGACGGCGACGACACCTGGGTCGCCGCCGTCATGGAGCACGTCGAGGAGGCCGGCGTCCACTCCGGCGACTCCTCCTGCGTGTTGCCTGCACCGGGGATCTCGGCGACGACGCGGGGCGAGATCGATGACGTCGTCTGCCGCCTCGCGCGTGCGCTCGGCGTCGTCGGCGTGGTCAACGTGCAGCTCGCGGTCGCCGACGGCGAGGTGTTCGTTCTGGAGGTCAACCCGCGCGCCTCGCGGACGTTGCCGTTCGCGAGCAAGGCGATCGGCGTGAACCTCGTCGATGCGGCCTGCAGAGTGGCCGCGGGCGCCCGCCTCTCCGCGCTCCCCATTCCTGTCCCACGCGAACCGAAGACCGTCAGTGTCAAGGCGGCGGTGCTTCCGTTCATCCGCTTCCCGGGTGCCGATCCGGTCCTCGGCCCCGAGATGCGCTCGACCGGCGAGGTGATGGCCAGCGCGTCCGACTTCCCGAGCGCCTTCGCCAAGGCCGAGCGCGCCGCAGGAAGGCCGCTCCCCGGCGGCGGCACGGCGTTCCTGTCCGTACGGGACGCCGACAAGACGGCCGCCGTCCCGCTCGCGCTTGCACTCGCCCGGCTCGGCTTCTCGCTGGTCGCGACTGCAGGCACCGCGCGCACGCTTGCGGCAGCGGGCATCCCGGTCGATCGCGTGCGCAAGGTCGGGGAGGAGGGCGAGGGTCACACGGTGGTCGACCTCGTCCGCCGCGGCCGCTGCGACCTCGTCATCAACACGCCGGGCGGCGGCTCAGGTGCGCGGAGCGACGGCTACCGGATCCGCGAGGCGGCACTCGCAGCGCGGATCCCCTGCATCACCACACTCGCAGGCGCTCGGGCGGCCGCGCACGCGATCGCCAACGCGCGCGGCGAGACCGTCCTGTCGCTCCAGGAGCGGATCGGTGCTCAGGCGCGAAGCGCTTAGCGTCGTCGCCGTCGAACACGTCGGCGCGTACACGCTCCTGCGGGCCGCGCGCGGAAGCCTCGAGCCCGGCACGCCCGGGCAGTTCTTCATGCTGGCCGCGCCGAACCGCGTGCTGCCGCGGCCGATGAGCGTCTGCGCCGCACCCGCCGGCGAACTTTGGTTCCTGATCGATGCGATCGGGCCGGGGACGCGGGCCCTGTGCATGCTCGGGCAGGGAGACGTCGTCCAGGCCCTCGGCCCGCTCGGCAACGGCTTCCGCCTCGACGTCGAGCGGCCGCTGCTCGTCGGCGGCGGGATCGGGATCGCGCCGCTGCCCTACCTCTCGCAGTCGCTCGGGCGGCCGCCCGCGGTGCTCGGCTTCCGCTCCAACCGGCACGCCGAGGCGGCGGTGCTCGTCCCGAACGCAGAGGTCGTCGTCGAGCCGACGCTCGTGACCGAGGCGATCCCCGGCGGCTACGATATCCTCGCCTGCGGGCCCGAGCCGATGCTCGACGCGGTCGCCGAGCTCGCCCCGGGCGCACAGCTCGCGTGGGAGGCGCCGATGGCCTGCGGCTACGGCGCCTGCTACGGCTGCGTCGTCGAGGTCGACGGCGAGCTCAAGAGGCTCTGCGTGGAAGGACCGGTGCTCTGTGCTGCTTAGCGATTCCATGGCAGGTGCCCTGCAATGATCCTGAACGCCTCGGGCTGCCTCGATGCGCTATCGGCGCCCGAGGTCGCGCACGGGCTCGACGCCTTCGTGACGAAGACGGTCACCCCCGAGCCGCGCGCCGGCAACCGGCCCGTCCGGATCGCCGAGACCGACCACGGGATGCTCAACTCGATCGGGCTCCAGAACCCGGGCATCGACCGCTTCCTCGACTCGGTGCTGCCGTGCCTGGCCGAGCTCGGTATCCCGATCTGGACGTCCGTTGGCGGGGCGTCTCCCGAGGAGTACGCGCACATGTGCGAACGGCTCGACGGCCGCCGCGAGGTCGTCACGATCGAGCTCAACCTTTCGTGCCCCAACGTCGCTTCCCCGGATGGAGACGCGGCCGAGATCGTCGCGGCGGCCCGGGCCGCGACGGACCGCCCGCTCTACGCCAAGCTGTCTGCGGCCGTCCCGGACCTGCCCGCCGTCGCGCGGGCCGCCCGCGATGCCGGCGCCGACGGCCTCTCGCTCGTGAACACGGTCCGCGGGCTCGCGCTCGACGAGCGCACGCTCACCCCCCGGCTCGGCCGCGAAGTCGGTGGCTATTCTGGTCCCGCTCTGAAGCCGATCGCGCTCGCCGCGGTCTTCGCGTGCTATCGCGAGACGGGCCTCCCGATCGTCGGGATGGGAGGGATCTCGGGCGGTTCCGACGCGCTCGAATTCCTCGCTGCGGGAGCGGTCGCGGTCGCGCTCGGGACGGTGCTCTTCGCGGATCCCGAGGCGCCGCGCCGGGTGCGGCGAGAGCTGGACGAGCAGCTCCGCGAACGCGGAATTGCGTCGCCTGCGCAGGCAACTGGCATCGCCCATATCGCTCGCACTTCGCGGGCGCCGGTTGTTGCCGCGTAAGAAAATCCCTGCATAAACGGCGATTTTCGACCCCTTGACCCAAGAGGTCAAGCTGCTAGTATCCCGCGCCGTGGTCACTACCAAAGCCCCCGCACAGGCGCCCGTCCGGTCGCACCACCAGCGGATGGAGGCGCTTGCGAGGGCCAACGACATCCGCGTCAGGCGCGCCCAGCTCAAGAAGGACCTCAAGGCCGGGCGGGTCGGGATCGAGGGCATCCTGGCCACGCCGCCGGAGTACGTCGCGACCGCGAAGATCTTCGACATCCTGATGGCGCTGCCGAAGTTCGGGCGGGTCAAGGCCGGCCGCTTCCTGAATCAGGCGAGGATCAGCCAGTCGAAGACCGTCGGCGGCCTCTCCGACCGCCAGCGCACCGAGCTGATCGACCTCTTCCATTCGCGTTAGCGTTCTCGGCATGCCGCCGAGGCCGGTCTTCGTCGTCACCGGCACCTCCGGAGCCGGCAAGGGAACGATCGAGCGTGAGCTGCTCGCGCGGATGCCCGAGCTGGAGCTGGCGATCTCCGCGACCACGCGTCCGCGGCGCGAGGGGG
>Ga0126313_10002675_pt1 | contig 10075 bp, 9 predicted proteins | sample Plot105A_FD_89954 | JGI IMG/M metagenome (GOLD analysis project Ga0126313, IMG submission 89954) | Serpentine soil microbial communities from UC McLaughlin Reserve, CA, USA - Plot105A | ecosystem: Environmental > Terrestrial > Soil > Grasslands | place: USA: UC McLaughlin Reserve, Lake County... | reverse complement strand
GAGTACAACGCGATCTCCCCGAGCAGGAACGACCAATGGTCGGGAAAGACGTAGCGCAGCGTGGCCCGCAGGAACGACGAGCCGCCGGTCCGCTCCTCGAGCGCCGTCTCGACGCGACGGCTCACGACTGGCGCACTCCGGACCAGGATGGCCCGACGTTGCCGGAGAGGGGCCCGGCCGCGACGAGGTTGCCGCCTGAATCGATCCGCAGCGGAAGCTGCGGGAGCGGGCGGCCCGCGGGCCCGAAGATCACATCGCCGCCGGTAAGCACGTCGAACGTGGAGTAGTGGCACGGGCAGACGAGGGCGGGGCCGCCTGGCGACCTCGGCGGGTAGAGCGGCGAGCGGTACAGGTTGATGGCGCACCCGGCGTGCGTGCAGATCTTGGAGAAGGCCATGATCCCCTCGGGCGCCCAGTCGGCGCGCTCATCCGGGAGAGCCAGGTCGTCCGGGTTGACCCGCACGACCACGAGCGAGGACGCGAGGCGCTCGCGATCCGCCCCCTTCGCAAACGCGCTCAGGAAGCTTCCAGTCTCGAGGTGGGACGCGGGCACCGCGATCCCGTTCTCGTCCACGAGCGGCACGCCGTCGCGCCAGGGGCTCTCACGGAGGCGATCGTCGACGGATGGCCCCAGCGAGGCGAGCGGGACGACGATCGCGGCGCCCATGGCAGCGCCCGCGGCGCCGGCGGCGGTGCCAAGCAGCCGGCGGCGCGAGATTCCCTCCCCGCCACGCGCCGCGACGTGGTGGAGCTCCCTCGCCTCGCGCTCGGCCCGCGATCGGCCCTCGGGATCGGTGAAATCCGGTCGCTCCTCGGTCTCGATCTCCTGTGGGACCAGGGACCTGCCGGCGAGGATGGCCGCCGCCGCAAGCGCTATGAGGGCGAGGCCGAAGGCCAGTCCCAGGAGCTGTGTGTCGAGGTGGACCACGTAGACCACGACGAAGCCGCAGGCGGCGACCGCCGCTGCGGCGAGGAGCCCCGCCACGAGGAGCTCGACGCGGCGGCCGCTCATTCGCCGTCCTCCTTGCGCCGCTCGCCGATGATTCGTGCGACCAGAAGCAGCGCCACCGCCGCAAGGAGCCACGCGACCATTCCCTCCGGAACGGGGCCGATGCGGCCGATGCTCCAGCCGCCGGCATTGTCCGGGTGCTTGCTGTACTCGACGTACGCGGCCAGGGCGTCGACGTCGGCGCGGTTGAGGTCCTCGGAGCCGAATCGCGGCATTACGTAAGGGCCTATCCGGACAGCCTCGGCGACCTGCGTAGGAGTCGCCTTCCAAAGGGGCGGGGCCGCCGCGCCGGTCGCAACACCTCCGGCCCCGCTTATGGCGTGGCACCCGGCGCAGCTGCCGGTGAAGAGCTCCTGGCCCTTGCTCAGCTCGTCGTAGTCCGGGCTCACCTTCGGGACCGGCGGTCCTCCGAAGGACGCCACGTACGCCACGAGGGCAGCGATTTGGGAGTCGCTGTAGCGCGGCTCGGAACGGAGGGGCTCCTCGCCGGGATAGCTCAGGGGCATCCTTCCGGTGCTGAGATAGAAGTCCGCCGCCCCCCCGCCCACGCCGCGAAGCGACGGTCCGCGCCCCGGGATCCCGCGGGCGTCCATGCCGTGGCAGCTCGAGCAGCCCTCGACGAACAGGCTGCGCCCGCGGGAAGCGAGCTGGGACGCCGAAGCGCCGCCGCCCGTGGCCCGTTGCGCCGGGGCGAACGAGGGTGCGAGCCACAGGATCAGGGCTCCCAGCGCCGCGGTCGCCGCGGCGGGGGCAAGGAAGCGGCTGGCCGCGTTGCTCATCCGGACCTCGCGCGCCTGCTCTCGGCGATCACAAGGCCCAGACCGAACGCCACGAGCTCCGCCCCGATCAGCACGAGCCACAGGCCGAAGGCCAGGCCGTTCGCAGCGAGCACCACCCCCGCGGCGGTCACCGGGGGTCCCGTGCTCGACTCGGAAAGAGTTCTCGGGGGGTCGCCGGGCCCACCCGTGACGACCATGTATCCGGCGGCCAGAGCGGCGCCGGCCGCGGCGGCTCCGAACGCGAGCAGGGGCACGAGTGCCTCTCCCCAGATCCAGAGCGTGATCACCCAGGCTCCAACCCACAGGCCCCACGCGCCGAACATCAGCGCGCCGCGTCTCATCCCTCGTCCTTCCTAGCCTCGCGCAGGTCGAGCAGCGGCGCGTAGGAGCGGATCGGCGGCAGGCCGCTGAAGTTCAGGCGCGGCGGCGGGGAGCTGGTCGCCCACTCGAGCGTCTGGCCCTCCCAGGGGTCGTCGCCCGCCGACTCGCGCCTGCGCAACGAGACGACGAGGTTGGCGATGAACGCGGCGATGCCCAATGCGATCACGTAGGCGCCGATCGTGGCCAGGCGGTTGTTCCCCGTGAATCCCGCCTCGGGCGCGTAATCGGCGACCCGCCGCGGCATGCCGTCGTATCCGAGCAGGAACATGGGAAAGAACGTCAGGTTCACCCCGATGAAGAGCAGCGCGAACTGGAGCTTGCCGATCCACTCGCGGAGCATCACCCCGGTCACCTTCGGGAACCAGTAGTAGGCGGCGGCGAACGCTCCCATCATGCTCCCGCCGAACAGGGTGTAGTGGAAGTGCGCGACGACGAAGTACGTGTCGTGCACGTGGTAGTCGAGCGGCGGCGAGCCGACCACGATGCCGGTGAGCCCGCCGATCAGGAACAGGGAGAGGAAGCCGAGCGCGAACAGCATCGGCGTCCGCAGCAGCACCGCGCCGCCGATCATCGTCGCGATCACGTCGAAGTACTCGACCCCGGCGGGGATGGCGAGTGCGGTGGAGGTCAGCGAGTAGTACTCGTTGTTCACCTGCCCGGTCGCGAACATGTGGTGCGCCCACACGCTCATCGACAGCCCCGTGAACGCGAGCAGCGAGATGACGAGGAACGGATAGCCGAACAGCCGCCTGCGGGAGAAGGTCGCGACCACGTCCGCCACCACCCCCAGGAACGGGAAGAACATGATGTAGACGACCGGGTGGCCGTAGAACCAGAATAGGTTCTGGTAGGTGGCAGGGCCGCCCGGCGTATCGAAGATGGGCCCGAGGTTGCGGTCGGCGAACAGGAGGCCCATCGCAACGATCAGCACCGGGAATGACGTCACGGTCATCGCGCAGGTGAAGAACATGGACCATGAGAACGGCGCCAGGCGGGTGATGTCCATGCCCGGCGCCCGCTGGCGGATCAGCGTGAGCAGGATCGTCGCCGCGACGATCATCATCCCCGCGACCGCCAGCGCCACGCCCACGATCCACATGTCCATGCCGGGGCCGGGGCTCGCCTGCTCGCCGGACAGCGGGTAGAACGCGGTCCAGCCCGCCTTGCCCGCGCCGGTCGAGGTCAGGAAGCCCGAGTACATCGTCAGACCACCGCCCAGGTAGAGCCAGAAGCCGAAGGCCGTGAGCCGCGGCGCGACGACGTCGGCGGCGCCGACCTGAAGCGGGACGAAGTACAGGCCGAGCGCCAGCGCCAGCGGCGTGATGACCAGGTAGATCATCCCGGACCCGTGCATCGTGAAGAGCTGGTTGTAGGTGTCCGTCGACACGATCTGAAGGCCCGGCTGCGCGAGCTCGGATCGCATGAGCAGCGCCAGGACGCCACTCGCGATGAAGAACGCGAATGCCGCGACGGCGATCCTCGCCGCCGTGCGCTTGTGGTCGGTCGCCAGCACCCATTCGGCGGGGCCGGGCCGCGGCATCGGTGGGGCGATGGTCGTCATGGCGCCCCCTGTCCCCGCTCATGCGAGCGCAGCCACCGCTCGAAATCGGAGGGGCTCATCGAGACGACCTGAAAGTCCATCTGGTCGTGGTCGAGGCCACAGAACTCCGCGCAGCGCGCCGTGGTGCTCACACCCGGGTCGAAGACCAAGTCGAAGGTGGTCGTGCGGTTCGGGAAGGCGTCGCGCTTGAACCGCAGCTCGGGGATCCAAAAGGAATGGATCACGTCCCGCGAGGTGAGGTCGAACCGGACGGTCTCACCCGCCGGCACGACCAGGGTGGGGGGGCGGGCCCCGGATCCCACGGTGGTTATCCCCGTGCCGGGATAGGTGAATCGCCATCCCCACTGGAACGCCAGCACCTCGATGTTCTGCGCAGGATCGTCGGTGACAGCGTCGACGCGTTCCTCCGTGCGGAAGGTCGCGACCAGCAGGACGATCACAAGCCCCGCGACACATGCCACCCAGATCGCCTCGACCGGCTTCATGCCGCGAGGCTCGCTCCGCCGGCGCCCCTCGCGGTGGCGGTACCGAATGACCGCGTACGCGATGGCCGTCAGCACGAGTACGGCGATCGCGCCGCCGATAACCATGTAGAGAGTGAAGAGCCCCTCGAATTCCTGGCTGTTCGTCTCGATCGCTGGGGGCATCCGGGCCGGCTCAGCGAAGGATGCGTGAAGCCGTGATCGCGCCGGCGGCGATTGCGAGCGCACCCGCGCCGGCGATCGCCATCCGTCGCTTGGCGAGCGCGAACTGAACGCTGTGGGGGCGGGCGTCCCCGAACCGACCGTGGGTCCCGTGGTCCCCCGGGACCGGAGCGAACAGGTTGCCGTCGCGGCCGTTGCCGATCCCCTCGTCGGTGAGCTGCGCGTCGTATCCCGTGCGGGCCAGGTAGCGGTCCAGAACGGAGGGAAGCAGCTTGTTGCCCCAGATCGTCTTCACGGTGGGACCACCAACGTAGAACTCGCGGCGGTCGTGTTCCGATGCCCACACGATCGCGTTCGCCGCGACCTCCGGCTGGTAGATGGGCGGGACGGGCTGCGGATGGCGGTCCACCTTCGCCCGGCCGATCTCGAATTGCGGCGTATTGAGGGCCGGCAACTGCACCATCGTCAGGTGAACCTCGCTCCCGTCGTGGAGAAGCTCGGTGCGAACGGACTCGGTGAAACCCTTGATCGCGTGCTTGGCTCCGCAGTACGCGGCCTGGAGGGGGATCCCGCGATAGGCGAGGGCCGACCCCACCTGGACCACCGAGCCACGGTTTCGGGGTCGCATCCGGCGGAGTGCCGCACGAGTGCCCCAGACGACGCCCAGGTACGTGACCCGCGTCGCTCGCTCGAACTCCTCCGGCTCGGTCTCGGCGAACGTGGCGAACACCGTCGCCATCGCGTTGTTGACCCACACGTCGATCGGGCCCAGCTCGCGCTCGACCGCGGTGGCCGCGTCATCGACCTGAACGGGATCGGCGACGTCGGTGGGCACCACCAAGGGTTCGCCGCCCGCATCGGCGACGTCACCAGCGGCGCCCTCCAGGGAGTCAGTGCCGCGGGCCAGAAGCCCAACTCGATCGCCCCGCTCGGCGAAGGCCTTTGCCGCAGCCCGGCCGACACCGGCCGAGGCGCCGGTGACGACGACCACCTTGCTCATCGTGGCCGGTGTTTACCCGCGCCGCCAGGCACCGAAACCGAGGCGCCCGCGCGCGCAGGTTTCCATCCGAGCCGTTCGGGAATCCCAAGGAGGACCGAGGAGGTGAAGGCAATGGCCAAGGACCACGGATCGAGCGTCAAGAACGACAAGCAGTACGAGGGCCTTCGGAAGAAGGGGATGAGCAAGGAGCGCGCCGCCAAGATCTCGAACACGTCCGGCGCCTCGAAGAAGGGCGGCAAGAAGCAGACCGGCGGAAGCGGCGGCGGCACCAAGGAGGGTCAACGAAAGGGCGGCCGCAAGAGCGGCAGCAAGAATTGACGCGAGGTGGCCGCCTCCGGGCGGCCGCGTCAATTCGCTTACACCGGTCCGGTTTCGGCCGAGCACGCGTCGGGCACCCATCGAATGGGTGCGCGATCGCCGGCAACGCGGGCGCTGGACGAGTGATCACGGAAGGAGCTAGGGCATGTCCCAGACGGTCGGAGCTTTCATTCTCAGCCGACTCCACGCGCACGGAATCGAACGCGTCTACGGCTATCCCGGCGACGGCATCAACGGGATCTTGGGCGGCTTTCATGAGCACGGCGACGAGGTCGAGTTCATCCAGACGCGTCACGAGGAGATCGCGGCGTTCGCCGCGACGGCACACGCGAAGCTGACCGGCGACGTCGCGGTGTGCCTGGCGACTTCAGGCCCGGGTGCGATCCACCTGCTGAACGGGCTCTACGACGCCAAGCTCGATCACCAGCCGGTGGTGGCGATCGTGGGCCAGCAGAAGACCTTCTCCCTCGGATCCAACTACCAGCAGGAGGTGGACCTGAACACCCTCTTCAAGGACGTGGCATCCGAGTACGTCCAGGTGTGCATGTCGCCTCCTCAGATCAGGCACCTGATCGACCGGGCGATCCAGATCGCTCGCGCGACACGCTCGGTCACGTGCGTGATCGTCCCCGACGACATTCAGGAGGCGAAGTTCGAGGAGCCGCCGCGCGAGCACGGCGTCGTCTATTCGTCGCCGAACGACTTCGCCTCTCGAGTCATCCCCGCCCAACACGAGGTCCAGCGCGCCGCGCAGGTCCTGAACCAAGGCGAGCGGGTAGCGATCCTGGCCGGGCAGGGCGCCCGCGGAGCGGCCGATGAGCTCATCCAGGTGGCCGACATGCTCGGCGCGGGAGTCGCCAAGGCGCTCAACGGACGCGACGTGCTTCCGGACGACCTGCCATTCGTGACGGGCCCGATCGGGCTGCTCGGCTCGAAGCCGACGAACGAGATGATCTCCGACTGCGACACGTTGCTGATGGTCGGGACCAGCTTCCCCTACTCGGAGTGGCTACCGGAGCCGGGGCAGGCCCGGGGGGTGCAGATCGACATCGACGGGCGTCTCGTCGGGATCCGCTACCCGATGGAGGTGAGCCTCGTGGGCGACGCCCAGGACACGCTGCGGGAGCTGATCCCACAGCTCGAGCGCAAGGAGGATCGTTCGTGGCAGGAGCAGATCACCGACGAGGTCGAGCGCTGGTGGAAGATCCTCGCCGAGCGGGCGCACGATCCCGGGTCCGACGGCCTGCTCAATCCGCAGCTCGTCTTCCACGAGTTGTCCAGCCGCCTGCCGGACCAGTGCATCCTCACCGCGGACTCCGGGTCGGCCACCAACTGGTGGGCGCGTCAGCTTCGCCTCCGCAAGGGCATGCGCGCCGCGCTGTCGGGGACTCTGGCCACGATGTGCCCGGCCGTGCCGTATGCCTTCGCGGCGAAGTTCGCGTATCCCGACCGGCCGGTCGTCGCTGCAGTCGGCGACGGTGCGATGCAAATGCTGGGCATGAATGCTCTCATCGACATCGCGAATCGATACGAGCGCTGGCCAAACAAGCAGCTCGTCGTTCTGGTCCTGAACAACAGGGATCTGAACCAGGTCACGTGGGAGCAGCGTGTGCTTGCGGGCGATCCGAAGCTCGAGGCATCCCAGGTGATCCCCGACTTCGAGTACGCCCGCTACGCGGAGCTGCTCGGCCTGAAGGGGATCCGTGTCACCGACCCGGATCAGGTCGCCGATGCGTGGGACGAGGCGCTCGCGGCTGATCGGCCGGTTGTCTACGAGGCGTTGACGGATCCGGAGGTGCCGCCGCTGCCGCCGCACATCAAGATGGACCAGGCCGTGGAGTTGAGCAAGGCGCTGCTCCGGGGGGATCCGAACTCCGCCCGGATCGTCAAGCAGTCCTTCAAGGGCAAACTGCACGAGTTCCTGGTCCGTTCCTAGGGGCGGGACGGAGCCGCAGAGATGGCAATCGCGACGCGGCCGGACGCCGTCCAGGTCGAGGGACTCGCCTGCGCGGCCTATGAGGTCCCGACGGACGCGCCGGAGTCCGACGGCACGCTGGAGTGGGACTCGACGACCATCGTCGTCGTTGAGGTCGAGGGCGGGGGAGAGCGCGGCCTGGGCTACACCTACGGCGACAGGGCCGTCCAGACGCTCATCGAGTCGAAGCTGAGCGATGCCGTAACGGGCGCGGACGCGATGTCCCCCTCGGCGGCGTGGAGAGCGATGCGCGATGTCCTGCGAAACGTGGGACAGCAGGGCGTGGGCGCGTTGGCGGTCTCCGCCGTCGATATCGCCCTGTGGGACCTGAAGGCCCGTCTATTGGGAGTTCCGCTGGCCGACACGCTCCCACGAGCTCGCCGCCGCGTCCCGGTCTACGGCTCGGGCGGCTTCACGTCGTACTCGGACGAGCGCCTGGGCGAGCAGCTCGCGGGCTGGGCCGAGCGCGGCATTCCGCGGGTCAAGATGAAGGTCGGCCGCGAGCCCGAGCGCGACGGAGCGCGCGTCGCGGCGGCGCGCGACGCGATCGGCCCCGAGGTAGAGCTCATGGTGGACGCCAACGGTGCCTACGACCGAAAACAGGCGTTGCTGTGGGCCGAGCGCTTCCGCGAATGGGACGTGCGCTACCTCGAGGAGCCGGTTGGCTCCGACGACCTGGAGGGCCTTCGCCTGCTCCGCGATCGAGCGCCGGCCGGGATGGCGATTGCGGCCGGCGAGTACGGCTGGGATCTTCCGTACTTCACGCGGATGCTCGATGCCGGAGCGGTGGACATCCTGCAGGCCGACGTCACTCGGTGCGGAGGAATCAGCGCCCTCCTGCGCCTCGATGGACTGTGCGTCGGGAGGAACGTCCCGTTCTCCGCGCACTGTGCCCCGGCGGTGAGCGCCCACGCGTGCTGCGCGATGGAGAGCCTGGCGCACCTGGAGTACTTCCAAGACCACGTCCGGCTGGAGGCAATGCTGTTCGACGGCACGCTCGACCCCGAAGACGGCTTTCTGGAGCCGGATTCTCGCCCCGGGCTGGGCTTGGAGCTGCGGCGGGACGAGGCCGGGAGGTTTGCGATTTGAGCGCCTCTGCCACGGCCAAGGATCACCGCACCGGCCCCGAGCGTCTTCGTGAGGCGCGCCGGAACGGGATCGGGCCCGCGGGCGGGCACGGTCTCCTAGGACCGGAGGGCGTCGACGACGTGGACGTTCAGTCGCTGCGGCGCGCGCTGGAGCGAGACCTCAAGGGGGAGGTGCTCTTCGATGCGGGCAACCGGGCGGCGTACTCGCACGACTCGTCGAACTACCGGCTTCCGCCGATCGGCGTCGTCATGCCGCGCGACGCCGACGACGTCATCGCTGCTGTCGCGGCCTGTCGGGAGCACGGCGCGCCGGTCCTCTCGCGGGGTTGCGCGACGAGCCTCGCCGGCCAGACGTGCAACGTGGCGGTGGTGATCGACCACTCGAAGCACCTGCGGGAGATCGTCGAGGTCGACCCGGACCGGCGGTTCGCGCGGGTTCAGCCCGGCGTCATCCGCGACCAGCTCGCCAACCAGACGGAGGAACGCTTCAACCTCACATTCGCGCCGGATACCTCGACCCACGAGTACGCCACGTTCGGCGGCATGCTCGGAAACAACTCCTGTGGCACCCACTCGGTGATGGCCGGGCGCACCGCGGACAACACCGAGGAGCTCGACATCGTGCTCTACGACGGCACGCGGATGCGCGTGGGGGAGACCTCCGACGAGGAGTTGGAGGCGATCATCGCCGCGGGCGGTCGCCGCGGTGAGATCTACCGCCGTCTCCGCGACCTGCGTGACCGCCACGCCGACGAGATCCGGGGCCGGTATCCGGACATCCCGCGCCGCGTCTCCGGCTACAACCTCGACGAGCTCCTGCCCGAGCATGGCTTCAACGTCGCGCGGGCGCTGGTCGGAAGCGAGGGGACCGCGGCGGCGATCCTCGAGGCAACGGTCCGCCTGGTGCCGAGCCCACCGGCGCGCTCGCTTCTCGTTTGCGGGTACGAGGACGTCTTCCATGCCGCGGACCACGTCCCGGAGATCCTCGAGCACGGACCCACCGGCCTGGAGGGCTTGGACGACGTCCTGATCAAGGACATGAAGCTCCTCGGCGAGCACGTCGAGGACCTGTCGCTGCTGCCCGACGGAAAGGGATGGCTGCTGGTCGAGTTCGGAGGCGAGACCACCGAGGAGTCAGATGCGAAGGCCGAGCAGTGCCGGAAGGCGCTCGCCAAGGCCGAGGACGCGCCGGAGATGCGCCTGTACGACCAGCCGGCCCGCGAGTCGAAGCTCTGGGACATCCGCGAGTCCGGGCTCGGGGCGACGGCGTTCATCCCCGGCGAGGACGACCACTGGGAGGGCTGGGAGGACGCGGCGGTG
>Ga0126313_10002674_pt1 | contig 10075 bp, 10 predicted proteins | sample Plot105A_FD_89954 | JGI IMG/M metagenome (GOLD analysis project Ga0126313, IMG submission 89954) | Serpentine soil microbial communities from UC McLaughlin Reserve, CA, USA - Plot105A | ecosystem: Environmental > Terrestrial > Soil > Grasslands | place: USA: UC McLaughlin Reserve, Lake County... | reverse complement strand
GGGAGGCGCTTGAGTTCCCGGAGGAGGCCGGAGTGGGGGCGGCCCCCCTGAAGGCCGTCCAGGGCTTCCGGACTCTGCTCCAGTCGCTGATGGCGGGTGCGCTCGAGCTGACGGTGCCCGAGCTCGTCCAGCGCGTCCTCGAGCGAAGCGGCTACCTGGACGCGCTCGAGGCCGAGCGGACGATCGAGGCGCAGGGGCGGATCGAGAACCTCGAGGAGTTCGTCCGCGTCGCGCGCGAGTACGACGGGCTCAACAGCACCGGCGAGGACGCCGGTGTGGCCGAGTTCCTCCAGCAGATCGCGCTGATCGCCGACGCGGACGGGATCCGCGACGACGAGGGGCTCGTGACCCTGATGACGCTCCACAACGCCAAGGGCCTCGAGTTCCCGATCGTGTTCATGATCGGCTGCGAGGACGGCGTGTTCCCGCACAGCCGCGCCCTCGACGAGGGCTCGCTGGAGGAGGAGCGGCGGCTCGCCTACGTCGGGATCACGCGCGCCATGCGCGATCTCTACATCACCTACGCGCGCCGGCGCAACGTGTTCGGCGCCGAGTCGTTCGGGGTCCGCTCGCGCTTCATCGACGAGATCCCGCGCGAGCTGACCGACCAGCCCGACCGCAACGCGGTCGGCGCCGGTCGTCCGGCGGGAGCCGGCCGCGTCGCGTCGTGGGCGACCGCCGCGGCGGCGTCGGCCGAGGCGATCGGGGGAGCGGGCGGGCCGGCATCCCCCGCCAGCGGACCCGGCGACGGCGCCGGCCAGGTGTTCCGCATGGGCGACGACGTCGTGCACGCGGCGTTCGGCGAGGGCGTCGTGCTCGGCGTCGAGCCGGGCGGGATCGTCGTGGTCCGGTTCGCGTCGGACGGCTCCCAGCGCAAGCTGATGGCCGACTACGCGCCGATCCGCAAGCGCTGACAAGCCCGGGCCGTGCGCCGCCTCCTCGTCCTCGCCTGCGCGATCGTGTTCCTCGACACGACGTTCTACGCGGCGATCACCCCGCTGCTGCCGCACTTCGAGGACGAGTTCGGGTTGTCGAAGTCGGCGTCGGGCGTGCTCGCCGCCGCGTACGCCGCGGGGACGTTCGTGGGCGCGCTCCCCGGCGGCTACCTGGCTGCGCGCGCCGGCGTCCGCGCCACGGTCCTGCTCGGCCTCGCGCTGCTCGTGGTCTCGAGCGTCGCGTTCGCGTTCGCCGGCTCCATCGCCGTGCTCGACGCCGCTCGCTTCGTCCAGGGGATCGGCGGCGCGGCGTCCTGGGCGGGCGCGATGGCATGGGTAGCCGGGGCCGCGCCGCGCGACCGCCGCGGCGAGATGATCGGCACGACCATGGGCGCCGCCATCGCCGGCGCGCTCGTCGGTCCCGCGCTCGGCACGGTCGCCGACGCCGTCGGCATCGCCCCGACCTTCTGCGGCGTCGCCGTGCTCGGCGTGCTGCTCGCCGGGTGGGCGCTGCGGACGCCCGCGGCGGAGCCGGAGGGGACCTCGAGCCCGCGCGAGCTGCTCGCCGCCCTGCGCGACGGCCGCGTCGCCGCCGGCATGTGGCTGATCGCCGTGCCCGGCCTGCTGTTCGGCACGATCGGGGTGCTCGCGCCGCTGCGGCTCGACGACCTCGGCGCCGGCGCCGGCGTGATCGGCGCGGCGTGGCTCGGCGCCGCCGCGCTCGAGTCAGGCGTGAGCCCGGTCGTCGGCCGCGTCTCCGACCGCCGCGGCCGCCTGTTCCCGTGCCTCGTGGGCCTGAGCGCCGGCGCGGTGCTGATGCTGCTGTTCCCGTGGCCGGACGAGTCGTGGCAGCTGATCGCGCTCGTCGTGCTCACAGCGCCGACCGTCGGGATGCTGTGGGCGCCGTCGATGGCGCTGCTGTCCGACGGCGCGGAGGCGGTCGGCATCGCCCAGGGCTTCGCGTTCGCGCTGAGCAACCTCGGCTGGTCGATCGGCCAGACGGCCGGCGCCGCCGCGAGCGCCCGGCTCGCCGACGCCACCCAGGACGCCGTGCCGTACCTGATCCTGAGCGGCGTCTGCGCGCTCACCGTCGCGGTGCTCGCCCGCGCGCGCAGCCGGATCGCCAGCCTCGCATGACGCCGGCGGACGCCGCGCCGCGGCCGTTCTGGCTCGACCGCCCCGACGCTCCGGCGCCGCGGCCCCCGCTCGACGGCGCGGTCGAGGCCGACCTCGTCGTCGTGGGCGGGGGTCTGACCGGGCTGTGGACCGCGCTGCTGGCGGCGGAGGAGGGCAAGCGCGTGGTGCTGCTGGAGGGCGAGCGGATCGCGTTCGGCGCGTCGGGCCGGAACGGCGGGTTCTGCGTCGCGTCGCTCACCCACGGCATCGGCAACGGCCTCGCGCGCTGGCCGGCCGAGCTGGCGACGCTCGAGCGGATGGGACGCGAGAACCTCGATGCGATCCGCGCGACGGTCGCGCGGCACCGGATCGACTGCGACTGGGAGGACACCGGCACGATCGACGTCGCCACCGCCCCGCACCAGCTCGCCTGGCTGGCCGAGGACGCGGAGCAGCTGCGGCGGTTCGGCTGGGAGGCCGAGCTGCTCGACGCCGCCGCGATGCGCGCGCAGGTCGACTCGCCCACCTACGCCGGCGGGCTGTGGTGGCGCGACGGCGGCGCGCTCGTCGACCCCGCGCGGCTGTGCTGGGGCCTCGCGCGCGCGGCGGAGGCGGCCGGCGCGACGATCTTCGAGGGCACGCCCGTGCAGGCGCTCGGGAGCGACGGCGCCGGCGTGCGCGCGGACGCGCCGGGAGGGCGGGTCCTGGCCCGCCGTGCGCTGCTCGCGACGAGCGCGTTCCCGCCGCTGGTACGGGCGATCCGCCGCTACGTGGTCCCCGTCTATGACTACGTGCTGGTCACCGAGCCGCTGACGGACGCGCAGCGCGAGGCGATCGGCTGGCGCGGGCGGCAGGGCCTCTCCGACGTCGGCAACCAGTTCCACTACTACCGCCAGACCGCCGACCACCGGATCCTCTGGGGCGGCTATGACGCGGTCTACGAGCTCGGCGGGCGCGTGACGCCCGAGCGCGACCAGCGGCCGGCGACGTTCGCGCTGCTGGCCGAGCACTTCGCCGCCACGTTCCCGCAACTGGAGGGGCTCCGCTTCAGCCACCGGTGGGGCGGCGCGATCGACACGAGCAGCCGCTTCTCGGCCATGTGGGGGACGGCGCTCGACGAGCGCGCCACGTACGTCGTGGGGTTCACCGGGCTCGGGGTCGGCGCGAGCCGGTTCGGCGCGCGCGTCGGCCTCGACCTCGTCGACGGGCTCGACACCGAGCGGACGCGGCTGGAGATGGTGCGGCGCCGCCCGCTGCCGTTCCCGCCCGAGCCGGCGCGCTGGGCCGGCATCCAGCTCACCCGCCGCGCGCTCGCCCGCGCCGACGAGCGCGGCGGTCGGCGCGGCCCGTGGCTGCGCCTTCTCGACCGGCTCGGCCTCGGGTTCGACTCCTGAGCGGGTAGATTGCCCGGCCGTATGAGCGCCCAGATCATCGATGGCAAGGCGATCGCCGAGGAGGTCCGCCGCGAGGTGGCCGCCGAGGTGGCCGCGTGGGTGGCGGCCGGCAACGACCCGCCGGGGCTCGCGACCGTGCTGGTGGGCGAGGATCCCGCCTCCGCGGTCTACGTCGGCGGGAAGCAGAAGGCCACGCACGAGGTCGGCATGCAGGGCTTCGACCACCGGCTCGCGGCCGACACGCCGCAGCAGGACGTGGAAGCGCTCCTGACTGAGCTCAACGGCGATCCGCGCGTGTCGGGGATCCTGCTCCAGCTTCCCACGCCCGGCCACATCGACGGCAACGGGTTGACGTGGCTGATCGACCCGGCCAAGGACGTCGACGGCCTCACGCCGGTGTCGGCCGGGCTGCTGGCCAAGGGCCGGCCGGGTCTGCGCCCGTGTACGCCGGCCGGCTGCATGGAGCTGCTCGACCGCTACGACGTCGAGCTCGAGGGGGCGGAGGCGGTTGTCCTCGGCCGCTCCGAGCTCGTCGGCAAGCCGGTCGCCCAGATGCTGCTGGCGCGCAACGCGACGGTGACGATGTGCCACTCGCGCACGCGGGACCTGCCCGCGGTGTGCCGCCGCGCCGACGTGCTGGTCGCGGCGGTCGGGCGGCCGCGGATGGTGCAGGGCGACTGGGTCAAGGAGGGCGCGACGGTGATCGACGTCGGCATCAACCGGACCGACGACGGGCTCGTCGGCGACGTCGATTTCGACGCCGCGGCGGAGCGGGCCGCGCGGATCACGCCCGTGCCGCGGGGCGTCGGGCCGATGACGATCGCGATGCTGCTGCGCAACACGCTGGAGGCCGCGCGCGCCGCGTCGGGAGTGCCGGCCTGATGGGCCGGCTGCGCGACGGCGAATGGATCGCCGGGGCGGGCGGGATCGCCCTGCTGGCGGCGATGTTCCTGCACTGGTACGCGCTCGACCTCGGGCCGGTCCCGGATGCCGTTTCGGACTTCGTCGACATCGGCGCCGAGGCGACCGCGTGGCAGGCGTTCGGCGTGCTCGACATCGTGCTGGCGCTCCTCGCGCTCGTTCCGCTCGGCCTGGTGATCACGCAGGCGACGCGCAGCAGCCCGTCCATCCCGATCGCATTGACCGTGCTCACCACGCTCGCGGGCGCGCTCGCGGCGCTGCTGATCCTCTATCGCATCGTCAACCAGCCGGGGCCGAACGACGTCGTCGAGGTCCAGGCGGGCGCCTGGCTCGGCCTGCTGGCCGCGCTCGTGATCGCTGGCGGCGGCTGGCGCTCGATGCGCGTCGAGCCGATCCCCGGCGCGCCCACGCCGCCCGTCGAGGACCTCCCGCTCCCGGCGCCCTAGACCTTCGGCAGCTCGGCGAAGTCCTTCCGGTGCGTCCCCGCCTCGCGCTCGCACAGGTCGCCCACGCGCGGCTCCGAGATGCGCACGAGGTCGCGCGGGTCGAGCCGGACGGCATGGCGATGGTCACCGCCCGCGCACAGCACGCGGTCGCGGTAGATGAGCCGCACGTCGACCGCCTCCGGCAGCGGCAGCTGCGGGCCGACCGGCGGCAGCGCGCCGACGTCGAAGGCGGGGAAGACCTGCTGCATCTCCTCCTCGCTGGCCAGCCGCAGGTGCGCGGTCCCGCCCAGGAGCCGGCGGGCCTTGGCCAGGTCCAGCCGGCGGTTGGCCGGGATGACGGCCAGCCGCCAGCCGTCGCGGTCGTGCAGCAGCAGCGTCTTGGCCGTGTGGCGGGGCTCCTCGTGCGCGACGCGCGCCTCCTGGATCGCCGAGTACGTCGGCTCGTGCTCGACCACGTCGTGATCGATGCCGGCCTCCTGCAGGAACCGGCTGACGAGCACGACGCCGTGCTCGGTCGACGGTGCGGAAGCGGCCATGACGCGACTCCTCTCGACGCTCGGGTGCTCCTCCGAGCGTACGCCGCCGCGCGGCACGGCGCCAGGGTTCCGTTCGCGCCCGGACGGAGCGCTTGCACCGCGGCGCCCGCCGCGGTTCACTTGGTGGTGAAGGGAGCGACCTGTCCACATCCGGCATCGTGCTGCTGCTCCTCGGCGCCGCGCTCGCGGTGGCGGAGGCCCACGTGCCGTCGCACGGCGCGCTCGGCAGCACGGCGGCGGTCGCGTTCGCGGTCGGCATCGCGCTGGTCGTCGCCGGCGCCGGGGTCGGCACCGCCGTCGCACTCACCGCCGGCCTGGCCGCGGGCGCGGTCGCCGCGCTGTACGCGTGGATCGTCGTCCACAAGGCGCTCGCCGTCTCACGCCGGCGGGTGCGGAGCGGCGCGGAAGGGCTGATCGGCCGCGTCGGCGAGGTCCGGGCGGCGCCGGCGCCGGTCGGGCAGGTGTTCCTGGACGGCGCGCTGTGGCGGGCGCGCATGTGGGCCGGGGACGAGGACGCGGCGCTGCAGCGCGGCGATCCGATCGTGGTGGAGCGCGTCGACGGGCTCACGCTGACCGTGCGCCGCGCCGAGGAATGGGAGGTGGCGCCATGACCGCCGTACTGGTCGCCCTGGTGGTGCTCATCGGACTGGCGGTGGCGCTGGTCGCCGCCTCGATCCGCGTGTTGCGCGAGTACGAGCGGGCGGTGGTCTTCCGGCTCGGCCGGCTCGTCGGCCAGCGCGGGCCGGGTCTCGTCCTGCTGATCCCCGGCATCGACCGCATGGTCCGCGTCTCGCTGCGGACCGTCACGCTCAACATCCCGCCGCAGAACGTGATCACGTGCGACAACGTCCCGGCTCACGTCGACGCGGTCGCCTACTTCCGCGTCGTGGACCCCAACGCCTCGGTCGTGCAGATCGAGGACGGCGTCAAGGCCACGTCGCAGATCGCGCAGACGACGCTGCGGTCCGTGCTCGGCAAAGCCGATCTCGACGCGCTGCTCTCCGAGCGCGAGCGCCTCAACGAGGACCTCCAGCAGATCATCGACGAGCAGACCGAGCCGTGGGGGATCAAGGTCAGCACGGTCGAGATCAAGGACGTGGGGATCCCGAGCACGATGCAGCGGGCGATGGCGCGCCAGGCCGAGGCCGAGCGCGAGCGGCGGGCGAAGGTGATCCACGCCGAGGGCGAGTTCCAGGCCGCCGCGAAGCTGTCCCAGGCGGCGGGCGTGATCAGCCAGGCGCCGGCCGCGATCCAGCTCCGCTACCTGCAGACGCTGTCGGAGATCGGGGCGGAGCAGAACTCGACGATCATCTTCCCGCTGCCGATCGACCTCGTGCGGCCGCTGCTGGCGGCGGCCGAGCAGGTGGCGCCGAAGGAGGAGCGGACGGGAGAGCGGACCGGGGAGCTGGAGGAGGGGGCGAAGGGCAGCGAGCTGCCGCGCGTCGCGTTCACCGCCTCCCACCTAGACTCCCCGGCACATGCTGAGCCGTGACCAGGTCCTGCACGTCGCCCGCCTCGCCCGCCTCGAGCTGAGCGAGGACGAGCAGCGCCAGATGAGCGAGGAGCTGTCGAAGGTGCTCGACCACATCGAGCGCATCGGCGAGCTCGGCGACCTCGCCGACGTCGAGCCGACGTCCCATGTGATCGCCGTCGAGAACGCGCTGCGCGCCGACGAGCCGCGGCCGTGCCTGCCGCCCGAGGTCGCGCTGGCGAGCGCGCCCGAGGCCGACATGGGCGGCTTCCGCGTCCCGAGCCCGGGCCCGGCTCCCGCATGAGCGACGCGCTCTCGCTCACGGCGGCCGCGGCGGCCGCGCGCATCCGCGCGGGCGAGCTCGATCCCTCCGAGCTCTGGCATGGCTACCGCGAGCGCGCGGCCGCCGACCGGCACAACGCCTACGTCTGGGTGGCGCCGGACGGCGACGCCCCCGGCGTGGACCCTGCTGCGCCGCTCGCGGGCGTCCCGGTCGCCGTGAAGGACCTCTTCTGCACCGAGGGCGTCCCGAGCCAGGCCGGCTCGAAGATCCTCGAGGGCTACCGGCCGCCGTACACCGCCACCTCCGTCGAGCGGCTGACCGGCGCCGGGGCGCCGCTGCTGGCGAAGACGAACCAGGACGAGTTCGCGATGGGCTCCTCCACGGAGAACTCCGCCTACGGCCCGACGCTGAACCCCTGGGACCCGGCGCGCGTGCCGGGCGGCTCGTCGGGCGGGTCGGCCGCCGCGGTCGCCGCCGGCAGCGCGCCGTGGGCGATCGGCACCGACACCGGCGGGTCGATCCGGCAGCCGGCAGCGCTCTGCGGGATCGTAGGGCTCAAGCCGACCTACGGCGCGGTCAGCCGCTACGGGATGATCGCGTTCGCCTCCTCGCTCGACCAGGCGGGCACGTTCACGCGCGACGTGACCGACGCCGCGCTGCTGCTCGGCGCGATGGCCGGCAAGGACCCGTGCGACTCCACGTCGGTGGGGCTGCCCGGTCCGATCGAGCTGCCGAGCCGCGCCGACCTGCGCGGCGTCCGGCTCGGCGTGCCGGAGGAGCTGACGGGGGAGGGGATCGAGCCGGGCGTCCTGGCCGCGTTCGAGCGGACGCTCGACGTCGCGCGCGAGCTCGGCGCGACCGTCGAGCCGTTCCGCCTGCCGCACGCGCCGCACGCGCTCGCCGCCTACTACCTGATCGCGCCCGCGGAGGCCTCGTCCAACCTGGCCCGCTACGACGGCGTCCGCTACGGCTTCCGCGCCGACGGCGTGCGCGATCTGCTGCACATGTACACCGAGACGCGCGAGCAGGGCTTCGGGCGCGAGGTCAAGCGCCGGATCATGCTCGGCACCTACGCGCTCTCCTCCGGCTATTACGACGCCTATTACGGCCGGGCGCAGAAGGTCCGCACGCTGATCAGCGACGACTTCAAGGCGGCGTGGGAGCGGTTCGACTTCGTCGCCACCCCGACGGCGCCGACCGTCGCGTTCGAGCTCGGCGCCAAGACCGCCGACCCGCTCGCGATGTACCTCAACGACTTCTGCACGGTGCCGATGTCGCTCGCCGGGATCCCCGGCATCTCGATCCCGAACGGGCTCAGCGACGGGCTGCCGGTCGGCTTCCAGCTCGCCGGCCCGGCGTTCAGCGAGAACGCGCTGCTCGACGCGGCGTGCGCGCTGGAGCGGGCGATCGACTTCCGCGACGCGCCGTGGAGGCGCGGATGAGAGACGGATACGCGCTGCTCCCCGCGTGGTTGAGCGACGTCGCCGCGGCGCGGGCCGCCGCCCGCGCGGTCGCCGCCGCGCCGGCGTGCCCGCGCGAGAACAACACGCTGCTCCCGCTGCGCTGGGACGACGAGCTCGTCGGCCTCCTCCTCGCCGACTCCGAGCGGGTCGCGGCGCTCGCCGAGGCGATCGACGCGACCGACCTGCGCTGGATCTCGGGCTACCTGAGCGTCAAGGAGCCGCACACCGGCGCGCTCGACTGGCACCAGGACTGGTGGTGCTGGGACCATCCCGCGAGCTACGGGCCCGCGACGCCGCAGGTCGCCCTGCTGGTCTACCTGAGCGACACCGACGAGGCGACGGGCGCGCTGCGGGTGCGGCCCGGCTCGCATCAGGGCCGGGCCGGCGAGCCGGTGACGCTCGGGCTGCGCGCCGGCGACGCCGTCGTCCTCGACTACCGGGTGCTGCACGCCACGCACCCGAACCACGCGGCGAGGCGCCGCGACGCCGTGCTGCTCTCGTTCGCCCCGGACTGGGCCGCGCTGCCCGCCGACATCCGCGGCCACCTGATCTCCCATCTCGCCCAGCCGGGCGCGCACGAGTCCCCCGGAGGGTCGTCGGTCGCGCCGCTGCTGCCGCGCTTCGACGGCCCGCGCCGCGATCTCCCCCTCAACCGCACGCCGGCCTGGGAGGTGGCCGCATGACGTACGAGCCGGTCATCGGCCTGGAGATCCACGTCCAGCTCGACACCCGCACGAAGATGTTCTGCGGCTGCGAGCTGAGCTTCGGCGAGCCGCCCAACACGCGGACCTGCCCGGTCTGCCTCGGGCTGCCCGGCTCGCTCCCGGTGGTCAACGCCCAGGCCGTGCACTTCGGGCTGCTGATGGGCCTGGCGCTGGAATGCGAGATCGCGCCGCGGTCGATCTTCCACCGCAAGAACTACTTCTATCCCGACCAGGCGAAGAACTACCAGATCTCCCAGTACGACATCCCGCTCTGCTCGGGCGGCCGGCTGGGCGACGTGCGGCTGCACCGGATCCACCTGGAGGAGGACGCCGCCAAGCTCGTGCACATCGGCGAGTCCGGCCGGATCCATGGCGCCGACGCGTCGATCGTCGACTACAACCGCGGCGGCACGCCGCTGTGCGAGATCGTCACCGAGCCCGACATCCACTCGGCCGAGCAGGCGCGCGACTGGCTCGGACTGCTGCGCGTGACGCTGCGGCAGATCGGCGTGAGCGACGTGAACATGGAGGAGGGGTCGCTGCGCTGCGACGCCAACGTCTCCGTGCGCCGCGCCGGGGACACCGAGCTCGGCACGAAGACCGAGCTGAAGAACATGAACTCGTTCCGCTTCCTCGAGCGCGGCGTCAACGCGGAGATCGAGCGCCAGATCGCGCTGCTCGAGGCCGGCGAGGAGGTCGTCCAGGAGACGCTGCACTTCGACCCGACCAGCGGCCGGCTGTCCTCGCTGCGCTCCAAGGAGGAGGCGCACGACTACCGCTACTTCCCCGAGCCGGACCTCGTGCCG
>Ga0126313_10002673_pt1 | contig 10076 bp, 10 predicted proteins | sample Plot105A_FD_89954 | JGI IMG/M metagenome (GOLD analysis project Ga0126313, IMG submission 89954) | Serpentine soil microbial communities from UC McLaughlin Reserve, CA, USA - Plot105A | ecosystem: Environmental > Terrestrial > Soil > Grasslands | place: USA: UC McLaughlin Reserve, Lake County... | reverse complement strand
CTTCTGCCACTCCATCCAGCGCTGCTGGACCTGGCGGAACATGTTGCCGCGGATGGCGCCGTCCATCGCGCCGAACACGCGGTTGTCCTTCTCCTCCTCCATCGGGAAGTAGGAGCGCAGGACCTGCTTGAGCGGGTCCTTCTTGGGGGCCTTCTCGAACGTGTAGTCGGTCGGGTACTTGTCGACCGGCTCGACGAAGGTCGGCTCCCAGGAGAGCTCCTGGATCTTCTGGTGGGCCTTGGTGATGCTGGCTCGGCTCAAGGCCGGTCCCTCCTTTCGTGTGGCGCCCTTATGCGCTCGAGGTATGCGGGCGCACGCGGCGCTCACCCCACGGTGCTTCCGTTGGCCGACGCTAGGTCGCGCGACCGCGGGGGATCAAGAACGGGCCGCGTTTCGGCAGATGCCTGGAAATCCGCGGACGGCGCCGCGCCGGCGACTGGCGCCGGCGCGGCTCCCGGCGCCGGCCCGGGGGCGTCGCGGCCGGCCGACCGCGCGACCTCGAGCACGGTCTGGACGAGCGTCGCGCGCTCCTCGTCGAACGCCCGGCGGGTCATCGAGATGCCGATGGCGGCGAGGAACCGGCCGCGCGGGTCGAACACCGGCGCGGCGATGCAGCAGAAGTCGGCGTCGAACTCCTCGCGGTCGACCGCGTAGCCGCGCCGGCGGATCGCGCGCAGCTGCTCGCGGAGGACGCCCGGGTCGGTGATCGTGTCGGCCGTGAACCTCCGCAGGCCGGCCTCGACGTAGCGCTCGAGCGCCTCGGCGCGGGACAGCGCGAGCACGATCTTGCCCATGGCGAGCGCGTGCGCCTCCGCGCCGATCCGCGCGTGCAGGCCGGGGAGCTTCGGCATGCCCTGGACGCCGCGCTCCTGGACGACGTGCAGGTGGCCGGAGCGCATCACGCCGAGGTACGCGCGCTTGTGCGTGCGCGCGTGGAGATCGTCGACAAGGCCGGAGAGGTCGTGCAGCGCGGTGGCGCGGGCCGCGCCGGTGGCGACGAGCTCGCGGAACGCGGGCGTGAGGCGGTAGAGCCCGCCGGGGTGATGCTCCGCGACGCCCTCCTCGCACAGGCTCGCGAGGAGGTTGTAGGCGGTGGAGACGCTCTTGCCCAGGGTGTCGGCGACCTCGTCGGCGCGCACGCCGTCAGACCGGCCGGCGAGCAGCCACGCCACCTGCAGCGCGGCCCGTGCGGTGCTCAGCCCGCGCCGCCCGGTCCGCGCGGTCGGCCCCGCGCGCGGCGTTCTCCTCGCCTGCATGCCTGGCGGTCTCTCTTCCACCGAGGTGCGTTGGAGGCAGTAGACCGCGCGGGCGTTACAGCGGCGCTGCAAACGCCCCGCCGCCCCAGCCGGGGACGGGCGAGCTTCGGCTCAGGCGAGCGCGCGCCGCAGCTCGCCGACGCGCGCGGCGCACAGGCTGCGCCGCGGGTCGCGGAACTCGAGCTCGGACAGCAGGCGCTTCCACGCCCCGAGGTCGTCGCGACCTGTCGGCGCGTTGACCCACGCCCACAGCGCATCCGGGTCGCCGCTCGTCATGACGGCCTGGCGCACCCACGCGTCGAGCTGCTCGCGGGCCTCGGCGACCCCGGGCGCCTCCGAGCCGGGCAGCAGCGGGCCGGCGTACTCCTCGGCGGCCTCGCGCACCGCGCCCGCGCGCAGGAGCCCCTCGACGCGGCGCACGTCGGTCTCGACGTCGCAGGTGAGGCGGTAGCGGTCGGTGTCGATCCACGGGCCGAGCAGCTTGCGCAGTCGCGATACCTCGACGCGCACGCTGCTTGCGCGGCCCTCGTCGCCGTGCAGGTCGGCGCACAGCGCGCCGGCGGTCATGCCCTCGGGCCGCGCGCACAGCAGCGCGAGGATCTCGCCAAGGCGCGGGCGCAGCTCGGTGCGCCGGCCGTCGACCTCGAGCAGCGCACGGTCGCGGCCGAGCAGCTGCAGGCGGACGAGCGGCCGGACCGCGCGCCTCGACGCGCGGTCGGTCGTGCGGACGACGAACGCCTCCTCAGCCGGCCCGACCGCCTCGGCCACCGCCGGCGAGCCCGACGGCAGCGTCAGGCGCCCGCCGCCGGGCGGGATGACGAGGCGGCCGCGCGCACCCCACGCGGCGGGCAGCTCGGTGAGCGCGCGGCCCGAGGCGGTCACGAGCGCGCGCGTGTCGGGCGCGGCGGCGACGCGGTCGCCGTAGCGCGCGCGCAGGCGCAGGTCGCGCTCCTGCAGCGCCAGGCGCAGCGAGCCCTCGACCGCCTGCGCCGTCGCCGTCGCGACCGCGAGGCTGTGGGGGTGCACCATCGAGAAGTCGCCCGTGAGGTCGATGACGCCCAGCACATCGCCGGTGTCGGGGTCGTGCACGGGCGCGGCCGAGCAGGTCCAGCGCTGCACAACCTCGTTGAAGTGCTCGGGGCCGAAAACCTGCACGGCATGGTTGGCGGCGAGCGCGGTGCCTATCGCGTTCGTGCCGGCGCCGTGCTCGCTCCACAGCGTGCCCTCGGCGAAGTTCATCGACTCCGCCGCGCGCATGCGCACGGCCGAGCTGCCCTCGACGGTCAGGAGGACGCCGGCGGCGTCCGTGATGACGACGAGGTGATCGGCGTCCTCGGCGATCGCGGCCACGCACTCGTGGATGAGTCCCGCGGTGCGCGCGAGCGGGTGCTCCTCCCAGAGCATCCGGGTCTCGCCTTCGTCAGCCACGACAGGCGCGAGCTGGTGGCCGGTCGGGTCGACCCCGGCCTCGACCGAGCGCCGCCACGAGTCGGCGATCGGCGCGCGGACGTCGTCGGGGTCCTCGCCCGGATCGTCGTCCGGGTGCCCGAGCGCCGCGACGAACCGCTCCCACGCGAACCGCAGCTCCTGGGCTCGGACCAGCGGCGCCTTGGCGACGTCGACGGCCAGCCATGAATTGGAGCTCACGGGCCACCTCCACTGCCGGCGAGCGCCGCCGCGACTGACACGCGGCCGAGATCCGCGTCGCCGGCCGTCCGAGGCTACCGTGCGGCCCTCGCGGCGACAAACGACAACCGCGCCCAACCATGCTGGACGCGCGTCGACGCCCGCCGACGTCCCCCTAGCGGTGTCCCGCGCGCGCCGCCGCTCAGCGTGACGGCAGTGCGACCGCGGCCTCCGGGGTCGCGACGCGGAAGCTGAACGTCTCCACGAGGTACAGGTGCACCGAGTCGGCGTCGTGGGCGTGGTAGCCGACGGCGAGGTCCTGGCCGCACTCGAACAGGAAGTCGCCGCCGCGCAGGCTCACGACCACGCCGCCGTCGACCCCCGGCGCCCACACGAGCGGACCGGCGAGGATCTTGCGCAGGTGGTCGAACAGCGGGTAGCCGCCGTGCTCGGTGGTCTCGATCACGCGCCGGTAGACGGTCGGTCCGAGCGCGAGCCCGTACGGGCCCTCGATGCCCGCCCGGAGCAGGACCTCGACCGCCTCGGCCACGTGGCGCGGGCAGGCGCTCATGTCCTCGGTGAGCGGGACCTGATCGTGCGGCGAGGCCTGCGCGAGGCCGGTGATGCCCGCCTCCGGCCAGCCGTTGAAGACCGCCGTGTTCTCGGCCAGCGCGATGCGCCGGGCGACCTGGGCGAGCGCATCGAGGTCGACGTCCTGGGCGCCGCGGTCGACCGCCTCGAGCTCGGCGCGCGACAGGCTGAAGAACGCGCGCGACTCGACGAGCGGCAGGACCCGGCGGCGGCGCGCGTCGACCCCGTCGACCGGCGTCGCGGGCAGCGGCTCGGTGCGGCCCAGGTTCGTGGCCGAGCGCTCCCAGCCGTGCGGGCCGGAGAAGTCGACGAGCTTGCGCGCCGCGAGCGAGACGACGAGCTGGCTGCGGGCCTCCTCCTCGATCTCCTCCCAGGCGCGGTCGGTGACGGGGGCGAGCTCGCGGAGCAGATGGTTCATCGCTCGCGCCCCCGGAGGCTGCCGATGCCGAGCGAGCCGCCCAGCGCCGGCGGCGCCGCGGCCGGCGCCGGGTCCGCCTCGTCCTCGTTGCCCGCGTCGACGGCCTCCTCCCCCGCCTCCCCGTGCTCGAGGATGTCGCCGGACTGGAACAGGATCCGCTCGGCGACGGTGCGCCAGCGCGGGGTGCGCCGCAGCAGGTACTCGAGGTCCATGCTGAAGTGCTTGAACTCCTCGTTCTGGGCGTCGCGCATGAGCGCCGCGGCGGCGCTGTCGCGCTCGATCGCGAGCCGCTGCGCGTACCAGTTGATCGCCTCGGCCTCCTCGATCAGCGACGTGCACATCCGCGCGAACGTTCGCGCCTCCTGCGACAGCTCCTCGGGAGGCTCGTGGTACTGCTCGGTGCCCATGCCGGCGTCCTTCCACGGGTGGACGGGGAGGGCGGAGCCTATCGGGGCGGCATCGGCCCGAGTTTGCGGGGACGCCCGCCGGCGCCGTCGTGGCCGCTCGCTACGGTGGCCCCGGGCGATGATCAGGCGGCCGTGGGCACTCGACGACAGGCTGCGCGGGCTCGCGCCGGGCGCGCGCGACCAGCCGCCCAAGCCGCCGTGCCCGTACCGGCCCGGCGGGCGACTGGCGGACGGCGGGGCGCACTGCGACGGCAGCGGCTGGGTCGCCGACGAGCGCCAGCGCGTCGCCGCGCCGTGCCGCTGCCAGGCGCTGATCGTGGCCCGGCACGACCGTCACCGGCTCAACGGCTGGCCGGTGCCGGCGTCGCGGGCGGGCCTGTCGCTGGCGCGCCTGGAGGGCATCCGCCCCGAGGTCGCCCCCGCGGCGTGGCGGGCGGTCGAGGCCTACGTGGCCGGGCTGGACGCGCGGCTGCGCGACGGCGGCCGGGGCCTGTGGCTCGTCAGCCTGGCGCCGCGCGAGCGCGCAGCGTCCGGCCCGGCGGGCGAGCCGGCCCACCGGCCGCAAGCCTTCGCGCCGGATCCGACGGACCGCGAGGCGCGCGACGACGCCGCGCTCGACCGGGTCCTGCAGGCCGGTGCCCGGGTCGCCGGCGACGAGGACGAGCCGGTCGCCGCGACGCCGCTGCCCGACCACGGCGCGACCCTCCTCGCGACGATCGCGGCCGAGGGGCAGCGCCGGCGCCACCGGGTCGCGCTGCTCGGCTACGGGCCGATGATGCGCTGGCTCGTCGACGCGGACCGCCTGACGTCGCGGGGCGTCTACCGCCGCCTCGAGTACCTGTGCGAGGTCGACCTGCTCGCGGTGCACGGCTTCGACCTCGCCACGTGGGACGGCAAGGACGAGGCGCAGCTCGCGTGGCTGCGCGAGCAGGTCTCGCTTGTCGCGCTCGAGCGCGACCGCGAGCGCCGGCCGCTGCTGCTGGCCTCGAGGCGCGCCACCCCGAACGAGCTGCTCGCGCGCCTGGGCGAGGCCGCGTTCGAGCGCCTGGTCGCGGCCGCGGGCGAGCCGCTCCCGACGAACCCGGTGGCGCGGCGGTGACCCGCCCCCGGCCGGACCCCGACAGCCCGCCGATCCCGCCGGAGGTCGAGGCGCTGGTCGCCGAGCAGCGGCGCGACGATCTTGTCCCGGTGTGGCGGGAAATGGAGGCGCTCGACCGCCAGATGCTCGCGCTGGGGTCCGCGGCGCCGCGCCGCTTCGGCGTGCACAGCGTGGCCGCGCGGGCCGAGCTCGACGAGGCGCGCGTCACGGGGGCGCTGCGGCGCCTGTGCACCGTGGGCGCGGTCACGGAGGAGCTCGTGTACGGCGAGCCGCAGTTCCGGTTCGTGCGGTGACGGGGCCTGACCGCTCGTCGATCGACGCGGCATTGGCGCGGCGGCTGGTCGACAGCCAGTTCCCGCGGTGGTCGGACCTACCGATCGCACCCGTCGAGGTCGACGGCTGGGACAACCGGACGTTCCGCCTCGGCGCCGAGCTCAGCGTGCGGCTGCCGACCGGCGACTGGTACGCCGAGCAGGTCGACAAGGAGCAGCGGTGGCTGCCTGTCCTCGCTCCGCGCCTGCCGCTGCCGATCCCGGTGCCGGTGGCCCGGGGCGAGCCGGGCTGCGGCTACCCGTATGCCTGGTCCGTGTACCGCTGGCTCGACGGCGGCCTCGCGTCGGAGGCGCGCATCGCCGACCTGCCCGCGTTCGGGACGGACCTGGCCCGGTTCCTGGTCGCGCTGCGGCGCGTCGATCCGACCGGCGGCCCGCCGCCCGGCCGCCACAACTTCCACCGCGGCGCCCCGCTCACGACGTACGAGGGCGAGGCGCTCGAGGCGCTCGACCGGCTCGGCGACGAGGTCCGGCGCGACGCGGTCATGCGCGCCTGGGAGGACGCGATGGCGACGTCGTGGGGCCGCGAGCCGGTGTGGTTCCACGGCGACGTGGCGGTCGGCAACCTGCTCGTCCGCGACGGCCGGCTCGGCGCCGTCATCGACTTCGGCTCCGCCGGCGTCGGCGATCCCGCCTGCGACGTCGTCATCGCCTGGACGTTCCTGTCCGGCCCGAGCCGCGCGGCGTTCCGCGCCGCGCTCGGGGTCGATGCCGGAACGTGGTCGCGCGGCCGCGGCTGGGCGCTGTGGAAGGCGCTGATCACGCTGGTCGGGCACCTCGAGCGCGACTCGCCCGACGCCGCGCTCTCACGGCGCGACATCGAGCAGGCGCTCGGCGACCACGCGGAGGAGCGCTGAGCGCGGCCGCAACGCGAACGGCGCCCCGGTATACACGCTGACGGTGACGACGCCCCCCTCGTTGCGAATACCTGCCGGGGGCGGCCGTAAGCCGCCCCCGGCTACACGTTGTTGTCAGCTAGCCGCCGTGCGGCGGGCACGGGTTTGCCTGCGGACACGGAGTGGCGCTGCCCTTGAACTTGCCGGAGTTCCCAGCGTGCGGGTTATCCGCAAACGCGGTCGACGCCGGGAGCGCGAGCGCGAAGGCGCCTGCCAACGCGACCGCCGTCAGCTTACGACGCATCACATCCTCCTACGGGTTGACTGGATCTGTTCCCGTGCGAGGCGTCCGTGCGTTGCCTGAACCAGCGGCGAACCTAACACGCGCTGCGCGCCCGGGGATGTTCTTGCGAAGGTTTGGCGCGAATCATCCTGTGTTTTGGCGCGAATCGTGCTACTCCGTCCGCTCGCCGACCAGGTCGCACGGCCGCCCAGCCAGCGCCTCATAGCCATCCGAGCGGCTCCACCGGCGCAGGCTTGCTCTCCGCGGCCTCGACCGCCCTGGCCAACGCCACGACCGCGTCGATGTTGTCGCGGCTCTTCATCTTGTCTATGCGCCAGCAGCGCGGGGTATCGCGGCAATGGCTGCACGTACGTGGGCGTTCAGGTCATGGCTGTCCCGATGACTCAGTCGGCCCCTCGACGATTGCGGCGTGCAGCCGCTTCGACGCCGGGCCCATCCTCGCTGAGCTGCGGCTGATGCTCGCGGCGACCTGCCGTACGTCGGGCGCGCGCGCCAGCCCGACGACTACCTGCTGTATCCGATCCGGACGCTTGCAGCGGGCAAGCAGCGAAGACAGATCGTCTACTCGCACCGCGCGTCGGAGGACATAAGCCGAGCCGCCACGCAGACTTGACCACCCACGCTCTCGGTCTACGAGCACTTCGATGACTCGGACCTCGAGACGGCGATGGACGCCACGCGCGGTGGATCGAGCAGCAGGACTCCGGAAGCGCTCTCCCGAAGGACCCGCATGATTTGGCTTGCTAGAGCCGAAAAATGGAGACGGCGGGAATTGAACCCGCGCGGTATTCCCGCCGTGGAACGAACAGCGCCCGGCTGAACACACCGGGCGCCGCGAAGGCCTCATGCGGTGCGAAGGCAAGGAGGCGCCCCCAAGCCTAGCGCCGCTCGGGCGTCCGTTCGCGGTGCCGAACGTTAGGCGCGCCACGCTCGCCGAGATTGCGGCGAAGCGCGTAAAGCACGCTGCTGCCACGAGAAACGCCCGGGCTGCCTGCCACCGCAGGCCCGGGCGTTTCGAAGATCCCCTGGAAGCCAGAACAGGAGGTGCCAAAGCCTAGCGGTTGCGCACGGCCGGTAGCCCGGTCCTCATCAGATCGCACGGCCCGGCGGGTGGCAAGGATGCCGGAGGGCACAAAGGCAACGCATGTGCGTGAAGAGCCTCCGCCGCGTACCGAGAAGTGCAGCCGCGCAGTATCAGGCGCCCTTCTTGTGTGTCTCGCGGTATGGGAGCCGGAGCAGCGATCGCCCCTCATAAGCAGTGTTTTCCACCCGGGAAGGGCAGTTGCCCCTTGGCTGCCATGCCCCGGGAGGTTGGAGGATCCCTGTGGGTTACCAAAGTAGAGAGAAGAAGCGGCGTATGAAGGCCGCGGTGGCTAGGACGAAGCGGCAGTACAGCGATTCGACGGCGGCCAGATATTTTTTGACGGCGGTGAAGCATCAGTGTCGGTGCGCGGCGTGTGGTTTCCGGATGGTCCCGGGCGGCGACATGGTGTATCGCCGGTTAGGCCCGGTGACGTTGTGTGTGTCATGCGCGGACGCCGATCCGTTGGTGGACTATCGCCCGTCGATTCGGTGGGAGCAGCGCCGGCAGAAGGCGCAGACCGGGCGGCGCGATGCGTCACCACGCTAGCCACCGCAGGCATGGCGAGGGCCCACTGGGTGCCCAATTACTCGCGGCCGCGCAGCGGACCGCGTGGCCGCCAAGCGATTGAACGGTCGCGTTCATCTATAGTATGTGAATGAACGACGACGAGTTCCGCCCGATGACCTTGCGGATGCCAACCGACCTGTTCGAGCGGGTTCGCGCAAGCGCCGCCGAGCACGACCGGTCCGCCGGCGCCGAGGTGCGCACGATCGTTCGCGAGCACCTCGAGCAGCAGGAGTCCACTACCGAAGGGGCCACCCCATGAGCGCCACCCCCGGGATGCTCGAGGCCGCCCAAGCCAGGCTTGACGCCGTGCTCAACGCAGCGCCCAAGCGGTCCGCCCCGACCGAACATCACCTGTTGGTCAAGGCAAGGACGCTCGTCGACGCAGACAAAGGCGATTTTGAGGCGATTATCAGCAGCGAGTCCACCGATCGCGAGATGGACATGGTGCTCGCCCCCGCCATGGTCACAGCGCTGAAGGCATGGACCAAGGTCAACAAGCTGATCCCATTGCTGTGGAGTCACAGCCCCGCCCCTGACGACGTGGTCGGGCACATCCGCCCCGAGAGCGCCAAGGCGGTGAACGGGCAGGTCGTCGTCTCGGGCTGGATCGACCAGTCCACCACTCGCGGCAAGGAAGCATGGCGCTTGGTCAAGTCCAACACGTTGGGATTCTCGTTCGGCTATCTGATCCTCGATGCGGTGAAGCGCAAGGACGGCGTGCATGAGATCCGGGCATTGGACGTGTTCGAGGTCTCGGCCACGGCGACGCCAATGAACAACACCACGCAGGTGTTGTCATGGAAGTCCCGCAACCCAGCCCAGGCCCGACGCGAAGACCCCGACTATGTGCCCACCCACACCGAGCTGCTCGCACACGAGGCGGCACTGGGACTGGACGGCGCACTCAACAGGCTCGAGCGGAATCGGCGCATGCTCGTGCCCAGCATGGACGAGCTGGCCCAGCGTGAGGCAGCACTGGCCGACCTGCCGTTCGTGGAGCGCATCCTCAACCAGCGTGCACCTACGATCGATGCTGCAGTTGAGCGCCTACCTGAGCAGACCAGGGACGACATGCTGCGCGTCCTCGGTGGTGGTGGTGACACAGGCAAGGCGTATGCACCACACAGGCCACACACACCACGCAAGCGACGCGATGAGCAGCGAGCGCGAGCCAACCGGGTGGCGGCCGAGATCGAACTAGAGCGCGCCCTCACCTCATAAGACCATGAACACCAACACCATTGACATCACCGACTGGGCTCCGGCAAAAGTCGAGGGCTTCCTCACCGCGATCAAGAGCGACCAGCCCGGCGTCGAGATCTCGGTCACTTTCTATAGCAACGGCCACCAGCAGATGTCCATGGCGCCCTTAGCGACGAGCGCTCATCCGACTACGTTGCCCACCAGTGCCAAGCATGCGACGCCGTCACCGGCGCCAAGGTGCTCCCCCTCGACCGCATCAAGGGACGCAAGGCACTCAAGGCACTCAACGCTCCTCCGGAAACCGACAGTGAACCCGAGCCGACACACGACCACCGCAACGGCAACGGCAACCG
>Ga0126313_10002672_pt1 | contig 10077 bp, 10 predicted proteins | sample Plot105A_FD_89954 | JGI IMG/M metagenome (GOLD analysis project Ga0126313, IMG submission 89954) | Serpentine soil microbial communities from UC McLaughlin Reserve, CA, USA - Plot105A | ecosystem: Environmental > Terrestrial > Soil > Grasslands | place: USA: UC McLaughlin Reserve, Lake County... | reverse complement strand
CGCCAGAAGCCCGTGAGACGGCTTGCGAGTGTTAGGCAGAGCCCGCTGCACAGCAGGCCATCAGAGTTGCACAGAGGAGGCCTGGTCGCGTAAGATGTTCGGTGGATGAGGAAGTAGGAAGTGACAGAAGACTTTGACACGGCTGTACGGAGCATTCTCGGCCAACTGGTAGAGGCACGGGAAGACCAGAACGACGCTGATAAGCGGCTCCACGACTACAGGGTAGCTAAGACGCCTCCCGACGTTCCCAACGAGTTCGAGGACGTGGATGACTTCCTCGACTACCACCACCGCAGGCAGAGCTACGAGTATTATCTCAGGCAACACGAGAAAGCCCTGAAGAAGGCAAGAAAAGAGTACGCGGACGCTGCCGACCAGCTCCGGCTTTTCCTGCCCGATGGTGTGTCCTTACGTTACACCTACGAAGGCGAGCGGAGCAAGTTGTTCAGTACAGAGTACGTAATCGTGCGCAAGCAGGGTGAAATCATCATCGAGAGTCCCAGCAGGACAGCTAGCTAGCTGCAAGGGACCGGAGAGGAAGACCCCCACCCCACTCCAGAGCAGCCCCGGCGTGGATTCTGGCGGCGGCGCGTACGTCGCCCTAACGCTGGGCTTCGATCTTGCACTTGTCGAGGAGCCTGATGGCCTTCTTGTAAAGCTCCTCTTCAGTACGGGCGTACTGACCGCCCTCGAAGCCTTTGTTCTTGTTGCTGCGGGTTCTCTGCATCACCATGAGATCACTGCCAACCACCAATCGCACTAGCCTGACAAGAAGCTACATGTTGCAGCTCGCCTTTGGGTTGCAGGAGTGCAACATTCCGATAAGAATCTGGTAACGCGAGAGAGGGAGGAGCGCCGGGTGGACGAACACCAACAGTATCGCTGGCGGCCTACTAGAAAGCAGTTTCTATGGACTGGCAGCATCGCGGCCCTAACGTTCTTGCTCATCGTGATCTGCGGCTACCTCCTCGGGTAGAAGTGGACCGGCCTCCCCAAGCGAACGTTGTGGGACTGGCTGGAGCTCCTGATCGTGCCCGCGGCGGTTGCCGTGGGCGTCTTTCTGCTTGATAGGTAACTCTGAGTTGGCGGATCTCTCCGAGCGGGGGTTTCTCACCGCAAAGGTTTTTCATGCGCTCGATCCGGCCAAGTTCTACGGCGTGTCGTGGTACAACACCAAGCAAAGAAGCCGCCAGCGCAAAAAGGTGGTGAGCCGTCCAGAGGAAGAGCACATAGCCGTGCCCATCACCGACGCCGGGCTCGGTATAGAGCTAGTTACGGCAGCGAGGGCCGCTATCCAAGACAACACGCGCACCACGCGCTCAACCCACCGTGATCATTGGGCGTTGTTAGGGCTTGCCTGCTGCGTCTGCGGGGCACACTTAGGAACTCACAGCGTCAAGAGGCGAAACGGGGCTTACGCCCATTACTACGCCTGTACGCGCCGGAGAAACGGCAGAGGCGATTGCCAAGAGATGCGCTATCACGCAGCCGCGAGAATCGAAGCGAGGTCGCGTGCCTTCACCCGCTCTTTGTTGCGGCGGCCTGAAATCATTGTCGAGCAGACACAAGCTTACATCGAAGGCGAGCGCCAGAAGACACGTAATTGAGACCCCCAAGCCGAGGAAGCTGCCCTCCGGCTCCAGCTACTGAAGCTGGAGAAAAAGAGGAGCCTCGCCAACCTTGAGAAACAGAAAGCGGGCAAATTGATATCTACTTCGGGGCCGGAGGCGAAGCCCATATCAATATCCGCGACCTTGATAACCCCCCGCTAACGCTGCCGCTTCCCCCGCCAGAAGATCCAGTATGGGATACTTGGCAAGTAGGTGATCCGATACCGGAGCCCACCGGGGGAGATGTGTTGGAAATATGTTACTCGACTACCTGGTAATAGCCCTCTACTTCGCCGTGATGATCGGCGCCGGCTACTGGGGCCTCCGGCGAGCCCGCAGCGCCGAGGACTACCTCGTCGCCGGGAGGCGGCTGGGTCTCTTCATGTACGTCGGGACGTTGAGCGCGGTGGTGCTGGGCGGCGCCTCGACCATCGGCGGGGTAGCGCTGGGCTACGAGTACGGCATCTCCGGGATGTGGCTGGTCTTCTGGATCGGCATGGGCGTCATAGCGCTGGGCATCCTGATGTCCACCCGGCTCTCGCGCCTGGGTGTCTACACCGTCTCCGAGATGCTCGAGAACCGCTACGGGCCCGCCTCGCGCCTGATCAGCGCGATCATCATAGCCGCCTACGCCCTGATGATCGCCGTGACCTCGACCATCGCTATAGGCACCGTCTTCAACGTCGTCCTCCCTCTCTCGCCCAGCGTGGCGATACTCGTCGCCGGGGGCATAGTCGTCGCCTACTCGGTTGCCGGCGGCATGTGGTCCATCACCCTGACGGACTACTTGCAGTTCTTGATCATGACCGTAGGCATCTTCTTCCTCCTGTTGCCCCTCTCGATCGCCGCGGCCGGGGGATTTTCGGGGATGAGCGAGGCCCTGCCGGACTCGTACTTCAACATCACAGCTATCGGGTGGCAGACGATCTTCACCTACTTCCTGCTCTTCTTCTTCGGGCTGATGATCGGGCAGGACATCTGGCAGCGGGTGTTCACTGCGCGCAGCCCCGAGATCGCCCGGTGGGGCAGCGTCGCGGCGGGCGTCTACTGCCTACTCTACGCCCTCGCCGGCGCCCTCGTGGGGACCGCGGCGCGGGTGATCCTCCCCGACCTCGCGTCGGCGGACAACGCCTTCGCCCGGGTGGCGAGCGAGGCCCTTCCGGCGGGGATCACCGGCCTGGTCCTGGCGGCGGCGCTCGCGGCGGTGATGTCCACCGCCAGCGCGGGCCTCCTCGCCTCGTCTACCATCCTCGCCAACGACGTCTACGCCGGATTCGTCGTCAGGGGAGAGCACAATAGGGTCTTGGTGAGCCGCGTGACCACGCTGCTGGTCGGCGTCGTCACGCTCGTGATCTCGCTCATCGTCAGCGACGTGGTAGGAGCCCTAACGGTGGCCTACGACCTCCTGTCCGGCGCCCTGTTCGTCCCGATCGTGGGGGCCCTCTTCTGGAGACGCGCGACCGCCGCGGGCGCCCTGGCTTCAATGGCGGCGGGCAGCGTTGTCGTGGTGGTCTTCATGATCCGGGACGGGCTGTTCGCGAACAGCCCCATAATCTGGGGACTGGCGGCCAGCCTGGTCGTCTTCGTGGTGGCGAGCTTGCTTACACCCAGACCCTCCGAGGAACACATGAGTGCCTGGGAGCGGCGGATGAGCGGGACCGCATAAGAACTCGTAAGTCTGGAGGAACCATGATCGAAACCGAGATGATCGAAAAGCTTTTCGTCGGCGGCGAGTGGAAGGAGTCCGCCGCGTCGGGTGGAACCTTCGACGTGATCAACCCGGCGAACGGCACGGTCCTCGCGACGCTACCCGACGCCGGACGGGAAGAGTTGCAGCTGGCCATAGACGCCGCCGCGAAGGCGCAGAGCGAGTGGGCACAGACGACCGCCCAGTACCGCGCCGGAATCATGCGCAAGGCCGCCCGTCTGATGCACGAGCGCAAGGAGCACCTCTCAAGGGTGATGACGCTGGAGCAGGGCAAGCCTCTGGCCGAGTCACGCGGCGAGATCGTCTACGCCGCCTCTTTCGTCGAATGGTTCGCCGAGGAGGGGAGGCGCGTCTACGGTGAGACCGTCCCCGCCAGTTCCCCGGACAAGCGCATCCTGGTTATCAAGACGCCCGTCGGGGTGACGGCGGCAATAACGCCGTGGAACTTCCCGGCGGCCATGATCACCCGCAAGCTCGGCCCGGCTTTAGCCGCCGGCTGCACGATGGTCATAAAGCCCTCCGAGCTCACACCCCTATCCGCCCTCGAGATGGCCAAAATCTTCGAGGAAGCGGGCCTCCCCGGAGGCGTCCTCTCGGTCGTCACCGGGATGGACCCGGCCTCCATAACCTCCGCCGCCATGGAAGACCGTAGGATCCGCAAGCTCTCCTTCACCGGCTCCACCGAGGTCGGCAAGCTCCTGATGCGCCAGGCGGCAGACACGATGAAGCGCCTCAGCCTCGAGCTCGGCGGCCACGCCCCGTTCATCGTCTTCGACGACGCCGATCTGGAAGCGGCGGTAGAGGGCGCGGTCGCCTCGAAGATGCGCAACATGGGACAGACGTGCGTCTGCGCCAACCGCATCTTCGTCCATAGAGACGTCATGGACGAGTTCGCGAACCGGCTCACCGAGGAGCTCGCCTCGATGAAGGTCGGAGACGGAATGGAGGATGGGGTCGAGGTAGGGCCCCTGATCGAGGCGAAGGCCATAGACAAGGTCGAGCGCCACGTCGCCGACGCCCGTGAGAAGGGCGCGAAGGTGCTCCTGGGCGGCGAGCGTGTGAACGGCGCAGCCAACGGCGGCGGAAACTTTTTTGCCCCTACGGTCATCACAGATGCCGACGACACGATGCTCGTGGCACAGGAGGAGACGTTCGGCCCCGTGGCGGCGCTCCTGCCCTTCGATACCGAAGAAGAGGTCATGGCACGTGCCAACGACACGGTCTACGGCCTCGCCGCCTACTACTACACCCGCGACGTCGGGCGCGTCTTGCGGCTCGCAGAGAATCTCGAGTACGGCGTCATCGGCGCGAACGACGGGATGCCGTCGACGGCCCAGGCGCCCTTCGGGGGCCTGAAGGAATCCGGCTTCGGGCGCGAGGGCGGCCATTACGGCATCGAGGAGTACCTCGACGTCAAGTACGTCTCTTTAGGGGGCGTCACGCGGGGGTAGGCCGGCGCGACCGGTGGCGAGTATACTGGAACGGATTAGACCGACGAGAAGAGGTGTCGAGATGCTGGAGTCGACGAGGATCAAGACCGAGATACCCGGGCCGAAGAGCAAGGCGCTGATGGAGCGGCGCAGGAGCGCCGTCTCCTCGGGCGTCGGGATCGCCACGCCCATGTTCGCGCAGGAGGCGAAGGGTGCTCTGCTTACGGACGTAGACGGCAACACCTTCATAGACTTCGGCGGCGGGATCGGCGTGATGAACGTCGGTCACGCGGACCCTCGGGTGGTCGAGGCGGTCAAGGAGCAGGTCGAGCGCTTCACCCACACCTGCTTCTACGTCACCGAGTACGAGCCCTACATCGAGCTGGCCGAGAGGCTCAACGAGCTGGTTCCCGGCGACTTCGAGAAGCGCTCGTTCTTCATCAACTCCGGGGCCGAGGCGGTCGAGAACGCGGTCAAGATCGCACGCTCCTATACGGGGCGCCCGGCGATCCTGGCCTTCGAGAACGCCTTCCACGGCCGGACCTTCATGGCGATGAGCCTGACGAGCAAGGCCAACCCGTACAAGAAGACCTTCGGGCCGTTCGCACCGGAGGTCTACCGGGTGCCCGCGCCCTACCCGTACCGCGGGCCGTCGGAGGAGGAGTGGTTCGCGGCCTTCGAGCGTGCCATGGTGAACATAGACGTGGGGAGCGTGGCCGCTGCGGTCGTCGAGCCCGTCTGTGGCGAGGGCGGGTTCATCCCGTTCCCGGACTCCTGCCTGCAAAAGTTGCGCGAGTTCTGTGACGAGCATGGGATCGTGCTGATCGCCGACGAGATCCAGACGGGCTTCGGCCGGACGGGCAAGATGTTCGCCGTCGAGCACTCCGGGGTCGTGCCGGACCTCGTGACGACGGCCAAGAGCCTGGGCGGTGGGTTACCGATCGGTGGCGTCACCGGGAGGGCGGAGATCATGGACTCCGTCCACGTCGGGGGGCTGGGGACCACCTACGGCGGCAACCCGCTCGCCTGCGCCGCTGCCCTCGCCGTCATCCGGGCCTTCGAGGAGGACGACCTCCTCTCGCGGGCGAACGTCGTGGGCGAGCGCGCCCGGGCGGCGATGCGCGAGATCCAGGATAGGCACCCCGATTTCGTGGGCGACGTGCGGGGCCGGGGTGCGATGGTGGCGATGGAGCTCGTCAAGGACGCCGAGAGCAAGACGCCCGACAAGGAGCGTACCGGCGAGATCGTCGCGGCCGCCCTCCAGGAAGGACTCCTGCTCCTCACCGCCGGGCAGTTCTCCAACGTCATCCGCGTCCTTATGCCGTTCGTCATCACCGACGACGAGCTCGAAGAGGGTCTCGCCATCCTGGGCCGTGCCGTGGACGCCGCAGCCTAGAGGATCGTTTGCACAAGGTTGGGGGCGTAGGCGACTGGCCCGCGCCTCTTTAAGCTCCGGTCACTCCACCGACGCGGGCTGCCGCATCGTCGCGTACCCTCCCGACCAGAGGGCGTACCCCAGCCAGATAAAGGGGATCGCGAAGAGTATCGCTCCCGTGACGGGCACCACAGCGGCCGCGCCGAGCATGGCGAACAGCATCGCCGCCTAGCGTGGCAGGATCCCGGCGCGCACGGTGGCTATGCCGAAGAGCACCGAGCCGATGGCCAGGATGAGGTGGCCGAGCAGGTAGATCATCCAGGAGGCATCCCTGCCGCCCGCTACCCCGTAAGGTTGCTCGGTGAACACCCAGAACTCGCCCACGCTCCCGGCGATCGCGAGCCCTACGAGTACCGCAACGAAGCCCGCCTTACCCAATGGTCCGTAACTTCCTCTCTGTACGGCGTGCAGCCCGACGATTCCCGCTGTGACGGGCAACAACGCGAGAGGCAGCAGCCTGTTATATGCTTCGTAGCGCTCGTAGACCGGGGTCCCGGGTTCGCCCCATCCCACGAAGTTGAAACCGATGCTCCACAGCGCGCCACCCAGCATCGCCGCCAGCCCGCTCCACCGTACGAGCTCCGAAGACGGCACGGTGTTACCTCCTTGCTCGGTTCTTAACTCACTCAGCCAGGATGGCACTCGGGGAAGCGCAGCGCATCACCTGTTTGAGTGATTTGCGACCCGCCGGGAGATTCTCCGGGCGGCTACCCTCTGCTCAACAGTTCTTCCAGATCACCAGCGTGATACTACCCGGAGCAGAAGGTGGCCTTGCCCTCCAGACGGTACTCGCGCAGGACGCACTTTAGCTGAGCACAGCGTCGACGCTGAGAGCCAGCTCGGGTAGTGCCTCGGGCTCGAGCTTTTCTCCCCGCCGCAACTGCTCGACGCGGCGGTAGCCGTTACCCGAGGGGTCGGTGTGACGCTCGATGGTCTCGCCCGCGAGGTCCACGATCCAGATTTCAAGGATGCCCGCCCGCGCGTAGAGCGGCAACTTCACCCCGCGGTCGTAGGGGATGGTGGTGTCAGAGACCTCGATCAGCAGCAGAACGTCTCCGGGACCGGGGAGCGAGCGCTTGTAATCCCGCGTGCGGAGCACCGTGAGGTCGGGTTGCGGCTCGGTGTGCTCGTCGAGCCTCACCGGGTTCTGGACGCTGACGATGGCCTCGTCGCCCACGCCCTTCACCAGCAGCCGGGTCAGCGCGTTGACGCACGCGAAGTGCCTGGTGCCTATGGCGGCCATCTCGACGATATCCCCCTCGATGAGCTCGACCCGGTCGTCCTCGTGGAGTATCCCGGCCTCACCCATGCGGTGGTACTCGTGGACGGTAAAACGCCGCCGTATAACCTCCTGCATCTTGGTATGCACGAAAGCCCTCCGGTGGTCCGCTCCTCTCAACGGGAAGTATACCCAAGCGAGACGGCGCTCCCGCGCATCTTTTCGGATCCTTCTGCTTATTCCTTTAGCAGCTCTTCGAGGTAGCCGGTGTGGTACTCCCCGGAGCGGAAGGCATCCTCTTCGATGAGCCGTATGTGGAGGGGGATGGTGGTCTTGATGCCTTCGAGGCGGTACTCGCGCAGGGCGCGGCGGGCGCGGTTTATGGCCTCCTCGCGGGTCAGGGCCCAGACGATGAGCTTGCCGACCAACGAGTCGTAGAACGGTGGGATCTTGTAGCCCTGGTAGATCGCCGAGTCTATACGAACACCGGGGCCGCCGGGCACGTCGAGGAAGGTGATCTCGCCCGGCGAGGGCATGAAGTCCATCTCGGGATCCTCGGCGTTGATCCGGAACTCCATCGCATGCCCGACGAACGGCACGTCCTCCTGCTCGACGCTCAGGGGCTCGCCTCCGGCTACCCGGATCTGCTCCTTCACCAGGTCCACGCCCGTCAGCATCTCCGTGACCGGGTGCTCCACCTGTATCCTCGTGTTCATCTCGATGAAGTAGAAGTCGTCGCCCTCGACCAGAAACTCCACGGTCCCCGCGTTCGCGTACCCCGCCTCCCGGGCCAGCCGGACGGCCGCCTCGGTCATCCTCTCCCGAACCTCGGGGCTTATCCCCGGCGACGGCGCCTCCTCCAGCACCTTCTGCCTCCGGCGCTGCATCGAGCACTCCCGTTCGTAGAGGTGGATGACGTTTCCGTCGTGATCAGCCATCACCTGGACCTCCACGTGGCGCGGCCCGAGGAGCAGCTTCTCCAGGTAGAGCGTCCCGTCCCCGAAGGCAGCCTCGGCCTCCCGCTTCGCGACCTGGACGGCCTTGCGGAGCTCCTCCTCGTCCCCGGCCACCCGGATGCCCCGGCCTCCGCCCCCGGCCGCCGCCTTGACCATGACGGGGTAGCCGATGTTCTGTGCGGTCTCGACCGCATCGTCGGCCGAGGCGGATTCTTCCGAACCGGGCACGACCGGCACGCCGGCCTCTTGTGCCAGCCGACGGGCCGCGGCCTTGTCGCCCATCTTAGCGATGGCCTCCGCCGGAGGCCCGATGAACGTGAGGCCCGAGTCCCGGCAGGCCGCGGCGAACGAGGCGTTCTCGGCCAGGAAACCGTAGCCCGGATGGACTCCCTCGGCCCCTGTCTCTCTGGCGGCCACTATCAGGGCCTCCACGTTCAGGTAGCTCTTGCCGGCGGGTGGGGGACCTATATGTACGGCCTCGTCGGCGTGGCGGACGTGGAGGGCTTCTGAGTCGGCGTCGGAGTAGACTGCGACCGCCGGGATCTCCAGCTCCTGGCATGCCCGTATGACGCGCAGCGCGACCTCACCGCGGTTGGCGACCAGTACCTTCTTCAACATGCCGCGCCCTCCCTCGGAGTCCAACGTGACCCGGGCGTCATGGTACGCCTGCGCGGGGCCTCACGCTCCTCCTCAGGCCCGCGAAGGGGCTATGGCCGGGGCGGCGGCGACCGCCACGAGCGCGGCGAGCGCCACCTTTATGAGGTCGAAGACCACGAACGGCAGGACCCCCTGCGCCAGGGCCGCCGCAAAGGGCAGTTGTGTAACCACGGCGAGCCAGGTGGCCCCGAGGGCGTAGATGACGGCGAGACCTGCGCATCCCCAGAGGAAACCCGTCAACAGCGCCCGGCGGCGCGGGGCATCCCTGGCGGCACGGGCGGCGAGGCCCGCGACGGCAGCCGCGACGGGGTAGGCGAGGAGGTACCCTCCAGTATCGCCAAAGATGATGCCGAGGCCGCCTTTGAACCCGGCGAAGACGGGAACGCCGACCGCTCCGACGAGCACATAGATCGCCTGCGCCAGCGCCCCGTAGCGCGGTCCGAGCAGAAGGCCGCTGAGAATGACGGCGAGCACTTGTAGGGTGAACGGCACCGGCTCGAGCGGTATGGCGATCTGGGCCGCCACCGCCGTAACCGCGGCCATCAGTGCCGTCCGGGTCATCATCGCGACGTTCACAAGTGCGTCCTCCTCCGCGGGCCGGGGTCCATCTGGCCCCGTTTCTCGGTAACCGATCCCCCATTAAACATACATTGACCGAAAATTCTGGCGCTAGTAGTATGCCGGCACTGTCTAGGGAAGGCGGGGTGAAAAGGGGATCATGGGCGGCGTCGAGACCGGGCTGCCACAGGCAAGGTACAGTTACGGCGGGGACGAGTACGTCTTCGTCGAGCTCGCCGAGGCGATGAGCTTGAAGGTGAACTTCCGGGCTATGGCGATCACGAACAGGCTCCGGGACGAGAACATCCCCGGCGTGACGGACATCTGCCCGTCCAACGCCTCATACATGATCCGGCTCGACCCCGACGAGTTGCACCCGGACGACCTGATCTCACGCCTCAAGGAGTTAGACGAGGAGGTCGGTGACGTCCGGGGCTTCGAGCTGAAGACCCGCGTCGTCGACGTGCCGGTCATGATGGAGGACCCCTGGACCCACGAGACCCT
>Ga0126313_10002671_pt1 | contig 10079 bp, 8 predicted proteins | sample Plot105A_FD_89954 | JGI IMG/M metagenome (GOLD analysis project Ga0126313, IMG submission 89954) | Serpentine soil microbial communities from UC McLaughlin Reserve, CA, USA - Plot105A | ecosystem: Environmental > Terrestrial > Soil > Grasslands | place: USA: UC McLaughlin Reserve, Lake County... | reverse complement strand
CGGCCGGGCAACCCGTCCGCTCCCTCACCGAGCATGCGGCTCGTGAGCGCCTCCACCGTGCTGGGATCGGCTAACGAGAGACGCCATCGGGGCAAACGTTGCCGGCCGCGGCACGAGGACTGTCCGGGCCCTGTGGTGGCTGAGCGATGATAGGCCATGCTCGGTGCGCCCGATGTCGACCCTGTCGTGTTGACCGCGGCTCTGATCCGCGAGTTCGGGCTGTGCGACAGCACCCTTTGCAGCGTCCCAGCGGGAGAGACGTCTTGGTGCTATGCGGCGGCCGACCGGAGCGGCGGGCGCTGGTTCGTCAAGCTCACCCCGGAAGGCGCCATCGATGCTGCGCGGGCCGAGCTCGCCCTGCGGTTGGGTCGTGCCCTGGCCGATCTGGGCCTGCCGGTGCCCAGGCCGATCATGACACGTTCCGGTGCCCTGTGGTCGCGGGTGGAGGGGCTGCGGCTGGCCGTGTTCGAGTTCGTCGACGGCGCGCCGCTACCTGATCATGAGCTGTGGGCTGCCGGGACGGTCGACCAGGTCGCCCAGCTGGTGGCGGCGATCCATGGGGCTACCCCGGCGCTGGCCATGCCGGTGCCGGCCGAGCGGTTCACCGTCTGGACCGACGGGCTGGCCGGCCGCCTGGCCGAGCTGGAGTTCGCCGTCGCCGACAGCGGGGTGCCTGCCGAGGTTCGAGCGCTGGTGTGGCCGCAGCGCGCATGGTTGCTCGCCATGTCCGAGCGCCTCCAGGCGCTGGGGAAGGCCGCATGGTCGCGTGCTGGTGACCCGGTGCTCTGCCATGGCGACCTGATCAGCGACAACCTGCTGGGTGACCGCGCCGGCCGGCTGTGGGCGGTCGACTGGGACGGCGCGGTGCGGGCGCCCCCCGAGTTGGACCTCGCCCTGTTTGCCGGTCGGGGCTTCCAGCGGTTCCTGGATAGCTATCGGGTGGCGGCCGGCGACACAGAGCTGGTCGTCGACCCCGACCTGATCGGCTTCTTCCTGCTGCGGCGCAACCTTGACGACCTGGTCGACTGGCTGGGCGGCGCGCTCGATGCGGAGCGGCCCCAAGCGCAGCGGCGGGCGGACCTGGAGGGCGCGCGCTGGTGCCTGTCGCGCTGGGGTGCGCTCCAGGCGCGGATCAACGAGGTCCGCTCGGTGATGGACCGCGAGCACCGACAACGCTGACCGGTGCCGCTGACCGCCAAGGGTCATGTGACAATCGGCTGCGCAACCTGCAGCGGGCGCTGGTCGAGGACCAGACAGCGGAAGACCGCGTCTGACAAGCGGCGTTTCAAACAGCGCAGCGCTTCCTTGGCCGATTTGCCCTCGGCCAGCTTGCGCCGGTAGTAGGCCTGCCCGGCGCTGGGCCGGCGGCCCTGGACCATGGCCATCATGTACAGGGCGTGGTTCAGCTTGCGGTCCCCGGCCCGGGACGGCCGGTGGCGGATGACCTGGCCGCTGGAGGCCTCCAGCGGGGCGGTGCCGGTGTGGGCGGCGAAGTGGTGCTTGGCGGGGAACCGGCAGACGTCGCCGACCTCCCCCAGGAAGGTGGCGGCCAGCACCGGCCCCACGCCGAACAACTGGACCAGGCTGGTGTTGGCCAGGGCGACGGCGGTCTTGATGCGCGCTTCCACCTGTGCGATGCGCTGCTCCAGCTGGTGGACGTCGGCCACGAGCTCGGTGGCCAGTTGCCAACGGGTGACCGCCGGCGCCCCGGTCGGGATCACAGCACTGAGCAGGGCAGCGGCGCGGTTGGCGGTGAGGTTGCGTCGGGCGCCGCCGGGGACCAGGTCCATCAGCAGCCGGTGGAGCCGGTTGATGTCTGGGTGCGGGCGGCGACCAGGTCCTGGCGACGCTTGGTCAACAGCTGCAGCACCACCGCCTGGTCCTCGACATCGACCTGCCGCAGTGAGGGTGCGTGGCGGGCGGCGATGGCCACTGAGACCGCGTCGTCGGGGTCGCTCTTGCGGCCATGACCGACCGATAGGACCCGCACTCGGGCGGCCAGTTTGGCCGGCACATCGAGGACCTGTTCGCCGTCGCCGACCAGCCGCTGGGCCAGCGCCCGGCTGATGCCGTGGGCACCCTCGACCGCCCAGCAGCGCTGCGGCCAGCGCCCGGCCCACTCGCGCAACTGCCGGTAGCCGTCCAGGGTCGCGGGGACACACTGTTGACCGAGCAGGCAGCCATGCTCGTCGAGGACGGCGGCGGTGTGGGAGGCCTTGTGGGGGTCGACGCCGATCATCACCGGCATAGGGGCGCCTTTCTCGAGAGGTGGGCAGGAGAACACCGGGAGGGCAGACCGACTTTGCGCAGGGACAATCCTCTGTTGAGCCACTCCCGGTCGGGTGCCGGCAGAGCCGCACAACCGTTCTTGAGCCAACCCGAGGGCGGCAGCGGCGTTTGTGGAGCGACCTGCCGGCACCCTGGAACCCTACGGGCTGCAGCCCCCAGGGCTCCTACCCGCCATTCAATAAGTCGGTGGCGGGTCGTTGAAGTCGCCGCCCCGCTCGGCGGCTACGGCTTCACCCGCGCCACCCTGAACGGCCGGCGGGTCGGCGCCAAGGCCGACCTGGGCGGGCTGGCCCTCACCCAGTCGCTCGGGGTGCCCGCCGGGACCGCCGCGACGTTCGCCTACCAGCTCGCCCGGCCCGACGCGGTCGAACGGATCGGCGTCGACCGGCTGCGCTACCGGCTGCTGCTGCGTCCCCAGGCGATCGTTCGGCCCAACGAGGCGTGGGTCGCGGTCACTGCCCCGGTAGGGTGGGCCTTCACCGCCCTGCGGCCCCGCGCCCGGATCAAGGACGCGACCGCCTCCTGGTCGGGCACCCTTGACCCGAACACACCTGGAGTTCGAGCTCTCCCGGTAAGGCAAGCACCGGCGCGGTTCGTCGGTGGGCCTCGCCTACACTTTTGCGCATGGTCGCCTGTGGGGTGTGCGGCGAGCAGAACCCGGCCCGAGCCAGGTTCTGCCTCGGCTGCGGCACGCCGATCGCGGCGGCGGCCGGCGGGCGCGAGGCCCGCAAGGTCGTGACCGTGGTGTTCAGCGACCTCGCCGGGTCGACCAGCCTCGGCGAGCGGCTGGACCCCGAGTCGCTCGGCCGGGTGATGGCGCGCTGGTTCGCGGCGATGCGGTCGGTGCTGGAGCGCCACGGCGGCACCGTGCAGAAGTTCATCGGCGACGCGGTGATGGCCGTGTTCGGCATCCCGGCGCTGCACGAGGACGACGCCGTGCGGGCGGTCCGCGCCGCGGTCGAGCTGCGCCAGGGCATCGAGGGGCTGAACCGCGAGCTGCAGCGCGACTGGGGCGTGACCCTGGCGATGCGCACCGGCATCAACACCGGCGAGGTGGTGGCCGGCGATCCCGACGTCGGCGACGCCCTGGTGCTCGGCGACGCGGTCAACCTCGCCGCCCGGCTGGAGCAGGCCGCCGCCCCCGGTGAGGTGCTGCTGGGCGAGCCGACCTGGCGCCTGGTCCGCGACGCGGTCACCGTCGAGCCGGTCGCTCCGCTCGCCCTCAAGGGCAAGCGGCAGCCGGTCGCCGCCTTCCGGCTGCTGTCGGTCACGCCCGGCGTCCCCGGCCACGCGCGCCGACTCGACGCGCCGATGGTCGGGCGCGGCCGCCCGCTGCGGCTGCTGCGGGACGCGTTCGAGGCCGCCGTCGGCGACCGCGCCTGTCACCTGGTCACCGTGCTCGGGACCGCCGGAGTAGGCAAGTCCCGGCTGGCGGCGGAGCTGCTCGCCGAGGTCGACGAGCGGGCGACGGTGCTGCAGGGCCGCTGCCTGTCGTACGGCGAGGGCATCACCTACTGGCCGGTCACCGAGCTGCTGCGCGCGGCGGCGGGCCTGACCGACGCCGACGGGCCGGACGCCGCCAGGGCCAAGCTGGAGGCGGTGCTCGCCGGCGAGGAGCACGCCGCGCTGATCGTCGAGCGGCTGGCCGGCCTGCTCGGCCTCGCCGAGCTGCGCGACGGCGCCGAGGAGCTGCCGTGGGCGGTGCGCCGGCTGCTGGAGACGCTGGCCCGCGAGCGGCCGCTGGTGGTGTTGCTGGACGACCTGCACTGGGCCGAGCCGACCCTGCTCGACCTCGTCGACCACGTCGCCGACTGGTCCCGCGAGGCCCCGATCCTGCTGTGCTGCCTGGCCCGCCCGGAGCTGCTGGACGCCCGCCCGGGATGGGGCGGCGGCAAGTTCAACGCCTCCTCGCTGCTGCTGCAGCCGCTCGACGCCGCCGACAGCGAGCGGCTGGTCGAGCAGCTCCTGGGGCGGGCGATCCTGGCCGAGGCCGCGCGGCGGCACATCGTGGAAACGGCGGAGGGCAACCCGCTGTTCGTTGAGGAGCTCCTTGGGATGCTGATCGACGACGGCCTGCTGGTGCGCTCGGACGGCGGCTGGGCGCCGACCACCGACCTGTCCGTCGTCCCGGTGCCGACCAGCATCGCCACCCTGCTGACCGCGCGCATGGAGCAGCTCGACCAGGAGGAGCGCGCGGTGGTCGGCAGGGCCAGCGTGATCGGCCAGACGTTCTACCGGGACGCGGTCGCCGAGCTGTCGGCCGGTGCCGACCCGCAGGCGGTCGGCAGCCACCTGAGCGCGCTGGTGCGCAGGGAGCTGGTCCGCCCGGCGGCCTCGGACGTCGCCGGCCAGGAGGCGTTCCGCTTCCGCCACGCGCTGCTCCGCGACGCCGCCTACGCCGGCCTGCCCAAGGCGCTCCGCGCCGAGCTGCACGAGCGCTTCGCCGGCTGGCTGGAGCGAACCGCCGGCGAGCGGCTGCGCGAGCACCCACAGCTGCTCGCCTACCACCTGGAACAGGCCTACCGCCTGCGGAGCGAGCTCGGGCCGGTGGACGCCCACGGGCGGGCGCTCGCCAGCGCGGCCGCGGTGTGGCTCGCCCAGGCCGGCCGGCGGGCGCTGGCGCTCGGCGACATGCCGGCGGTGGCCAAGCTGCTGCGGCGCGCGGCCGAGCTGCTGCCCGTCGACGCGCCGGGCCGCCCGGAGCTGCTGGTCGACCTCGGGGCGGCGCTGCTGGAGACGGGCGCGATCGAGCAGGCCGACGCCGTGCTGGCCGACGCGGCTGGTGCGGTCGACCTCGCCGCCGATCCCCGGCGCGCCTGGCGGGTACGGCTGGACTGCGTCCTTTTCCGCTTCGTGCACGGCCGCGAGCAGCGCGGCAACGACGAGGTGGGCCGAGAGGCGGAGCGGGCGATCGCGGCCCTGACCGAGCTCGGGGACGACGCCGGGCTGGCACGCGCCTGGCTGCTGCTGGGCGAGGTCCACAACGTCCTGGGCCGGATGGCCGCGATGGCGGAGGCCGCCGAGCGGGCCATGGACCACGCCCGCAAGGCGGGCGACCTCCCCCGGGTCGACCTGGCCATCTCCCGCCTGGGGGTCGCGCTCCCCTTCGGGCCGATGCCGGTGGAGGAGGCCATCGGGCGCATGCGGGAGCTGCTGGGCCAGACCGCGGGCAGGCGCTGGGAGGCGTGGACGCTCCGGGCGCTGGCCCGCCTGGAGGCCCGGCGCGGCCGCTTCGCCGAGGCGCGGGAGCTGCTCGCCAGGGGCACGGCGATCGTCGAGGAGCTCGGCCTGCGCTTCAGCCTGTCGCTGTTCCTGTTCACCGCCGGCGAGATCGAGGCGTGGGCGGGCAGGCCGGTGGCGGCCGAGCGGCGGCTGCGCGACTCCTACGAGCTGTGCAAACGGCTCGGCGACAAGCGCTACATCGAGGTGGCGACCAACCTCGCCGAGGTGCTGCACCTGCAGGGCCGCGGCGAGGAGGCCCTCCGGTTCACCGAGGAGGTCGCGGCCCTGGCGGAGCTCGACACCCCGGAGCAGTTCCTGTGGCGCAAGGCCAGGGCCAGGGTGCTGGCGGCACGCGGCGAGGTCGAGGAGGCCGAGCGGCTGGCCCGGGAGGCGGTGGCGCTGGCCGAGCGCACCGACCACCTGGAGGCGCACGCCGACGCGCTGCTGGCCCTGGCCGAGGTGCTGCGCCGGGCGGGACGGGCGGCCGAGGCGACCGCCGACCTCGGGCACGCCCTCGCCATGGCCCGCCAGAAGGGCAACCCGATCCTGGCCCGCAGCGCCGAGGAGGCGCTGGGGACACCGCCGTGACGTCCCGGTCGCCCCCGGCTTCAGCCGGACTCCTGGAGGAGCATCCGAACGTTGATCGTGGGGTCGCCCCAGGCGTACACGGGCACCCGGTCCCCGACACGGGGTCGTCACGCGAAACCAGTTCGATCTCAGCGGTCAGCTCGGCTCCACGAATCCTGTCGGACTCGACCAGGAAGCCACGATTGATCACCAGGTTCTCGCGGCAGGTGTCGCAGGTCCTCGGCTGGGTCGACTGAAAGAACGCCCGGCGCGCGATCGGCTCCCCGTCGGCCTTCAGGATCGCCCGGAAGGAGCCGGCGATCGACGGCTGTCTGGCCCGCACCGAGCGCACCCTGAGTACCCGCTGGCGGGCCATCGGCTTCCTGGCCCGGGTCCGCTACGAGGCCCAGCCGACCCCGGATCAGCCGGCCACTGCCAGCGCCGGGCGCTCCAACGGCGGCAAGGGTCGGGCCCCGGGGAGCTCCCGGGGCCCGAGGTGAGGGGACGAGCCAGGCTAAAACGGCGGCTGGTCGTTGAAGTCGCCGCGCTCGGCCTGCCGCTCCCGACCGCTGGAGCGTTCGCCGTTGCCACGCTGCTGAGCGCGCTCGACCTTGGCCGTGGCCCACTTCAGGGAGGCGCCGACCTCGTCGGCCTCCAGCTCGGTGACCGACCGCTTGTCCCCCTCGGGGGTCTCCCAGCTGCGCTGGCGGAGCCGCCCGGTGACCATGACCCGGTCGCCCTTGCCGAGGGGCTCGGCGAGGTTCTCGGCTTGGCCGCGCCACACGTTGACCTTGAGGAAGTTGGTCTCGCCGTCGCGCCACTGGCCGTCCTGCTGGACCCGCTGGGTCACGGCGACCCGCAGGTTGGTGACGGCGATGCCGTGTTGGGGTGGGCGTGGGCGACGTTGCCACCGATGGAGGCCAGGGTGCCGGCGATGACCAGCAGCCAGCCATAGCCTGCGCCGTTGGCGTTGCGGCGGGAGCGGCTGATGATCCGGAACATGCCGTAGATGGCCGGGCCGTCGGCGACGACCGGGACGGCGGCGGCTTGCCACCAGCCGTAGCCGGCCTCGACCCCGAGGGCGTACAAACTGGTGGCGGAGACGGCATAGGGGCAGATGGCGATGACCACGGCCACGGCCACCCCCAGCTGCAAGGTGATCCGGTCCAGCCGGGACACGCCGCCAGCGGCTGGATGCGGCGGGCCGGACGCTGGGGTGGCGGGCCGCCGGTCGGGGCTGACCGGCCTGGTGCCGCTGCCCTCGGGGTGGGGGAGGGGCTGCATTAGGGGCTCATCCCAATCGAGGGTGTAGTTGCGGCCTGAATCCGCCGGTCTCGAGCAGCGACCGGGCGATGTAGTTGGTCAGGTTGCGGAACCCGAGCGCGGAGCCACGCAGATGCTCGAGCCGACCGTTGATCGCTTCCGTGGGTCCGTTGGATGTGCCTGGCCGCTCGAAGTAGGCCAGCACGTCCTCTGTGCGCTTCTTCAGGGTGCGGCCGAGCTTGGTGACCTCGACCAGCGCCTTCGGCACCCCGGCGCTGACGTCGTTGATCAGCTTGACCATCAGCTCGCGGCCACGGCGCCGGTTCTCGTGCCGGTAGGCAGCGATCATCCGCTGGTAGATGCCCCAGGTCGCCTCGACCTCGACATGCGCGTCGCCGTTGACGTCGGGGTCGAACAGGGCGGCGAGTCGGTCGATCTGCTTGTCAGTGAGCAGGTCGGCGCCGGTGTGCAGAGTGCGCCGTGCAGAGTAGAGCGGGTCGCCCTTGCGGCCGCGGTGTCCACAGATGGCCTGTTGGACGCGGCGTCGGCACTCATCGAGGGTCTCGCCCGCCAGGCGGGTGACGTGGAAGGGATCCATCACGGTCACCACGTCGGGCAGTTCCTCCACGGCCGCGGTCTTGAACCCAGTGAACCCGTCCATCGCGACGACCTCGACCGCGTCGCGCCACGTCTGTGGGCGCTCGGCGAGCCAGGTCTTGAACGCGGCCTTGGAGCGGCCCTCGACCATGTCGAGCAACCTGGCTGGGCCGGTGCCGTCGCGGACAGCAGTGAGGTCGATGATCACAGTGACGTACTTGTCGCCACGGCGGGTGTGGCGCCACACGTGCTCATCGACGCCGAGGACCTTGACGCCGTCGAAACGATGCTCGTCGTCGATGAGGACTCGCTTGCCTTCGGCCAGGACCGCGTTGTTGGCGGTGTCCCAAGCGACGCCGAGACCCTCGGCGAGGCGGGCGACGGTCAGGTGCTGGACCACGATCCCTTCCAGTGCCCACCGCAGCCCGCGGCGCGAGAGCTTGGCCCGCGGCTCGGCCGCTGCGGTGATGTCTTGGCGCCATACGTGGCCGCAGCCGGTGCACTTGCGGCGACCGATCGTGACGACCAGCGTGGTCGGGCGCCAGCCCAGCGGCTCGTGTGCCAACCGTCGGGTCACGCTGTCACGCGGTGTGCCTTCACAGCCACACCGACGGCACCACCGGTCAGGTTCGACGACTCGGCACGCCAGGACCGCTCGGTCGGGCTCGAGTCGTTGGCCGGTGACCTCAAGGCCGAGCTCGTCGAGCCGGCAGAACTTGGTCAGGTCAGGGCAAGCGAAGGTAGCGTCAGGCACGTCGAGGTCTTCCGGATGGGCAGTGTGGGAACTTCCATCCTCAGGGAGACCTCGACCCCCTACCCGGTCACCGACGCGCCGACAGAACTGCAGGCCCGACTACACCCTCATCGGGAAGAGCCGCAAATGTCCGCGGCCGGGCGCCCGTCAGGGATCGGCGCCGGCTCGATGCTGGCGGCAGCGCGGCCGGACCATCCCGGCGCGCGATGCCGGGCGGGGCGTCGGCGATACTGTGTGGGCGTGGAGTACGTGTCCAGAGTGCCGCGACCGCCGCTGGACGGGCTGATCGACGACCTCTACTACCTGGAGGGAGCGCCGCCGTACGCCCGGCTGACGCTGCCGCCGATGCCGTCGGCGCTGCTCATCGTCAACCTCGGGGCGCCGTTCCGCATCCGCGCCGGCACCGACATCGAGACGGCCGAGTACGCCGACGGCTGCGTGGTCACCATGCCCACCCGCGCGTTGGAGTTCGGCTATCCACTCCGGACCCGGTCCGTCGGCGTGCACTTCAAGCCGTGGGGGCTGGCGCCGTTCCTGCCGATGCCCGCGGCCGAGCTGTGTGACCGGCCGGTGACGGTAGAGCAGGTTTGGGGCCGGCCCGCCATTGCTGAGCTCCGGGACCGGCTGGCCACGGCGGACGGACCGCACGAGATGCTGACGCTGCTCGAGGAGGAGCTGACGCGACGGCTGTGCGAGACTGCCGGCCTGAGGCTGGTCTGCCATACGAGCAGCGTCATCGCGGCGACCACTGGGGCGGTGGCGATCGGCGACCTGAGCGTGGCAGCCGGTGTCAGCAGCACTCATCTGGCACAGCGGTTCAAGGAGCTCATCGGCGTCACGCCGAAGCGGCTGGCCCGCACCTACCGCTTCGCCGCCACCGTGTTCGCGATCAACCCCGCCGGACCGATCGACTGGGGCGACCTCGCCGGTGGCGCAGGCTACTTCGACCAGGCCCACTTCGGCCACGAGTTCCGGGTGTTCACCGGGCTCACGCCGACCCGGTACGTCGAAATCCGGCGGCGGTTCCTGCGCCAACATCCCGGCCACGTGCTGGACAGCTGGCCGCTGCCGGCCGATTGATTTCTTACAAGCGACGGCTCACAACACGCTAATTTGGGGGCACCCCAAAGCAGAGGAGAGCCCCGTGGGCAAGGTGGTCATGTACAGCTCGGCGTCGGTGGACGGCTTCGTCGCGGACGAGAATGACCAGCCCGGACCGCTGTTCGACTGGTTGTCAAGCGGCGACGTCCCGTTGGACGAGAGCGGCGAGGTGAAGGTGTCGCAGACGTCCTACGACTACACCTGGCCGTACTGGGACCAGATCGGGGCGACACTCGTCGGCCGCCACGTCTTCGACATGACGGACGGCTGGGACGGGAAGCCTCCG
>Ga0126313_10002668_pt1 | contig 10082 bp, 7 predicted proteins | sample Plot105A_FD_89954 | JGI IMG/M metagenome (GOLD analysis project Ga0126313, IMG submission 89954) | Serpentine soil microbial communities from UC McLaughlin Reserve, CA, USA - Plot105A | ecosystem: Environmental > Terrestrial > Soil > Grasslands | place: USA: UC McLaughlin Reserve, Lake County... | reverse complement strand
TCTAGGGACGTAGGTACGAGCTCGCGATGTCAGGAAGGATGTGTCGGCCCGGGGCCCCAATCCGCCGCCTCCTCACGGCAGTCTGTTCGGGCTCTGCTCATGAAACACGAGCTGAATACAAGGCTCCACCTCATCGAGGCGTCAAGGCGTTACGACCGTCGCTCGCGAGGATCGCGAATCCACTGCGGATCAGGGGGTAAGAGCGATTCCTGGCGCAGCGACAGCGGCCGAGCGCCGGACAGCAGCACCCGGTTTCGCCCCGACGGGGAGGGTGCGCGGGCGATGCACATCGTCCTACAACATGTCGGAACACCTTGTCCGCCGGAGCGTCCCCGCGCAGCGTCACTGCCCGAGCCGCGGTCGCGTAGGGCCCGAGCCATGCGCGAGGCAGCGCTCACGACGGCGAGGGGCCGGCATGTCGCCGGCCCCTCTTGCGGTCCCAGGATTTGCCGCCCTTTATACGGTTTCACCCCTACATCAAGTAGGAGCTGATTGGGCAGTATCCAAACAAGCGGCGAGCGCCTGCGCAAGACGCAGGCCGCCACGGCGGTTCGTAGGCCGACGAGCCATTGGGACACGGCCGCCTCGTCCCGGCCCGCTCCTTTTCCGGGACCGGACGAGTCCGAGATACGAGCGGGCCGGCTGGCATACTCGCTGCGCTCATGCCCGATCAGGCGCCGCTGCAGGGGGAGCTCCAGATCCAGATCATGGCAGCGCTGTGGCGGATTGAATCGGGCACGGTCGAGGAGGTGCGGACGGCGCTGCCGCCGCGCTATCGCAGCGCGTACAACACCGTGCAGACGGTCCTGAATCGACTCAGCGATCGGGGGCTGCTGCGGCGCACGCGCCGGGCACCGCGTACATCTATACGCCACTCATCTCCGAAGCCGAGTACCTGACGCGGTCGATCAGCCGTTCGCTGGCCAGTGCGACGAGCGACGCGCGCGAGACGGCTCTGGCTAAGCTCCTCGGCGACCTGGACGCGTCCGAGCTGGTCGCGCTTCGGAAACGTGCGAGGGACATCGCGCGCCGGCGCGGAAAGTCGTGATCGCCGCGCTCGCATTGCTCGCCACGCTCGTGGTTGCGCTTCCGCACCTGCTGCGTCTCGACAATGCCCGTCCCGCCACGGCAGCGATCCTCTGGACTGCCGCGTTGACGCTGCGCGCGGCCACGGCAATCTCACTGGCGCTGTTCCTGGTGGTTGTCTTTCCCGAGACCACGGCGTTCAAGGCCCTGATCCACTGGTGCAAGCACACTGTGTTGCCGGTCCTGCACTCTGACGTCGAGGTCCACGGCCACGCGATAGGACCGCGGCCGTCGTAGCTCCGGTGGTCCTTATCGCCCTCTCGCTCGGAGCTGCGCTGGTGAGCACGATCCGCGCTGCCAGAGCGGTTGCCGACGCGTTGCGCGGCTGGTCACTCGGCCCGGGCCCGCAGGGGAGCGTGATCGTCGGCGGGCCCGAGGTGGTCGTGGCCGCCGCCGGGCTGCTCCATCCGCAGATCGTGGTCAGCGCGGGTGCGCTCGCCATGCTGGACGACGAGGAGCTCGCGGCCGGCCTCGCACACGAGAACGGCCACATCGCGCGACGCCACCATCTTCTGTTCACCTACGCCGAGCGCTGCCGCGCCGTGGCCCAAATGCTGCCGGGGACTCGGCGAGCCGTCTCCGAGTTGCGCTTCCACCTCGAGCGGGATGCCGATGAATGGGCACTCCGCCGGGATCACGACCCCTGCGCGCTCGCCAGTGCAATCTGCAAGGCGGCTACGACACGAACGGCTACTGCTCCTGCGATGGCGACCGTCGCCGGCGGAGCGATCGAGCGCCGCGTCGACGAGCTCATGGCCGAAGGACCGCCACCCACGGGGTCCGTGACTCGCCGAATCGTTGACTCGGCAGCCGTCATCATGGTCTGCATCACGCTGATGTCTCTCGTCGCGATTCCGGCGCAAGCCCTGGCGGGCGGAGTCGGCCACGTGGCCGAGCACTCAGCGCACAAATGCCTACCGTGACGCCCGCCAGCCAGCCGAAGCCTGCTCCGCCCCCGGCGCCGCGACGATAAGCGGTGCGCTTGTCCGCTCTGCGACCGAGAACCGCGGTTCCGAGCGACGTCCGCTCCGACTTCGCGTAGGATCTGAGTCGCCCGTCGGAAGGGACCCCTCCCGATTCGGGCGGCAGGGCAGATGCCCCGCATACATCCGCCCGATGGCCGCCGCTCGCCGGCTCCGTCGCAACCTCTGGATCCCAAAGATCCGCGACGCCCGGAAGCGGCGGTCGCATCCCGTTCTGACGCTTCGTTAGCGTCAACGCGATGAAACTCCGCGTGAGCCTGCGGACGCCGCAGTACCGGGATCTCGGCAGCGGCCGATAGAGGCGGCGCAGCGATCAGTGGCGGCCCCGGATCCCCGCACGCCGCCTTGCGACGGTCAGCCGATCGCCTCCAGGAGCTCCTGGCAGGCCTGCTCGCAGCGACGGCAGGCCTCGGCGCAGATCCGGCAGTGCTCGTGCATGTCCGCGTGACGCTCGCATTCGTCACCGAGGAACGGTGTGCCGACTGACCGGTGGCCTGCCTATCGCCTACCCGCGGGCGCCTGACTGAATCGGCGATTGTTGATCGACACCGCGTGCTTTGCGGTCTCAGGAGGTGCGGCGTCCGCGCCCGGAGCGGCGAGCGCCACTTCGATGCGAGATGCCGGAAGCCTCGCGATCCCAGCGGATCGGGCTCCGCGGTGCCGCGCTAGGTCCTGCGGCTCCGCCGACTCGCAGGGGGTGACGGCTCTCGTCGCGAGGCCGTGTCGCCGCCGAGGGTAAGCCCGGCGCCGACGACCGTGATCGCGAGCAGCAGCAGGCTTGTCCATTGCGCGGTCTCGAGGCCGAGCGCGAGGTCGCCCGAGTCAGAGCGCAGGAAGAACTCGAAGAAGCGGGCGAGGGCGAGCAGCGCCAGCATAAGCCACATCAGCGCCAACGGCCAAGGCTTCAGCCGCTTGCGCAACGGCCAGACGATCGCGCCGATCAGGACCTCGTAGAGGCCGCCGGAGTGGTAGGCGAGGTGTGGGTTCGGGGTCAGCGCCTCGGGATGGCTGTTGCGCACGGCGAGGAAGAAGTTGCTCGGCGGGCCGTAGTGCACTCGCCGTTGATGACGTCGCCGATGCGGCCGATCGCGAGGGCAAGCGGCAGGCCGGCGGCGATCGCGTCGAGGTAGTTGACGCTCAGCCGTTGGTGTCGGACGTAGTAGGCGATGCCGAGGGCGGCAGCGATGAAGCCGCCGTAGAACGTGAAGCCGGTGGTGCCGAGCCAGGCGCCGGGATCGTCGAGCTGACCGTGCTCGAGCAGGTAGAACGCGCGGCCGCCGACGAGCGCCCCGAGGATGAGGATCATCGCGATTGCGTAGATGCGGTCCGGCTCCAGGCCGCGCCGGCGGCTCTCATGGGCGACCGCGATCCCGCCGATCAAGATCCCGATCGCGATGGTCAGCCCGTGCCAGGCGATCGTGACCGGGCCGACCTCGATCGTCGGGTCGATCCCGATCGTGATGACGGAGAGGTTGGCGCTCACTGGGTGCGGGGGTCGCTAGTCACCGCATCATCTGGCGCTGGTCCGCTCAGCGGCGTCACGCCTCGCCCGCAGGCAGCTCACGCTCGACGCGCTTGAGCAGCACGGCGTTGGTCGCGACGATGATCGAGCTGGCCGACATCAGCAGCGCCGACCACTCCGGGCGCAACTCGATACCGGCCGAGGGGAACAGCACTCCTGCCGCGATCGGGATCGCCATCACGTTGTAGACGGACGCCCCCGCCAGGTTCTGCTTCATCTTGCGCACGGTGGCGCGCGAGAGCTGCATGGCCGCGGCTACGTCGAGTGGGTCGGATCGCATGTGCACGACTTTGGCCGTTTCGACGGCGACGTCGGTGCCGGCGCCGATCGCGATGCCGACGTCCGCCTGCGCCAGAGCGGGCGCATCGTTGACGCCGTCGCCGACCATCGCCACCTTCTTGCCTTCCTCCTGCAGTCTGGCGACGTAGTCGGCCTTGTCCTCGGGGAGCACCTCGGCGAACACGCGGTCGATGCCGAGGCCGCGACCCACCGCCTCCGCGGTGCGCCGGTTGTCGCTCGAGATCACCGCGACCTGGAGGCCAAGCTCCTTGAGCGACGCGATCGCCGTACGCGCGCTCGGTCGGATCTGGTCGGCCGCCGCGACCAAGCCGGCCGCATCGCCATCGACGGCGACGTACATGGCTGTCTTTCCCTCTTCCGCGAGCCGCTCGGCTCGCTCGGTCAGCCCGTTCGGGCGGATGCCCTCGCGTTGCAGCAGGCGCGCGTTCCCGACCGCGAGCCGTCGCCCATCGACGGTCGCCTTCAAGCCATGCCCGGCAACTGCCTAGTCGTCGGTCTCGGCCAGCTCGAGGCCGCGCTCGCGCGCGGCGCGCATGATGGCGGCGGCGAGCGGATGCTCGGACCCCTGTTCGGCGCTGGCGACGAGCCGCAGCAGCTCGTCGTTTGAGCGACCGTCCGAGGCGATCAGGTCGGTTAGGGCGGGCTCGCCGACGGTGAGTGTTCCAGTCTTGTCGAGCGCGATCGCGTCGAGCGCTCCGACCCCCTCCAGCGTGGCGGCGTCCTCGATCAGGATGTTGTGTCGCGCGCCGATCCCCGTGCCGACGGCGACCGCGGTGGGAGTGGCCAGGCCGAGCGCATCCGGGCAGGCGATCACGACCTGCAGCCGGTCGCCGCCATCCACCCGGGCGGCGTCGAAGCCGGCTCCACAGTCAACCGTTTCCGCGACACCCTCGACGACATGCGGGGCTAGGATTTGGGCGAAAGATCAGAATCGGCATCCCGGCCTCGCGCGACATCCCCGTGTTCCGTAAAGAGGTCTACCTTGAGATCCAGCGAGAGAACACCGCGCCGGGCACCCCGGCTCGCGCCGAGGTCAACGAAGCGCTCGGGCGCCTGACCCAGTTGCTCGCCGACGCGCCATTCGAGCGCCTCTAGCTTCTCCCGCGGGCTGGCGTTAAGCGCGGCTCCGTGCAGAGGCGGCGCTGGACCACCTTGAAGGGCAGGTTCGGCGGCTCGCCTGCCTGCAGACGGAGCACTTGACCCTCGGTGATCCAGATGTCACGGCCGATGAACACCAGCGACGTCGGCTGATCGAGCGAGCCGTCGATCAGGGTTCTCGTCCCTGTGCGCGGGTCGATGCGTGACAGCCCGTTCGCGTTCTCGGCGACGTACAGGTATCCCCCGTGCCAGCGGATGCCGTCGGGATTCGTCATGGGCGTGTCGAGCGGGATCAGGACGGCCGGCTGGGCGGAGCCATCATGCGCGATGCGCACGGCGAACAGCTCGCCGGTGCTGTAGTTGGTGGTGTAGAGCGTTCGGTATCCGTCGAACGCGATGCCGTTGATTTGCAGGAAGCCGGCATCGTCATGGAGCTGTGGATCGGCGGACCAGACGGCGAGCGTTCCCCCGTTGGCGCTCCCAGGATCCGTTCCGGTCAGACGGACGATCCGACCTCCGAGAGTGTCAGTCACGTACACGTCGCCCCGTGCGAGCGCGATGTCCGCACACACTCCGCCGTCGGGCATGGTGTAGCTAGCCACCAGCGCCCCTGTCTCCAGGTCGAATGCCCGCAGCTCTGATCCAGTCTGGAAGCTGAGATCGACGGCGCATGCCCAGAGCACCTCGCGCTTGGGGTCGACCATGACTCCCGCGGTGCCGACGTTGACGTCGTCGGCGACAAAGCTCGTCGGCTCGGATGACCCGGCAGCGAAGCGCACGATTTCGCCGGTGACGATGCTCGAGACGAACAGATCGCCGTTCGGCGCAGCCGTGATGCTCTCCGGGAAGAACGCGGGTCCGGGAAGCGACAGCTCGCTGGCACTCGATGCCCGCGCCGCACCCGACCCCGTCGCGATCACCATCCCTGCCGCCAGCAGCACAACTGCGAGAATCCGTCTCATGTCGCGTCCCTCTCTCGACTGGACTGAACGTCGGCATACTACTTTCGGTTTACAGCTAATTGGCAGATTTCCCGCCGCGATGTCGGCAAGGCGACCGCCGCTTCCGTGCGCCGTTGGGAGTTCTTGACGAGCTGGATATGGGTCGCTCGTGGAGATGAGGCGCGGCACGCAGCAGCGCGAACTCGGCGAGCGGCTCGAGCGCGTCGAGTCCGGCGCAAAGGAAGTCGCCGCTGCTGAGGCGACGGCCGCGTTGGGAGTTCGCGGTCTCCACCCCGGTGCCGGAGCGTCGGGCGCCGTTGAAGCGACCGTATCCGCGCCGCCTTTGCCGGTGCCACGCGAACTCGCGCGCGCGGAGCAGCGGCCGTTCGTCGGCCGAGCAGAGCCGCTGCGGCGGCTGCGCGAGCGCTGGTTGGAGTCGTCGCGCCGACACGGCAGCCTGGTCGCCCTCGGGGGTGAACCGGGCATCGGCAAGACGCGCTTGGCGGCGCGGCTGGCCGCCGAGGTGCATGCCGAGGGCAGCACTGTGCTGTACGGACGCGCCGACGAGGAAAACGTGTGGCCGTATCAGCCGTTCGTGGAGGCGCTGCGGCACTACGCGGCGCACCGGCCGCGGCTGGCGGATGCGCCGCGCCTCGACACCGCTACGCGGCTGCTGGGCGGGCTGATCCCGGAGCTGGGTTGCCCCGCCGCACCGGCCGCCGTCTGCTTCACCGATCAGGAGCACGACCGCCAGCGGCTCTTCGAGGCGGTGCTGCAGCTGCTCTTGCACGCCGCGGGAGAGTGCCGGCTGCTGGTGGTCCTGGACGATCTTCACTGGGCTGACGTGCCGACGATTCGGCTGCTCCGGGAGCTTGCACGCCGCGCCGCGGGATCGCCGGTCCTGGTCGTCGCCACCTACAGCGATCTGGAGACGGACGCGTCGGGTCCGCTCGCTCAGTCGCTGGCGGACCTGCGACGCGAGCGCCTTGTCGACCGCGTCGTCCTCGCGGGCTTCGACAAGCCGGAGACGGCGGCGCTCGTCGCTGCTCGCATCGGTGAGAACGCTGGCGACGTCGCGCTGGTCGAGCGGCTGTGCGACCAGACCGGGGGCAATCCCTTCTTCATCGAGGAGCTGATGCACAGCCTGGCCGAGGCGCCGGAGGCGGCCGCGAGCGTGCCGGAAGGCGTCAAGGACATCATCGGCCGACGCCTGGTTCGACTGCCGCCGCCGGCGCTGGAGACGCTTACGCTCGCGGCCGTGCTCGGGACGGATTTCCGGTTTTCCACCCTCCGGATCGTTGCGACCGAGCTCGCGACCGACGACCTGATCGCCTCGCTGGAGGCTGCGGTGGCGGCCCGGCTCGTGGTCGAGGATCCCGCCGAGATCGACCGCTTCTCGTTCGCGCACGCGCTCGTCCGCGAGACGCTGTACGAGCGACCGATCACGAGTCGCCGGCTCCGCCTGCACCGGCACGTGGCGGAGGCTCTCGAGGCAGCGCCGCTGCCGGTGCACCCGGGCGAGCTCGCGTATCACTACTTCCAGGCGCGGCATGTCGGTGGCGCGGCCAAGGCCGTCGTGCACGGCTTGCGAGCCGCCGAGGCGGCGTTGGCCGTTAATGCCTACGAGGAGGCGGCGGACCAATACGAGCGCGCGCTTGCGGCGCTGGAGATCGTCAGGGGCTACGACGTCGCTGCGCGCTGCGACGTGATGCTGGCTCTGGGCGCCGCGCGCTGGCAGGCCAGCCGGCCCGACCGAACCTCGACGTTCACGCAGGCGATCGAACTGGCGCGGGGGCTCGGCTCGCCAGACCGGCTCGCGCGGGCGGCGCTCGGAGCGGGCGGCCGCTTCTACGCCCCCGGCGCCGTCGATCGCCCCGAGATCGAGCTGCTCGACGAGGCGCTCGCCGGACTTCCGCCGGGCGACAGCGCGCTTCGCGTCCGGGTCCTGGCCCGCCAGGCCGAGAACCTCGTGTTCGCCGAGCCCGCGGCGCGCGCCGGCGAGCTGGCCAACGAGGCCCGCGACATGGCGCGCCGGCTCGGCGAACCGGAGCCACTCGCGGCGGCGTTGATGGGGTTGCACGCGGCGCTGCTGCATGCCGATCATGCCAAGGAGCGCCGCCGCCTCGCGGCGGAGGCGCTGGCCGTGGCGGGCGAGCTTCGGGCGCTCGAGATGTCCGCGCTCGGGCGACACTGGCTGCTCTACGATCTCGCGGAGCTCGGAGTGCTGGACGAGGCGCGGCGGCGGCACGGCGAACTTGAGCTACTCGCCGCCGACCTCCAGCAGCCGCTGTACCGGCACTCGTCGCTTGTGTGGCGGTGCGTACTGACGGCGCTGGCCGGCCGCTTCGAGGAGGCCGAGCGGCTTGCGTGTGACTCCTTCGCCCTCGCCGAACGAGCGCGAGCGCCTGATGCGCGCACCCACTTCACCGCCCAGCTCGTGGCCTTGCGGCGCGAGCAGGGCCGTCTTGACGAGTTGTTGCCCGAGCTCGAGCGCTTGACGCGCGATGAGTCGACCGTCGGCCCGTGGCATGGCGTGCTGCCGCTGGCGTATCTCGACGCCGGCGACCAAGCGCGCGCGCGAGCCGCCTATGACGGAGCCCTCGCCGGCGGAGTGAGCGCCGTGCCGCGCACCATGTTTTGGCTCACCACGGTCGCGTCGCTGGCCGAGACCGCCGCCCTCGTTGGAGACGCCCAAGGCGGAGCGCAACTCCACGCCGCGCTCGAGCCGCACGCCGACCTCCTCGTGCAGTGGAGCTTCACCGGCAACGCCGGATCGGTGCACCGCCTGTTGGGCCGAACGGCGGCCGTTGCCGAGCAGCGCGAGCGCGCGCGGGAGCATTTCGAGGAAGCTCTGGGGCGACACGCCGCGCTCGGCTGCGGACCGCTGCTAGCGCGGACGCGGTGCGACTACGGCGAGCTGCTTCTGACCGGTACGCGAGCCGACCGCAGACAGGCGCGCAAGCTCTTCAGCGAGGCGTACACGGCGGCTCGAGACTTCGCCATGGAGGGAATCGCCTCGCGCGCCGCGCGGCGATCGTGAGGCCCACGTCCGCCGGAGACTACGCGGCATCGTGGTGGATCGCGCAGTAGGCGCCGCGCGCTGCGCTACTGCCCCGCGGCCCGTAGCGGAGGAATCGCTCGCGGGGTTGCCGGGGCGGAGGAGCAACGTTGCACCGCATAGACTCGGCGCACGCCATGGCAGGCGCCGGCATCACGATCCTCGTGGCGGACGCGCCCCTGTCCGGCGAGCCGCAGGGGTGGTGGAGCGACGCCGCGGCCGCCCACGGCGGCCGCGAGCTCGAGGGCTCGGGCGCCGAGCGATCTTTGGCGCTCCCGAGCGTGCTCGCCGCGCTGGCGTGTGCGAAGCGGATCCAACGCGAGCACGAGATGTACGTCGACCGCCCGGGCGCCAGGGTCGGCATCGATGTCGGCCACGACGACCGTCCCGATCCGCCACGGGTCGTCGCAACGGGGCTGTGCCACCGTGCCGAACGCGGCCAGGTGCTCGTCTCGGACGCCGCGCGCTCGCTCGCTGACGGTCGCGCCGAGCACCAGTTCAGGGAACTGGGCGCGCTCGATCTCGACGGCGTGCGCGGTCCGGTCCGCGTGTGCGAGCTGCTCTGGCGGGAGCCGGAGCCGAGAACGACGATCCGGCTCTGCGGTCGGTTCGAGCTCCAGATCGACGGTCGCCACCGGGAACCGCCGGCCGGCCAGGCCGGCGCGGTGCTCTGCTTCCTCCTCGCGCAGCCCGAGCGGGCCGCCGACCGCGACGAGCTCATCGACGTCGTCTGGCCGCAGCGGCCGCCGAACGACTCCCAGGCCGCGCTGCGGCCGATCCTGTCGCGCGTCAGACGCGCGATCGCCCCCGCGACGCTCGACGGCAGGGAGCGGCTGCAGCTGGCGCTGCCCGAGCCGGTATGGCTCGACGTCGCGGAAGCGACCCGGGCGATCGAGAGCGCTCGCGCGGCGGCCAAGGGCGCGGCCTGGGAGAGCGCGCGCGAGCAGTCGCAGGCGGCGCTCGAGCTGTTGCGCCCGGGTCTCGTGCCCGGCCAGCTGGGCGATTGGCTGGACGCCCGCCGGCGCGAGCTCGAAGAGCTCGAGCTGGAGGCGCTCGAGTGGCTGGCACGCGCCGCGCTCGCGCTCGGCGGGGCG
>Ga0126313_10002665_pt1 | contig 10087 bp, 10 predicted proteins | sample Plot105A_FD_89954 | JGI IMG/M metagenome (GOLD analysis project Ga0126313, IMG submission 89954) | Serpentine soil microbial communities from UC McLaughlin Reserve, CA, USA - Plot105A | ecosystem: Environmental > Terrestrial > Soil > Grasslands | place: USA: UC McLaughlin Reserve, Lake County... | reverse complement strand
GTGCCCCTCGGGCTCGCGCCCGACCTCCGGCCTCAACCCGCCCAGGACGCGGGCGGCGACCTTGGCGCTGTCGGCGACGATCAGGATGGCGTCGCCCTGGTGCGCGTCCAGTGCGTCGTTCGCGCGCGACACCTCTTCCGCGCTGAGTCGCTTGGCGACCGGTGAGCGCCAGCCGTCCGGCTCGACCACGGCCCACGCGAGCCCTCCGGCGCCGAGCTCCTTCGCCTTCTCGGTGAGCGAGTCGAAGCGGCTCCTCGGAAACTCGCCGGTGGCCTTGATGGCCCTCACGACGGGCGCCTCCCGGAAGATGTTCAGCTCCGAGGTTCGGAAGATCTCGGTCACGTCGACGATCTCGACGCCGATCCGCCGGTCGGGACGGTCGGTGCCGTAGCGCAGCATCGCCTCGTCGTAGCCGAGCCGCTCGAGCGGCAGCGAGACCTCGATGCCCGCGAGCGCGAGCACGCGCTGCAGCAGGCGGTCGGTCACCTCGAAGACGTCCTCCTCCTCCGCGAAGGCGAGCTCCATGTCGAGCTGCGTGAACTCGGGCTGGCGGTCCGCGCGGAAGTCCTCGTCGCGGAAGCAGCGCGGGATCTGGAAGTAGCGCTCGTAGCCCGCGATCATGAGGAGCTGCTTGAAGAGCTGCGGCGACTGTGGGAGCGCGTACCACGACCCGCGCGCGAGCCGGCTCGGCACCAGGAAGTCGCGCGCGCCCTCCGGGGTCGAGCGAGTCATGATCGGCGTCTCGACCTCGAGATAGCCCTCGTCCGAGAGGAAGTCGCGGATCTCCTTGACCACCGCGTGGCGGAGCACCATGTTGTCGCGCATCGCCCCCTTGCGGAGGTCCAGGTAGCGGTAGCGAAGCCGCAGCTCCTCACCGACCGGGTCGTCCTCGTCGATCTGGAACGGCGGCGTCTCCGAGTCGGCGAGCTGCTCGAGCTCGGCCACCACGAGCTCGACCTCGCCGGTCGGCAGGTCCGGGTTCACGGCGCCCTCGTCGCGGCGCACGAGCTCGCCGCTGACCGTGATCACGTCCTCGCCGCGCAGGCCGCCCGCGCCGGAGTGCGCCTCCGGGGCCTCCTCGGGCCGGAACACGAGCTGGAGCAGCCCCGTGCGGTCGCGCACGTCGATGAAGATGAGCCCGCCGTGGTCGCGGCGGCGATGAACCCAGCCGGCGACCCGGACCTGCTCACCCACGTCTCCGGCTCGCACCTGGCCCGCCCAGTGCGTCCGATAGCGGTTGGGCCGCGGGGGCCTCACCCGCCGACCATTCCCAGAACTTCGTCCACGGAGCCCGCCCGCTGCTGGTTGCCCGTGTCCATGTCCTTCACCTCGATCGCGTCCCCGAGGATCACGGTCCAGCGCGCGCCCAGCCGGTCGGCCTGCTTCAGCTGCCCCTTCAGGGATCTGCCAGCCTGCTCCATCTGCGCCCGCAGGCCGCTCTGTCGCAGCTGCCCGACGAGCACGAACGCGTCGCGGCCCGAACCGGCCACGAACACGTCGATCCCGCGGTCGGCGTCCACCTGGCCCGCGGCGAGCAGCATTCGCTCGATCCCGGCGGCGAAGCCCACGCCGGGCGTCGGCGGGCCGCCCAGCTCCTCGACCAGTCCGTCGTAGCGCCCGCCCCCGCCGAGCGCGGCCTGGGCGCCCAGCCGCTCCGACACGAACTCGAACACGGTCCGCGTGTAGTAGTCGAGCCCGCGGACGAGCGTGGAGTCGATCTCGTAGGCGATCCCCGCGGAGTCGAGCAGGGCGCGCACCTCCTCGAAGTGCTCCGCGTCCTCCGCCGATATCCGGTCGATCAGCCGCGGAGCCTCGGCCATCACCGCCTGCGTGCCCGGGTCGTCGGCGTCGAAGGCGCGCAGCGGGTTCTGGCCGAGCCGCGCGCGCACCTCCTCGGAGAGCTCTCCCTCGCGCGCGCGCAGGAAGGCGGTGAGCTCCTCGATGTAGCCCGCGCGCGTCTCCGGCGTGCCGAGGCTCGAGAGGTGGAGATGCGCCGGGCCCGTCCCGGCGCGCTCGTAGATCTCGGCGAGCAGGAGGATCAGCTCGGCGTCCAGCGACGGGTCGTCCGAGCCGATCGCCTCCGCGTCGATCTGCGTGAACTGCCGGTAGCGGCCCGCCTGGGGCGCCTCGTGCCGGAAGAACGGGCCGGCGTACCAGACCTTCACCGGCTGCGGCAGCTTGTGCATGCCGTGCTCGACATAGGCGCGGCAGATCCCGGCGGTGGCCTCGGGGCGCAGCGTCAGCGAGCGCCCCGCCTTGTCCTCGAAGGTGAACATCTCCTTCTGCACGATGTCCGTGGACTCGCCCACGCCGCGCGCGAACACCTCGGTGTCCTCGAACACCGGCGTCTCGATCGGCTCGTAGCCGGCCCGGCCCAGCACCTCGTCCGCGATCTCGAGGACCTCCAGCCGGCGGCGCCCGTACGGGGGCAGCACGTCCTGCGTGCCGCGCGGCGCCTGAAGCTTCTTCACTTCGCCAGCTCGGCCAGGAACGGGTTGGTGGCCTGCTCGGCCGCCAGCGTCGTCGGGTCCATGTGGCCGGGATAGACCGTGGTCTCGGGAGGCAGCGAGTCGACCAGCGTCCGGATCGACTCGAGGAGCGTCGCGTAGTCGCCGCCCGGCAGGTCCGTGCGGCCAATCGACTGCTTGAACAGGACGTCCCCGGAGAAGATCGCCTGCTCGTCCGGGATGGAGAAGGTCACGTGGCCGGGACTGTGGCCGGGAGTGGACAGCACGTCGATCTCGAAGCCCGCGAGCTCGAGGCGCTCGCCGCCCTCGACCGTGTGCTCGGCGTCGTACGACTCGAACGGCCCGAACCCGGGCCACGGGACGAAGCTCATGATGTCCGCGAGCACGAACGCCTCGATCTTCGGGACCCAGACCTCGGCCCCGGTGGCCCTCGCCACCGGGGCCACCGCCCCGACGTGGTCGAAGTGCGTGTGCGTGAGGAGGATGCCGTCGAGGGTGAGCCCGAGCGCGTCGATTGCCCCGAGGAGCTTGTCGGCCTCGTCGCCCGGGTCCACGATCAGCGCGCGGTCGGAGCCGTCGCGGCGGAACACGTACGTGTTCTCCTCGACCTGGCCGACCGTGAACACGCGCACCTCCATCAGCGCGCCGCGGCCTTTCGCTGCCGGTAGCGATAGATCGCCGAGTCCGTCAGGTACCCCATCGGGATGTAGATGAGGAACACGAACGCGCCGAGGACCACGACCTCGGCGATCGACTTCTTGAAGATGAGCAGCACGAGCAGCGCGAAGATCGGCGCGGCTATCGCCGCGCGGGTCGTCGCGCTTCGCCACGTGGGCGGGCTGTCGAGCCGCTCCTGGCGCCGCTGGCGGGCGATCTGCTTGGCGTCCTGGCGGGTCTGCGGGCGGCCCGTGCGACCCGCGCGCTCGATCGTCCCGGCGGGCGTGCCGCGGTGCTTGCGAGTGCGCTTGCGCTTGGTCTGCGCCATGGACGAGCGACGTTACCGGACGCTCTAGGCCACCGCCCGGAGAGCATCCTCGAGCAGGTGCCGCTCGGGGTCGAACCCGCGGATCGGCACGTCCTCGGGGAAGTCGTCGAAGGCCGCGCGGGGCGCGAGCCCGATCAACTCGGCCTCTGCCACCTCGGCGTGCTCGCGCACGTATTCGACTATCCGCCGCAGCGGCACCGCGCGGTGGTCGTGCACGTTCGTCGAGACCTGGGCGCGCTTGCGGTCCGAGAGGTAGAGGCCGAGCGCGCGCACGCCCGGCATGCCGCCGCCGGACTCGCGGAGGCCCGCGGCGATGCGCTTCGCCACGGCGAGGTCGTCCGTCACGAGGTCGACGTTGAACGCCACGAGCGGCTGACGCGCGGCCGCGAGCACGGCGCCGGCGGTCGCGTGAGGGCGCGCCGGGCCGTAGTCCGGGACGAGCTCCCCGGCCTCGATGCGGCGCGCGAGCTCCTTCGGCCCGCCTCGCCTGATCCACGCGCGCTCGTGGTGCTCGGGCCGCGTGGCGAGCTCCCCGTACAGGAAGACCGGAACGCCGAGCTCCTCGCCTATCAGCGCCGCCGCGGTGAGCGCCTCGGCGATCGCCGCCCCGCGCCGCTCCTCGTCCAGGTACACCACAGGCATCACGTCCAGCGCCCCGACGTGCGGATGGATGCCGGTGTGCGCGCTGATGTCGATGCGCGCGATCGCCGAGCGGGCGCCGCTCACGAGCGCCTGCGCCATCTCGCCCTGGCGCGCGGCGAGCGTGAACACGGCGCGGTCGTGGTCCGGATCGGTGTGCAGATCCAGGAAGCGCGCCGGCGAGAACGCGCCCCCGATCGCCTCGAGCGTCGCGAGATCACGCCCCTCGCTGACGTTCGGCACGGTCATGAGCAGCGGCAAAGCCTCCACGGACCTGAAGGCTAAACTCGCTGCCGCGGCTCCGTAGCTCAGCGGTTAGAGCGCACGACTCATAATCGTGAGGTCGGTGGTTCGAATCCACCCGGAGCTATGTCGGAGAAAGCCCCGCTAACGGCGGGGCTTGCTGCGTCTCTGGAGTCGTGGCACTTCATGCGTCCAGCTCGACCGGATCGGCGTTTGTGCCCATTGAGCAGGCCGAGACACCCGAGGTGGTGGAGCTCCCCGACGACGACGCCGGCGTCGAGGAGCGCAAGGCGCAGGCCCCGGCCCCGTGGGCTCGGCACCGCTTCACGACTTCCTGAAGGACCTCGACCGCGCCTACACGATCCACGCCGGGAGCCTTTCGGTTGGCATCCCGACCCGGCGAGAGCCGTCACACAGGCGAGTCGATGGGCACAGAGGGAACCGAACGCCGAGGTCAGCATCGTGACCCACAACGGCGGGAAGATGAGCCTGCTCGAACTGGAAGCACGGCGAATGTCCGAGGAGAGGTCGTGATTCACCCCCCACCGCTTAGGGGTACGCCCATTTGGGGGCCGGGCCCTCAACACGCCTGCACGACCCCTGCGGAGCGTGTGTTGTGTCACGGGGTTCCGGTCCCCACCTATCGTCGGCTACTGCGGCCCAAGGACGCTCAACCGGCCGCGCCACTCGACGCCAATCTCGCGGGAACACTCGTCGAGCTGCGCGTCCACGAAGTCGTGCAGGTTGCCGATGCTATTGCGATCGTCCTCCACCACCAGGACACCAGTTTGTCCGGGCGAGATGGCGATGCCGTACTCGCTCACTCGCTCGCGCAGACGGGCGAGAAGCCGACGTGCGTCGTAGCCGGCGTCCAGAACCTCAATGCCCATGATGCCTACCACGACGATGCCGTTACCCCCAGCTAGGGGCGCGGAACCAGACGGCCTGCCGTGTGCAGCGGGCAACGGCCACAACCCTCGAACCTCTGCCGAAATCCCCCCGCTCGAGCTACACGATCATTCGAGCTGGACGTGAGTGGACGACAGGGGGCGGGCCGAATCCGAATCCCCCTCTGCCGATCACCGCGATGCCCTGGACCCCACCACCGAGCCGCTTGGAGTCCCCGGCCCAGATTTTCTTTCTGCACCGACAAAAGGGGTCCGCGTGGCTTAGCGCGGGATACTGGGCCGGCTATGTCGCAGGAACACGTTGACGCCCTCCGCTCTCTGTATAAGCAACTCGCCCGGGGTGATTTCAGCGCGTATTCGGAGCTGCCCGACGATTTCGAGCTCGTTCTCGCCCCTGAGATGCCCGACGCGGGCAGCTATCGAGGTGACGCCGCCCGACGCTGGCTCAGGTCGTGGGTTGAGTCCTTTGATCGGCTGACAGTCGAGGCCGTCGAGTTCATCGACGCTGGTGACCGGGACGCGGGTGACCAAGTGATGATCGAGCTGCTTCAGCGAGGCTGGCTCGCGGGCAGCGACGACGCTGTCGAATTGTCCACTTGGGTCGTGTCCACCGCGCGAGACGGTGCCGCCGTGCGATCGGAGCTGTTTCTCAGTCGCGCCGAGGCCCTCGAAGCCGTCGGGCGGCGGGAGTAGTGATGTCGCAAGAGAACGTGAAGATCGTAAGCGCGTTCGTCTGAAGCGGCGCTTTCAGGGCCGAGAGGACCGCTCAGAGCTACCTCGCTGCCGACGTGGAGTTCAGCGTTCAGCACCCTGATGGAACGCGAAGTTCGGGGTCGTGTTCGGGGGTCCTCCTGACGCGGCGCCGAGCCGTCTCGTCGACTATCGGAGTATGCCAGCAGCCGAACTTGTCAGTGCGCATGTGGAGTCCCTGCTCGAGGACGAGTGCGTCCGCGGCATCTCGCAGGAGAACGTCGAGCTGGCTGCTCGCTGGTATGAGCCTTGGGCGACGACGAGCAAGGCGAAGCTGTTGGCCGGCATGCCGAGAGCCATGGAGTTGTGCCACCCGGAGGTCGAGTGGAGCCAGCGCGAGGAGGGCAGGACCGTCCGAGGCCGCGAGGGGGTCCGGGAGGCGCTCGAACGATGGCTCGACAGCTTCGACGAGTACAGGTTCGAGGTGCTGCGGGTCTTGGACTGTGGTTTCGATGAGGTGTTGGTCGTCGGGCTTGAGGTCGGCAGGGGAGCAATCAGCGGAGCTGAGGTGCGGTCCCATACCTACGAGCTGCTCACCTTCCGCGACGGCAAGATCGTGCGCTTCCGCGACTTCCACGACGAGAGAGATGCCCTCGAAGCCGTCGGGCTGCGGGGCGATGTCGCATGCGGCACGGAAACGAGAAGGGCGTCCCTGAGGACGCCCTTCGTGCCACCTACTCCGTCCTAGCGGAGGATCACGCCAGTCGGTTCGAGCGGAGCAGGTGCGCCTGGAAGAAGCTACCGGCACAGGCCGTTCTCGCCCGGAGCCGGATGGCCCTGGCCGTGGCAGTCGCTCTTGCCAGGCCGGTCATTCGCGCCCGGGAGGGCATAGCTTGAGCCCGCTAGCGCGAAGAAACACGCCAGCGCAATTGCGGTGACCTTACGACGCATCTGGTGGTCACCTCCTTTCGCGAGTCCGTGGGTTTGCACAGTTTCAAGGCCAGAGAACTGTGCGCTATTTGCGCACTTTCGCCCCTCAGGACTGACATTGCAAGCCCCAGTTCGGCCTGAGCCCCAGTTCGGCCTAGCCCGCTTGGACCAAGGTGGGTTACTCCGTGTTGCCGAAGTCCTCGAGGCCGGCGGGGATGTCCGAAGCATTGGGCTCAGGATTCTCGCCCCCTGCGAGGTGCGTTGCTAGCGGTTGTAGCGGCTTATACGGGAGAGCGGTCCGCAGCGAGGGCCGGAAGCGAGATTCAGCCGTGAGGTCGGTGGTTCGAATCCACCCGGAGCTATCGGCTCAGCGCCTGGCCGTGATCGCCAGCGAGGCGCTCGAGCGGTTGCCGGCCGGGTCGGCCGCACTCGCGCGAACCACGATGCGAACGCGTGGCGTCCTCAGAAGCGCACGGCGGGCGCGCGCGGACACGCGCAGGCGCACGGCGCTCGTGCCTGGACCGGCGAGATTCGCGGTCGCACGCCCGATCGACGTGCTGCGCAGACCGAGGCGGCGCGCCGTGCGCTTCGACAGGACCGCGCGCAGGGTCGCGGTGGCGCGCTCGCTGGTCGCGAGTCGAACGGCCAGCCCCCGGCGGCGGACGATGCCTGTTCGCTGCACGGCCCGCCCGCGCAGTGCGATGCGCGGCGCCGTCGTGTCGGCCGGCACCGAGCCACCGCTCGGCGCGGCCGGCGTTCCGCCATCGCCCGGCGCGGGGGCGCTCTTCACCGCCGGGCAGCAGAAGCGCGCGATCCGGTGGTTGCCATAGTCGGCGACCCACAGCGCGCCGTTCGAGTCGATGGACACGCCCGCCGGATAGGACAGCTCGCCGGCGCCGGCGCCCAGCGTGCCCCACTTCGCGACGAAGTTGCCGTTCGCGTCGAGCTCCTGGATGCGGTTGTTGAGGGCGTCGGAGACGAAGACATGACCGAGGTCGTCCACGACGACTCCGGAAGGGACGCGGAACTGGCCGTCGCCGGTCCCCTGGCTCCCCCACTTGGCGAGAAAGTCGCCAGCGGGGCTGAACTTCTCGATGCGGTTGTTGTAGCCGTCCGCCACGTAGACGTTTCCGGCGGAGTCGAGCGCGACGTCGCGCGGACCGGAGAGTTTGCCATCACCCGACCCAGCGGACCCGAAGGACGCGAGCGGCGCACCCGCCGCGCTGAGCTTCTGGACGCGGTTGTTGTTGATGTCCGCGACGTACACGTTCCCGTCCGCATCGGCCGCGCTGCCGCCCGGGAAGTGGAACTGGCCGAGAGCGGAGCCGCTGCTTCCAAACTGGTTCAACAGGCTGCCATTCGGGTCGTACAGCCTCACGCGGTCCCCGCCCCCTGGCGCGTAGACGCCGCCCGGCACGGGCGTGACGCTGTACGCGGCGCTGGCGCCGGTGCTCCATCGCGCGAGCGGCTTGCCGGCGGGGTCCAGCCGTTGGATGGCGCGGTCGCTCCATCCCGCGACGTACACGTCGCCGGAGGCGGCCGTCGCGACGTCCAAGGGAAAGTAGAACTTGCCGGCACCGGGCGGAGTGCCCACCGTGAGCTGATGCACGCCCGCCTGGCTGAACTTCTGAAGGCGGTGGTTGTAGGCGTCGGTGACCCACACCGAGCCTCCAGTCGCCAGCATCCCCCACGGTTGGTCGAACTGGCCGTTCCCTGAGCCCGCGGAGCCCCACGCGGCGGTCGGTGACCCGCTCATGTCGAGCTTCTGGACGCGATTGTTGCCGCTGTCAGCGACGTACACGCCGGTCCCGTCCACCGAAATGCCTTCCGGAAAGCTGAATTGGCCCGCTCCCGTGCCGCCCGAACCCATCACGCCGTCGCTGTCCCACGTGTTGTCTGGGACACCGCTCGTGTCGAAGCGCCAGATGGCATCCGCGCGGGTGCTCACGTAGACCTTGCCGTCGGCGACGGCAATCCCCTGCGGCTCCTGCGAGCCGGGGATGGTCCACTGGCCCGCCTTGGCGCCCGCGAGGTCGAACTTCTGGACGCGGTCGTTGTTCGGATCGACCACGTAGACGTGGGTGGCGTCGGTTGCGATCCCCACCGGGTAGTTGAATTCGCCGGCTCCGCCTCCATTAAGGGCGCGCCGGCAGCCGGACGTGCACACCTGGTAGGCCGCGGCTCCGTCGGCCACGCCCCAGCCCCACGCGGAGACGAACTTCCCGGTCGTGTCGAACTTCACAACACGGTGGTTGTTGGTGTCGGCGACGAAGACCCCGCCGCCGGCCGGGTCCACGGCAATGTCCGACGGGTAGTCGAGCTCGCCGTCGCCACTGCCCCGCCCGCCGAAGCCGGCGAGGAAGCCGCCGTTCGAGTCGAGCTTCTGCACGCGGTGCATGTCGTTCTCGAGGACGTACAGGTTGCCGCCCGCGTCCACCTCGATGCCGTATGGCGCGCGGAACTCGCCGTCTCCAACGTCGCCGAAGGTGTCGACCTGCGACCACGGGCAGGGATCGGCGGACCCGGGACACACGCTCGCGCTCGCCGACTGCGCGAAGGCAAGGGCCGCAAGGAGCGAGGCCGCGATCAGGAAGGGACGCGTGACTGCTCGGCGGTTGCGATGGAGGCTCATGCCGTGAGGATCGAGCCGCGCGGCCTCGCGTCCAATGGGGCAGGCCGCCGAGTTCGTGGCGGAAAACCGACATGCGAGCTCGGAGCTATCGCCGGCGGCGAGCGGAGTGAGAGCGAAGGTCGTGGGTAGTACTGGCTTCATGGCCGACCGCACGCTCGACGAGCAGCTCACGAAGTACCTGACCGACGTCCATTCGGTCGAGGTCCAGGCGCTGGCGCAGATGAAGGCGGCGCCGGGCATCGCCGGTGACGAGCGGCTCGCCGCCGTGTTCCGCGAGCACCTCGACGAGACACGAGAGCAGGAGCGGCTGGTCGAGCAGCAGCTCGAGGCGCGCGGCGCGGACACATCGACGCTCAAGGACATCGTGGGCCGAGTGGGCGGCTGGGCGATGATCGCGTTCGCCCGACTCAATCCGGACACCCCTGGGAAGCTGACCGCACACGCGTTTTCGTACGAGCACATGGAAATCGCGGCCTACGAGCTGCTGGCGCGTGCCGCGGAACGAGCCGGTGACCGCGCCGTGGTCGAGCTGGCACACGCGATCCGCGCCCAGGAGCGCGCCATGGCCGAACGTCTGGCGGCGCACTTCGAC
>Ga0126313_10002664_pt1 | contig 10088 bp, 12 predicted proteins | sample Plot105A_FD_89954 | JGI IMG/M metagenome (GOLD analysis project Ga0126313, IMG submission 89954) | Serpentine soil microbial communities from UC McLaughlin Reserve, CA, USA - Plot105A | ecosystem: Environmental > Terrestrial > Soil > Grasslands | place: USA: UC McLaughlin Reserve, Lake County... | reverse complement strand
CTGGCCGAGGGCTGCTGGGGCCACCTCACCGGCGCCGCGCTCAAGGGCCTCGGGCTCGCCGGCACCGACCCGCAGGTCTGGGCGCTCGGCGTCAAGGAGGTGTGGGAGGTCGAGCAGCCGCTCGACCGCGTGATCCACACGCTCGGCTGGCCGCTGCGCCCGCAGGCGAAGTACAAGGAGTTCGGCGGTTCGTGGATCTACCCGATGAACCGCGAGGGGGGCCCGAACCGGGTCTCGCTCGGCTTCGTCGTCGGGCTCGACTACGCCGACGCGCGCCTCTCGGTCCACGACGTCCTGCAGGAGTTCAAGCTGCACCCGCTGGTGCGCAAGATCCTGGCCGGGGGCAAGCGCGTGGCGTGGGGCGCGAAGGCGATCCCCGAGGGCGGCTACTGGGCGATGCCGCGGCTGCACGCGCCGGGCATGGTCATCTGCGGCGACGCGGGCGGCATGGTCAACGTGCCCAAGCTCAAGGGCATCCACTACGCGATCCGCTCGGGCATGCTCGCCGCCGAGACCATCTACCGCCAGCTCAAGGTCGGCTCGCGTGACTTCTCGGGCTACGAGGCCGCGGTGCACGACTCCGAGATCGCCAAGGACCTCTACGAGTCGCGCAACATGAAGCAGCCGTTCGCCAGGGGCCTGATCGTCGGCGGCGCGATCTCCAACGCGATGGTGGTCACCAAGGGCCGGATGCCCGGCGGGCACTGGGCCACGCATCGCGACGCCGACCAGCCGCTCATGGTGACCAAGCGGAACGAGCGCTATCCGAAGCCCGACGGCAACTACACGTTCGACAAGCTCTCGGGCGTCTTCCTCACCGGCAACGCGACGCGCGACGACGCGCCCAGCCACATCCGGATCCAGCAGCGCGTCCCGCGCGAGCTGGCCGAGGCGTGGGCGTGGATGTGCCCCGCCGGCGTGTACGAGGTGCCGGAGGACGCGGCTGGGCAGGCCGATTCCCAGCACGTCGACCTGATCGTGAACCCGTCGAACTGCGTGCAGTGCGGCGCGATCACGGCCAAGGGCGGGCGCCTCACGCCGCCCGAGGGCGGCGACGGGCCGGTCTACCAGATCACGTAGCGCAACTCCGGGCGGCCCCGCGGCGTTAAGGGCTCGCCGATGCGGCGCGCTCTTATGACAATCCTGCTCTTCCTCGCAGTTGCCTCGCTTCGCTCGTCACCGGGCTACGCCCTCACGGCGGCGCGCGACGCGGCCACGGTGAAGGTCGTCGACTGTGTTCCGGCGGTCGAATCGGTCGCGCGCACGGCCACGTTCGAGGCGCGCATGCGCGCGGTGCGGGAGACCGACCGGATGCAGGTCCGGTTCAGCCTCCAGGTGCGCGAGGACGCGCTCCACGGCTGGCGCCGCATCGTCGCCGAGGGCTTCGACACGTGGCTCACGTCGCTGCCCGACGTGCGCCGGTACACCTACGCCAGGACGGTGCTCAACCTCGCTGCCCCGGCGACGTACCGGACGATCGTGCGCTTCCGCTGGATCGACGCCGACGGCGCGGTCGTCAGGAGCGCGCGGGTCACGTCGGCCGGGTGCCGGCAGCTCGACATGCGGCCGGACCTCGAGGTGCGGCGCATCGACGTCCTGCCCGGCGCCGACGCCGAGACGCGCCGCTACGCGGTGACCGTGCGCAACGACGGCCGTGCCGACGCCGGCCCCTTCGGGGCGATGCTCCGCGCCGGCGAGGACGAGCTCGGCACGCTCGCCGTGCCCGTCCTGGCCGCCGGGACGCAGCGCGTGATCACCTACACCGGGCCGGCCTGCACGGCCGGCGCGCCGCTCCTCGTCACGCTCGACCCCGACGAGGCGGTCGACGAGCGCGACGAGGGCGACAACGCGTTCGCCGCCACCTGCCCGGGCTAGCCGGGCGCCGGCAGCTGCTCGTTGCTGCGGTTGACCTTCCACGACGAGCCGGGGCGTGAAGGCCGGGGAGGGGTGCCCGGCGTCCTGCGTTCAACCCACCCGCCGCCCGCAGGTAGGCTCCCGCCGATGGCCGAGCCCGCGCCAGGAGCCACGACGGCTCCGCAGGAGCTGCACGAGCGGTATCAGGAAGCGTTCCGCGCCTGGCTCGCCCACCGGGACGAGCGCGAGCTCGGCACCGCGTACGCCCTCGGCCGCGAGGCGGTGACCATGCGGCAGAGCGTCCTCGACCTCGCCGAGGCGCACCACCGCGCCGTGCAGGAGGCGCTGCGCGACGAGCCGGATCCCACCCGGCGCGACGATCTGCTCGAGGCCGCCGGCGTGTTCTTCGGCGAGGCGCTCTCCACGTTCGAGCTCGCCCAGCGCGGCTACCGCGAGGTGCAGCAGGTCGCGCGCGTGGAGCACGAGCACGTGATGCAGCTCCGCGCGCTCGCCGAGGCGTCGGTCCGGATCAACGCCACGCTGACGACCGAGGAGGTGCTCCAACTCACGGTCGAGGCCGCCCAGCGCGTGCTCGAGGCCCGCCGCGCCACGATCTCCGGCACGTCGGCCGGAGCGTTGGAGGGCGGCCTGAGCGCCGCCTCCCCCGCAGACGGCGGCAACGGCGGGCCGAGCGGGCCGGCGATCCGCGTGACGCTCCGCAGCGCCGGCCGCCCGCTGGGCACGCTCGAGGTCAGCGGCGGCCCGGGTCGCGAGTTCACGCCGCGCGACGAGGCGATCCTCGCCCAGCTCGGCCAGCTCGCGTCCGTGGCGATCGCGAAGTCGCAGGCGTACACGCGCGAGCGCCACATCGCCCAGGTGCTGCAGCGCTCGCTGCTCCCGGCCGGCATCCCGTCCGTCCCCGGCCTGACGGCGGCCGTGCGGTTCGTCGCGGCCGGCGAGGGGATCGAGGTCGGCGGCGACTTCTACGACTTCTTCCCCGCGCGCGAGGGCGCCGTCGCGGCGCTCATCGGCGACGTCTGCGGCAAGGGCCCGGAGGCCGCCTCGGTCACCGCGCTCGCCCGCCACACGCTGCGGGCGGCCGCCGCTTACGAGTCACGGCCGAGCGCCCTGCTCACGCTGCTCCACCGCGCCCTGCGCGACGACCGCGACGACGGCCGCTTCTGCACCGTCGCCTACTGCAACCTCGAGCTCCGCGACGGCGGCGTGCGGATGGTCCTCGCCTGCGGCGGTCACCCCCTCCCGCTCGTGCTGCGCCGCTCGGGCGCCGTCGAGCCGGTCGGGCGGCGCGGCACGCTGCTCGGGACCGAGGTCGAGCCGGTGCTCGCCGACGTGGCCGTCGACCTCGCGCCGGGCGAGCTGCTCGTGCTCTACACCGACGGCGTCACCGAGGTGCGGGCGGGCCAGGAGGAGGTCTTCGGCGACCGCGATCTGGTCGAGCTGTTGCGCGGATGCGCGGGCATGCATCCCGACGGCGTCGCCCAGCGGATCCACGACGCGGTGCTCGAGGCGGCCGGTGGGCGGCCGCGCGACGACATCGCCGTGCTGGTCATCGGGCCGGGTCCGCACTCCGACGCCGCCGATCCTGGCACACTCCCCCGCGCTCCACGATCCCCGGAGGGAACGGATGGCAGAACCTGAGATCGGAGCGCCCGGGGAGGGCGCGCCCCCCACGGACGCCGGCGCCGCGCTGCTGCGCGAGCTCGTCGCGCACCTGCGGCAGAACCGCACGGTGCTGCGTGAGGAATGGGCGCGCCGCATCACGGAGGCCCAGCTGCTCACCGCGCTGACCCCGGAGGAGATCTTCTCCGAGGCGACGTCGGTGTACGACAACTACGTCGAGGTGCTGGAGACGGGCTCGGTCGAGGCGCTGCAGGACTACGCGCGCAACCTGTCGGAGCGGATCATCCCGCGCGGGGTCGAGACCGACGAGGTGCTCGGGATCGTGCTGCTGCTCCGCGACGTGCTGGCGCGGTCGCTGTTCGAGAAGTACCAGGACGACTTCAACCGCGTGCTCGACGCCTACGAGCCGGCCGCGAACCGGATCGCCAACACGGTGGCGATCAACTTCGTGCAGGAGCGCGAGCGCGTCATCCGCCAGCAGCAGGAGGCGATCCGCGAGCTCTCCACACCGGTGCTCCAGGTCCGTGAGCGGCTGCTCATCCTGCCGATCATCGGCGTGCTGGACTCCCAGCGCGCGCGCCAGCTCACCGAGCAGCTGCTGCGCGGGATCCGGGCCAACCGCGCGAAGGTGGTCGTGATCGACATCACCGGCGTGCCGACGATCGACTCGACCGTCGCGAACCACCTCGTCCAGACGGTCGAGGCGTCGCGGCTGATGGGCGCGAGCGTGATCATCACCGGCCTGTCGTCGGAGATCGCCCAGACGCTCGTCACGATCGGCGTCGACCTCTCGAAGGTCAACGCGGTCGGCGATCTCCAGGGCGGCATCGAGGAGGCCGAGCGGCTGCTGGGCTACGAGGTCATCCGGAGCGCCGAGACTCCCCAGGTCGAGGTCCGCTAGGGGCGGGGCAGGCCATGGCGGTCCCGATCCTCAAGCAGGGCCCGTTCCTGATCGCGTCGATCCAGGCGGCGCTCACGGACACCGACGTGCTGCGCCTGCAGGACGACGTGATGCAGCAGGTCGGCCGCTTCCGATCGCGCGGGATCGTCGTGGACGTCACGGCGCTCGACGTGATGGACTCGTTCGTGTCGCGGTCGCTGCGCGGGATCGCGCACATGACGCGGTTGCGGGGGGCCGAGACGGTGATCGTCGGCATCCAGCCCGAGGTCGCGTTCGCGATGGTGCAGCTGGGCATGAACTTCGAGGACGTCCACACGGCGCTCGACCTCGAAGAGGGGCTGGCCTTCCTCCAGCAGCAGCTCAATGGGGAGTCGGACGCCGGTGGCCCATGAGATCCGGGTGGCGATCCGCACGGACGCGGACGTGGTCACCGCCCGCCAGGAGGCCCGCACGATGGGGGCCGGCCTGGGCTTCTCCAGCACCGACCTGACGCTGCTCGCCACCGCGATTTCCGAGGTGGCGCGCAACATCACGACGTACGCGGGCGAGGGCGAGGTGACGCTGCGGGCGCTGGACGAGGACGGCCGCAACGGCATCGAGGTGCTCGCGACCGATCAGGGTCCCGGGATCGCCGACGTCGAGCTGGCGATGCAGGACGGCTACACGACGGGCAACGGGCTGGGGCTCGGGCTGCCGGGCACGCGCCGGCTCGTCGACGACTTCGAACTCCGGACCACGCCGGGCGCCGGCACGACCGTGCGGCTGGTGAAGTGGACCCGTGCCTGACCGCGCGAGCGCCGCGTGGCCGTCGCGCCTCGAGCTCGGCGTCGCCGAGCGCGCGCTGGTGGGGGAGTACCGGTCGGGCGATCGGGCGGTGCTCGTGGCGTACCGGGGCGGCGCGCTCGTCGGCGCGATCGACGGCCTCGGCCACGGTGGCGACGCCGCCGACGCGGCGGCGGTCGCCGCGGAGGTGATCGCCGCCAACCCCAATGAGGAGCCGGCGCAGCTGATCGCCGACTGCCACCGGGCGCTCAGCCGCACCCGCGGCGCGGTCATGACGCTCGCCTGGTTCGACCTCGAGGGGGCGGCGCGCCTGAGCTGGACCGGGGTCGGGAACGTCGAGGGCCGGCTCGTGCACGCCACCGCCGGTCCGGGCACGCCCACCGAGGGCGCGTTCACGAAGGGCGGCGTCGTCGGCTACAACCTGCCGTCGATCCGGGTGACGAGCGCGGAGCTCCTGGTCGGCGACGTGATGGTGCTCGCCACCGACGGGATCGACTCCGGCTTCGCGCAGGCCATCGCCGAGGGCGGATCGGCTCAGGCCATCGCGGACCGCATCCTGGCCGGCCATGGCAAGGAGGGCGACGACGCGCTGGTCGTCGTGGTGCGCTACCTGCCGGCGAGATGAGCCGCGGTCGCACCGTCCGGGTCGCGGGCGACGTCGACGTCGCGGCGGCGGCGCGCGAGGCGCGCGGGCTCGCCGAGGCATGCGGGCTCTCCCGCGTCGAGGCCCAGCACGTCGCCACCGCGGTCTCCGAGGTGGCGACGAACGCGGTCAAGTACGCGCGCGGCGGCGAGGTGGAGCTGGCTCCGGCGGAGCGGGGCGGCCGGCGCGGGCTGCGAGTGACGATCCGCGACACGGGTCCGGGCATCGCCGACGTGGCCTCGGCGCTGCGCGACGGCGTCTCGACGGGCGGCTCGCTCGGCCTCGGCCTGCCCGGGGCCCGCCGGCTGATGGACGACTTCGCGATCCGCAGCGGGCCGGACGGGACCGAGGTCGCCATGGCGCGCTGGGAGGGCGGGCTGCTCGCCACCCACGGGCCGGCGGTCTGCATGGTCGGCGAGGGGCACGGCGGGGTGGCGGTCGCCCGGCCGTTCCGCAACGGGCTCCTGCTCGGCGTTGCGGCGGGCGGCCGCTCCGGCGCCGTCGCACGCGCCTGGAGCGCGCGGCCGTGGCGCGCTCCGGCGCAGCTGGCCGACGGCGCGCGGGGGGAGCTCCACCACGGTGAGCGGCTCGGCCTCGCGCTGGCGAGCGTCAGCGCGCTCGACGGACGGCTCGCCTGGCTGCGGGCGGGCGCGGTGGGATGCGCGCTGCTGCGCCGCGACGAGGCCCGCCGCGAGGCGGTCGTCATCGCGCCGCCGACCACCGTCGCGCTCAGCCGCGCGCGCGGGCCGGCGCTGCGGGCGGCGACGGTCGACGTGCGGCGCGGCGACATGCTCGTGATGGCGGCGACGCCGCTCGAGCCGGCGGCGCTGGCCGAGCTGGCGGACGGCGGCGGGACTCGCGGCGCGCCGGCGTTCGTCGCCGCGCGCTTCGACCGCGGGGCGCTCGAGCCGAGGCGGCCGCCGGGAGGGGTGGAACGCCGCTCTACACTGGAACGACCATGAAGACCGACATCCATCCCGAGTACGTCGAGGCCCACGTGCGCTGCACGTGCGGCGCCGAGTTCACGACGCGCTCGACCACGCCCGAGATCCGCGTGGAGATCTGCTCCAACTGCCACCCGTTCTACACCGGCAAGCAGAAGCTCGTCGACACGGGCGGCCGCGTGGAGCGCTTCAAGCGCCGCGCCGCCAAGCGCGCGAAGGGTTAGCTCCGCGGGCATCCGCCCGCGTTTCTCAACGTGATCGAATCGCTCGTCGAGCAGATCGAAGCACGCCACGCCGAGGCGCAGGCGCAGATGGCGGACCCCGAGGTCATCTCGGATCGCCGGCGCTACGCCGAGGCGGGGCGGCTCTACAACCAGCTCGCTCCCGCCGCCAGGCTGGCGGAGGAGTGGCGGCGCGCGCAGGACGACGCCGCCGGCGCGCAGGAGCTGATCGCCGAGGGCGGCGACGACCCCGAGCTGCGCGAGATGCTCGAGACCGCGCGGGCGCGGATCGCCGAGCTCGAGGACGAGATCCGGCTCGCGATGGTCGAGCGCGACCCGTCCGACGACAAGAACGTGATCGTCGAGATCCGCGGCGGCGCGGGCGGGGAGGAGGCCGGGCTCTGGGCCGGCGACCTGTACCGCATGTTCACGCGCTACGCGGAGCGGCGCGGGTTCAAGACCGAGACGCTGAGCGCGTCGGACGGCTCCTACACGTTCGAGGTCCGCGGCGACGGCGCGTACTCGGTGTTCAAGTTCGAGGGCGGCACGCACCGCGTCCAGCGCGTGCCCGAGACGGAGTCGCAGGGCCGCATCCACACGTCGACCGCGACGGTGGCGGTGCTGCCGGAGGCCGAGGAGGTCGACGTCCAGGTCGACCCGAACGACCTGGAGATCGACGTCTACCGCTCCTCCGGGCCGGGCGGGCAGTCCGTCAACACGACCGACTCGGCGGTGCGGATCACGCACAAGCCGACCGGGATCGTCGTGTCGATGCAGGACGAGAAATCGCAGCTGCAGAACCGCGAGCGCGCCATGAAGGTGCTGCGCGCCCGGCTCTACGAGACGAAGCTGGCCGAGCAGCAGGCCGAGCTGGCGGCCGCGCGCTCCGCGCAGGTGGGCACCGGCGAGCGGGCGGAGAAGATCCGCACGTACAACTTCCCCGAGCGGCGCGTCACCGACCATCGGATCAAGCACACCGCGCACAACCTGGACCAGCTCCTGGCCGGCGAGCTCGACGAGTTCACCGCGGCGCTGCAGGACGACGAGAAGCGCCGCCGGCTCGACGCCGCCGCGACCACGACCTAGGGTCCGCACCGGATGCGGCGGGTGCCGCGGCGCGCCGATACGGGTGGGGAACCTCCTGAACCAGGCGTCAGATGCTCCTCCCCCCGATCCACCAGCAGCAGGCGTCCAGCTCGCGCTTCGGCCGCGAGCAGGTGCGGATCGGCGTGGGCCGCCGGTATGCACTCGAGGGCGACGCACGGCCGGGCGACGTGCTCGCCCTGGCCGGCGGCGCCCTCGTGCGCGATCTGAACGAGAACGGGCTGGTCGACGGGCTCGACGCGCACGTCGACGAGCTCGTCGGGTTCGAGTCCGGGCCGGCGCGCCGCGGCGGGCTCGTGGACGTCCGCGCCTGAGGCACGAACTTCGACGGCGCATCGAGGAGCGGGCTCGGCTTGCGCGGTGCGTAGGCTTCGGGCTCATGCGCCGGCCGCTGGCCACGACGTCGATCCGCGACGCGCTCGACTCCGCCGTCATCGCGCTCACCGCGGCCGGCTGCGACTCGCCGCGGCTCGACGCGGAGCTGCTGCTCGCCGGCGCGATGGGCGTCGATCGCGCGGTGGTCGTGTCGGACCCGGGCAGGGCGATCGAGCCCGACGCCGCGCGGCGGTTCATCGACTTCGCGGCCCGCCGGCGCGAGCGCGAGCCCGTCGCCTACATCCTCGGCTCCAAGGGGTTCCGCTCGATCGAGCTGGCCGTCGACCCGCGCGTGCTCATCCCGCGCCCCGAGACCGAGCACCTCGTCGACGCGGTGCTCGACCTGCCGGAGGGCGCGCGCGTCTGCGACGTCGGCACCGGCTCGGGCGCGATCGCACTCGCGTTGAAGTCCGAGCGGCCCGACCTGGCGGTCGTCGCGACCGACGCGAGCGAGGAGGCGCTCGCGGTCGCCCGCGCGAACGCGGCGCGGCTGGAACTGGACGTCGAGCTCCACCACGGCGACCTGCTCGCGGACGTGGCCGGGCCGCTCGACGCGATCGTCTGCAACCCGCCGTACGTGGAGGACGGCGCCGAGCTCGCGCCCGAGATCGTGCGCTACGAGCCGGCGCTGGCGCTCCGCGCCGGTCCGGACGGGCTCGACGTGATCCGGCGGCTGCTGCCGGCCGCGGGAGCGACGGCCGCGCGCGTGATGGCGCTCGAGATCGGCGCCGGGCAGGCGGCTGCGGTCACGGCACTCCTGCGTGAGGCCGGCTTCCCCGAGGTCGCGGTCGTGCCCGATCTCGCCGGGATCCAGCGCGTGCTGGTCGGCCGCCGGCCTTGACACGGCACCTCGAACCCACTCCCTCGATGCCCGCCGTTCACCGACGCCCAGCACCCGCCGACGCGACGGCGTTCGAACGCACCATCAGAGGCCAAGGCGTGGTCGTCTTCCCCGCCGACACGGTCTACGGCCTCGCCTGCGACCCCGCCTCGCAACGCGCGGTCGACCGCCTGTACGCGCTCAAGGGCCGCGCGCCCGACAAGCCGGCGGCGGTCATGTTCTTCGACCGCGACCGAGCCCTCCACGCGCTCCCGGAGCTCGGCGAATCCACCCGCGCCGCCCTCACCCGCCTCCTTCCCCGCAGCGTCACGGTCCTGCTCCCCAACCCCCGCCACCGCTTCCCGCTCGCCTGCGGCCCGGATCCGGACACGCTCGGCCTCCGCGTCCCGGACCTGCCGGCGCTTTCCGCGGTCGCCGTCCCGGTGCTCCAGAGCTCCGCCAACCACGCCGGAGCACCCGACGCGCGCCGGCTCGAAGCCGTCCCCCCGGACATCCGCGACCGGGCGGACCTGGTGCTCGACGGCGGCGCGCTGCCCGGCACCCCGTCGACCGTGATCGACCTGCGGGAGTACGAGCGCACGGGCCGCTGGGACGTGCTGCGCAGGGGCGCCGTGCCACCCGAGGCGGTTGCTACCGTCCTCGCATGACCGACCTCCAGCCCGACTACTTCGAGCGTCCCCTGGCCGATGTCGATCCCGAGGTCGCGGATGCGATCGGTCGCGAGGTTGAACGCCAACAGCGGACGCTCGAGATGATCGCGTCGGAGAACTTCGTCCCCGAG
>Ga0126313_10002662_pt1 | contig 10092 bp, 12 predicted proteins | sample Plot105A_FD_89954 | JGI IMG/M metagenome (GOLD analysis project Ga0126313, IMG submission 89954) | Serpentine soil microbial communities from UC McLaughlin Reserve, CA, USA - Plot105A | ecosystem: Environmental > Terrestrial > Soil > Grasslands | place: USA: UC McLaughlin Reserve, Lake County... | reverse complement strand
GAGCTCCGCGGCGCTCAACCGCAGGCAGGTCCCGGGATACGCCCCCTCGGGGAGCGGACCGTGCGCCGCGCTCGCCGCCTCGCGGATCTCGGCCCGCGTGCAGAAGCACTCGTAGATCAGCCCCTCCGCACGCAGTGCCTCCAGGGCCGCCTCGTAGCCCGCCACCCGGCGCGACTGGTACTCGACCGGCCCGTCCCAGTCGACCCCCACGGCCGCGAGGTCGTCCAGCTGCTGCACGTCCAGCCCCGGCCGCACCCGCCCCGTGTCCAGGTCCTCCATCCGTACCAGGAAGCGGGACCCGGCCGAGCGCGCGAACAGCCAGGCCAGCAGCGCCGTGCGGAGGTTCCCGAGGTGCAGGACGCCCGTCGGGCTCGGGGCGAAGCGGCCGGCGCTCACACCGTGAACGGCAGCGAGTCCGCCACCTCGGCCAGCCGCGGCGCGTTGCGGTCGCGCTCCGAGTACAGGAGCTCGAACCCGGTCGGCCACTCGATCCCCACTTCGGGGTCGTCGAAGCGGATCCCCGCCTCGGTCGCGCCGTCGTAGTAGTTCGTGCACTTGTAGACGAAGTCCGCGGTCTCCGAGAGCACGCAGAAGCCGTGCCCGAAGCCGACCGGGATCCACAGCTGGCGGCCGTGGACGTCGTCGAGCTCGGCGGACTCCCACTCGCCGAAGGTCGGAGAGCCCCGCCGCAGGTCCACCACCACGTCGAGCACCGCACCGCGGGCGCAGCGCACGAGCTTGCCCTGGCCGGGGTGCGTCTGGAAGTGGATCCCGCGCACGGTGCCCTGCCGCGAGCGCGAGTGGTTGTCCTGCACGAACGCCGACGGGACGCCGTGCGCGGTCCACGCGTCGTCGCGCCAGGTCTCCATGAAGAAGCCCCGCTCGTCACCGTGCACGGCGGGCTCGAGCAGGACGAGTCCGTCCAGTCGGGTGGGCAGCCGGCGCATATCGGGGGAGGAGGTTAGGGCGCGGTCGTCGAAAGATCGCCTCGCCATGCCGAGGACCGTTCCCATGCCGCCCGCTGCCAAGGGCCACCAGACCCTGTCCGCCTACATCTCCTCGCGGTTCGACGAGTTCTCGCGTTCGCAGAAGGATGTCGCGCAGTACGTCGTCGACCACCTCGACGAGATCGCCTTCCACACCGCGGAGGAGCTCGCCCGCCGCGCGAGCACGTCCTCCTCGACCGTCGTGCGCTTCGCGCAGGCGCTCGGGTTCGAGGGCTTCCCGGAGCTGCAGGAAGCCGCGCGCGACGAGTACCGCCAGCACCACCGCCGCTTCGCCTCGCCGCCCGCCGGCCTGGAGCCGACGTCGGCGCCGCTCTTCTCGCTCGACCAGAACCCGTTCGAGCAGGCGATCGCGGCCGACCACGTCAACGTCGAGGACACGGCGCGGAAGGTCTCGCGCTCTGAGGTCGAGGCCGCGATCGAGGCGATCGCCTCCGCCGAGAAGCTGCTGATCGCCGGCACCGACCAGATGGCGTTCTTCGCGTCCTACCTGCGCCACCTGCTGATGCTGCTCGACGTGCGGGCGGAGATCGCCGCCTCGCCGTCGCAGGAGACGCTCAGCCGGCTCGGCCGGATCGACGAGAACACGCTCGTGATCGGCCTCTCCGCCGGTCGCCCGCATCCGCTGGTCGTGCGCGCGATGAAGATCGCCCGCCACCGCAAGGCGACGACGCTGGCGATCACCGACGCGACGCTCTCAGAGGTCTCCAAGCTGTCGGAGCGCACGCTCTACTACTCGTCGAGCTCGCCGGCCTTCGTGCGCTCGCACGTCGGCCTGCTGTCGGTGCTGCAGGCGCTCGCGTTCGGGCTCTACGCCCGCGATGCGGCCTCCTACGACGACCGCATCCGGGCGTTCAAGCTCAAGTGACGGCGGCGCGGTCGCGCAGGACGGCGATCGCCTCGCCCACCTCGGGCAGCGCGTCGACGCCGGCCGCGATCGCGGCCGCCGTGGTGGCGTAGGCCGGGTCGGTCAGCAGCGTCCTCACGGTCGCACCGATCCGCTCGGGACCGTCCACGACGAGCCCGGCGCCGGCCTCCTGGACGGCGCGCGCGTTCAGCGGCTGGTCACCGAAGCGCGGCGCCAGCGCGAGCGGCACGCCGACCGCCAGCGCGGTGCGGACGGAGCCGGCGCCCGCGTGGGAGACCATCACCGCCACGTGGGGGAGCACGGACGCCTCGCGCACCCAGGGCTCGGCGTGCACGCCGGCGGGCAGCGGGCCCAGCTCGGCCGGGTCGCGGCGGCCCGTGTTGAGCAGCACGCGCACGTCGAGCGCCGAGAGCTGCTCGATCGCGTCGCGGTAGAGGCCCGGATAGGCGTCGCCCTGTGGCGCGACGGTGCCGTAGGAGACGTACACGAGCGGGCGCCGCGCATCGGCGCGCCAGTCGCCGGGCGGCACCTCCAGGCTCATGTGCGGCTCGCGGTAGTGGCCGGCGGTCACGCCGCCGTCGAGCGCCGGCGGCGTGAGGGTGACGCTCGCCGAGGCGAGCAGCCGCTCGCCGTCCGGATCCGGCTCGAGCCCCAGCATCACGCGCAGGGCATCGACGTCGGCCGCGGCGAAGCGCGCGATGTAGGCCTCCAGCGCGGTCATGTGGACCGCGACGCGCACGGATGGCAGCGCCGCCTGCTCGGCGACCAGCGCGGCGGCGAACTCGCACGACTCGTGCATCAGCACGTCCGGTTGCCACTCGGCGACCGCGCCCATCACGCCGGGCAGCGCCGCGCGTGCGTGCGTGCCGGCGAACAGCTCGCCGATCACGATCCGGTTCGCCTCGTCCGGCCCCGCGGCGTGGGCACGCGCGAACACGGCGTCGCTCAACGCCGCCGGTGCCTGCGGCAGCGCCCACGCCTCGTGCCCGGCGTCGAGCACCAGCCCGGTTGCCGTCTCCGGGGTGGCGATCAGCACGTCGTGGCCCTGGTCTCGGAACGCGTCGGCGAAGGGCAGCAGCGGCCGCATGTGGCCTTCGCCCCGGATCGTCGTCATCAGGATTCGCATAGGTCCAATGACGCCGCGGGGGCAGGATCTATTCCGCCGGTTTGGACAAGAGGGGGCTCCGGACCGTGGCTATCCTGCGATGCACGATGCGAGACGAGTCCACTTTCCGCGTCAAGGCCGGGCTGGCCGAGATGCTCAAGGGCGGCGTGATCATGGACGTGGTCGACGCCGAGCAGGCCAAGATCGCCGAGGACGCCGGCGCCGCCGCCGTCATGGCGCTCGAGCGCGTTCCCGCCGACATCCGCCGCGACGGCGGCGTGGCCCGCATGTCGGACCCGTCGCTGATCAAGGGCATCCAGGAGGCCGTGACGATCCCGGTCATGGCGAAGGCCCGCATCGGCCACTTCGCCGAGGCGCAGGTGCTCGAGTCGCTCGAGATCGACTACATCGACGAGTCCGAGGTCCTCACGCCCGCCGACGAGGCCAACCACATCGACAAGTGGAACTTCAAGGCGCCGTTCGTGTGCGGCGCCACCAACCTCGGCGAGGCGCTGCGCCGGATCTCCGAGGGCGCGGCCATGATCCGCTCCAAGGGCGAGGCCGGCACCGGCGATATCGTCGAGGCCGTGCGCCACATGCGCCGGATCACCGGCGAGATCAAGGCGCTGACGGTGATGGACGACGCGCAGCTCGCCACGGCCGCCAAGGAGCACCAGGCGCCGCTGGACCTGGTCCGCCTCCTCGCGCGCGACGGCAAGCTCCCGGTCGTGCTGTTCTGCGCGGGCGGCATCGCCACGCCGGCCGACGCGTCGCTGATGATGCAGCTGGGCGCCGAGGGCGTGTTCGTCGGCTCCGGCATCTTCAAGTCCTCCGACCCGGCGACCCGCGCCCGCGCGATCGTCGAGGCGACCACGCACTTCGAGGATCCCTCGCGCGTCGCGCGCGCCTCCGAGGGCCTCGGCACCGCGATGACCTCGCTCGAGACGCGCAAGCTCGAAGAGGGACAGCTGCTCGCCAACCGGGGTTGGTAGCGGGTATGCCGCTCGTCGGCGTCCTCGCTCTGCAGGGAGACTTCCAGGCGCACTCGCGCATGCTGCGCGGGCTGGGCGCCGACGTGCGCGAGGTCCGCACCCCGGCGGGCCTCGAGGGCCTCGACGGCCTCGTGATCCCCGGCGGGGAGTCGACGACGATGACGCTCGGGATCGCGCGTGAGGGGCTCGGCGAGCCGCTGCGCGAGTTCGCCGCCACCGGCACGCCGGTCCTCGGGACCTGCGCGGGCATGATCATGCTCGACCGCGACCACCTCGGGATCGCGGACTGGCGCTGCGAGCGCAACGCCTTCGGCCGCCAGATCCGCTCCTTCGAGGCCGACCTGCGGATCCCCGGCATCGCCGGCCCGCCGGTCCGCGCGGTCTTCATCCGCGCCCCGTGGATCGCGGAGCACGGTGAGGACGTCGAGATCCTCGCGTCCGTCGACGGCCATCCCGTCGCGGCGCGCCAGGGCAACCTGCTGGCGATCTCCTTCCACCCGGAGATCGCGGGCGAGGCCCGGCTGCACGAGCTGTTCCTGCGCGAGGCCGCCGTCCGCGCGTGAAGGACCTCACGCTGTACTTCGTCCGCCACGGCGAGTCCGTGGCGAACCTGTCCGACCGCAACGGCGACAGGCGTCCCGACGACGCCGACCGGCTCTCCGAGCTCGGCTGGGAGCAGGCGCGCGGCCTCGGCCGGCGGTTGGAGGGGGAGGGGCTGGAGCTGATCGTGGCGAGCCCGATGACGCGCGCGCAGGAGACGGCGCAGGGGATCGCGGAGGTGCTCGACCTGCCGGTCGAGACCGACGAGGACCTCTACGAGGTGCGACAGTCCGACGCGTTCTACGCCGCCTCGCCCGACTACGGCGACACGGGCACGCTGAGCTGGATGCCGACCGTGCCGCCGGACTTCGCCGAGCCCGGCGCGGAGTCTTTCGACGACGTCGTCGCGCGCGTCCGGCGCGTGATGGAGCGCCTCGGCGAGCTCGCCTCGGAGCGGCGGATCGTGGCGGTGAGCCACCACAACTTCCTGCACTTCTTCCTCGGCGTGGTCTTCTTCGGCGACGCCTTCACGCCGGCGCTGGTGCCCGGGCTCTTCCAGGCGGGCCACGCCAACACCGGGATCACGATCTTCGAGCGCTTCGCGAGCCGCGAGTTCGACGGCCTCGACCTGCCGGGCTGGGTCCTGACGACCTGGAACGACCGGGCGCACCTCTAGCGGACGAACTGCGGTCGCGGCCCGTGCGGGCGACGGCCTGTTTGCGGCGCGGCGGCCGTGGCAAGGGTGACGGTATGGCCCGGATCCCCGCACCCCCGCTCGCGCTGAGCCAGCTCGGCCGCGCCGCCCACGACGCCGGGCTCGCCGGGCTGCTCGGCGGGAACCTCTTCGGCCGCTTCGCGCTGCACCCGAGCGTCACCGAGCTGTCCGATCCGGCGGAGCGCGGCAAGCTCGTCAACGCCGCCTGGCGGCGCTACGGGGCGATCAACTCGCTGTCGCTGCTCGCCGTGACCACGGGCTGGGTCGGCGCGCGGCTCAACGAGGCCGCCGACGGGCGCCTGTCGCCCGGGGAGCGCCGTCTCGCGCGCGCCAAGGACGTGCTCGTCGGGGTCGTCGCCGTCACCGGCCTGGCCACCGCGGCCGAGGGCATGCGGTTCGCCAAGACCGCGCCCGGCGGCGCCGTGCCGCTGCGTGACGGGGACCACGCCGCCGAGGAGGCGAGCGAGGCGGCCCGGCGCTCGAAGCGGCGCGTGAGCGCCCTCGGAGCCGCCAGCCTGGCCGCGGAGACCGGGCTCGTCGCGGTCAACGCGGCGCTCAACCAGCGCAACTTCCGCCGCCCGCCGGCCCGTCGCCTGGTGCCGCGGCTCGGCCGGGTCTAGGCGAGCTTCGCCAGCCCCTCCGCGACCTCCATCAGGTCGCGCCCGCCGACGTCGGGCTCCGGCACGCCGTCCGGCAGCACGAGGTCGCGGCGGGCGACCCAACCCGTGCGCAGGCCCGCGGCCTTGGCGCCCGCGACGTCCCACCAGTGCGCCGCGACGAGCGCGACCTCCTCGCCGCCGGCCTCGACGCGCTCGAGCGCCATCCGGTAGGGCCGCGGGTCGGGCTTGAAGGCGCCGGACTCGGGCGCGCTGATGACGACCTCGATCCGGTCGCGCAGGCCGGCGAAGCGCAGCACCCCGTCGGCGGCCTGCGCGGAGCTCTGCGTGAGCACGCCGAGCCGCAGGCCGATCCCGCGCAGCTGCTCCAGCGCCGCCGGCGCGTCGATGAAGGCCGGCATCGCGCCCATCAGGCCGATCGCGTCGTCGGCGGCCGCCGGGTCGCGGCCGGCGAGCCGCAGCCGCCGTCGCAGGCCCGCGCGCACGAGGTCCCTGAACTCGGCCTCCCGGCCCGTCAGCGTGACGACCATCGCGAGCTGGATCGCGTCGTCGACGGCGTGGCCGACCAGCTCCTCGTCGGCGCCGCTGTCGCCGAGCGGCTGCGCCATCACGGCGGTGTCGACGAGCGTGCCGTTGAGGTCGAAGAGGACCCAGCGCAGCGCCATCAGCAGCCCTCTACGATCAGGCGGATCTTCACGTCGAGCGGCAGCTCCTGCGTGGTCTCGTCTCCCTCGGCGTCGCGCATCGCGAGCTCCGGGCCCGCGAGCGGGACTGTCTGACCGCCGTAGTCGCAGCCGTGCACCGTGCCCTCCACGGTGACCTGGCCGCGCGCTCCGGGCGGGATCTTCACAGGCGCCCCGACCACCTCCTGCGGCACGAACGCGCCGTCGCGGTCCTCGTCGGCGACGACGTCCGTGACGGAGATCTCGCGCTCGGTGACGTTGCGGACGGCCACGGCGTAGCGGATCGTCTCACCTTCGCGCGGCCGCAGCTCGAAGATCGGCTCGCCGGCGTCGGGGTTGTTGGAGCCCTGGCGCTCGGCCTCCTTCCCGGCGGGCACGATGCCGGCGGGCGGGCTGATGCTCTCGTAGCCGACCCAGATCTCGCCGGAGCCGCAGCCCGCGAGGCCGAGGGCGAGCATGACCGCCGCGGCGGCGCCGGCGCGCCTCACGCGGCGCTGCCGCGCAGCAGGGGCTGCCGCGCTGCAGCGAGCCGCTCGCGTGCCGGGACGGCGCCCAGCGCCACCGAGACGAGCGCGCAGCCCACGGCCAGACCGGCGACCGCGGCCGGCGCCAGCGCGCAGGCGAAGCCGAGCGCGACCGCCGAGCCGGCGGAGGCGAGCGCGATCCCCGGCAGCAGCGAGCCCGTGGCCACGTAGAGCGCGCACAGCGTGAGCCCGAGCAGCATCGAGAGCACCGCGACCCCCGGCCGGCCGGCCAGCGACGTGAGGCCGCCGAACAGCACGGAGACGATCAGCGCGGCGGGCAGTGGGCCCTTCCACGCCCACAGGGCCGGGAAGGCGAAGCCGCGCAGCAGGATCTCGCCGGCCACGACCGGCAGCACGGAGGTCGCCAGCGCCGAGGCGATCAGGCCCGGGCCGAACGGGACGGCCTCGCGCAGCGGCAGGTCGTAGATCTGGGCCGTCAGGGTGCGCGTGTCGACCTCGGCGGGCACGTCGAGCGAGCCGCGCAGGTCGCCGAGCACGGCCCACAGGGCGGCGAACACGCCGAGCACGGCGGCCGCGGCGAGCGTCGTCAGCAGCGCGCCGGCCGGGTCGTCCGGCGCGCGCAGGCCGAGCTGCTCGCCGCTGACGGGCCGCGTGAGTCGCGCGGTGGCGCAGACCACGGCGACGATCCCCGCGGCCGTCAGCACCGCCGCGAGCAGCGCGATCGCGGGCGAGGTGCGGTCGAGCCCGGCGATCGCGGCGGGGATCGCGGCCCCCAGCGGCGCGAGCGCGGCGACGACCAGCGCGGCCGCAAGCGCGCACACGGCCGCCGGCGGCGGCCAGGCGGGGACGCGGTCGCCGAACGGCCGCATCAGTCGGCGAACCGGAAGCTGTCGACGATCGGGGCCGGGTCGAACTCCTGCCCGTCGCGCTGCGGTGAGGCGACGCTGAAGAACACCACGTCGCCGTTGTCGCGCAGCAGGTCGAGCCCGTCGGAGTGCACCTCGACCGGGTCGGTGCCGCGCCCGGGGGGCGTGACGGTGGTCGAGCGCAGCGCCCGCTTGGACCCGGGGATCTCGACCTCCTCGTCGGACTCGACCTTGCCGTTGTTGACGTCGCGCACGACGATCCGGGACTGGTCGACGAGGCTGTCGAAGCGGTCGCCCGCCTTCGGCGAGATCGTCAGCTGGATCAGCCCGTAAGGCGTCTTGGCCTTCTCGGGCGGCGTGATCTCGACCGCGGGGGCGCCGTCGGCGTCCGTGCGCTCGGCGACCTGCCAGTCGCCCGGATAGGCGAAGGAGATGCCGGTCGTCTCGAAGGTCTTGTAGCCGTCGGGCACCTTGGGATCACCGCTGAAGTCGTTGCCGCCGCCGCAGGAGGCGAGCGTCCCGGCGGCGAGCACGCACAGCATGAGAGAGCGCTTGTTCACCCGCATGATCATGAAGGCTGCTCGCACAGGCGCGGCTCGAAGCTCCCGCCCGGCAGGCGCACCAGCCCGCTGCGGTCGCTCTGGCTCTCGCTGCTCGAGCTGCCGCCGGCGCCGCCGCCGATGCCGACGCCGACCTTGATCGCGCCCTCGGTCTCGGTCGTCTCGAGGCTGTAGGTGTCGAAGCCGAGGTTGCCGTCCTCGTCGAGCGCCAGCGCGAGCGGGACCACGTCCCGGCCGCCGGTCGTCAGCGCGCGCAGCGTCGCGTCGAGGTTGGACGGGTCGGTCAGGTCGAGCTCCGCCGAGATCTCGAGGCCCTGGCCGACGCCGGCGCTGGAGGACAGCGAGACCTCCTTCAGGGCGGTCGAGATGTCCTTGAGCTCGTCGCCCTCCAGCATCAGGCTGGTGTCGAGCGAGCCCGTGTAACCGGCGTTGCCCTTGAGCACGAGCTTGTCGGGCTCGTAGCCGTTCTGGGCGTCGAGCGAGATCGTCGCGGTGAAGCCGAGCTGGCCGTTGAGGCCGCCGCCGAGCGTGCCGACGGTCAGCCCGCCGCTGGCGTCGGCGTCGAGCTGGACCGTGAACTCCACGTCGCCCTCGTTCTCGCCCGAGTTGGTCACCTTGACCACGCCGGCGCCCTCGATCAGCGCCTTCAGCTCGCCGTCGGCGATGCCCAGGCCCGCGCCCGCCTTGCCGGAGCCGTTGAGGAACGCCTTGCCCTCCATGTAGGTCTCCGTGGGCGCCGGCAGGTCGCCGTTGTCGTCGATGCCGAGCTGGTCGAGCGCCCAGTCGTTCACGCCCCCGAGCGGGTTGTCCCAGCCGACGGGCGGGATCTCGTCGTCGTAGGAGGCGAGGTCGCGCAGGATGCCGTCGAAGCCGCCCGCCGCCTGCACCGTCTCCTGGAAGGCGTCGGCGTCGTCCTGGCTGTCGAACTCGAACACGCGCCCGCCGGCCAGGCCGACGCCGGCCAGCGCCTCGGCGGACAGGTCCGCCCCGAGCTTGCCGACCTTCGCCTTGGCTCCCGCGAACAGCTCCCCGGCGGCCTCGGTGCCGTCGACGATCGTGAACTTGGACGAGCCGTCGGAGTAGTCCTCGCGGATCAGGATCGAGTCCTTGTCGATCTGGACGAAGGCGATCAGGACGTTGGCGTTGGCCGAGGTGGTCGACTGGCCGACGAGGCACTTCTCGGGCAGCTGCGCGACCGGCTCCTCGCCACAGTGCTCGACGCCGAGGATCGTGCAGACGGACTGCTCGACGGCCGGCGCGATCTTCTCGTCGAGGTTGAGCGCGAACAGCGCTAGGAAGACGAGCGAGACGACGACGAGGATGCCCGCGTAGTCCGAGGACGACATCCCGCGCTGGTCCTCGTGCACCCGCCTGAGCATGGGCGGAAAGCTAGGAGAACGGGTGCGGCCCCACGAGAGGCCGCAGACTCAACTTTGACTTGGGACCCCGCCCACCGGGGGCCTAGACGACGAGGCCGTGGCGCATGGTGTTCTCCGTCACCACGCGCGGCTCGACGAACTGCAGCAGGTAGCCAGGGCCGCCGGCCTTGGTGCCGGTGCCCGAGAGCCGGTTGCCGCCGAACGGCTGGCGGCCGACCATCGCGCCCGTGATCGAGCGGTTCACGTAGAGGTTGCCGACCGGCGTGCGGTCGACGACG
>Ga0126313_10002661_pt1 | contig 10095 bp, 7 predicted proteins | sample Plot105A_FD_89954 | JGI IMG/M metagenome (GOLD analysis project Ga0126313, IMG submission 89954) | Serpentine soil microbial communities from UC McLaughlin Reserve, CA, USA - Plot105A | ecosystem: Environmental > Terrestrial > Soil > Grasslands | place: USA: UC McLaughlin Reserve, Lake County... | reverse complement strand
CGCCGACGAGATCGACTTCGCCGGCATCGCCCGCGACCGCCAGCCGCTCGTGTTCGCGTTCGTCCTGGGCCTGAGCTTCCTGGTGCTCGTCGCGGCGTTCCGCTCGCTCGTGATCCCGCTCACCGCGATCGCGACGAACCTCCTCAGCGTGGGCGCCGCCTACGGCCTGCTGGTCCTCGTCTTCCAACATGGCCTCGGAACCGCCCTCCTCGGCTTCGAGCACGCCGACACCGTCGAATCGTGGCTGCCGCTGTTCCTGTTCACGATCCTGTTCGGCCTCTCGATGGACTACCACGTCTTCCTGCTCAGCCGGATCCGCGAGCGCTGGCTGGCCACGGGCCACACCACCGAGAGCGTCGCCTTCGGCGTCCGCACCACCGCCCGGCTCATCACCGGTGCCGCGCTCATCATGGTGGCGGTCTTCGCCGGCTTCGCCACCGGGCAGCTGGTGATGTTCCAGCAGATGGGCTTCGGCCTGGGCGCCGCGGTGCTCATCGACGCGACGCTCGTCCGCTCGCTGATCGTGCCCGCCGCCATGGCGCTGCTCGGCCGCTGGAACTGGTGGCTGCCGGGCCGGAGCGGGCGCTCGGCGGCGCTGGAGCCCGAGGTGCATGCCGCCTAGGCTCCACCCCATCACACTCGCCCCCGCCCGCCTCGCCCTGGTGCCCGCAGCGCTCGCCGCGGGCATCGGCGCGGCGGCGCTCATGGCCGAGGCGCCCGGCGGCGGCCCGGGAGGCGCGCAGATCGCAGTCGCCCTCCTGGTCGGGTGGTCGTTCGTGGCCAGCGGGCTGATCGCCTGGGAGCGGCGGCCCGACAACCCGACCGGCAAGGTGATGGTCGCGACCGGCTTGGCCTGGTTTGCCCAGGAGCTGATCTGGGCGACCAGCCCGCTGCCGTGGACGCTGGGACAGCTCGTCGAGCCCGCGTACCTCCTCGGGGTGGGATTCGTCGTCGTCACGTTCCCGGACGGCCGGCTGCACAATGCGATCGAGCGGGCGATCCTGGGCCTGGCGATCCTCATCGTCGGGCCGCTGCAGGTCGCCTGGCTGCTCATCGGATACGGCGACGACACCGGCTGCGGCTGCCCCGACAACCTCATGCAGGTGGCCGACCGCCCGGAGCTTTCCGAGGCGATCGTGCACGTCCAGCAGGGGCTCTCGCTGCCACTGGCGATCGCCACCATCGGCGTCGTCGTCCGGCGGTGGCGCGACGCGTCCCCGACCCGCCGCCTGGCGATCGGGCCGGTCCTCGTCACCGGCGGGGTCGCGTTCGCGCTGCTCGTGCCGTGGACGCTGAACGACGCCTTTGGCGAGCCGCTCGACGACTGGCCCGACATCGCCGTGCAACTCGCGGTCGCGGCGATGCCGGTCGCGTTCCTGGTCGGCCTCCTGCGAACGCGGCTGGCCCGCGGCGCGGTCGCCGACCTCCTCATCGAGCTCGACCGGCCGCTCGCGCCGGGTGAGCTACGCGCCGCGCTCGCCCGCGCCCTGCGCGACCCGTCGCTGCAGGTCGCGTATCCGGTGGCGGACCGCCACGTCGACCCTGAGGGCCGCCCCGTGACGCTTCCGGCCGACCCCCACGCCGTCACCGACATCCGGCGCGAGGGCCGGCCGATCGCCGCGCTCGTCCACGACCCCGCGCTGGCCGAGGAACCCACGCTCGTCGAGTCGGCCGGCGCGGCGGCCGCCCTGGCGCTCGAGAACGAGCGCCTGCAGGCCGAGCTCCGCGCCCGCCTCGAGGAGCTCCGGGCCTCGCGCGAGCGGATCGTCGAGGCGACCCTGGCGGAGCGCCGGCGGATCGAGCGCGACCTGCACGACGGCACGCAGCAGCGGCTCGTGTCGATCGCGATGACGCTCGGGCTCGCGGACTCGCGCGCGGAGCGCCGGCCGAGCGACGTCCGCCCGCTGCTCGAGCAGGCCCGGGCCGCGCTCTCCGACGCGCTCAAGGAGCTGCGCGAGCTCTCCCAGGGCATCCACCCGGGGATCCTCACCGAGCGCGGTCTGGCCGCGGCCATCGAGGAGCTCGCCTACGGCGCGCGCTTGCCGCTGGACCTCGACATCCGGCTCGTCGAGCGGCTGCCCGACCGGGTCGAGGCCGCGGCGTACTACGTGGTGTCGGAGGCGCTCACCAACATCGCCAAGCACGCGCAGGCGACCGCCGTGCGCATCCAGGTGGAGCGGGACGGCGACCGAGCCGTGGTCGAGATCGCCGACGACGGGATCGGCGGCGCGGACGGTGGCGGAGGCACCGGGCTGCGCGGCCTGGCCGACCGCGTCGATGCGCTCGGGGGCCAGCTGCGGGTCGAGAGCCCGCCCGGCCGCGGAACCATCGTCCGAGCGGAGATCCCATGCGCGTGATCGTGGCCGACGACTCGATGCTGCTGCGCGAGGGGCTCGCGCGGCTGCTCGGCGAGGCGGGGTTCGCGGTCATCGGGCGCGCGTCGGACGGCGACGAGCTGCTCGCGCTCGTGGCGAAGGAGCGCCCCGACGTGGCAATCGTCGACATCCGCATGCCGCCGACGCACACCGACGAGGGGCTCCACGCGGCGCGTGAGATCCGCGAGCGTTGGCCCGAGGTCGGGATCCTCGTGCTCTCCCAGTTCGCCCGGCCGAGCTACGCGTTCGAGCTGCTCGAGACCGGCACGGAGGGCGTGGGATACATGCTCAAGGACCGCGTGTCCGATCTCGAGACCCTGGCAGACGGCGTGCGGCGGGTCGCGGCCGGCGGCTCCGTACTCGACCCGTCCGTCGTCGGCCAGCTCGTCGGGCGCCCGCGCCGCGGGCGCAACCCACTCGAGGACCTGACCGAGCGCGAGCTCGAGGTGCTCGGGCTCATGGCCGAGGGTCGCACCAACCGGGGCATCGCCGAGCGGCTGGTGATCACCGAGCACACCGTGGAGAAGCACGTGGCGAACGTGATGGCCAAGCTGAACATCCCGGCCGGCGCCGACGACCACCGGCGCGTGCTGACCGTGCTGACGTTCCTCGACTCGCCGTAGCCGGCCGGAACTCGTCGTCGCCTGCAGACGCCCCGAGACGACGAAAGCCCGCACGGAGGCGGGCCTGGAGTGCCCGTGGGGTGCAGTAGAGGCCGAGTGGACGGACGGCTGCCACAACCCCGCCTGCGACGCGGGCATCTACGCCGACCGCGAGCGCGCGCTCGAGCGTGAACGGCAGGCCAACGAACGACGCGCGCGAGAAGAAGACAATCGTCGCCAGACAGCTCGCCATGGCGGCCGCGGCGGAGGCCTGGCGCGAGCGGGAGGCCGCCGAGCTGCGCGCGGTCGTCGAGGCCGCCGAATGCGCACGCTGCTATCGCCGCACGCGTCGGCGCGTCCGCCACCGCAGGCGGACTTCCATGACCGGCGAGCAGCGGGCCGGGAAGCGGACGAACGCCGCTGACCGCTAGCGGCTTAGTGTCGTGATGCATTGAATCGGTGGCAGCGGGGGCAGGCTGGGGCCAATGCCGCCCAATGTTGCCGTCGCGATGCCTTGACCGAGGACGGGCGTGCTCAGCTGGAGGCCTGGACGCGACGGCGATCGTTTCGCGAGTCCGGGTCGGTGGTGTTGACCTTGCCCGGCGGCGTCTCCGGGGGCGTGAACGGCTTCGGCGGCCGGCCGAACCTCCTGCCCGTCTTGTTCACCCCGCGCGCCCGGTAGGCCTCGTACTCGGCGTTGGCCTGGACCTCGACGCGGTGCTCTTCTTCGAGCCGGCGCTTGGCTTCGCGCAGCCGCGCCGGACGCGTCGCCGGGACCGGCCGTGCCTCTTCGGCGCGGCGCTGTTCCAGGCCACGCTTGGCATCGGCCAGCCACCGCGCTCGCCCCTCCCGCGTGCCGAGCGGCTCCGGTAGTACATCGCCGCGTCGATCACCGAAGCGCTCGTCCTCCTCGGCGTCGATGGCATCGGCGTCGGCGAGCACCTCGCGCGCAAGCTCGTGGTCGCAGGTCGCGCGCTCGGACGCGTTCGCGTGGACCTTCGTGCCGTCGACGGCGATCACCTCGGCGTGAACCAGACCGGCATCCGCACACCGCGCCAGAACCTCGCCGAACAGGCCGGCCAGCGCGTCCTGGTGACGCTGACGGAACCGCGCGATGGTCGTGTGGTCCGGGACCTGGTGCGCGGCGACGACGCGGACCGCGACGTCTTCCTCGCACGCGCGCTCGATCGCCCGCGACGACCGCACGCCGCGCGCGTACGCGTAGAGCAACAGCGCCACCATCATCGCCGGCTCGAACGCCGCCCGGCCGTGCCCGTCCTGCCTGTAGGCGGCGTAGAACGCGCCGAGATCCATCCGCGCGACCGCGTCGATCACAAACCACGCGAAGTGCCCCTCGGGCAACCAGTCACGGACGTCGGGCGGCAGCAGGAGGCCTGCTCGCGATCGCACGCCACGAAGTTCTGGCCCATGCCGGGATCCTCTTCAGGGCCCCGGACAGAGGCCCTTTGTGCAACAGCCACCATGGATAGGAGCGCTCCCGGCGACCGAGGGCGCGGGTGGTCCTCTCAAGCGAGGCTGTCGGGAAAGGCGGCCCGGGGCCGTTTCGCGGTGGATCACCACAACGGTCGGCGGCCTTCCCACACGGCTCCGCTCGGCCACGCGCAACTGAGTCCATTGGCGGGCCCGGTCGGAGCCGCCCTTTGGAGTGGTTCGGCTCACGGCCTCGACGCCGCGCTCAACGGACTGAGAATCTGTGACACGGCATGTCCCGAGCACTCGGCCGGGACGAGACGCTGCTCCCGCCGCGTTCACGGAGTTGCCGGATCGACCTGCACCGCCGCATCTACCAGCCGGGAGAGCGCGCCCACCACTCAATCCGATCCGATGTCGGCGGTCGGATCCGGCCCGAAGCAGGCGACCCAGTCGGAGATGAGCTAGGCCATCGCGCGAGAGTCGACCGGCACAGCAAGCGAGCTTGTGGATCTCTGGAATGGCGGTGGATCTCCGACGTATGACCGGCGCATGCGCACCGAGTTCGCCGACGCGCTTGTCGCCGCGAGCGGGCACGTTGCTGTTGCGCCGGCTTCGGCTCGGCGTTGTGCGGCTCCGGTAGTGGCGCGCGACCTCGCGGTCGCGCTTCATCTCGATGGGCGCGGCCGCAGCGAACGAGCTGATCGTCTCGCGACGGTCGACGCCCGCGGCGGTGCCGGTTACGTCGAGCGGATGCCGCCGCGGGCTCAGCCGCCGAGCTCGTCAGGACGGTCGGCGGTCTGGTACACGGCTGCGATGGACCGTGCCATCTCGGACACCTCGGCTCCGAAGGACTCGCTGTCATACGCGGTCTCGGCGCGAAGTGGGGACGGGGCCGGCGCGAGCGGAAAGAAGAGATCGTCACCGGCGTCGGAAGGGTGCAGCCAGACGGCGAGCAGGTAGAGCGCATTCGCACGGAAGAGCCGGAGCTCGAGCCGCTCGGCGTCGGCGCGCTCGTGCCGCTCGGCGACCCGCAGCGTTCTCACCGTCGACTCCACGAACCCGCCGCGGTTGACCACGGCGCCCTCCGTTCCAGGCTCGGGCCCGGGAAGCTCGACCGCGGCGACAACGCGCTCGTCCTCCTCCAGCAGTGCGCGCCAGCCAACCAGCGTCGCGGCGTCGGCGATGCGGTCGCCCGCGGCGAGTCGTTCGAGCGGGACGGAGAAGACCGGATGCGGCGTGCTCAGCGAGATCGCGCCGCGCGACCGGCGCGGGAAGCGACCGCTCGCGGCGAGCGCCTGTCGGACGGCGTCGAGCGCGGCGGACGGCAGTTGGGAGGTGACGATCGGCACCGCGCTACGGCTCCGTGTAGTAGGTGTGCGTCCAGGAACCGGTGCTCTGGTAGCTGGTCGTGAATGTCGCCAGCGAGATGTCCGAACTCCCGTAGATCGGGTCGCGCACGTCGATGTACTCGTCCGGATCGCAGGCCCGGTAGCCGACGATCGTCACGAAATGACCGCCGCCTCCCGACCATCCGATCCGCGCGCCCAGCGGACGGCCGCTGCGGATCTGCGACCGGATCTGTGCGATTGTCGCCGTGCCGGCGGACCAGCTCGTAAGGTTGCCGGTCCTCGTCAGCGCGCGGTCGAGGTACCACGGCTGATTGCACTGGGACGTGGAGCCGTTCTGGCAGCACGTCGTCTGCCCGAGCTCGGCGTTCACCACGGAGCACTGCGTCCAGCTGCTCGCGCTGTCGTAGAACAGCGAGACGCTCACCGAGCAGGCAGCCCAGCACCACTGCGTCTGAAGCTGCGCCTGCATGGCGAAGCCCAACCGGCGCCACAGCTTCAGCACGCACTCGAGCCACCAGATGATGCGCCGCCAAAACCACCACCAGCGATCGAGGAACCAGCGCCAACGCATCGCGAGGGGCTGGTGCTCCGACAGGTCCAGGGGGATCCGCGTCTGATCGAGCAGCGTGGACATGACGCGTCAGGCGAGCGTAACGGGCCGGAATGAGCGGGGCAACCGCGACAGTCGCCCATACCCGCGGTTGAACAGCTGTCAGGGAGAACCCTTCGTTGGAAGCGGAAGACAACCTCAAGGCCGACGACCCACAAGGCCGTTGAGGAATATGTCGGAGCCTGCCTGGCGAGGGATTCTGCCTGGCGCGCACGATGGACACCGGAGGAGCTCCGGGCGGCGTCAGAGGAGTTCAAACGCGAGCGTGAGGCCGCCGGCCTGCGCGCCACAGCATTGATACCTACGTCGGCCGCACGACGATCTTCCTGCGTTGGCACGACGACGACTACACCCACGGGGCCCGGCGTAAGCCCGAGATTCGACTAGTCCTTCTCGCGCATTGTGATAGTGGCCCCGACCGGGCACGGCCGCGTGTCGCTTCCCCGGGTGACTGGCGGCGACGCCGTCCCGGGAGAGCGCTCGGCTCGTCGGGGGATCGCTCGGCACGACGGTTCACGCCGCGAAGTCGGCCTCGATTGCGGAGTGGTCGGACAGTCGGTGTTCTCGCCACTCGTGGTGGTAGCAACACGCGGTTGGGCCTAGGCGCCGCGAGGCGAAGATGTGGTCATAGCGGTGGCCCCACTGCTGAGTGCCCCGCCGCGCGACCCACGAATCGCGCGGCGAATAGCCATTTAGCGCACGAAAGCGGTCGGGAAGATCGTGCTCGGCCAGGCCAAGTACGACGCTGCGCTCGGCGTTGTCCCAATCGCTCGGTGTGGGGGCGGTGTCGACTGCCCCAGAACTCGACGGTGCCGTCGTCGTGCTCGGCCCGCGGGCTGGTGAGATCACCGCAGAGGATCCGAGGCCGCTCGCTGGTGGTGGCGAGTGTCGCGTACAGCGCCTCGAACATTTCGACCTTGACCAGGCCTCGCGTGGAACCGGGGCGGAAGATGCGCGGTGTGCATCTCGAACTCGCCACCGCCCCGATCGATCGCCCCGGCGAGGTAGCGCTCGGGGAACTCCAACTGCAGTCCGGCCAGACGCCGCAGCGGCCACCGCGACGCGACGACATTGAAGTAGATACGCCGATATTCGCGGCCCCTTAACTACCCGACACCAAGCAGATCGGAGCTATCCAGCGAGTGAACAAGTCCGCCGTGCTGTGGGGCGTCGAGCCACACACGCAGGCTCTCCTTTCGGACCTCCTGGAGCGCCACCACGTCGGGGCCTCGATCGAGCAACGCAGCAATCTGCCGCGGCAACGCGCTTCCCTGGCGACCGTTCACGTTCCAAGAGATCACCCGCATTCCACCGCTCATCGTGCGGAGTGTCGCGACCCGCAGCGCAACCTGACGCCACGAGGACTTCGCAGCAAGCCGTGCAGACCTCGGGGCTCCCCGGTCGATGACCCGCGCCTCTGAGCGCCGTCCGAGCGGCCCGAGCCGCCCCTGCGGTCCTCCCCTCGAAGCGGAGAGGCCAGCTCGCGCGCACCATGCTGCGTGTCGCGCGATGCGAGAGTGCGGTCCGGCTCCAGGCCGTCGCGCTTCGTGGAAGGCCGATGCGTCCGCATGATCGGTGGCGCCGCGTCGGCTACGGGGGACGATTGTGATGGGGTGTGCCCCCGTGAGTGAGTACGCGGATATCACCGCTGTCGAGTTGGAGCGCCTTTACGCCGATGGCGCGATCGACCCCGTCGCGGTGTGGCGGTCGGTGCGAGAGCGCATGGACGCGTGGGAGCCCGTCGTCCACGCGACGTCGCACCGCGACGACGCGACGTCCGAGTCCGAGGCGCGTGCCGCCGCACAACGTTGGCGCACGGGGCGCCCGCGCGGGCCGCTCGACGGAGTGCCGGTTACGGTCAAGGAGAACATCGCGACCGCGGGCATTCCGACGCCGCTCGGAACGGCGGCCGCGGAGCTCGTGCCCGCGACCGCGGATGCACCGGTCGTCGCGCGCCTGCGCGAGGCCGGCGCCGTGATCGTCGCCAAGACCACGATGCCCGACTACGGCATGTTGACGTCGGGCGTCTCGAGCCTGCACCGCACGACGCGCAATCCGTGGAATCCGGCGTGGACGCCGGGCGGGTCGAGCGCCGGAGCGGCGGCCGCGGGCGCCGCGGGATACGGGCCCATTCACATCGGCACGGACATCGGCGGGTCGGTGCGACTGCCCGCCGGCTGGACGGGAGTCGTCGGCTTCAAACCGAGCTTCGGGCGGGTCCCGGTGGCGCCGCCGTACTACGGGCGGGTCGCCGGGCCCCTGACGCGCACGGTCGCCGACGCGGCGCGAGCGATGGCCGCCATCAGCCTGGCCGACGACCGCGATCACATGAGCCTGCCGCCGCAGCCGCTCGCGTGGGACGAGTTCGCCGGGGAGGTGACCGGCCTGCGCATCGGCCTCGTACCGAACGCCGGAGCCGGCTTGCCCGTCGACCCCGAGATCGCCGACGCCGTTGCGAGCGCCGCTGCCGCGCTCGATCGCGCCGGCGCGCACGTCGAGCCTGTGGAGCCGCTGATCACCGAGCAGATGCTCAGCGGCCTTGACCGTTTCTGGCGGATGCGCAGCTACCGCGACTGGATTCGACTTCCGCCCGAGCAACGCGGCCGCGTGCTGCCGTACCTTCGTGAGTGGATGGAGCCCGCCGCCGGCTTCACCGGCACCGAGGTCTTCGACCACTTCAGCCAGATGGACGCGATGAGCATCGCCGTGCGCGATGCGATTGGGGAGTTGGACGTCCTCGTCGCGCCGGTCGCGCCGGTCGCGGCGTTCGCCGCCGAGCTGCCGAGCCCCGCTGGCGATCCGGCGCGAGCCCTCGAGCACATCGCGTTCACCGTGCCGTTCAACATGTCCGGCCACCCCGCGATCAGCGTCCCGTGGACCACGACCTCGAACGGCCGCCCGATCGGCGTGCAATTCGTCGGACGCCGGTTCGCCGACCTCCTGGTGCTGCGCGTGGCGGCGGCATGCGAGGCGTTGCGCCCGACATTGCCGCCATGGCCCGCCGCACCGACACGTTGACGGCGCCGGGCATCGACGCGGACCGCGGCGCACTGACCGTCCGCCGTCTCCGGCTCCGGCCCGCTCGACCGCGCACACGTGACGTGGATCCCCAGAGACCCGTCTCGGCCGCGACAGCGCGTAGCCGAGCGTCCGATGGCCCGCCATCGGCGAACAGGCGGGCGCCGGCGCCCATGGTCACGCGCACGATACGCAGCAGGAGCTCCCCGATCGCGCCGAGGTTCAGGTACTTCGGGGCGATGTCCGCCCCGTCGTTGAAGCCATGTGCGCGGGCGCGCCGGACGAGGAGGTCCCCCGCCGCGAGGCCAGACGCGATCTGCCGCACGACGGCCACGTTTCTGGGGGCTTGGGCGGTCGGCGCAGCGACCTGCGGCGACGCATAGCGCCCTTCGCGCGAAGCGATAGCGCGGTGATGGAGTTCCGCACGATCGCAGGCAGGCGAAGGCAGCAGCCAGCGGCGTGCGGCTAGCCGGTCCGGCGCTCACGGGCCTGATCGAGCGATGGGTTGTCCGCCGCAACGGGTGGCGTTAACGTCGCCGCCGACAAGCGATCCACCGGGTTAGGAGGGCGCGATGGTGGAACACACCGTTCAACCGGTGCACGTTCCCCCGGGCGGCGGCGACACCGTTTTCTTCGTGGGCGACACCTACACGACGCTCTTGTCGGGTGCGCAGACCGGCGGGACGTTCGCCATGCTCGAGGCCCTT
>Ga0126313_10002660_pt1 | contig 10095 bp, 10 predicted proteins | sample Plot105A_FD_89954 | JGI IMG/M metagenome (GOLD analysis project Ga0126313, IMG submission 89954) | Serpentine soil microbial communities from UC McLaughlin Reserve, CA, USA - Plot105A | ecosystem: Environmental > Terrestrial > Soil > Grasslands | place: USA: UC McLaughlin Reserve, Lake County... | reverse complement strand
GCGCGAGGAAGCAGTCGAAGGGTCCCGGAACGCCGCCCATCGCGTTCTGGAGGAATCGAAGCCGCGCGCCGACCTCGTGGTCGGAGGTCACCGCCACGCCGACGATCGCGTCCGAGTGCCCGCCGAGGTACTTCGTGGCCGAGTGGAACACGACGTCCGCGCCGAGCTCGAGCGGCCGCTGGATGGCAGGCGACGCGAACGTGTTGTCGATGACCAGCAGTGGACGGCGGCCGGCCTGCGCCTCGCGTTCTCGCAGGATCGTCGCGGCGGCCGCGATGTCCGTCACCTTGAGCAAGGGGTTCGACGGCGTCTCGAGCCACACCAGGCGGGTCCGCTCGTTGAGCCCCTCCCAGAGCGCGTCCGGGTGCCCGGCGAGGTCGACATACCGGGCGCTCGCGGCGCCGCCAGCTCGATGGACGCGCTCGAAGTAGCGGAACGTCCCGCCGTACACATCGTCGCCCACGAGGATCTCGTCGCCCGCTGCCGCGAGCTGCGCGATCGCGGCCGTCGCCGCGGAGCCACTCGCGAACGCGATCCCGTGGCGTCCGCCCTCGAGATCCGCGACGGCACGCTCGAGGCGCTCGCGCGTCGGGTTCTGGGACCGCGCGTACTCGTAGCCGTTGCGGGGCTCGCCCACGCCGACCTGGGCGAACGTGGACGTCTGGTAGATCGGCGGCGCGACGGCTCCCGTCGTCTCGTCGGGCTCCGCCCCCGCGTGCACCGCGCGTGTTCCGAAGGCATCGCCACGATCCCGTTCGTTCGCCATCGCTCGATCATCGCACCTCGGGACCGCGACGCCGTCAGATGCGGTGCGCGAGGAACTCGAGCAGGTCGAGCTTGGTCACGACGCCGGCCGGCCGGTCGTCGCGAACGGCGAGCAGCGCCGAGGTCGCGCCGGCGAGCTGCGAGAAGGCCTCGTCGACCGTCGCCGTCACGTCGATCACGGGCAGCGGCCGGTCCATGACCTCGCCCACGGTCCGGTCCACGACCTCGGGATTCCGGTACGCCCGGTCCAGCAGCGACTTCTCGCTGACCGAGCCGACGATCCCCGTCAGCGCATCGCCCTCGGGTCGCTCCGAGACGGGCAGCTGGCTGATCCCGAACTCCTGGAGCAGGTCGATCGCGACGCCGACGCGGTCGGTCGTCCGGGTCAGGATCAGGTCCGGCAGCGGTTGCCCGTGGTGGCGCTCGTGGAGCAGCTCCTCGACCCGGGTGGCGGCGCCGGTCGGCGCGAGCATCCCGTTCGCCCGCATCCACTCGTCGTTGTACAGCTTGGACAGGTAGTTGCGACCGCCGTCAGGGAAGATCACGACGACGATGGCCTGCGCCGCCGTATCCGGCTCCTCGCGCATGAGACGCCGCGCCTCGTCGAGCGCGGCGAGCATGGCCGTTCCGCACGACTCGCCGGCGAGGATCCCCTCCTCGCGGGTGATCCGCCTCGCCATCGAGAACGCGTCGCGGTCCGATACGCGCACCCATCGGTCGACGACCTCGGGGTCGTAGGTGCCCGGCATGAAGTCCTCGCCCACGCCTTCGGTCAGGTACGGCCGGGCGGTGTCGCCGGACAGCACGGACCCCTCCGGATCCGCGCCGACGACCCGGATGGCCGGGTTCCTCGCCTTGAGGTAGCGCGACGTGCCGGTCACGGTCCCGCCTGTGCCGACGCTCGCCACGAGGTGCGTGATCGTGCCCTCCGTCTGCGTCCAGATCTCGGGGCCCGTCGTCTGCTCGTGGGCGGCCGGGTTCTCGAGGTTCCAGTACTGGTCCGGCTTGAACGCGCCCGGGATGTCGCGGGCGAGGCGCGTCGCGACCGAGTAGTAGCTCGTCGGGTCGTCGGGCTCGACGTTCGTCGGGCACAGGACGACCTCTGCCCCATACGCCCGGAGCAGCGCCTGCTTCTCGGCCGACTGCTTGTCGGCCATCACGAAGATGCACCGATAGCCCTTGAGCGCCGCGGCGATCGCGAGGCCGTGCCCGGTGTTGCCGGACGTCGGCTCGATGATGGTCCCGCCCGGCCTGAGCAGTCCCGCCCGCTCGGCCGCCTCGATCATCGGCAGCCCGATCCGGTCCTTCACCGACCCGCCCGGGTTGAGCATCTCGAGCTTTGCGAGCACCACCGGTTGGCGATGCGCGGGGCCCAGGTCGCGGGTCAGCCGCGAGATGCGGACGAGCGGGGTGTCTCCGACGAGGTCGAGGATCGAGCTGGCGTAGTCCACGCGGCCGAGGATACCGGCTGGGTCGGGGTCCCTCGCGGGGTCAGGTCGCCGGTCGTCCCGCGGCCCGCCGGTCCCCCGCCAGACGTTCCTCGACCAGGGCCTGGGCCGCGGCGCGGCTCCGCGGCTGCCCGGTCACCGCCTCGAGGAACGGCTCGCGGGCGAGGACGAACAGGTCGAGGTCCGTGAGGGCCCGGACGGTCGCCGTCCGCGGGACGTCGGTGAGCAGGGCGATCTCGCCGAACCCGTCCCCCGGCCCGATCGCGTTGACGGCGCGGCCGCCCACGAGCACGGCGCACCGCCCCTCGGCGATGAGGTAGTAGCGGTCCCCGCGGTCGCCCTCCCGGATCACGTCCGCGCCGGCGTGCACGTGCATGTGATCGAGCTCCTGGGCGAGGCGTTCGAGGACGGTCACCCGCAGCGGCGCGAACATCGGGATCGCGCGGATCAGCCCCAGCTCCTCCTCGTGGACGACGCCCGACGCATCGGCGCGGGCGAGCGGCCTCCGGAGGAGGAGGGTCGTGAGGGGGACGAGCGTCGCGGCGACGGCGAGCGCCCCCGCGGTGCCGAGCGCCCCGACGAGGACCGGGGCGGCCAGCGTCCCGAGTGCAAGCGCGGCCATCGTCACGCCTTCGAGGACGCCGAAGATCCTCGCGAGGGTCGCCTCCGGCGCGACGCGCTGGAGCATCGTCCGGCCCGCCACGTCGAACACGCTCTTGCCGATCCCGCTCGCGAGGAACCCGATGAGGACGACCGCGAGCGTCGGGACGAGCGAGGCGAACCCGAGGCCCAGCCCGACGACGGCGGCGGCGACGAGCATCGGCGCGAGGAGCCGGTGCCGACCAACGAGGCTGATCGCAACGCCGGCGCCCAGGAGGCCGCCGGCGCCGAGCGCCCCGGAGATCAGCCCGACGCCGCTCTCGCCGGCGTCGAGCACCTCGAGGGCGAGGACGACGCCGAGGACGTCGAGGGTGCCGACGAGCATCATCGCCACCCCGAGCACGAGCACGACGACCCGGGTGTTCGGATCGCGACCGATCAGGCGAAGCCCCGCAAGGAGCTCCGCCGATACCCCGGGTGGCGCGACGGGGGCGACCACGCGGGCGGCCTCCTCGGCTCGGGCGGCGTCACGGGCGCCGGGCATGAGGACGGCGGGTGCCGGGGGATCGACGGCAAGCGTGAGCTCGATCGGCTGGCGGCGAACGGCGGCCGCGGGTCGCATGCCGACGACCGCCGCGAACCCCATGAGCAGCCCGACGCCGGCGACGGCGAACACCCCCGCCGGACCCGTCGACGCGAGCAGCAGCCCGCCCCCGACCGACCCGATCAGGACCCCGACGCTCTCGACCGTCCCGGATGCCACGTTCGCCGCCGTCAGCTCTGACGGCGTGCGTGCGATCGTGGGGAGCACGGCCGCATGCGCGGGCCGGACGAGCGTGAGCGCGAGGCCCCCGAGGATCACTGCCGCGTATACGACGAAGGGATGCGCGTCCGTCGCGAGCAGGGCCGCGGCGACCAGCGTGAGCAGTGCGAAGGAGGCGTACGCGAGCGCAAGCATCCTGACCCGCGGGATGCCGTATCCGAGCGCGCTGCCGAGCGGGGCGAACACGACGGCAGGCGCCAGCTGTGCGAACGCGACGAGACCGGCGGCGGTCGTACCACCCTGGTCGTAGGCGTAGACGAGGATCGCGATCCAGGCCGCGACCTCGGTGGCATTGAACAGCAGGAACGCGAGCTCGACGCGGAGGATCGGCCGGCTCCGAACGACCGTCCCAAAGACGGCCAGGGATTCGAACCGGTGGCCGTGGTGCTGGCGATCGGTGGCGTCGGGCATGGGCTGGGACGAAGGATGACAGCGCGGCCGAGCGAGGGGAACCTGTCCGTGCGCGACTCGACGGGGCGGAACGAGCGGTCAGCCCTCGTCGCGATCCAGGCGGCCGGGCCTGAGGAACAGCCACGTCAGCCGCGCGCGCAGCCGGCGCGGGTGCGCCGCGTCGTCCACGGTTGCGGGGTGCAGCCGCTCGACGACCGGCCCGAGCACCTGCTCGAACCGCTCGGTCAGGCGCCGGGCGAGCTCGAGCTCCTCGCGCGTCCCCTCGGGCGGCAGCGTCCCGTCCCATGTCTCGCCGAGCAGCTCGCGGGCGTTGGTCGGCTCGAGCACCTCGGATGCCATCCGCCGGCCGATGTAGAGCTCCTCTGTCCCGGCCATCGCGAGGGGGACGATGGGGGCACCGGTGCGCAGCGCGATCAGCGCCGCCCCGTTACGGAACGGCCCGATCCGGCCGGCCGGCCCGCTGACCGTCCCTTCGGGCATCTGCGCGAACACCGCCCCGTTGCGGATCACCGCCCGTGCGGCCCCCACGTGCTGATCGACGCCATGCCCACCGCGCCAGACCGGGAGCAGCCCCCCGAGCCGGTGGATGAGGACCTCCCGCCACCGCGCGGTGAACGTCGACGGCGCGCTGCCGAGGAACCAGGCCCGGGGCTCGAGGGGGAGGGCGTGGATGACGAGGAACGGGTCCATCCACCCGCGGTGGGCGGCGCCGATCAGCAGGTAGCCGCCGTGGCGCGGGAGCCGCTCCTGCCCGGTCGTCGCGATCCGGAACCGGAACACCCCGAACAGGACGAGCCGCCCGAACAGCCGCAGCAGCCGGTACAGGAGCGATGCACGAGCCTCCGGTTCTCGTCCGAGCCATTCGAGGCCCTCGCGCGCGCCGCCCGGGCGGGCGGCGGCCATGGCCTGCGGCGTCAGGCGCGACGCCGGGAGCCGGCGCTGCCGGCGGGCGGGCGCGCGCTGAGGCCCGGGCGCGGGCTCGAGCGGCGCGTCAGTGTCCGGGTGCGGGCCGGGCAGGATCGCCCCCACCGTCGTGCTCCCCCGCGGGCTGGCTTTCGTTGTCCACGTCGACCGTCTCCTCGTCGTCCGGGTCCCCGTCATCGAGGCCGTCGTCCACGTAGACGGTCTCCTCGTCATCGACGTCGTAGAGGTCCTCGTGTTGCACGGGCGGCTCGCCCCAGCGCTCAGCGCCCGCAGCGTCGGGGCGGTGGCGGATCGCGAGCACGACGATCGCGAACGCCATCAGTGCCACCGACACGACCATGGCGGTAGGCACGCCGAAGAACGTCCAGTTGCCCGTGCGGAGCGTCTCGAGCAGGAGGCGAACGGCGGCGTACCAGATGAGGAACAGCAGGAACAGGTCGCCCGGCCGCATCCGGGGTCCCCACCGGCGGGCGATGAACAGCAGCGCGACGGCGCCGAGGATCCCGCTTATCGACTCGTACAGGAACAGCGGCTGGAAGAACGTGCTGTCGACGGGATACGTGGCACAGGGGTACTCCGCGACCCGGTGCTCGCAGTCGATGGCGATGCCCCAGGGCAGGTCCGTCGGCGGGCCGTACAGCTCCTGGTTGAAGAAGTTGCCCCAGCGTCCGACCGCCTGCATGACGAACAGGCCGGGCGCGATGACGTCGGCCCACTTCCAGAACGACTGCTTCCACAGACGGGTGACGACAACGGCCGCGATCGTCCCGGTGAGGATCCCGCCGTAGACGCCGAGACCGGTGTACGGCGGCAGGATGATCCGGAGCGGGTCGTCCTGGTACAGCTGCCACTGGTCGATCACGTGGTACAGCCGCCCGCCGATCAGCGCAACGACCGCGACGATGATGATCCCGTTGTCGACGAGGCGCGCGTCGAGGCCCCGCCGCCGCGCTTCCCGGGTGATCACGACGTAGGCGAGAGCGAGCCCGACGGCGTAGCAGACCCCGTACCAGAAGACCGGAATGGGACCGAGCTGGAACGCCACCGGATCCGGGGTGACGGTGATCGCCGCCAGCACCGACACGAGGGCCGCGACGGGGAGCAGCGGGGCAGGCATCGAGGCGGAGTGTAGCCGGGCGCCATGCCCCGCCGGGTCGGTTATCCTCGGCCGCGATGCACGCCCGCCTCGCCCCTTACCGGTGCGGCCGCTGATGGCCGCCGAGTTCAACTGGTGGCTGCTGATCGCGGGGGTGCTTGCCGGCGGCCTCCTGACGTGGCTCGTCCTCGCCGACACGACCCGGCACGAGCGCGAGATCGCCGACGAGGAGCTGAGTGCCGAGGCGGCGTGGATCGCCCGCGCCGTCGGCGGCCGGGTCGACGCGCCGCTTGCGGAGGACGTGCTGCGAGCCCATCGCCGATACCTGGGCTTTCCGCCGCCCGACGTCCTCGCCCCAGCCGATGAGCTGCCGGCGCTCCAGGTCGACGGCCTGGCCCTCGAGCCGCCGCCGGATCTCGTCGAGGCCGATCCGGGCGTGAACCGGCCCTGATCTCCGCGGCGCCGCGAGGCGTGCCGGCCCCGGCGCTCCTGGCTAGAGCTCCCCGGTGAGGACGGGCGTCGACCCTGCGGCGCCGTCGACCGGGCCGAGCGAGACGCCGAACATCGTGCCCGCGGGCACGTCCGCGAGGCCCGGGACGGGGCCTGCCCAGGCCCACAGGTCACCCGCCCAGTACATCTTGCCGATCCGCGTCCGGGTGCCGTCCACCTCGATCCAGCAGCCGTACTCCTGGCCGTCCTCCTCGGGCACGAGGTTGCTCGCGACCGCGACGAGCTCGCCCGTCGAGGGCGAGAACAGGAGCGTCCCGGCGGCATCCCCGGTGCCCGATGGGGCCGTCAGCGGCACGCGCCGCGCGTCGGGCTCGGCCGTCACCGCGATCGTCGCCCGCGTGGTGGCGTCGAGCACCGCGATCTGCTGTGCCTGTTCCTCCTGCATCGCGGCCATCTCGGCCGACAACGAGCGATACGCGACGACGCCCGCCCCGACCGCGATCACGAGCGCCGCCGCGAGCGCCGCGACCGCCGTCCGCAAGCCCCGCGACTCGCGGCGTCGGCGGGCCTCGTCCAGTGCGCGGGGACGCGTCGCCGGTGCTGCGCCGATTTCCAGCGGCGAGGCCGCGACGACGTCCGAGGCAGCAACGGCGGCGACAGGCGCCGCCGGACCTGGCGCGGCCGCAGGTCCTCGGGGCACGCCGGCTGCGCGTACGAACGCGAGGGTGCGCTCGCGCAGCTCCGGGTCTGGTTGCGCCCGGACGGCGTCGCGGGCGATCACCGACACCCGCCGGATACGGGCCAGCTCCGCCGTGCACGCCGCGCAGCCCGCGAGGTGACCGGCGACCGCGGCCGCCTCGGCCGTGTCGCCCGCCATCAGCCGCTCCAGCCCGTCGGGCTCGGCCGCCGCGATATCGATGCGCTCCAGCGCCTCGTCGTGTTCCATCACCATCCGTCTCGCGAGCCGCCGGTTCGCACCGGCTCGTCGCCCGCCTCGAGCGCCTCCCGCAGGTGGGCCAGCGCCCGCCGCGTCCGCGTCTTCACCGTGCCCAGCGGCCAGTCCAGCCGCTCGGCGATCTCGCTCTGCGTCAGCCCCTCGCGGTACGCGAGGATGATGACCGCCCGTTCGACGTCCGGCATGCGGGTCAGCGCCGCTGCCACGGTCGCCCGCAGCTCGGCCGACTCCGCCGCCGATTCCGGGCCGGGGTCCGCCGCGGCACCCCCGATCACCACGGTGTCCGCGCGCAGCCGCTCGAACCCGGCGTCCGGGTCTCCGTCGTCCCCGACGCCTGGCAGCGGCACGAGCGGAGGCCGGCGCCCCGCGGCGCGCAGCCGGTCGACCGTCCGGTTCCGGGCGATCGTCCGCAACCAGGTGGCGAGCGAGGCGACGCGCGGGTCGTAGAGCTCGGCGCGGTTCCACAGGGCCAGGAAGGTCTCCTGCACGACCTCCTCGGCAAGCTGCCGGTCGTTCGTGAGCCGGAGTGCGACGGCATGAATTCCGTCGACGTGCCGGTCATAGAGCGCCGCGAGGGCATCCTGTGATCCCGCCGCGAGCGCTCGCACGAGCGCGGCGTCGTCGGTGTCACCCGCCCGGCGTTCCGCCATGTCCTACGTCTCCCGGCCCTTCCCGGTTTCCAGCTCGTCCGCCGGCCGCTCCCCGAGCGGCAGCGGCCGGCCCTCGAATCCGGTCGAGAACACCACATCGGTCTCGGTCGAGAACACGTGCGTCGTCGTCTGGACGTGCCGCACGATCTGGCCCAGGTGCTCCATGTCGCGGGCTCGGATCTTCAGGATGTAGTCCGCCTCGCCCGCGATGTAGTGGCATTCCTCGATCTCGGGGATCGACGCGAACTGCGGCGTGAGGTCGTCGGCGATCGTCCCGGGCGCCTGCGTCACCCAGGTGAACGCGAGCACGTTGAGTCCGACGGCCGCCGGGTCCACGGCCGTGCGGTACCCCTGGATGACGCCTCGCGCCTCGAGCTTCTTCACCCGTTCGTGCGCCGACGGCCCGGCCATGCCCAGCTCCCCGCCGAGCTCCGCGTACGATCGCCGGCCGTCCGATTGCAGGATCGCCAGCAACCGCGCGTCGGTCTCACTCAGATGAACGTTCTTCGTCAACTAGTACTCATTCGTTAGGCGTATCGGGTTGTCTAGCCTACGTTTCTAAGGTATTCTGGACGAGAGGGTCAATGCGAGCGCCGTACCCCCCGCCGGATCGGCCGGCGGGACCGCACGGTCAGCGGTGCTCCGGTAGCGAAGGGTGCATGACGATGGTGATCATTGCCACGTTCGCGCTCCTCGTGCTGTTCTCGATCGTCAGCATCGTGATGAGCGCGGGGGACTCCGAGCGCTCGAGCGATCCCCGGGAGAACCCGCTCCTCTGGGCTACGCTCGGTCGCCGCTAGGCGCGCACAGCCTAACTCCACCAACGCCCCGGTGCTTCCGGGGCGTTCGTGATTCCCGGGGCTACCACGCGCCGGCGGCGACGCGCCGGAGCGTCGGGATTTGTCCCGCGGGCACGTGCGCCTCGAGGCACGTGACGCCGTCCGCGCCCACCTGCGCGTCGTGACGCGTCCCCGCCGGAAGTTCGAGGCGGTCGCCTGGCCGCAGCTCGACGCTCATCCCGACGCCCGGCAGCCCGAACCGGATCGAGCCGGATGCACACACGAGCACCTTGTCATACCCGTGCTCGTGCGCGGCATATACGTCGTCGGGCCCGTTGGACCACGCAGCCGGCGCCAGTCCCTCGACCTCGAGGCGAGCCTCCAGCCGGTCCCGGGTACCCGTCACGGCCTCCCTACCCCGCCACGCCGACGCCGATCAGCGTCCCGACCGTGTACGTCACGGCTGCCGCCGCCGCCCCGATCGCGAGCTGCCGGAAGCCGCTGAACAGCATGCTCCGACCGGTCAGCAGGCTGACGCCCGCACCGACGAGGAACAGGGCGACGAGGCTGATCACGAGGCTCGTGACGAACACCGCGGGCCCGCCGCCGAACAGGTACGGCACGACCGGGATCGCGGCACCGACGCTGAAGGCGAGGAACGACCCGAGCGCGGCGCCCCACGGCGAGCCGAGCTCGTCAGGGTCCAGGCCGAGCTCCTCGCGCACCAGCGTGTCGAGCGCGCCCTCGCGGTCCTCGAAGATCCGCGCTGCGACCCGCTCGGCCTCGGGGCGCGGAAAGCCCTTCGCCATGTACAGCGCGGCCAGCTCCTGCTGCTCCTCCTCGGGCATCGCCTCGAGCTCCGCGCGTTCGAGCGCGATCTGCCGCTCGAACAGCTCCCGCTGGCTCTGCATCGAGATGTACTCGCCCGCGGCCATGGAGAAGGCGCCCGCGAGCAGGCCCGCGATCCCCGTCAGGAGGATGAGCCTCCCGTCGTCCGAGGCCCCCGCGATGCCCATCACGAGCGACAGGTTGGACACGAGGCCGTCGGAGACGCCGAAGATGACGGCGCGCAGGGTCCCCGACCGGGCGCTCCGGTGCCATCCCTCGCCGCGCGTGATGGCCTCCGGGCTCTCCGGCGCGCCGCGCGCAACCCGGGGCTGGGTGGCCGCGGCGACCACCGCGCTCGCCTGCGTG
>Ga0126313_10002659_pt1 | contig 10098 bp, 9 predicted proteins | sample Plot105A_FD_89954 | JGI IMG/M metagenome (GOLD analysis project Ga0126313, IMG submission 89954) | Serpentine soil microbial communities from UC McLaughlin Reserve, CA, USA - Plot105A | ecosystem: Environmental > Terrestrial > Soil > Grasslands | place: USA: UC McLaughlin Reserve, Lake County... | reverse complement strand
GCGGCGAGCATCGACAGATCGTGCTCGTCGAGATCCTGCACCGCCTTGGCATAGTGCGACGCCAGCTCGTTCTCCGGGATCTCGTCAACCCACGCCCGCACAAGCTCGCCCAGCAGCTGTCTGCGGGCCTCCCGGCCAACGGACTCCGCGATCACGCGGATCGCGTCCTGCGGTTCGATGAAGCACAACGGCATTGCGACTCCCTGGCCTGGGAAGTGGACAAGGCGCACGGTAGGGATGGGATCGGACGGGATGTGCTGCGGTGAGACCGAGCGTCAGGTGCGCATCGCAGCGTCTGAATACAGTGCCCACGGTGGCTTGGTTCCGTGGGACGCGCATTGCGACGGCAACCTAGGCTGCCCTCCGCCTGCAGGCCTGGCAAACCATGTCGCCACTACAACGCTTCATTCAGGCCAATACGCGCCTATCCGCACGCTTTGATAGTCGTGGCGACGTCGCGTTCTATCTCCGGTACGACGACGACGTTGCGACTGCGCTCGCGGCTATGCCGGACGGCGGGGTCGTCGCTGATGTCGGGGGCGGACGAACGTGTTCCTTTGCTGGACGCGTCCCAGCCGACCACCAAGTCAAGATCGTCGCCATTGACGTATCCGCGACGGAACTGGCAGCGAACACCACGGCGCACGAAAAGGTGGTTGCCGACGTATCCGAGTATCTCCCCTTTCGGGACGGCGAAATCGACTTGCTTGTCTCGCGAACTGTTCTTGAGCACGTGCCTGATGTCCAGAGCGCCGCGCAGGAGATGGCGCGCGTGCTTCGAGCAGGCGGCCAGACGCTGCATCTGCTGCCCTGCAGATATGCGTTGTTCGCGGTTCTCGCTCGTGTCGTACCGTTCGATTTCGCAAAGCGGGTCGTGCACACCATCGTCCCCGGATCCAAAGGCGTTGTCGAGTTCGATGTGTACTACGACCACGGCCATCCGAGGGAATTGGAGCGGGTATTCTCGGCCGCCGGGTTTCGCGACGTAGAAGTCCAATGCGTATGGGATCAGGCGGCATACTTCCACGCCTTCTTCCCGCTCTTTCTTCTCGTGCTGCTCTATCAACGGATAGCGGCACGCCTTCGAATACGAGTCTTGGCGTCGTACGCCATCGTGCGCGCGACACGGTGATACGTCATCCGTGGTTGTGGTGATCCGTCGTCCGTGGGCTTGCGTGCTGATTCAACGAACGACCCGCGTTATCGGTGCCCCGGTTCGCGAAGCGAACGGGTAGCCAGACTGCTTCGGAATCTCGACTCGAAACTGCAGCGTGACACCCGGTCGTCTTACGCGCAGCCGGTATCGGCCGGAGAATCGTCCAGCCTTGTCCGTACGTCGCACGGCAAACCGCTGCCAGGCACCTCCCGCCGCACGGCCCTGGATGAACACCTTGGTGCCGCCGTTACGGATGGGCCGGCTCATTACTCGGCCTGAATAGCGGACGTTGATGCCGCGCAGCGACACCGTCAATGTGCTCGCAGCCCGCACGTTGAGCCGAAGGCTACGAGACAGCGCCCGCACGCCGGGGCGGGCGTACTCGAACTGGAGTGATCTTGACGGACGCCTGCCGGAAGCTCGGAAGGCGAACCGGCCGTCTGCGCCAGTCGTCACGGATCCACGGTTCACGCGACCGGTCGACGTTTTCTCCGTGATGGCTAGCAGCGCGCGAGCGATCGGCTCTCCCGACGGCCCTGTGAGATGGCCGCGGACCCGAACGGCGCGTCCAAAGTTCGTGGTGTAGGTGCTGCCCGAGCGGCCAAAGCTGGCATTGAGCCGCGCGGCACCCCCAGCCCCTCCAGATCGTCCGATCGTTACCGGCAGGGGATGGGTGATAACTCGCCGGTTGCCCGCAGCATCGGTGACCCGGAGCGCCATCGAGTACAGGCCCGGATCGACTCGGGACGTATCGATCATAAAGTCGCTCGCGTATCGCGTCACACATGCCGTCAAATCAGTGTGTGGACACAGCTTCGAGCTGGTTTCAAGCTCGTGTGTCGCGACAACCGTATCGCCGAGGAGCGCTTCAACGCGAGCGACACCGGACTCCTGATCGGTCGCGCTGAAGCTAAGCGTGCGCTGACCATTGGCCGTACCTCCGCCAAACAGCGTGCCGCCTTCGATCTGAGCTTCAGGAGCGACATCCTCGTAGAGGTCGACCTCCACGCCGCGCACCTGCAAAGGCCTCGCACTGTTGAATGCACAGTCTGCCGCAGTGCAACGCAGCCTGATCGACACACTCGGATTGGTCTGTGAGAAGGGGACGCTGATCCAGGGTTCGGCGTCTGGCGTCACGCAGCCGGGCGGCGCGCAGGCGCCGCCGATATCGATGAACGCGGGGCCGCCAGTACCCGCGAGTTCAGCGGTGATCCACGTGCGGTACCTAACAATCCCGATCGCTGACCTAGGGCCGTCAGCCGGGCGTTCGAGTACCCACGAGGCCTCTGTGGAGGCGTTCATGACCCTGATGTTCAACGCGATACCGAAGCTCTGCCCGCCCGCACATTCGTCGAACGGGAACGTATGCAGCCCATCGGGCCGCATGGTCCACGGTGCTGTCGAGGGCACGGGCGTCGCGCGCCCCGGTACGTTACACGTGTACATCTTGTACGTACCCGCGTGCGCCGGTGAAGGCATGACGAGCATCAGCGTTGCTCCTACAAGGCACGCGCTCGTACGGAGAGGCGTGCGGAAAAAGGATCTGCAATGCATGTCAGTGATCTTCTCCGGGTCAAGGGCCGAATTCCGGCGAGGTCGATGGCGCAGCCTTCGGCGAGAACTCTGGTGCGGACGATGCCGAGGTACGCCGCACCCTGGCGGTTGGTGTCGATCCCGCACTAGCCGCAGTTGCTCGGATTTGCTTCGAGGCTCCAGAGAACTCCGGCGCCGGCCGTCGCGAGGCCGCATGCTCGATCGGCCTGAACTCTCCGCGGCGAGCCGTGATCGCGCCCGAGCTCGTGCTCCGCGACGGTGTTGTCGCAGTGACGACGGGACGCTGAGCGCTCGCCTTGCTGGGTCGGGGACTGCTTTGCACCGACCGCACAGCCGCCGGCCGCTGGACCCGCTCCTTCTCCATCGTTCGCTCCACCGTCGCGTAGCCGCCACCAGCCACCGCCGCCGCGGCGCCCGCGATCGCGGCGGCCTTGCCGGCGGCGGACGCCTCGAGCACCGTTTGGACCTTCGTGTACGACATCACCGCGCGGTCGTGGATGCCGCCGGCGAGCATCTCGTAGACGCGGGTCAGGATGTTCGACACGTGGTCGGCGCTGTCGGTCGTGACGACCGCGAGCGGGATCGGCAGGAGCGCGCTCAGGTGCGCTGAGCTGTCCGACAGGGTCTTCAGCGTCGCCCGGCAGCCGGGGCAGTTGCGCAGGTGCGGGCGCAGCTCCTGCAGCTGCTCGGGCGTCGCCTCGCCGTCGACCATCGCGGAGATCACCGGCAGCCACAGCGCGCACTCCGCGCCCGACTCGATGTCCGCGTAGCGCGCGAGGAAGCTGCGCCTGCCCTCCGTCAGGCAGCGATTGACCTTCGTGTACGACCACCCCGTCATCACGCCGATGTCGTTGTAGCTGTGCCCCTGCGCGCGCAGCCACAGCGCGCGCAGCTCCTGAGGCTTCAACCGCTGCAACGCCTCGGCCGAGCGGCCGATGAGGTCCAGCGTCGCGAGCTGCTCCTCCGGCGAGGGGATCGACCGCGCCTCGTGGGCGTCGAGGTCGACGTCGATCGGTGCCACGAGCTTCTGTCGCGAGCGCCGGATCGCCTGCGCCTCGCGCTTGACGACCACGTGCAGCCAGCCCGCCGCGCGGGGCGGATCCAGGCGCTCGGCATGACGCATGAAGATCTCGAGCGCGCGCTGGTAGGCGTCCTGCGCGTCGTCGGGACACAGCGAGAAGCGGCGGGCCGTGCGGAGCAGCGAGTCCGCGTGCGCTGCGACCGTGCGCAGGATCAGCTCCTCTGCCGCGGACCCCCTCGTACCTCCCCCCTGCCCCTCGTCCAAAACCGCCTCCGCTCGTGACCGTGATCTGGTCTCTCGTACTCCCTAGGGCACGCTATGGCGGCGTTCGCCCCCGCGGGAGTAACAAACGTGCGCAATTTGCGGGAAAATGAAGCGCGGAGGAGCGCCAACGCGCCAGCGGCGCGAGGCTCGACCCCGACGCTCAGGCGAGCGGCGTCACGGCATCGTCCGGCCCGTGCAACGGCCTGCGCTCAGCCGGCGCCAACCGAAACGAGCGCGCGCCGCGATGCGGGCGAAACGACCTGACCTGCGGCACCGCAGGCGACCCGCAGCGAAAGGACACCTCGGGCAGCATCTGCAGCAGCGCAGAACGCAGGATGATCGCGTCCGCAACGGCCGCCTCGTCGACGACGTACTGCCCGTCGGCGACGAGCTGCTTGAGGACCTTCACACGAGCGTTCATCTTCATGCCTTCCGTTGCTCCGACAGCTACATCGGGCGGCTCTACCACGAAGCGCATCGGCGCACGCCAAAGTCGACGGACGTGCGAGCGCAGCGCGCGTCAGGTGCCGAGCACGGCCGCGATCGCGTCGCGCTCGGCGTCGTCGGCGACGGCCTGGCAACCGTACGTCGCGCGCTCGGCGCGCGCCCGCGCACCCCAGTTGTGCAGCGCGAGATCGAGCGCCTCGAGCGGGAGCTCGGCGGCCTGCGCAAGCGCCCGCGCCCGGCGCTCGAGCAGCACGGTGTCGCCGATGCCGAACACGCGCTTGGCCGCGAGCGTCGCCGTGTCGTCGCCGAAGCGCAGCGTCGTCGGCTGCGCCTCCACCACGTCCAGGCGCCCGAGCGACACGAGCAGCTCATACCGACCGGCGCGTCCAAAGCCCGGCAGCGACAGCCGCTCGAACACGCGATCGAAGCGCCGCTCGGGCGTCCAGGCCGGCTCGCCGGCGAATGCCGCCTGCTGGCCGCCGGCACGTCCGGCCCAGGCGCGGTAGGCGAGCACGGTCGTCTCGCCCGCCGCAGGGTCCGCGAACTGCGAACGCGGGCCGCGCGGGACGTCCAGCCGCGGCAGCTCGCCGGACGCCCACGGCACGTGCGCCGCACGGATCCCGGCAAACGGATCCTCGCCGCCCTGCACCTCGATCGGGCAGATGAACGCCACGAGGAACCCGAGCCAGAGCGCCTCCTCGGGATCGTCCATCGTGACGATGTCGGCGTACAGCCCCGGCGGGTCGTCGGAGAACTCCTCGAGGCGGGCGCTTGCGAACGCGAGCTCGTCGGCGAGCCGCTGCGCGTCCGCGGTCGCCTTCGGCCGGGGACGAGCTCCGAGCGGTAGCCGTCGTCCGCGGCCTGCGTGAGCTGGCGCACGCGCACCGCGCTGCTGCGCGCCGTCCGCGTCGCGCCGCCGCTCGCCGAGCGCGCACGCGCGGACGCCGGCCGCACAGGACGCTTCGTCCCGGAGGCGGGCTCCGGCGGACGGCAGATCGGACAGTTCTGGAGAAACCTGTTGTGGCGACAGAAGCTCGGAGGCACAACGTCCAGTCTAGGCCGCAGCGCCCCTCCGCAAGCCCGCGCCGGCTACGTCGTCGACCCATCGCCGAGGCGCTCGATCCCGCCGAGGAACACGCTCGCGGCGAAGCGCGTCGCGCCCGCGACGTCGGGCGGCTCGCGCTGGATCATCGCGACGCCGACCTCGAGCGCGGCCCCGACCATCGCGGCCGCCGCGTACTCGGCGTCGACACGCGGCACGATGCCGATCTTCATCGCCGTGCGCAGGTCGGCGGCGAGCTCGTCGATGCCCGCGCCGAAGACCGGCTGGTCGAACATCGCGCGGATCGTGCCGCTGTTGCGGCGCATGAGCGCGAACGCCTCGGGATCGTCGGCGAGGAAGCTGAAGTACTCGCCGAAGCCCGCTGTGACGAACTCCTCCAGCGAGCCGGCCTCGCGGCGCGCTGCCTGCACCCGCGCGCGCACCTTCTCGGCGCTCTCCTCCAGGACGGCACGGAAGAGCGACTCCTTGTCGGGGAAGTAGTTGTAGAACGTGCCGCTGGCGAGGTCCGTGCGGCGGATGATGTCGCGCACCGACGCGCTGCCGAAGCCGACCTCCGCGAAGACCGCGCGCGCCGCGTCGAGGATCGCGGCGCGGTTGGCGGCCTTCGTCGCCGCACGCCGGCCACCGTGCTGGTCGGCGGCGATGGTCACAGTGCAGCCGCCTTCGCATCCGCGCCGGCGGTCGTGGGTGTGACCACGCCGCCCGCGCGCGGCGCCACCGGCAGCGCCGACCCGGCCGCCGCCGCCCGCCGGGCCCCGCGCCGGCGCTCGCGGCGCAGGTCGAAGAGGTAGCGGTCGAAGTCGACCTGGATCGTGTGGCGCTTGGACGCGACGTAGCGGCGCTGCATCCGCTTGCGCTCACGGCGGATGTCGGCCTCCATCGCGCGCGGGGAGGGCAGGTGGTACTCGCCGCGCAGGTACTCGGCGATCCACTGCCCCTGCGCCTCGGCGAGCGGCATGATCGCGCCGATCGGCTGCAGCAGGCCGACGAACGCGAGGCTCGGATTGCGTGGCGCGAAGACGCGGCGAAAGAGGTCGATGCGGTTGTCGGGCGCCGTCAGGAAGCCGGGATCGAAGAACGGAAACGAGATCCGGTAGCCCGTGCAGTAGATGACGACGTCGGCATGCACCCGCGTGCCATCGGCGAACTGCACCCAGTCCGAGCCGAGCTGCGCGATGTTCGGCCGCGGCGTGATCGCGCCGTGCGTGATGCGGTCGAGGATCCGGCCGGAGACGGTCGGGTGGGCGGAGCCGAACCGGTGGTCGGGCCGCGGCAGGCCGTAGCGCTCGGGGCGGCCCGTGTGCAGGCGCACGACCAGCTCCCCCACGCGCGCGGCGAGCCAGTGCGGGACGACGGGCATCGTGAAGATCTGGTCCAGCGGCCTGCCGAAGAGGTACTTCGGCACGATCCACGCGCCCCGGCGTGCGGCGAGGTGCGTCGACCGCGCGACGTAGCTGGCCTCGACGGCGATGTCCATCGCGCTGTTGCCCATCCCGAGCACGACGACGTCCTTGCCCGCCAGGAACGCGTTGTCACGGTAGTCATGAGCATGCAGCTGGATGCCCTCGAAGCTGTCGCCGCCGGGAAACGGCGGCTCGGGCCAGCGCCTGTCCCAGTGATGGCCGTTGGCCACGAGCAGCATGTCGTAAGCGCGTGACGCGCCGTGCTCGTCGCGCAGCAGCCAGGTGCCGTCGGGTCGCTGCCCGACGTGGGCGACGGCGGTCTCGAAGCGGATCCGCTCGCGCAGGCCGAAGTGGTCGACGTAGGCGTCGAAGTACTCGGCGATCTGCGTGTGGTGGGGGAAGTCGGGATAGGACTTCGGCATCGGGAAGTCCGAGTACTCCATCCGCTCGCGCGACGTGTTGATGTGCAGGTCGCGATAGGCGGCGGACATCCCGTTGCGGTTGCCGAAGACCCAATTGCCGCCGACGCGGTCAGACGCCTCGTAGCAGTCGAAGTCGATCCCGCGCTCCTGCAGCGCCTTCGCCGCGGCGATGCCCGACGAGCCGGCGCCGATGATCGCGGCCGTGGGCAGCGTGGTCATGTGGTCGCGGTGGCTACGGGACGGATGAACATGACGCCGGCGTCACTTTACGGCACGCCGGGTCCAGGCGGGCCGCCGGGCCGCCCCGCCGGCTGCAGCTCGGGCAGAAACGCGGTGACGCTGTCGTCGCGGCGTCAGCGGTCGTAGCCGGGCGGCACGCCGGGGTCCGTCAGCCCACCGCCGCGCGAGCGCCGCACGAGGTAGACGCCGACGACCGCGAACGTGAACGAGAGCAGGAACCCGGCCTGCTTGTTGAAGAGCTCACGCGCGATGAACCCCGCGAAGAGCGATGCCCCGATGCCGATCGCGATCGTCATCCCGATGCCCATCGGGTCGCGTCCGGGCAGGGCCAGGCGGGCGAGCCCGCCGACGACGAGGCCGATCAGGCACAGGATGATGAGATAGCCGAGCAGCTCCATGATGCTCATGCCTACCCGACGCGCCCGTCGGCTACGCCGGCACGCCCGGGGCAACGTGCCGCGGCGGACCGGCGGGGCCGGTGTCGGCGTCCGCGTCGGTCGGGCGGGCCGCGTCGAGCTCGCCGAGGTAGCGGTCCACCATCCGCGCGCACTGGCGCCCCTCGTTGATCGCCCACACGATCAGCGACTGGCCGCGGCGTGCGTCGCCGGCGGCGAAGACGCCGTCGACCGAGGTCGTGTAGGGCCGGACGGCCTTCGCGTTGCCGCGCTGGTCCTTGGCGATCTCGAGCTTGTCGAGCAGAGACTGCTCGGGATGCAGGAAGCCCATCGCGAGCAGCACGAGGTCGGCGCGTAGCTCGCCTTCTGTCCCGGGGACGGGCTTAAACGGCGGCGCCGCCTCGGCCTGGGCGTAGTGCAGCGTGCGCACGCGGCCGTCGTCGTCGCCGACGAAGTGCGTCGTGACGACGGAGTAGTCCTGCTCGCCGACATGCAGCTCCCTGGCCTCCTCCATCGCGTAGGAGAGGCGGAACTTCTGCGGCCACAGCGGCCACGGCGTGCGATCGTCGGGGCGCATGGGCGGCGGCTCGGGGAGCAGCTCGAACTGCGTGATCGACGCCGCGCCCTCGCGCAGCGAGTTGCCGACGCAGTCGGCGCCGGTGTCGCCGCCGCCGATGACGACGACGTGCTTGTCCTTCGCGGTCAGGCCGCGCAGCGGCGGCGGCTCGCAGCCCGTCGCGGTGCCGGTCTGCTCGGCGACCCAGCGGTTGCGGTCGTACAGGTACTCCATCGCGAAGTGGATGCCGTCGAGGTCGCGGCCCGGCACCGGCAGGTCGCGCGGGGTGCGCGAGCCGGTCGCCAGGACGACGGCGTCGTAGGTGGCAAGCAGCTCGTCGACGGGCAGGTCGACGCCCACGTCGACGCCGCAGCGCACCGCGACGCCCTCGGCGATCAGCTGCTCGACGCGGCGCTGGACGACCCACTTCTCGATCTTGAAATCCGGCACGCCGAAGCGCACGAGTCCGCCGGCGGACTCGTCGCGCTCGAAGAGCGTCACGCCGTGGCCGGCGCGGCGCAGCTGCTGCGCCGCGGCCATGCCCGCAGGGCCCGCGCCGACAACCGCGACGGTACGCCCGGTCTCGCGCTTGGGCGGCAGCGGCTTGACCCAGCCCTCCTCCCACGCACGGTCGATGATCGCGTTCTCGATCTGCTTGATCGTGACGGCGTCGCCCTCGCGGATCTCGAGCACGCAGGCGGCCTCGCAAGGCGCCGGGCACAGGCGACCGGTGAACTCGGGGAAGTTGTTCGTCGCGTGCAGCTGGCGGATCGCGTCGTGCCAGCGGTCGCGGTAGACGAGGTCGTTCCAGTCCGGGATGAGGTTCCCGAGCGGGCAGCCGTTGTGGCAGAACGGGATGCCGCACTCCATGCAGCGCGCGCCCTGCGCGGCGAGCTCCTCGTCGGGCCGGCGGATGAGGAACTCCTCGTAGTCGCCGGCTCGCTCTCTGGGATCGCGGTACGGGACCCCGGCGCGCTCGATCTTCAGGAACGCTCCGATCTCGCCCATCAGCGGTCCCTCCCATGACTGGTCGCCCGGGTAGCCGGGCGGGCGGTTGCGGCCGGCACCACTACTACTCCCCGTCGCCCTTGCGGACCTGCGGCGCGCCGACGACGTCGACCGCCTCGTCCTTGAACTCGTCCGCCCGCGGCGGCCCGCCATTCGACGCCGCCGCCTCGGCCGCGGCACGCTCGGCGAGCACGCGCTTGTAGTCGGTCGGGTAGATCTTCACGAAGCGCGGCAGCAGCTCGTCCCACGCCTCGAGCACGCGCCGGCCGACCGGGGAGTCGGTGCGCTCGACGTGCTCGGCGATGAGCGCGCGGACCTCGATCGCGTCACCCTCGTCGAGCTCCTCGAGCTGGTTGCGCATCTCCGGGTTGACGCGCCCGGGGAACATGCCGTCCTCGTCGAGCACGAAGGCCAGGCCACCGCTCATGCCGGCCGCGAAGTTGCGCCCCGTCTGACCGAGCACGACGACGCGCCCGCCCGTCATGTACTCGCAGCCGTGGTCGCCGACGCCCTCGATGACGGCGCTCGCGCCCGAGTTGCGCACGGCGAAGCGCTCGCCGGCCATGCCG
>Ga0126313_10002656_pt1 | contig 10101 bp, 7 predicted proteins | sample Plot105A_FD_89954 | JGI IMG/M metagenome (GOLD analysis project Ga0126313, IMG submission 89954) | Serpentine soil microbial communities from UC McLaughlin Reserve, CA, USA - Plot105A | ecosystem: Environmental > Terrestrial > Soil > Grasslands | place: USA: UC McLaughlin Reserve, Lake County... | reverse complement strand
TCTGTAGGTGCAAGCCCTAATAGCCGGCTAATCGATGAAGAGAGGGTTTGCCCAAAGCCGTGCTTGGGGCTGCTATGGGGCGTCCTCGGCCTCCTGGCACCCTTCCTCGGAGCAGCTCTTCAGCGCCTCGAGTCTCGCCTTCAGGTTCTCCAGAAGGGCGGTGTCGGCAGCCTCGTATAGGTTGTCTAGTTCGTAGGGGTCGTTCGCCAGGTCGTAGAGCTCCCTCTCCCCGTTTTCGTGCTCGACGTACTTGTCAGTCTTTGTCCTGACAGCCTGGAAGGCGGTTCGGTCCATGCGGCTACCCTCGTTTCTGTTCTCGCTGGCACCTTCCTCGTCATCCTCAACCTCATCGCTCTGTTCCCTGGCGCTTTTCCCGTCGAGGAACGCCTCCAGCAAGACGGATGAACGCCACGTAGGGGGTTCTTGGCCGCGCAGCAGCGGCACGAGCGAGCGCCCATCGGCCTCGAACCCCTCTAGGCCCCCAAGCTCGGCAAAGGTCGGGGCCAGGTCGTTGTTGAGGACCAGATCTTCTAGCCTGGATCCTACGGGCACCCCGGGGCCTCGGATGAAGAGGGGCACCCGTACTGTCTCCTCGTACGGCGTCTTCTTGCCTTGCCTGACACGATGCTCGCCCAAGTGGTAGCCATTGTCGGAGGTGAAGAAGATGTAGGTGTTTTCAAGCTCGCCTGTGGCCTCTAGCTCCTCAACCAGCGAGCCTACCATCTCGTCCACCGCGAGCATCGACTCCAGGCGTTCTTCGTAATGACTGTCAATCCTGGAACTTACATTCTCCGCGACAGGTTCGAGGTCTTGGATCCAGGAGGGCTTGTCCGAGACGTCCTCCTCGTCGAAGGACGGAGAGCGGGGCGCCTCCTCGTCGGCGAAGGTGCCTTTATGCCGCTCGGCGGGGGTTGTGGGATTGTGGGGCGATGTCGGGGCTATGTAAGCCAAGAAGGGGTCGTCTTCGGCCGCCGCGCGTCGGATGAAATCGGTGGCGTGCCCGGAGAGGACGTCGGTGAGGAAGTCCTCTTCCTCGCTCCCGTAGGAGACGATCTCCCCGTTCTCGTTCAGCTCGTAATCGTAATACTCGAAACGGCCCAGCTTGGCGTACCACTCGTCCCAGCCCGGAGGGACGTGGGTTGGATCGTCCGCTCCGTAGCCGTTTAGGTACTTGCCGATCAGGGCGGTCCGGTAGCCGCCCTCTTTTTGCAGGCGGGCGGCGATCGTATCTTCCTCAAGCCCCTCGTCACGGAACTTCTCGAAGCCTCCTACCGGGCGCTTGTTGCCCCTGACGTCGTGGTTGTGGGAGTAGAGGCCGGTGAGGATCGTAGCCCTGGCGGGGCAGCATATCGGGTAGCTTACGAAGGCCTCCTCGAAGGAGGCGCCCTGCTCAGCCAGCAGGGAGTTGATCTCGGGCATCTTCTGAGTAGAGGCGTAGTCCAAATCGTCGGCGAGGACGAAGACTATGTTTGGTTGCTCGGTAGTAGAGGATTGGGCATTGGCTTCTTCTTGGGCTGGTGCAAACCCCAACAAGCCGCCAATGAAGAAGGCTACCGAACACGCCAGGACCATAAAAAGCACTCTTCTGCCGGCCGCAGAGCTACCACTGCTCCTTACTAACGCGCTGGGCACTCTCTCTGTATCTCCTCTATGATTGGCTATTGGGCACTATCTAGATAGGGTAACCCCAAAACCTTAAAGAGAGCTTAAAAGGCAGCGACGCCGGCCCCAGCCACCTCGTGGTCCTCATCCGGCGTGCCACCACTTACTCCTATCGCCCCGACCACCTCGCCATCACGCATTAGAGGGATGCCGCCGGCGAAGATGACGATCCGGCCGCCGTGCGTGGTGTTGATGCCGAAGAGAGGCTGGCCAGGCTGGGCCATCTCGCCGATCTCTCGTGTGGTAAGACCTCTCCCGGCCGAGGTGAAGGCCTTGTCTATTGCGATGTCGATGCTCGCCACCCAGGCCTTATCCATCCGGTGGAAGGCCACAAGGTTCCTTCCAGCGTCCATCACGGCTATGTTCATCGGCTGGCCCATCTGCTGGGCCTTGTGCTCAGCGGCAGAAATGATTCTTTGAGCTTCTTCGAGCGTAATCACTGTGTTGTTACCTCCCTGCTTACGGACACGTCATCCACTACTTCCCGTAGATCCCACCGATCCATCATAGCCGATCATGCCGTCTCTCTGGTCTGTTTTCAGCATCGAACTACACCTACCCGCTGGGGGTTTCGCGCCTACCATACCCTAGGAAGGCAGTCCACTCGGGGGCTGGAGGATCCGCACGCTGCGCCTCGGCGTCTTCATCGTCGCAGTCGTGTTCATGTGGGGACCTTTCGGTCCGCACGCCCAGGATCGCAGGATAACCGAGTGCAACGACGGGCAGTAGCACGATAGCCCTTATCCATAGGGGGAAGCGTTTCCTAAGAAGACCTTATCGTCGGCGACTGAGTGTCCGAGAAGGCAGGACGTGGGGTTGACGCACGAAAAGGCCGGAGCCCCTTAGAGTAAGGACCCCGGCCACTGCCACGACGTTACGCCGTGGACTCATCTCAACAGAGTGCCTCTTTGTCTCAAGCTACCCTGTCCATTGGTCCATACCTCCTACTCAAGGTACAGTTCCAACACCACTTTTATTCCCCAGATCTCCAATCTTAAAACCAAAAAGGACCGGGGCTATGGGAAAGAGGGGATCCCTATACTTATGCGGGCGTACGAAGGCGGGTGTCAGCTGACCATCGATTCTCGGACCTCACCTAACGCGCCGCGCTCCCTGTCTATTAGAGCAGCTCACCGCGGACGATGAGGCGGTCTGAGTAGTCGGGCAAGGTGCAGGTCTGCAAAGAGACAATGCTCTTACCTGCTACAGAGTTCATCACGCTCACGTCCCCTGGCCCCACCACCAGTTGTTCCGTAACCTGGTAGACGTATTCGATCCCTAGGGAATCCTTAAGGGTTACCTTGTCGCCCCGCTCTAGCTCATTGAGCCTGAAGAAGACCAAGAAAGAGTCGGTCCCGTAGTAGCCCATGCGGTGCCCGGCTATGTAAGTATTTGAGTCTGGCTGCCAGGGGAAGCCGGTGTCGGGAAGGTGGATGGCCGACTCGTCAAGCTTCTCTTGGGTGTAGGAGTTGTGGACCTTCAGGTCCTCTATCCCGATGTCAGGGATCGTAAGGTAGAGGGCATCGTCTGTAGGAGCCTCCGTTGGCGAAGCATCATCCTTGGTGGGGATGTTCCCGGCCGTGCCGCCCGGGAGGCCGACGAAGAAGAAGGCGATGAATCCTAACCCCACCAGAATCATGGCAAAGCCGAGCGCCCTGAGGACTCGGGCACCCCATCCCGCCGTCTTCCGTCGGGCTCTCATGTCCCTCTAGCTAGCAGAGAAGCGCCGAACCAGGAGCCACCCTCCTCCGACCAGCACGGCTCCAACGAGTACCGAGCATGAGAAGAGCATACCAAAGCTACCAATTCGATGCCGAGTAGGCTTGCATAGAGCCTCATCTACCTACTCCAAAAGCCCCCGGACAGTAGACCACCGCGTTGGCGGCGTAGCCGAGCATCTGCCCGACGACCTCTCTACGGATACGGGTGTCGGTGCTGCGCTTGACCTCGACGATGGTCGGGATGGCGTCCTGGTCCAAGAAGAGGGGGTCGACCGACCACGTTCGGCATCTTGAAACTCAAGCTTAGTGGACAGTCTAGCCAAAAAACTATGCTCGGGCTCACCTCATCGCCGCGCGAGTCTCGATAAGCGTCTCCGAATCTAGCGTTCGTTTGACCGGGCACTTCTTCGCAATCTCTCGGAGTTTTTCGCGTTGCTCAGCGTCCAGGGGTCCTTCCAGTTCCAGTTCCAGCTGGACGCGGTCGATCCTACCGCAGTTCGTCTCGCACTCCTCGCAGTCCTTCGCGTGGATCCTCCCGTGCTCCACCCGCACGGTCACCGACTCTAGCGGCCATCCCTTGCGATCCGCGTACATCCGCACCGTTATCGCGGTGCAACTCCCGAGTGCGGTCAACAGGTAATCGTATGGCGTGGGACCGGCCTCGGTGCCCCCGAGAGCAGCCGGCTCGTCGGCGACTAGATCGTGCCCGTTCGCGTTCACCTCGGTGCACAGGGCGCTCTCGGTGCACACCACCACGCCGCTACTGTCTCGGTTCGTCTGCATAGTGCTACTCCTTCCTACCGCCGCCCGGGCACCCGCTCTCCCGGGAGCAGCCGCGCCTTACCCCCATTATCCTATACAAAGGACTCGCAAGGCTCGAAGGTAGGACCTACATCGCAAAGGATTCTGATCCGTACTCTAGATGTACAAGGTCCCGTGTGGCCTTCGCAAATATGAGGATGTTGTGCCGTTCGGCCTCCGGCTCCTCTCGTAGCTGTATTTCATCCCCGTGTAGTAACCATCTGGTTGTCACGAGCTGAAGCGAAGCGCAAGAAGCATTACTATAGATTAGCCCAACCTCTTCCTCGGGAGCGTTGCCGGTGAGCAAGGCATTGAAGCGGATGGCAGAGATTTTGTTAGCTGAGAACCTATATGGACAAGCGTTCAAGCACCAGATATAGTAGTAAATGAAAAGGGTCTAACTAAATGTATGCTATCCTTGGTTGAGTGTAGTATCAGTCTGACTATGGGGAAAAGTGACTTTTTACGGGATTAGGCGAACATGAGCAGCGAGGATAGTAGTAGCTCCCTTTCAGGCTCGAAGATAGGTCAGATCCTCAGGCAGGCTCGCAAAGAGCAAGGCCTCTCCCTCCAAGAGGTAGAGCAGGCAACGAAAATTCGAGCTAGATACCTTAAAGAGCTGGAGGAGGGGAACTTCAGCGTACTGCCCGCAGTGTACGTAAGGGGATCTCTCAAAACCTATGCTGACCATTTGCATCTAGACGGAGAGGCACTAACCCAAGAGCTTAAGCACTGGCAGGCACCTCTGGACGAACCGCAAGTCCCAACCTACGACGAGCCTTCGAAGAGCGATTCCGCTCGTCCCTTGATCTCTGCTAGCAGTCCTCCTAAGGAGGGGGAAGGCCTGACGACAACCAAGGGTAAAGAAGATGTCATCCCTGCATTGCTCTCTGCGGATAATAGGTACTACGCATACTTGGCCTCGGCGGCGTTTATGATTTTAGTCCTAGGCGCCGTAGCCTTTGCGTTAGCTAGGGGTGATGATGATCAATCTACTGCCTCTCAGGAGCAGACACGTGAACCGACAGTCTCCTCAGCAGCCGCCACCGACGATCAGGAGGGCCAAGACGCCCAACAGAGCCTCCTGCAAGTAGGTGACGAGCAGAGCGCAGAAGATGAAGGTGATGGTCGCTCACTCAACTAAGAGGCGAGGCTGCCGGATAGAGGCGCCCAAGACCAAGGGGCCGCTCGGGTAGGGCGAACTGAGCAAGACCAGAGTGATACTGCCCCGACGCGAGGTCAGGCGGCGCTGCTTCTGGGTGGAGGCGCTGAAGGCGACGGAGAAGCTGGCTGGGTAGGGCAAACGGCGCAGAACCAGAATGCCCCTGCCCAAGCGCAAGCCTCTGGCGATGAGACGACTACCAGCTCAACGCCAGCGAGTATCGAGGCAGCGCCCGCAACCATGGAGCCGAGCATAACACCGGTCCAGACCATATCAGCGACAGCCGCGTCAGAAGCATCGGCAACCGCCGAGGTCACAGCCCGCGAGCGCAAAGAGGCGGCCGAGGTGGCCGCCAGCACCCGATTCAGCCACACATCACCTACACCAGCTCCAGCTCGGGAGTTCCCTCGTTCGGTAGGCCGCTGAAGCAGAGAGCAATAATTTCGGTAATCGGGAACGTACATGGATATGAAGCACCTATAGGTTGAAGCACCTATAAGTTAGTAGGATGGGAACCCTAGAGACAAGCACGGTCAAGAAGGCTAGGAGGAGAGGGATTTGGGGTAGCGGTCTATTTCCTCCAGGAAGCGTCCGCTACCTACGGCGACACATATAAGCGGCTCCTCGGCCATGTGCACCGGTATGCCCGTCTCGTGCCTCAGGCGTTCGTCGAAGAGCCTCAGCAGCCCACCACCGCCAGCCAGGACCATGCCCCGATCCATAATGTCCGAGGCGAGCTCCGGGGGTGTGCGATTTAGGGTGTCCACGACGGCGGCGATGATCGCGTCCACAGGTACTCTTATCGCCTCCCGGATCTCCTCGCTCGTTACGACAACAGTCTTCGGCAAGCCCGTAGCGAGGTCTCGGCCCCTTATCTCCTCCGATTTCTCCTCGGGGAGCGGAAAGGCGCTGCCGAGCTGTATCTTCAGCAGCTCGGAGGCATTGGTGCCCACGGAGAGCTGGTGCTCTTTTTGGATATAGCTGGCGATAGCCGCGTCCATATGGTTACCGGCGACGCGGATTGAGGACTTAACGACTATGCCGCCCATGGAGATTACCGCAACCTCGCTGGTACCCCCGCCGATGTCCACAACAATCGACCCTTGGGGCTCACTGACCTTCAGCCCGGCCCCAATAGCTGCGGCCAGTGGCTCCTCGATAGTGTACGCGCGGCGCGCCCCCGCATTCTTCAGGGCATCCTTGACCGCCCTAAGCTCCACACCAGTGACGCCCGAAGGCGCGCACGCGACCACTTGAGGCCTGGCTAAGAACCGCGCTATCCGTCGCCGGGGCTGCGCCTTACGGATAAAGTAGGAGAGCATCCTCTCTGTCGCTTCGAAGTCGGCTACCACGCCGTCCCTGAGGGGTTGCGTAGCGACGACGTGCGAGGGCGTACGCCCGATCATGTTCTTGGCATCCAGCCCGACCGCCACGACCCTGTCTGTTTTGCTGTTTAGGGCGACGACTGAGGGCTCGAAGAGCACGACGCCTTGCCCCTTGACGAACACGCTGGTGTTCGCCGTACCCAGATCTATCGCAACGTCGTGTGTGAACAGTCTTCCAATCATCTCCCAACCATTCTCTGATCCTTCAAACCCGCTCTCGGGCGAGAGCATCCTAAGCTCTTATATTTAGCACCACCTACTGCATATGGTAGTTCACGATGCCGCTTCCAGCTATTTGTGGCAAGAGAAATTACGAGACATTAGGATAGCAAAACTCAAGTAAGAATCCCGGCTCGGCGCCCAAGATCATCGTTCGTCGGGGGCTCTCCTGCAGGGTGATCTCACAGTCGGCCCCGCCTATAAAGCCCTTCAGATAATTGTCGAGTCTTCCTAAAAATATCACCCGTTCTTCAACCTTTTAGCCCCTCCCAATGCATAGAGGATAGAGACTCGGTTGTGCCCCTAAACTTATGTAAATTGGTGAGCTGCTAGGGAAGGGCGGCCACCTTCTTCCAAGATAGTCAGTGTTAGAAGCCTGCAACCTAACAGGACGAGAAGATAGCCGAAGACCATGGTAGGCCAGAGCCCCTAGAGAGTATGAAGCATATCTCCGTCAGAGGCGGGCCCGCGAAGGGACCCGCCTCTTTTTGTCCGTTCCTTTAGAAACTGCGTGCATGAACGAGTCTCCCGTGCCCGCTTTCGCTCAGGAGGAGTACGGGCTGAATAACCGCATCAGGATGCGGATTCCACGGTTAGCTCGGTTCACCGTCGGTCTGCCGTTTTTCGCATGCGCAAGCCGTTCCTGAGCAAGTTCATAACAGCCTCTAGTCGGTGAGCATCACCTCCTGCCGGCCGGCGGGGCTGAGGCGGACGCGCAAGGTTATATCGTTAGCACCTAGATAGGTGCATCTTGGTGAAGCGCATAGTAAGAAGATTCTAGCCCCGGTGTCCCGGAAGGCCAAGCGCCTCGCTGGTATAAATAAACGCGTCAAGCGTTGAAGGGAGGCGTGAGTCTTGGAGAGCAAGGGAGAAGTTTGCCTCGAAGAGGAGGTCGAGAAGCGGCGGCGTTCGGGGATGTCCACGGACGAGATCTCACAGGATCTGGGCGTTGACTCGAGCTGGGTGGAGAGCCTGGTCTCGATAGTGGCCGACGAAGACTCCTCCACGACGGGGCACGAGCGAGACTGAGGCGCAGCGATCCCGGAAGCTGGGACGGTGTGCGGATAAATTAGTGACGCCTCCTTGACGCTTCGGTGCTGAACGCCCTTCTCTTCGGCCTGATAGCGTCCAGCGCCCTGGTGATAGGGGGCGTCATCGGAGCGTACCGGAGGCCGCCTCGACGGCTGGTTGCTGCGATGCTGGCCTTTGCCAGCGGCTCGCTCATTACCGCGCTCGCCATCGATCGCCTTCGATCTGTTTGAGGAGTCGTTCACGATCGGCGGCGTGTTGCTCTCCGGGATTGGGCTCCTGGCTGGCGCTGCGACCTTCGTGGCAGCGGACGAGCTGCTCGATCGTTCCGCAGGAGGGGTCGGGAGCAACGTCTCGGGGTTCGCCATCCTGACCGCCGTGACACTCGACGGCATCCCCGAGAACATAGCTTTGGGCGTCTCCCTCCTGCAAACCTCGAAGACGGGGGGCTTAGCACTTCTCGTCGCCATCTTTGCCTCTAACCTGCCCGAGGCTTTTGGCGGGGCCGTGGGGATGCGAGACCAGGGCCGCACAAGAGGCTTCGTCGTCCTCGTCTGGACGATTACCGCCGTGGTCCTCGCCGCTGCCGTGGTGATCGGCAACGCCGCCCTTTCGAACGTAAGCTACGAGCCGCTCTCTATCCTCCTGGCCTTCGCGGGCGGTGCCGTGCTCGCTTCCCTCGCCGACACCCTCATGCCCGACGCTTACCGGGAGGGCGGCAAGCTGGTCGCCTTCGCCACGTCCGCGGGTTTCTTGATCTCGTTCCTGCTCGCGGAGCTGCAGCTAGAACCGCTGAGCTTAGCCCTGGTGGGTCCTGTCGTCCTCGGCGCGACCACCGAGGTACTTGGCGAGGAAACGTTCGGCCGTCGCGTAGAACTTGAGGCGGTTCTCCGGCCTCGCGAAGCCATGGCCTTCGTCCTCAAAGAGGAGATACTCGTGGTCTATGCCCTTCTCCTCCATCGCGGCAACTATCTGCTCGGATTCGGCCTGTTTGACGCGCGGGTCATTCGCCCCTTGGGCTATGAGTATGGGAATCTTGATCCTGTCGACGAAGAACAGAGGCGAACGCGACTTCAGAAACTCTTCTTCGATGTCCGGGTTGCCGACCCGCTTGTGGAATGTGGCGAGGAACGTAGACCAGTACGGCGGGATGCTCTTTATCAGCGTGATGAGGCTGCTCGGTCCCACCACGTCCACGGCGCACCTGAAAAGTTGCGGCGTGAACGTCGCCCCGACGAGCGCTGCGTACCCGCCGTAGGAGCCACCGTAGATCGCGACCCGTTCGGGGTCTGCGATCCCCTTGTCTACAGCCCATCGCACCGCGTCCACGAGGTCGTCGTGCATCCTGGCGCCCCACTCCTTGTTCCCGGCGTTCAAGAACGCCTTCCCGTAGCCGGTTGAGCCCCGGTAGTTGACCTGCAGGCAGGCGTACCCCCGGTTCGCCAGCCACTGCGCCTCCGGGTCGTACCCCCACCCGTCCCGTGCCCACGGGCCCCCGTGCACGTTCAGCACCATCGGCAGCCCCTCGCTTCCGGCGCCCGGGGGCAGCGTGAGGTAGCCCTCTATCGTGAGGCCGTCGCGGACGGTGAAAGAGATAGGCTCCATGCGCGCTAGGGTGTACCCTGCGAGGTCCGGCCGCGCGTCGAAGAGGTGGGCGCCCTCTCTTTTCGCGCGGTCGTAGGAGTAGTAAGAAGCGCCGCCATCGTCTCTCGTGAAGGCGACGAGCCACCTCTCGTCGGCCCGGTCGCGGCTCGCGACGGCGAAGTCACCCCGGTTTAGTCTCTCTATGGCCCCGAAGTCCTCTCTGATGCTCTCGTCCAAGACGGTCCACTCGGCGCGGGCTTTCTCGATCGCCACCGCCTGAACCTCGTAGGTGTCGGGGTGTACAAGCACCCCGCCTACGTCGTAGCGCTCGTCTTCGGCGAGCACAGCAAGCGCGCCGCTCTTCGGGTCGAGCGCGACCAGCCGGGCGGTGTTGGCGTCCCGCGAGTCGAGGAGGTGTATCCTCTCGCCGTCACCGGAGAAACCCACAGGTCCGCTGTTCAGGGCGTCCTCCGGTCCCCAGCTCACGAGCGTGCGCCAGTCGGCATCTTCTGTGCCCCGGAAAAGGAGGTCGAAGCCG
>Ga0126313_10002655_pt1 | contig 10103 bp, 11 predicted proteins | sample Plot105A_FD_89954 | JGI IMG/M metagenome (GOLD analysis project Ga0126313, IMG submission 89954) | Serpentine soil microbial communities from UC McLaughlin Reserve, CA, USA - Plot105A | ecosystem: Environmental > Terrestrial > Soil > Grasslands | place: USA: UC McLaughlin Reserve, Lake County... | reverse complement strand
TGGGTGGGAAACCGTAGGAACGTAAACAAGATGATGCAGCAGGTCCAGCAGATGCAGCAGCAGATGCAGCAGGCTCAGGAGGAGCTCGCGAACGAGACCGTAACGGCGAGCGCCGGCGGCGGGGCCGTCAAGGCGACGATGACCGGCGGGATGGAGCTTGTTTCGATCGAGATAGACCCCGAGGTCGTTGACCCAGAGGACGTCGAGATGCTGCAGGACATGGTGCTCGCGGCCGTTAACGAGGCCATGACCAGCTCCCAGGAGCTTGCCAACAAGAAGATGGGTGGGATCACCGGCGGCCTCGGCGACCTCGGGTTGAACCTACCCGGCCTGTAAGGGTTCTTTGGCGACCTACGCAAGGCCGGTAGAGAGGCTCATAACCGAGCTCTCCAAGCTGCCCTCCATCGGGCCGAGGAGCGCGCAGCGCATCGCCTTCCATGTCATCAGGGGAAAAAAAGAGGACGCCATCGGGCTCGCCGAGGCGCTGCAGGAGGTCAAAGAAAAGATCAAACCTTGCAGGCGCTGCTTTAACCTGACCGAGGCTGAAGAGTGCGAGATCTGCCGCGACGCCCGCCGGGACAGGGCGGTTATCTGCGTTGTCGAAGATCCTTACGATATCGGCTCCATAGAACGCACCAACGAGTACCGCGGCCTCTATCACGTCCTCGGCGGCGCCCTCTCTCCCCTCGACGGCATCGAACCCGAGGACCTGCGCATCGCCGAGCTCTTGGAACGCGTCCGGAACGAGGGCACCACGGAGCTGGTCATAGCGACCAACCCGAACACGACGGGCGAGGCGACCGCGCTTTTTATCGCGCAGGAGGTCAAGGATCTACCCGTCAGGGTGACGGCCCTTGCGAGCGGCCTCCCCGTCGGCGGGGACCTGGAGTACGCCGACGAGGTTACCCTGGGACGGGCCTTCGCCGGAAGACGCGAGCTTTAGCGGTTTGCTTGCAAACCGCGCTCTCATCGGTCAGCCATCAGCTTTCTGCTATTGATTTCTCTGTTTGTGCCCATAGCTTTGCAGAAGACCTATGACTGATACGCGAGAACGAAGTTCTCTGGCTGGGATGAGTCGTCGGGCGGTGGAAGCGCTCGGGGAGACGGTTGCGAGTTTGCCGCCCCGGGAGGCGACGCTCGTGGGGTTGCCCAAACTCGAGCCCGAGCTTTCGGAGGCGTTGCTTGGGATGGGCGCTTCGAGGTTGTACGCGCATCAGTTGGAGGCCTACGAGCGGGTTCGGCTAGGCGAGAACGTTGTGGTGGCGACGGCGACGGCGAGTGGGAAGTCGCTCTGTTACAAGATTCCAGCGTTCCAGAATACTTTGGGTAGGGCCAGCCGGCGGGCGCTTTTTCTGTATCCGACCAAGGCCCTGGCGCAGGATCAACTCGCCAAGATCAAAGCGTTCGGCCTGCGCGGCGTGCACCCGGCGACCTACGATGGGGATACTCCCCACGCCCTCCGCGCCGACATCAGGCGTCGGGCGAATATCCTGCTAACCAACCCGGATATGCTGAACATCGGCATCATGCCCAACCACGAAGCCTGGGCCGACTTTTTGCGAAACCTGGAGATAGTGGCCGTCGACGAGGCGCACGTTCTGCGCGGCGTGTTCGGATCGCACGTCGCCGCGGTGCTGCGCCGCCTGAGGCGGGTGGCGATGTTGCACGGCGGCGATCCCAGGTTCGTTCTTACGAGCGCCACGATAGCCAACCCGCAGGAGCTCGCCGAGAGCCTTATCGGCCTCCCTTTCAGCCTCGTGGACAACGACGGGGCTTCGACAGGCGAGCGGCGCGTCGTGTTCCGCAATCCTCCGCTGCTGGACAAGGAAAAAGGGGAGAGGCGGAGCCTTCTTACCGAGGGCGCTCTCGTTTTCGCCAACCTTGTTTCGCAGGGCGTGAGGACCATTGCTTTCGCCAAGTCGAGGAAGTCTGCCGAGCTCATCTACCGCTATGCTGCGGACAGGCTTGGTATCGATGGCGCGCGTAGGATCTCGCCTTACCGCGCGGGCTACACCCCACGGGAACGCCGGGAGATAGAGGGACGCCTCTTCCGCGGCGACCTTCTCGGCGTCGTCTCGACGAATGCTCTGGAACTCGGGGTGGATGTGGGCGCCCTGGATGCCGTTGTCTGCTGCGGTTACCCCGGCAGCGTCGCCTCCATCTGGCAGCAGTGGGGCCGGGCTGGCCGCGGCAAGGACCCCGCACTAGCCGTGTACATCGCCGGCCGCGACTCGCTCGACCAGTTCCTCATCGAGAACCCGCCGCGGGTATTAGGGCGTCGAGTCGAGGCCGCCAGGGTGACCATGGAGAACCCCTACATCCTCGGGCCACACCTGCTCGCGGCGGCCCACGAGGCCCCGCTCGACGCCGACGACGAGGCATTTTTCGGGCCCGCCTACAGGAGCGTGGCGAAGACGATGATGGAGGCAAGGCTTCTCGCGTCGAGCGGGGGCCGGCTCGTGTACGTCGGCGGGGACAACCCGGCGCGCAACATCTCGCTGCGCTCGGCCTCTTCCGAAACAGTTCTCATAGCCGATAGCGATGGGGAGCTTATCGGTACGGCGGAAGCCACCCGTGCCCCGAGCGAGCTGCATCCGGGCGCGACCTATCTTCATCGGGGGAACGCCTACGAGGTGGAGAGCCTGGACTTCCGTCTCCACCGGGCCGTCGCCCGCCGCGTCCCGAACCGCTACTACACGAGACCGCGCGTCGAGACGGACGTGGAGGTTCTGGAGGAGATCGAAGCCCGGGATCTAGCGAACGGGGCCGTGCTCCACTGGGGCAGGGTGAGGACGACCGACTCCGTAACTTACTTCAAGAAGGTAAGGGTTGCCGACGACAAAGAGGTCGGGGTGTATCCTTTGGATCTCCCGGACGTGACGCTGGAGACGCAGGCGTTCTGGGTTACGCTACCCCCGTTGCCGAAGGAAGCGAAGTCAAGTTTCGAAAGTTTCGGGGGCGCGTTGCACGCCGGGGAGCACGGCATGATCGGGCTTCTGCCCCTGTTCGCAATGTGCGATCGCGCCGACATCGGCGGCCTCTCCACGCCCGTACACCGCCAGAGCCGCCTCCCCACGGTCTTCGTCTACGACGGCTACCCCGGCGGTGTCGGCATCTCCCGCCGCGGCTTCGACGCCTTCGAGTCCCTGGCCCGCGACACTTTAGGCGTCATAACACGTTGCCCGTGCAAGAAGGGATGTCCAGCGTGCATCCAATCCCCCAAGTGCGGCAACTGGAACGAGCCCCTCAGCAAAGACGGAGCCGTCAGCCTCCTCCGCTTCCTGCTCGGACAGACGAGCCGCTACCCGACCCTGTGAGCGGCCCGCGGTACGTCGCCATCGTAGGCTCAGGCACGGCGTCAGGAGATCTTTACGAGCAAGCCCGCGAGGTCGGCAAGCTCGTCGCCGAGCGGGGAGCAACCGTCGTCTGCGGCGGGCTCTCGGGTGTGATGGAGGCCGCGGCCCGCGGGGCTACCGAGGCCGGCGGCACGGCCATAGGCATCCTGCCAGACGAAGATCGGAGGAGGCAGAACGAATATCTTGCGTACTCCGTGGCGACGGGTGTGGGGCAGGCGAGGAACCTGGCTGTGGCGTGTTCGGGGGATGTGGTTATCGCCGTTGGGGGCGAGTACGGGACGCTTTCGGAGATAGGTCTTGCCAGGAAAGTTGGGCGGCCTGTTGTGGTTCTGGACGGTTGGGGTCTTGGAGAACACGTGACCGCAGCCGGGTCGCCGGAGGATGCGGTCGGGGCGGCGTTTGGGCTTCTCGGTGGGTAGTATTTAGGTTCTTTTCGGTTATGTCCTGAAAACGGGAGGTTGAACAATGGAGAACGGGCGGGTCGCGCTTGTAAGCGGGGGGAACCGGGGGATCGGGCTGGAGGTCTGCCGCCAGCTGGCAGGGCGTGGGATCACGGTGGTCATGGGTTCGAGGGACGCTGAGCAAGGGCGGGACGCCGCCTCGAACCTCCCCGACGGCGTGGTCGTCCACCAGCTGGACGTGTCAGAGCCGGAGAGCGTCGAGCGGCTAGCGCGCTCCGTCGAGGAGGAGTTCGGGCGACTCGACGTCCTGGTGAACAACGCGGCGATCTCCAACGACGAAGGCCAGAGCGGCGTGGACGCCGACCTCGACCGGGTAAAGGAGGCGCTGGAGGCGAACCTGTTCGGGGCCTGGCGCCTGTGCGAGGTGGCGATTCCTCTCATGCGGCGCAACGGCTACGGGCGCATCGTCAACGTCTCGACGGGGCTCGCGTCCCTGGAGGATATGGGTGGCGGCTCCCCCGGCTACCGCGTCTCCAAGACCGCGCTCAACGTCCTCACGCGCATCCTGGCCTCCGAGCTGCGCGGTAGTGGCATTCTCGTCAACGCCGTCAACCCCGGATGGGTGCAGACCGACATGGGTGGCTCCGGCGCCACGCGCACCGTCGAAGAAGGGGCCGAAGCCCTAGTGTGGGCCGCGACGCTGCCAAACAGCGGCCCAACCGGCGGCTTCTTCCGCGACCGGGAGCCTGTAGCCTGGTAATCCTCTCGCGGCCTCGAGGACATGGTCGGGCTGATACCGGGCCCGCCGTGGTTCTACCAGCGTCATTCCCGCGGAAGCTGGAATCCACGGTGTTGGCACAAGAGTCGCGGGCGATGGCGGCTCGCGTCATGCGGTCGGCGTTCATCGGGACTCGGTCTGGGTCCGCTCTGCCCTACCGTACGGTGGTACAGGTCGAAAAGCGTACCTCTGGACGGGGCGCGCGGGGTGAGATCCTTCTAGCATAAAGACACGAACGTGACCTTAAGAGAAGATCTTGCGATAGGAGGCATTTTATGGAGGAGCTGATCGTGGAGGTCGAGCGGGAGGTGCTCGGTTGGCCGGGGACCATCTCTGAGCCAGGCAGGTTCGATTGCGTCGCGTTCCGCTACAGCAAGCGTGAGATCGGGCACGTCCACCGCGAACCGCATCGCGGACCTGCCGGTCACCCCGGAAATGCGGGAGGATCTGCTCGCGAGGGGCAGGGCGAGGCCGCACCGGGTCGGCTCCAGAAGCTACGTAAGCTTTCCAATAGAAGACGAGGAAGACGTGGCGTCGGTACTCGGGATCCTGGGTCGCAATTACGACCGGGCGAAGGCCGCCGCAGAGAGGCGGGCCGTGAGCCAGAACGACGAAGCCTGAGTGCGGCCAGGGGCATCAGGCTACGGGTGTCAGCGGGGTTCGTCGCGTGGCTCTTGGGTTTGGGACACGCCGCGTTTACCTACGTGATCCTGGAGAGCTTCGACCGCTTTGCTCACCCCGTCTTCGGCCGAGATCTTTTCTCCTAGCTCCCTGCAACGCTTGCGCATCTCGGCATCGTTCGCGGCCCGCAGGATGGCCGAGGCGAGGCGTTCGGCGGTGAGTCGTCTCGGGGAAATTGGGGGTGGTCCCGCTCCCAGGGCGGCCACCCGCGAGCCCCAGAATGCCTGATCCGGGCCCAAGGGTATGACCACGGAAGGAGCACCCGCCCTCAAGGCCTCGGCCGTTGTACCGGCGCCGCCGTGGTGCACGGCCACCGCGACGCGCCGGAACAGCCAACCGTAAGGCACTCCACCGGCTATGTTTATGGTGCTGTTCGGAAGCCCGGCCTGCCCACCATCACTTCCAAGCAGGATGCCCCTTTTCCCCGCATGCTCCAGCGCGCGGACGGTCAGGTCGAAGATCCGACCCGTGAGGACGGACGCGATGCCGCTCATGCTGCCAAGGCCGAGCGATACCGGTGGCTCTCCGGCGTTCAGAAACCCCCGCAACTCCACCGGCGGCCGCCAGTTCGTTTGGTCCAGAAACCAGTAGCCCGTGGTGCGCATCCAGGCCTCTCGCTCCGGGCTTACGGGCACAACGTGCCTGCTCCACCCCAAGAGGAGTGGGCTGTGCTCTCTGTGTATGCCTCCGAGGGGACCGAGCAGGGACGGTATGGGAGGGAGTCCCACTTCCCCGCGGAGATCTCGAACCAGAGGCTGCACGGTCCTCCAGTAGAGTTGCTCTACCGCGCGGTGCGTGAGGTGGTTGTAGAGCCTTCCCGGACCAGGCGGCTCGATGAGGGCCGAACCGCCCGGTGGCCGTCCGAGCATGGCGCTCGGGTAACGTCCCGTGCGCACGAAAAGCGGCTCTACCACGGCCCCGACCGCCGGGATTCTCAGATGTTCGGCCACCATGTATCCCGTGAACCCGAGCGGCGTGTAGACGATAGCGTCCGCGTTCCGGCAGGCTGCGAGGCAGTCGTGGAAGCCTTGAGTCATGTGGGGACGCAGGAGGCTGCGAAACCGTCTGGCGTACTTCCAGGGTTTGCTTCCGGCTTCGACCAGGGCGGCCACGAGCCGGTCTGGGTCAGGACCGGCGACGGGGTGGAACAGGATGCCGCTGTCCTCAACGAGTTTTCGGAACGGAGCCCAGGTGGCCACGGTTACCAGGTAGCCGGCCTTTTTCAGTCCGAGCCCGAGGGCCACGCACGGCTGCACGTCACCCCGCGAACCGGCCGTCGTTATAGTGATCCTGATCCGGACTCCTTCTTCGCGTGTGGTCCCCGAGAGACTAGCCGTTCTTACGGGCAAAGACTAGCCGGACGGGTGATGCCCGCATCTCCGGCCGGGGATAGAGTAGTCGTATCAGTCAACGGATCAGGAGAAGATCATGGAACAGAAAGATACCCTTGGCGCGCTGTCCGATGGTATGGCCGACGCGGTAGAGACCGTCGCCGCCGCGGTCGTACGCGTGAACGGACGCAGGCGCCGTTCGGGAAGCGGCGTGGTCTTCGCGCAGAACATGGTGCTGACGGCAAGCCACGTACTGGAGCGCGAAGAGGACCTGTCCGTAGAGACCCGTGACGGGAGAAACTTCTCAGCACGGTTCGCGGGCAGGGATCATTCCACGGACCTCGCTGTGCTGCGCGTGGACGGCCTGGACATAGAGCCCGCGACGCCCGTCGAAGGCGACGCGCGGGTCGGTCAGATCTCGCTCGCCATAGGCAGCCACTCTCGCGGCGAGGGACCGAGGGCCACGCTCGGGGTCGTGAGCGCCGTGGGAGGCCCGGTACGCACCCGGCGGGGACCGAGGCTGGAACGCTACATACAGACCGACGCGACACCCTATCCCGGCTTTTCGGGGGGACCGCTGATCGAGGCGCGGGGACGGGTGCTCGGCATCCTGGTCTCCAGCTGGGGACGCGGCGCGGCGTTCGCCATACCGGCGGATGTCGCCTGGCGCACAGCGAATACGCTCTCGGAGCGGGGCTCGCTCAAGCGCGGGTACCTCGGCATCCTGAGCCAGCCGGTGCGTCTACCCGACGGGGAGCGTCTCGGGCTGACGCAGAGGGGCGGGCTCCTGGTCGTCGGTGTCGAGGAGTGTAGCCCGGCGGATCGCGACGGCCTTATAGTTGGCGACATACTCGCGACGCTGGACGGCCATCCGGTCGAGGACACCGACGACCTGCTCGCGCTGCTCGCCGGCGAGAGGGTCGGGCGGGCCGTGCCCGTCAAGCTCGTCCGCGGCGGGGAGCTCGCCGGGGTCGAGATCACCATTGGCGAGCGCGGTTAGGAGGACCGAGATGGCCGAGTTATCGGGAGGCTCCTCAGCCGTCCTGGCCGGCGCGCGGATGATCGAAAGTGCGCAGAGGAGCGTCGTGCAGGTGCGCAGCGGCGGCCGGGGCATCGGGGCCGGCGTGGTCTGGGACCCCGACGGTCTCGTCATGACCAACCACCACGTGGTCGCAGGGGGGCACCGTAAAGTCACGGTGGCCCTCCACGACGGCCGCGCTACGCGTCGGCGAGCTAGTTTACGCCATCGGCCACCCTTGGGGCTGGGTCGGGACGGTCAGCGCCGGTATCATAGGCGGGGTGGGTGAGCTCCGCGAACCACGCCGGGGTCGGTCCGGGCGCGGTTCCTTCGCGCGCTACGTGCGTTCGGACGTCACGCTTGCGCCAGGCAACTCGGGTGGGCCGTTGCTCAACGCGCGCGGGGAGGTCGTCGCGATCAACGCCATGATCTTCGGCTGCATGGCGCTCTCCATCCCGAGCAATGCTGCCGGTGCCTGGGTCGCCGCGGAACGCCGCCCGAGGCTCGGGGTCGGCGTCCTGCCCGTCGATCTGCCGGCATTCCTACACCGGGAAGCCGGGAAGGGCGGGCTCGTGGTCGCCGCCGTCGAGCCCGGTGGCGCAGCCGACAGGACCGGCCTGATGGTAGGCGACGTCTTGCTCTCCATCGCAGAAAAGCCGCTCGATGGGGCGGGAACCCTGCTAGAGGTGCTCGCGCGGGCTGGTGATGCCGTCTCCTTGCGGGTGATGCGCGGCGGTAGAATCGTGGTCATGAACGTTTCTCTGGCGGAGTCGGGACGCGCCGCGTGACGCCGACGCGGGTTTTCGTCGTGGCCCCGACGCCCACCTTGCGCGCGGGGCTGCGTTCGATGCTCGCGGCCGTTGAGGGTACCGACCTGCTCGTGGTCGGGGAGGCCGGTGCGTCGGGACCCGAGCCCTGGCTCTCAGACGCTGACGTGGTGCTGGTGGCCAATGAGGACTGGCTCGGGGAGACCGCGCTCTCCGCCTCCGAGGACGGAACGCAATCGCTGGTCTTGCTCTCCGAGGACGAGGGCGCGACCTCCAGGCTGCGAACGTTATCCCTGAGGGGTTGGGGCGTAGTCCCGCCCGACGCCCCTTCCGAGGAGCTGGGAGCGGCCGTCGCCGCCGTGGCGAAGGGCTTTACCGTACTCCCGAAAGCGCTAGCCGAGCGATTGCTCGACGAGCCTGCCGCGGCCATCGAGGATCTCTCCGAGCCGCTCACCACGCGCGAGAGTGAGGTTCTCGGCCTGCTCGGAGGTGGCCTCTCCAACAAGATGATCGCCCGCGAGCTCCATATCAGCGAGCACACGGTCAAGTTCCACATCTCCTCGCTCTACTCCAAACTGGGGGTCAGCAACCGCGCCGAAGCCGTCAGCCAGGGTGCGCGGTACGGGCTTATTTCTCTGTAGCACGCTACGCCCTCCGGGCTTCGCTTGTCAGCACGGTACGGCCTGTCGGCCTCCACTTTCAGCACGCCGCTTCGCACGCTTTCAGCCCTTTCCTTCGTCGGGGCGTGTCTGGTGCTCCGGGTATAGAATGTGGCAAACAACGCGGGTTGGCGGAAGGCAGGCGACTGGAACTAGTCTATGAAGGTGGCGATTCTACCCATTCTGGTCCTCGTGTTGTTGGTGGGCGGATGCGGGAGAGACCGGGAGGGTGGAGGGAGACCTCCTGGGGTCGTCTCTTACCGGCAGCCGGAGCGGGTGATCGTCACGAGCGACGACGACTCGCTCCCCGATGGTTGTCAGCCGGGGCAGGTGGCAAGGTTTGTGATGTCGTTCGTCTATGCTTTCAACAGCGGGGACCAGTCGGCCCTGTCCCGCAGCTTTTTCCTGTCGGAAGGCCCAAGCCCCCCCGACTTCTCCGATGAGACCTACGACCCATGGTCCTGGTACACCGTCAGCAACGTCGAGCCTGGCGGCCAAATAGTTAGCGGCTTCGTCACCTACGATCAGAGCGAGTTGCTCCGCTACTTCGCCAAGAGGCACAGGAAAGGTGAGCGGTTGCGGCTGCTGAAGCTGAGCCTGACGCAGACGGGCCTGCTCGGCAGGGCGGACAACCTCGGCTTCGTTTACGTCCTGAACCGGACCGCCAGCGACCTGGACCCGAGCTTCGGCGGTCCTGCGCGCATAGCCTCGGGCCAAGGGACTATCAACTGCGAGAACCGCCGCATTTTCACTTGGCGCATGGAGATGAAGGCTGGGGATGACCGCACGAACCGCGAGGCAGCCAACTGGCTGTGCAAGAACCCTCCAGGCTGGAAGCCGGGTAAAGCCGTCGTCGCGTGTGCGTGAAGAAGTTTGCGGAGGGGTCTGAGGCCCCTCCGCAAACGCTGCTCAGCAAGTCAGCACTCCAGCATTTCGGGTTCTGGTGTTCACCCTCAGCTAATGGGGCCAAACTCTACTGATGCTTATTTTGCGGCCTGGTAGCGCCTCTCGGCCTCGTCCCAGTTCACCACGTCCCACCACGCCTGTATGTACTCCGGCCGCCTATTCTGGTACTTCAGGTAGTAGGCGTGCTCCCACACGTCCAGCCCCAT
>Ga0126313_10002653_pt1 | contig 10107 bp, 11 predicted proteins | sample Plot105A_FD_89954 | JGI IMG/M metagenome (GOLD analysis project Ga0126313, IMG submission 89954) | Serpentine soil microbial communities from UC McLaughlin Reserve, CA, USA - Plot105A | ecosystem: Environmental > Terrestrial > Soil > Grasslands | place: USA: UC McLaughlin Reserve, Lake County... | reverse complement strand
GGCGCAGGCGCTGATCGACCGCGCGGTCGAGCGCTTCGGCGGCGTCGACGTGCTCGTCAACTCGACCGGGATCTTCCGGATCGTCCCGTTCCTCGAGCAGACCGAGGAGCACCTCGAGGAGGCGCTCGGCTCGATCCTGTACCCGACCTACTGGGTCTCCCAGGCCGCGGCGCAGGCGATGCGCGAGCGTGGCGGCGGCGCGATCGTGAGCGTCGGCTCGATGTGGGCGATGGACGCGATCGCCACCACGCCGACGAGCGCCTACTCGGCCGCGCAGGCCGGCCGGCACGCGCTGACCAAGAACCTCGCGCTCGAGCTCGCGGCCGAGAACATCCGGGTCAACACGGTCGCCCTGGCGTTCGTCGAGACGCCCGCGTACGAGCGCTTCCTCTCGCACGAGGAGGCCCAGGAGGTGCTCGACGCCGTCGACGGCTTCCACCCGCTCGGCCGCCGCGGCCAGCCGTCGGACGTCACCAACGCGATCGCGTTCCTGGCCGGCGACGGCGCGCGCTGGATCACCGGGACGACGCTGCCCGTCGACGGCGGCGTGCTCGCCGGCCGCAGCCCGGCGCTGCAGCTGGAGACCGCCGCCGCGTGACACGGACCCGGGTACCCTGCCGTACCCATGGACCTGACCTTCTCCGAGAAGGAGACGGCGTTCCGCGACGAGCTGCGCGGCTGGCTGTCCGAGAACCCGCCGCCCCCGGAGCCCACCGAGGGCGGCGAGGACGCCAGCTACGCGTGGCGTCGCGACTGGCAGCGGACGCTGTACGACGCGGGCTGGGCCGCCCCCGGCTGGCCCGCCGAGTACGGCGGCCGCGGCGCCTCGCTCACCGAGTCCGCGATCTACTTCGAGGAGATCGGCCGCGCGCGCGTCCCGCTGCCGGCCAACGTCCTCGGCCTGCTGCTCGGCGGCCCGACGCTGATGGTGTGGGGCACCGACGAGCAGAAGGACCGCTTCCTGCCACCGATCCTGTCCGGCGAGGAGATCTGGTGCCAGGGCTTCTCCGAGCCCGACGCCGGCTCGGACCTGGCGGCGCTCAAGACACGTGCGGTCAAGGACGGCGACAGCTGGATCGTGACGGGCCAGAAGGTCTGGACCAGCGGCGCGCAGTACTCCAAGTGGTGCATGCTCGTCGCCCGCACCGACGGCGAGGCGGCCAAGCACAAGGGCCTGACCTACTTCCTGATGGACATGGAGCAGGAGCAGGTCCAGGTCCGCCCGCTGCGCCAGATCACCGGCGAGGCGGAGTTCAACGAGCTGTTCATCGAGGAAGCGAGGATTCCCGACGAGTGCGTCGTCGGCGGCGTCGGCAACGGCTGGAAGGTCGCGCTGACGACGCTGATGAACGAGCGCGCCGGCCTCGGCTTCGCGCTGCAGGTGCGCCTGCGCCAGCAGCTCGACGACCTGTTCGAGGCCGCCGCCGCGCGCGGCCTGCTCGAGGACCCGCTGGTCGCCGACAAGCTCGCCGAGCTGCACGTGCGCACGGAGCAGATCCGCCTGCTGGCCTGGAAGGGCCTGACCGACATCGAGCGCTACGGCCAGCCCGGCCCCGAGGGCTCGCTGGTCAAGTGGCTGTGGTCGGACACCAACCAGAAGCTCACGCAGGTCGCGGCCGACGTGGTCGGGCCCGAGGCGCTGACCGCCGGCACGCGCTGGAGCTACGAGCTGCTGCGCGCCCGCGGGAACTCGATCGAGGGCGGCACGACCGAGGTGCTCAAGAACATCGTCGCCGAGCGCGTGCTCGGCCTGCCGCGGCTGAAGGCGGCGGTGTAAGCCGTGGACTTCGGGCTCACCGACGACCAGCGCGACATCCAGCGCATCGCCCGCGAGCTGCTCGGCTCGCGCGCCGGGGCCGAGCGCGTGCGCGAGCACGCCGAGGCGGGCAGGACCGACGCCGCGCTCTGGCAGGAGCTGGGCGAGCTGGGCTGGCCCGGCATCGCCGTCGCCGAGGAGCACGGCGGCCAGGGCCTCGGCGCCGTCGAGCTGGCGATCCTCTGCGAGGAGCTGGGCCGCACCGTCGCGCCCGTCCCGTTCCTGCCGACGGTCCTGGCCGCGGCGCTGATCGAGCACGCCGGCTCGGACGAGCAGCGCGAGCGCTGGCTGCCCGGCCTGGCGAGCGGCGAGCTCACCGGCGCCGCCGGCGACGCGCCCGAGCTCGTCCACGGCGGCGCGGGCGCCGCGGTGATCGTGATCGTCGACGGCAACGGAGCGCGCCTCGTCGAGGGCTCCGAGGCCGAGCCCGCCGCCTCGATCGATCCGACCCGCCCCGCCGCGCTCGTGCCCGAGAGCGCGGGCGAGCCGCTCCCGGGCGATGTCGCCGCGGCCGCCGACCGCGCGCTCGTGGCCGTCGCGGCCGAGCTCGTCGGCGTCTGCGAGCGCGCGCTCGAGATGACGGTCGACTACGTCAAGGAGCGCAAGCAGTTCGGCACGCCCGTCGGGGCCTACCAGGCCGTCTCGCACCGCTGCGCGCAGATGCTGCTCGACACGGAGGGCGCCCGCGCCGCGGTCAGCTTCGCCGCCTGGGCCGCGGACGCCGATCCGGAGCGCCTGCCGGAGGCGGCCGCGATGGCCAAGGCCGCCGCCTCCGACGCCGGCCGCGACGTCACCGCGGCCGCGATCCAGCTCCACGGCGGCATCGGCTTCACCTGGGAGGCCGACGTGCACTGGCTGTTCAAACGCGCGCAGCTCGACGCCGCGCTGCTTGGCGGCGCGAGCAAGCAGCGCGCGCGGCTGGCGCGGATCGCCGGCGCCCGCGTCACCGCGTAGCGGCTGTGGCATCGTTGGTCGGGTGACCCTGGAGGACCTCGCCCGGCTGCGCAAGGCGCGCGACGTGATGGACCGCGACTACGCGCGGCCGCTCGACGTCCCGGCGCTCGCGCGCGTCGCGCTGATGTCGCCGGGCCACTTCCAGCGCAGCTTCCGCGCCGCCTACGGGGAGACGCCGTACGGCTACCTGATGACGCGCCGGATCGAGCGCGCCAAGGCGCTGCTGCGGCGCGGCGACCTGACGGTGACCGAGGTCTGCTTCGAGGTCGGCTGTACCTCGCTGGGCTCGTTCAGCTCGCGCTTCACCGAGCTCGTCGGCGAGAGCCCGAGCGCCTACCGCGGCCGCAGCCACGACGAGGTCGCCGCGATACCGGGGTGTGTCGCGATGGTCCGCTCGCGACCGGTCAGGAATGGAGAAGCCGCCCAGGCGCAGCGCCAGTAGCGTGGCCGGCATGCAGATCAACCTCGCTCAGTGCTTCATCGCGGTCGACGACCACGACAAGGCGCTCGCCTTCTACCGCGACGTCCTCGGCCTCGAGGTGCGCAACGACGTCGAGTACGAGGGCATGCGCTGGGTGACCGTCGGCTCGCCCACCCAGCCCGGCGTCGAGATCGTCCTCGAGCCCCCGCTCGCCGACCCCAACGCGCCGTCCGCCGACCGCGAGGCCGTGGCGGAGCTGCTCGCCAAGGGCCACCTGCGCGGCGTGAACTTCCAGACCGACGACTGCGACGCCGTCTTCGAGCGCATCCGCTCCGCGGGCGGCGACGTCCTGCAGGAGCCGATGGACATGCCCTACGGCGTCCGCGACTGCGCGTTCCGCGACCCCGCGGGCAACATGCTGCGCTTCACGCAGCCCCAGCGCGGCTAGTGGCAGGCGTTGGCGCCTGAGTCCTGGAACGACCCGCGGTCGCGCTTGAACTCCCAGGTGTAGGCGCTCGGACGCAGCGTCATCTCGAGCACGCCGAAGCTCCCCTGCGCGCGCACCTCGCTGTTCGGCTGCGGGTAGCGGTGCGTCTCCTCGTTCTTGCCACCCGTGCCGATGACGAACTGGCGCACGCCACGGGCGGGATCGCGGTTGAAGGCGGTGTCCATCGGGGCGAAGCGCTCGTAGCCGTGGTCGTGGCCGGTCAGCAGGACGTCGACGCCGTTGTCGTAGAGCGCCTGGAAGAGCGGCCGGACGCGGTCGTTGACGCCTGCGAGGCCCGCGCTGAACCACGGGTGGTGCCAGGCCGCCAGCGTGCAGCGGTTGGGGTGCGCGGCGAGGTCCGCGCGCAGCCACTGCTCCTGCGGCGAGCCCACCGCGCAGTCGTTCTTGTACGGGTTGTCGGCGGGGGCGTGCGAGCACTGCGAGTTCAGCGTCACGACGTGCCAGGCGCCGAGGTCGTAGGAGTAGTAGCCCTTGTCGCGCGCGCCGGCCGGGCCGTCGAAGACGCCCGGGCCGTTGAAGTAGTCGAAGTACCCGGCCGCGCCGGGCGTGCGGTACTCGTGATTGCCGGCCACCGGGCGCGTCTGGGCCTTCAGGCGGCCCCAGGTCGGGTCGTAGGAGCGCTGGAACTTGTCCAGCGTCCCGTTCTCGTACTGGAGGTCGCCGAGCGGGATCACGGCCGAGAGGTCCATCTTCAGCAGCAGGTCGGAGGTCTGCAGCATGTGGCAGGCGTCGCTGGTGCCGAGGCCGGTCGCGTAGCGCGTGAGGTCCGGGTCGCAGGCGATGTCGCCGGCCGCACCGATCACCGGGTCGCGGCCGCGCGCCTGCCAGTCGATCGCGCGCGGGTCGGCGGCGCGCGAGGCGACCTGGCGCAGCCCACTGCCCGTCGTGCGCAGCGTGTAGAGCCCGCGGCGGTCGCTGCGGCCCATCGCGAACGCGATCGAGCGGCCGTCCGGCGACCAGGCGGGGGAGGAGACGTCGCCGCGCAGCTTCTTCAGGCGGCGCGCGTGCCCCCCGCCGGCCCGCATCACCCACAGCTCGCGCAGGCGCGGCGCCGGCCGCCGCTTCTTGCCCTTGCGCCCGCGCGGTGTGGGCGCGCGCTCCGCCAGCCGCGTGAAGGCGATCCGGCGGCCGTCGGGCGACCACACCGGGTCGCGATCGTCGGCGCCGCCGCCCGTCAGCGGGCGGGCGCGCTCGCGCGGCGCCTTGAGGTACACGTCGCCGTCGCGCACGAACGCGATCGCGCCCGTCGGCCCCCAAGCCGGGGCCCAGTCGTCGTGGCTGCCGGTGGTGAGCTGGCGCACGCCGTTGCCGTCCGCGCCCACGGAGTAGATGTCGCGGTCCCCGGCGTACCCGCGCGCGTACGCGATCGCGGCGGCGTCGGGGGACCAGCTCGGGTCGCGCGCCGGCTCCGGGCTCACGCTCACCTGCCGGACGCTCGTCCCGTCCTCGAACATCACCCAGATCTCGCTGCGGCTGCCGAACGCGATCCGCCGCCCGAGCGGCGAGAACGCCGGGTCGGCGGGCTGGCCGGGCGCGCTCAGCCGCCGCGCGCTGCCGCCGCCGTGCGAGGCGAGCAGGATCGCGCCGGTGGTGGCGCTGGCGCGGCCCTCGTAGGCGAGCTCGCCGTTGGTCCCGCGGAACGCGGCGCCGGCGGGCGCCGCGGAGGCGAGCGCCATGGCGGCGGCAGCGATCGGGATCAGGCTGAGGCGCACGGCAGCGGTAACACCCCCGCTGGTGGTTCGGAGCGGGGAGCTGCGCATCTTGGCGGATCGCGCCGACGGAGCCCGCCGGTTGGCGTGGCGGCGCCGCGGGCGGCCTCCCGCTAGCGCGCCGAGTCGAGCAGGAACGCGACCAGCGCGTCGAGCTCGGCGCGGCTCATCCGCTTGCCGAAGTCCGTCGGCATCGTCGCGAAGCCGCCGCTCTGGGCGGGGTCGAGGATCTGCGCCCGCAGCGACGCCGCGGTGTGGGACGGCAGGCGCGCGTCGAGGTCGGGGCCGATCTCACCGTGGGCGCCGGCGGCGGCCAGCGTGTGGCAGCCGCCGCAGCCCATGCGTGCGAAGACGGCGCGGCCGGCCGGCGCGTCCGGCGCGCTCGCGGCCGGCGGCGCGCTGCCGCCGCCGGCCGTGAGCAGCAGGAACGCCGCCGCCGCGACGGCGAGGCCGGCGATCAGCGGCACCGCCGCGCGCGCCACGGCTCAGCCCAGCGCCGGGCGGTCGCGCCTCCGCCGCAGCGTGAGCGCCAGCACGGCGGCCGCCAGTCCGGCGAGCAGCGACGCGAGCAGCGCGGTCCAGGGGAAGCCGTCGTCGCTCCTGGCGGCCGCCGGCGCGCTCGCGCCCTCGCCGCCGATCGTCACCGCCGGGTAGTCGTGGACCCGCGAGAAGCCGTCGTCGATGGCGTAGGTCCAGCGGCCCGCGTCCGGGAAGACCGCTCGTGCCTCGTAGACGCCCGGCTGTCCGGCCGGCTTCGCCACGACGTGCTTCGTGTTGCCGGTCGCGCCGTTCGTGAGCGTGATCGAGGGCTCCAGGCCGTCGAGCGGGGTCCGGCCGTGCTGCAGGATCGTCAGCTCGACGTTCCACGGATCCCCTGGTCCGAGGCCGTCGGGCGTCGAGCTCAGCGACACCGTCGCCCAGCCGCCGGCCGCCGCGGCCGCCGGCAGCCCCAGCAGCCCCGCCGCCGCCACCAGGGCGGCGATCCACCATGCGCGCATCTCTCGCTCCTTCCTCGCGGGCGTACGACCCTTCTACGCCCGCGAGGGCAGCGAGGTTCCCTACACGCCGGCGGGCACCTCGGGCGGGTAGATCGTGCGCACGTAGTCGAGCACCATCCGGCCGGCGCCGAAGCCCGGACCGACCGTGCGCAGCGCGGCGCGGACCATCTCCAGCCAGCGCACCGGCAGGCCGTCGGCGTCGCGCTCGTAGAACGCGGGCAGCGCCTGCTCGAGCAGCAGCGAGTACAGCTCCTGCGCGTGGCGCCAGTCCTGCGCGCCGTGGTCGGCGTCGACCTCGCCGCCGATCGCCCAGCCGTTGGTGCCGTCATAGGCCTCCGGCCACCAGCCGTCGAGCACCGACAGCTGCAGGCCGCCGTTGACCGCCGACTTGATGCCCGAGGTGCCCGACGCCTCGAGCGGCGGCCGCGGCACGTTGACCCAGATATCGCAGCCGCGCGTCATCGCCGCGCCGAGCGCGACGTCGTAGTCGTCGAGGTAGACGACGCGACGGCCGACCTGCGAATGGCCCTTCATCTCGAACAGCCGCTGCACGAGCCGCTTGCCGTCGTCGTCGCGCGGGTGCGCCTTGCCGGCGAGGATGAACTGCACCGGGCGCTCGCCGTCGCCGAGCAGCGACAGCGCGCGGTCGACGTCGCGCAGCAGCAGGTCGAGGCGCTTGTAGGTCGCGACGCGGCGGGCGAAGCCGATCGTCAGCACGTCGGGGTCGAGCGCGTCGACGGCCGCGCGTACGTACTCGGGCGTGTCGCCGCGCTGCAGGCGCTCGGTCACGCTGCGCGCCTTGACGAGCGCGATCAGCTCGCGGCGCTGCGCGCTGCGGGCCTCCCACAGCTCGGCGTCGGAGATCGAGGCGACGCCATCCCAGGTGGAGGGCTCGACGGCGCGGCCGATCCAGCCCTCGCCCAGGTGGCGGTCGAGCAGCTCGCGCAGCGGGGCGCCGATCCAGGTCGGGATGTGCACGCCGTTGGTGACGTGCGCGATCGGCACGTCCTCGACGGCGCGGTCGGGCCACAGCTCCTGCCACATCCCGCGGGCGACCTCGCCGTGGCGCACGCTGACGCCGTTGGCGATCCGCGACGAGCGCAGCGAGAACTGCGTGACGCCGAACGGCTCGTGCTCGTCGTCCGGATGGGTGCGGCCGCGGCGGACCAGCTCACCGACGTCGACGCCCATCTCGCCGGCGATCCCGGCCAAGCGCTCGGCGACGTGGCCGGCGGGGTAGGTGTCGTTGCCGGCGGGCACCGGCGTGTGCGTGGTGAAGACGGTGCGGCGGCGGACGGCCTCGAACGGATCGTCCTCGGTCGAGGTGCGCGCCAGCTCGAGCGTCGCGAACGCCGCGTGGCCCTCGTTGAGGTGCACGACGCCGGGCTCGACGCCGAGCGCGTGCAGCGCGCGCACGCCGCCGATGCCGAGCAGCAGGTACTGGCTCAGGCGCACGTCGGGGTCGCCGACGTACAGGCGCGAGGTGATCCAGCGGTCCGCGACGTCGTTCTCCGGGCGGTCGGCGTCGAGCAGCAGCAGCGGCACGCGGCCGACGTCGACGCGCCAGATCTGCGCGACGAGGTCGCGGCCGGTTCCGAGCGGCACGGTGACGGTGACCGGCTCGCCGTCGTCGCCCGTGACGAGCGCGCCCGGGACGCGGTCCGGATCGGTGTCGACCCAGTACTCGTGCTGCCAGCCGGAGGCGTCGATGCGCTGGCGGAAGTAGCCGTGCCGGTACATCAGGCCGACCGCGACGAGCGGCAGCGCGAGGTCTGAGGCCTCCTTGAGGATGTCGCCGGCGAGCACGCCGAGGCCGCCCGAGTAGACCGGCAGCGAGCCGTGGACGGCGTACTCCGCGCAGAAGAAGGCGGCCGGCGACTCGTGGGAGACGGTCGCCTCCTCGAGCGTCTCGCGGGCGAGCGCCGCGTCGAGCTCCTCCTGGAGCTCCGCGAGCGCGCCGGCGAAGGCGGCGTCCTCGGCGGCGTCGGCGAGTCGCGAGGGGTGGACCTCCTGCAGCAGGCGGACGGGGTTGGCCGCACACGCCTGCCAGCGCTTGGGGTCGATCGAGGCGAAGAGCTCCGGCCCTCCGGGCGTCCACGACCAGCGGTAGTTGTAGGCGATCTCCGCAAGCGGCGCGAGCGGCTCAGGGAGGCGGGATCGGAGGGCGGCTGCCGCCGCGGCGAGATCTGTGGTACCGGCGTTCACGCGCTCACGTGTTACCAGACGCGCGCGCGGGGCTACTGCAGCGCGCCTGCGGCGTTGGCGGCGGGCGCCTCGAGCGCGCGCGGCACGAGCAGGCAGGTGATCGAGCCGATCGCGAGCCGCTCGGCCGCGCCGGGGCGCAGGTCGCCGGCGCCCGTGTGCGCCTCGCGCGCGGGCGCCTGCAGGCCGAACAGCTTGTGGCCGAACTCGGCAGCGTGCAGGCGCAGCGCGCGGCCCGCCTGCGGGCGCGAGAGGCGCCAGCCGGCGGCGACCATGGTCGCGCCGTGCCAGAGCTCCCAGCGCCAGCGCCCGAAGGGGAGCCGGCCGGGCGGGAGCGCGTAGAGCGCGTAGGCGAACTGGAGGCCTTCGACGGTCGGCATGCGGTACGTCACCACCGTATCGGCCGCACCCCGTCGGCTCATGACGGCGGACCCGCCGGTGCGGGGTGCGGAGGGCCACACCCGCGGGTACGGGATCCGGCGTGTGCAGACGCGGGCCTGCCCCCTGGGGGCGCGGCCCGCCGAGGAGGAGGCTGTGTCCATGTTCACCGCCGTCCCCAGCGCCAAGGCCAGCGAGCTCCATCGCAGCCAGCGCGCGCTCGTGGCCGCGAGCCTGCTCGCCTGCCCGCCGGTCTCCGGCGGCAAGCACAAGCGCGCGTAGCCTGAGTGCCCGTGTCGCCCACCGCCACCACGACGAGGGTCGTCCTCGAGCGCCGTTACAACGGCCCGCCCGAGACCGCCAACGGCGGCTACGCCTGCGGCGTCGTCGCGTCGCACGTGGATGGCCCGGCACACGTGAGCCTCCGCCGCCCGGTGCCGCTCGGCGCGCCACTCGAGCTCGAGCGCCACGACGACGGCCACGTCACCCTGCACGACGACGGGACCCTGATCGCGGAGGCCGACCCGGCGCTGCCGCTGGACGGGCTCGAGCCGCCGTACCGCCCGGCACTGGAGGAGGCCCGCGAGGCCGCCGCGCGCCGCCCGGGCGCCTGGCCGGCGGCATTCGACTCCTGCTGGGTCTGCTCGCCGCGCGAGGACGGGCTCGGCGTGCTGTTCGGCCCGCTGCGCGCGCGCCCGGACATGACCGCCGCGGTGCTGCACGCCGGCGAGGGCGGCACGCTCGCCCCCGAGCTGGTCTGGGCCGCGCTGGACTGCCCGAGCTACACGCCGCCGCTGTGGAGCAGCGACGTCCCGAGCCTGCTCGCGAGCATGTGCGCCGAGCTGCTCGAGCCGGTCCCGGGCGGCGAGCAGCTGGCCGTCGTCGGCTGGACGCTCGACTCCCAAGAACGCAAGCACCGCAGCGCCACCGCGATCCTTGCGCCCGACGGCCGCGTGCTCGCGCGCGCCGAGGCGCTGTGGATCCGCATGCGCGCCTGACCTCGCCTTCCGTTCACTCTGGACTTGCCTGCGCCCGTGGCTCCCGATTAGTGTCGGCTCAACAGCCGTCCAATCCATTGAGGGAGAGGTCTTACGTGACGGGACGTTGCAAAGCAGGGATCG
>Ga0126313_10002652_pt1 | contig 10108 bp, 11 predicted proteins | sample Plot105A_FD_89954 | JGI IMG/M metagenome (GOLD analysis project Ga0126313, IMG submission 89954) | Serpentine soil microbial communities from UC McLaughlin Reserve, CA, USA - Plot105A | ecosystem: Environmental > Terrestrial > Soil > Grasslands | place: USA: UC McLaughlin Reserve, Lake County... | reverse complement strand
GTGTCAGCGCGCGGTCGATCTGACGGATCGCCTTCGGCGGACGCTCACGCCGGTCGCGGCGCGGGTAGTAGACGTCGACGTCGACCCCGTTTTGATGCGACGCGTGCCCGATTCCGCCGAAGCGGGCGCCGAAGTCTCCGCCACGAGGGCGGGAGAGATCCCCGACGCCGACACGCGGCGCGTGCGGATGGGCTGCCGCGTACTGGCGCAGCACGAGCAACAGAGTCCGGATGAGGCGCGAGTTGCCGTAGCGCCGCCAGGCGCGGTTGGGTGAACGTCGGCGCACGAAGTCCCAGGTGAAGAAATGCTCGCCCTCGGCGTCGAGCCGAACGCCGCCGACGAGGCTGCCGGCCCATGGAAGGCCGAGCGAGCGAGAGCGGGGCTCTGCGGCTGCTGCGCCACACGCGAGCGTTGCGGCGATCAGGCACATGGCGATCGCTCTCGACGTCACACCGAAACCTACGCACAGCGAACGCTTGAGGTCCGCCCAGTTGACGACGACCGGCTGCTAGAGGCGACTAGCCGGGTAGCCGGAACTCGCCGCGCGCGACCACGACGGCCGAGCCGCCGACTTCGACGCGCTCGAGCTGCTCGGCGGAGCCGACGGCGCGCGCGTAGAGCGTCGAGGGGCGGCCGACCTCGACACCCTGGGAGATCTCGATCTCCTCGCCGAACGCGATCCGGCCGTGGCGCGCGAGGTGGACCGCCAGCGGTCCGGCCGCCGAGCCCGTCGCGGGGTCCTCGGCGACTCCGTCGGCCGGCGCGAACATCCGCAGCTTCCACCGCGCGCCGTCTCCGCCGAAGACATTCGTCCCCTCCACCCCTGGAAGCTCGCCGAGGGCGCCGAAGTCGGGTTTCAGCGCCGCGACCTCCTCCGGCGAGCCGAGGCCGACGTAGAGGTGCTTCACCCCGTTGTCGTAGAGCTCGACCGGCAAGGCCGACTTCGCCAGCCCGAGCGCCTCGAGGGCATCGCGTTCGTTCGCGTAGCGCTCGATCGTCGGCACCGGCTGCTCCATGCGGCCGAACGTGATGCGGCCGCTCTCGTCGCGTTCGAGCGTGACGGGGACGAGACCCGCGTTCGTCTCGAGGCGAATCATCCCGAGCTGCAGCGGCGCCGCGAGGACGAACGCGGTCCCGAGCACGGGGTGGCCGGCGAACCGCATCTCCACCGCAGGCGTGAAGATCCGCAGACGGACGTGGCCGCCCGCCTCCGGCGGGTAGACGAACACCGTCTCGGAGAAGTTCAGCTCGCGCGCGAGCGGCTGGAGGACGTCGTCCGGAATCTCACGGGCATCGGTGAAGACGGCGAGCTGGTTGCCGGCGAGCGGCGTCTCGGTGAAGACGTCGGCGACGACGTAGCGAAAGCTCGGCACGCCGGGAAGTCTTCCAACCGCAGCCCCTGTCTGACGTCGTAACCAGCGAACCATCGGTGCGGTCCGTCGGCGCGTGCTGACCCCCCAAACGCGCCGGGCCGGGCGCGTCTCACACGCTGCCCGGCCTCGACCGCGCCGAAGTAGCCTCTCCCCGTGAACGCCGTGGAGGTCCGCGGTCTCCGCAAGTCGTACGCCGACTTCGAGGCCGTTCGAGGGATCGACTTCGAGCTGCGCGCCGGCGAGGTCTTCGGCCTGCTGGGCCCGAACGGCGCCGGGAAGACCACGACCGTCGAGATCCTCGTCGGCTACCGGCGTAGGAACGCGGGCGAGGTACGCGTCTTCGGGGTCGATCCTGAGCACGCCGACCGGGGCTGGCGAGGCCGAATGGGGATCGTCCCGCAGAGCGGCGAGCTCTTCCCCAACCTCACCGTCATCGAGCACCTCGCGCTCTTCGCCGGGTATTACGACAACCCCCGGCCGCCGTCGGAGGTGCTCGCCCTCGTCGGGCTCGAGGAGAAGGCGCGCGCGAAGACGCGCACGCTCTCCGGCGGCCAGCGGCGGCGGCTGGACCTGGGCGTCGCCCTCGTCGGCGATCCCGAGCTGCTGTTTCTCGACGAGCCGACCACGGGCTTCGATCCGGGAGCGCGACGCGCGGCCTGGCAGACGATCCGCTCGCTGCGCTCGCTCGGCAAGACGATCCTCCTGACGACGCATTACATCGAAGAGGCGCACCAGCTCGCCGACCGCGTGGCGGTGCTGACCCGCGGGGAGATCGTGGCCTCGGGCACGCCCGCAGAGCTGATCGGCCAGGCGCCTTCGACCGTCATCCGCTACCGCCGGAACGGCGAGCAGGTCGCCCTGGAGACCGAGGAGCCGGTACGCGTCCTCCACGAGCTGACGGCGGAGGCGCTCCGCGACGGGCTCGAGCTCGACGGGCTCGAGGTCCATCGGCCGACGCTCGAGGACGTCTACCTCTCCCTCACGGAGAAGCCGGCGGAGTGAGGCTCTTCCTGCACCAGCTGAAGGCGGAGCAGAGGCTCTTCTGGCGGAGCCGCGAGCTGGCGTTCTTCACGTTCCTCCTGCCGATCCTCTTCTTCCTGCTGCTCGGCTCGGCCTACGGCGACGACGAGATCAACGGCGTCGACGGCTACCAGTACCTCCTTGCCGGAATGATCGGCTACGGCGCCGCGTCGACGACCTTTGCCGGCCTCGCGCTCCTGCTCGTGATCCGCCGCGAGTCCGGCGTGCTCAAGCGCCTGCGCGCGACGCCACTTCCGCCCTCGACGTACGTCGCCGCCGTGCTCGCCTCGATCATCTTCATCTTTCTCCTGGAGGCGGCGATCCTGGTCGCGATCGGGCGCTTCGCGTTCGACGTGCCGATGCCCGACTCGTTCTCGTCGCTCGTCCTCGTCGTGCTGCTCGGGGCCGCGTCGTTCGCGGCGCTCGGCATCGGCCTGACCGCGCTGATCAAGAGCGCAGAAGGCTCCTCAGCCGTGGTGAACGCGATCTACCTGCCGCTCTCGTTCATCTCCGGCGCGTTCTTCTCGGAGGACACATTCCCGGAAGTCCTCCAGAAGCTGGGCGCGCTCCTGCCGCTCAGCCACCTGATCCGCCTGACGCGCGACGTGATGGTCTACGACGACGCGATCTGGGAGCACCTCGACGACGTCGCGGTCATCGCCGCCTGGGGCATCGTCGGGCTCGTGGTCGCCATGCGCGGATTTCGCTGGGAGCCCCGAGAGCGTTAGAGCTCGCTTCAGGATGGGGCTCGTCGCAGGCGTGCGATTGGTGGATGCGAGCAAGGACGCAGGGAGCGCCCATATCGGGAGAGATATGGGCGATCAGGGACGCAGCGTCGCGCCGCCCAGCGCGGCCCGGCGGCTCAGCACCATTCTGGAGTGAGCTCTAGTTAAGCGGTTCCGACTTTGGGGAACGAAATGGACCATGGAGCCTGACCTCGACACGCTCGCCTTCGCGGTGCACGAGCACCAGCCGCCCGCGCTCGAGGTGCGGGTCAACTTCGGGATGTTCGCGGGGCGCGGCGCCACGCCCGCCGAGATCGACGAGCTCGCGACGCAGGTGCTCGAGAAGGTGGGGTCGGTGTCGATCGTCTCCGAGGAGCGTCACGAGATCGACAGCCACTCGGAGGCGTCGATCCACCAGGTGCGCATCGAGGTCGACTCCGAATCGCTTCCGGAGGATCGTGGCCGCCGCGAAGAGCTCGCGGGCCGCCTGATCGAGATTGCCGAGCGCTGGGCCGACGCGTGCATCGCCCAGCGCCAGGTCGGGCTCACCTAGGAGCCGGCTGCTCCATCCGCGCCGCGAGGCGCCCGAGCGCCCGCTCGGCGTGGTGCGTTGCCACTTGACCGAGCGCCTGGCTGCCGAGACCCGCGAACAGCCCGGCGGCGTCGACCTCGGCCTGCCAGCGCATCTGAGTCCCCGCTCCGTCCGGCTCGAGGTCGAAGGAGCTGTCGACCGAGACCCTGCCGCCGAGGCTCTTGCCCCACGCTCGCAGCCGCGCGTGCTCGGGCTCGCGGAGATCGTCGAGTCGCACCGAGAACTTGAGGCGGAAGCCGCCGGGGAGCGGCGGCTTGACGAGCACCGTCCATTCGCTCGACGCGGCCTCGACCAGTTCAATCGCGGCGAACGCCGCCGAGATCTCTTCCGGATCCGTCAGCGCCCGGTAGACCTCCTCCGGCGCGGCGTCGAAGCGCCTCTCCCCCTGGATGTGCACGCGCGAAGGCTAGTGCGTACGCCGTAGCCGCTCGCGAACGGCGACGCGCGTGCCGTTGTCCCGTGACGCGCTGCTTCCGCGGCTAGACAACCTGGAAGCGCGCGCAGCTCGTGGCGCGATTGCCCGTGCGATCCCACGCCGTCACGCACAGCCGGTACGGACCGGGATGCAGCGAGCGCGAGAGCGCGGTCCGGCTGTCGAAGCGCTGTTTCACGCCCCACCGGACGCGCTTCAGGAGCGTCATCGTGCGAAAGACGAGCTGGTTGCGGTAGGCGAGGTCGACCTGCATCCGCGCCTCGCCGCGATCGTCCGCGACGCGGGCGACGAAGACGACCTTCCTGCCTCGCGTTCCGCTTCCGGCGTAAGCCTGAACATGTGGTCGCTGCCGGTCCGGGCCCAGCCGCGGCGCCACGCCCTGGAACAGCCAAGTCGCGCTCGTCGTAGTCACCGCACCGGCAAGGCTCACGCGCCAGTAGTGCCGCCCGAGGTAGGAGCGGCTCGCGCGGAATGCGGTCCAGCAACTCGCGCTCGATGCCGCGCATTGGCGACTCGTGGTCGTCACGTCCTCCGTGAAGGCCAGGTCGGTTGCGACCTGATGCGTGACCGTGACCGGTGTCTGGGCATTCGTCGGCGCGTCCATCCGCCAGGCAAAGCTCGGCGGCCCCTCGACGAGTGTGCCGTTCGCCGGGCCGAGCAGAGTCACTGCGGGCTGCGGCGCGGCGTCGGCGGCACCGCTCAGCGCAACGGCGGCGAGCGCAAGTGACGAGATCCGGGCGGCGGACACGGGCGGCCTCCCGGGCATCGGCAGCCGGATCGGGGCAGGCATCCCTCAGACGAGGGAGGACGGACAGGATTCGCTCTACGGACGCGATCCAGATCATCCGCGCGGTTCTGGAGCGGCGAGCGCATGATGGCTCGGCGAAGGAACCTGCGAACCGCCGGCGAATGGCAGTCTTCCGGAGGAGGATCGCATGCGCAGATCGCGAGCTCGGCGGTGACGGAGGATCGGCAGCGGCTTCACCGGCGCGTTGTTGCCGCCGTGGCCCTGGCGCTGCTCTTTGCAGGGCTGCTCATGGCCCTGTCGCTCGTCCTCGTCGGGCTGGCGATCCTCGCGCTGACCGTGGTCGTGCTGCTCGGAGCCGGGACGGTATCCCTCGTGCGACGCGTCGACACCCGACCTGCGCTCGAGTTCATGGCCACGTCGACGGCCACGGCGTCCCGGGCCGGGCGCAGGCGCGGTGCGAGGCTTCGGGGCTGGACGGCAGGTGCGCCACGCCGGACGCGAGGCGTCACGAAACGCGCGTTCGACCGCACCGCGGGGGTTCGAGGCTGGACGGCAGATGCGCCGCGCCGGACGCGAGGCTTCGCGACGGGCGCGTTCGACCGCTCCGTGAGCGGCATGTACGGGGTCGGCCTCATCAAGCGACAATCACTCGACCCGCGGCAGCGTGCACACGCCCTCAACCAGCGCGGCGCGCGGCTTCGGCGCGAGGGCAATGCCGAGGAGGCGGCAGAGCAGCATCGGGCCGCACTCGACATCGTCCGCGACCTGGGCGACCAGCGTGCCGAGGCCCTGACGCTCAACAACCTCGGGCTCGCCCTCGCCCACACCGGCGCAGAGCGGGCGGCGCTCGAGTACCTCGAGCAGGCGGTCGGCGTCCTGCGCGAGCTCGGCGACGAGGAGCACGAGGGACAGGCGATCGCCAATCTCGGCCTCGTCTACCGCCGCTGGGGGCAGGGCGACGAGGCCGCGACGCTCTTTCAGGAAGCGCTCGAGAAGCTGCCGCCGGCTTCGCCGGCTTATCGTCAGGTCGAAGAGGAGCTCCGCCGGGCCGGTTAGCTCGCGAGGCGTAGCGCCGCGAAGGCCGCCGCGTCGGCCATCTGGCCGAGGATCCGCACGTTGACGTTCGAGAGGGTGTCGCAGGCCTGGTGGTAGCACGCGTCGTACGGCCGGTTCGCGCCGCCGCCGAAGCGGCGTGCAAGCCCGGGCTCCTTGCGCGCGTCCGCGCCCGTGAAGAGCCCGCCGACGGGAATACCGGCACGTGCGAACGGCGCGTGGTCCGACGACCCTTCGAGCGAGACCTCCTCCACCGCCTGCCCGTGAGCGGCGAAGTAGGCGCGGAACAGGTCCTCGATGCGCTTCGAGCCGGACGGGCCCTTGTCGCCGTCGTAGACGAAGCGCCCGAAGTTCGGGGAGCCGACCATGTCGAAGTTGAGAACGGCGCGGAGCTGCGTGCGCTGCTGAGCGCTCAGGCTCTGGACGTAGGCGGAGGAGCCGACGGGGCCGAGCTCCTCGGCGCCCCAGAAGGCGAAGCGGAGGCCGTGCCGCGGCCGCAGGCCGAGCCGCCGAGCCTGCCGCGCGATCTCCAGCACGAGCGCCGACCCCGATCCGTTGTCGTTGATCCCGGGCCCGATCGCGACGGAGTCGAGGTGTGCACCCACCAGAATGGCGCCGCCCCTCCCCGGCAAGTCCGCGAGCACACTCGCGCCCCTCGCGCGCCGGGTCACAGCTGACACCGCGATCCGCACGCGGACGCTTCCGGCCTGCGCCGAACGCGCGAGCTCGCCGCCCAGTGACGCCGAGACCCCGAGCACCGGAATGCCGATGCCGGGGCGGACGAGCGTTCCGAGCACCGGCGCCGCTCGCCCCGGCCCGCCCTCGTTCGCGATCAGGACCGCGCTCGCCCCGGCCGCGCGTGCGTTTCGTGCCTTCAGGAACATGAAGCAGGTGCCGCGCCGCACGAGAGCGACTGCGCCGCGCGGGAAGCCGCTGAACGCCGATGGCTCGCAGGCGCTCGAGGCCGACGTGGGCTCGACGGACGCCACTCGTGCGGTGACGTCTCCGCCGCCCGAGTAGCGCATCGTGACGAAGTCGCGCCCGCTCCGGTACCGCTTCGCCGCTGGGGCGAGGCGCTGGAACCTAGCCGGCCGCGTCTCACGGAACCGATTGAACGAGAACGACTGGAGCCGAGGTCGGTACCCGGCCCGGCGGAGCTGCCCGGCCACGTAGGCAACTGACTGCTGGTAGCCGCGCGTACCGGCCTCGCGCGTGCCGCCGTTGTGGTCGGCAATAGCCGCGAGGGCGGCGAGATGAGCCGTCAAGCGTTCCGACGTGATCGCACGCAAGAGCAGATCGGGGCCTGGCGCCGCAGCGCGGGCGGGCGACATTGCCGGCCCCTCGCTGCGCGCGCACGCGGCCCCGGCAACAAGCACTGCACAGACGCCGATCATGAGCGCGCCGCCTCGCACCTGTCTTTTACGACGGCGTCAGCGGGCGGAAGTTGATCGTCCGGACCGCGGATTAGGCCGTGATCAGTCTGCGTTCGCGCGCCCGCGGGCTCAGTGGATAGAGCAGCGGCGCTCCGCGACTAGGTGGCCGGCCGCCTCCCCACGACCATCCGGTAGATGACGAGCAAGATGATCGCGCCGACGATCGCCGTCAGCCACGAGCTGATGTCGAAGAACTCATCCAGCGGGTCCGCGTCGAAAAGCACTTGCGCGAGGAACCCTCCCAGGATCGCGCCGACGACGCCGATGATCGTCGTCACGATGAAGCCGCCGGGATCGTCACCGGGCAGGAGGGCCTTGGCAATTGCCCCTGCCAGGGCGCCGAGGATGATGAACGCGATGATGCCCATTTTGTCTCCCTTCGAGTTGACCTCAGCGGAATTCCCGGCCAGCCACCACCGGAAACTCGACGCCGCCGTTCGAGTCTGGGCCGGGCACTCTGACGCTGCCCAGGTTGTGCGAACATATGTTCGTGCAGGACGAGGCGACGATCTTGCATGCCGACGTCGACGCATTCTTTGCGGCGGTCGAGCAGCGGGACGACGCCAACCTGCGCGGCCGGCCGGTGCTCGTCGGCGGTGGCGTCGTTCTCGCCGCGAGCTACGAGGCGAAGGCGCACGGCGTCGACACGGCGATGAGCCTCGCACTCGCCCGCCGCCTGTGCCCACACGCGATCGTCGTCCGGCCGCGCATGTCGGCCTACTCCGAGGCGAGCAGGGAGCTCTACCGCGTGTTCGACGACACGACGCCACTGGTGGAGGGCATGTCGATCGACGAGGCATTCCTCGACGTCCGCGGCCTTCGACGGCTGTCGGGCAGTCCCGTCGAGATCGCGCGGCGCCTGCGGTACCAGGTGCGCGAACGGGTCGGTCTGCCGATCACCGTCGGCGTCGCGAGAACGAAACACCTCGCCAAGGTCGCGAGCGGCGTCGCGAAGCCCGACGGCCTGCTCGTCGTGCCGCCCGATCGCGAGCGCGCCTTCCTTCACCCGCTGCCGGTCGAAAGGCTCTGGGGTGTGGGGCGAGTCACAGCCGGCAAGCTGCACAGCCTCGGGATCGAGACCGTCAGCCAGGTGGCCGACCTGCCCGAGGCGACGCTCGTGTCGCTGCTCGGCCGTGCCTCCGGACGGCATCTCGACGCGCTTGCTCACAACCGGGACCCGCGTCGCGTGGATGTTCGACGGCGCCGGCGCTCGGTGGGCGCGCAGCGCGCACTCGGCCGCGCGCCGAAATCGCTCGAGGACGTCGACGCGTCTGTGATCGCGCTCGTCGACCGGGTCACCCGCCGCATGCGGGCTGCGGGGCGAGTCGGTCGGACCGTCGTGCTCCGGCTGCGCTTCGAGGACTTCTCCCGCGCCACCCGCTCGGAGACGCTGCTGCACCCGACCGCCAACACGAACGCGATCCTCACGGCGGCGAGGGAGCTGTTGACGATCGCCGTGCCGATGATCGAACGGCGTGGCATCACCCTCGTCGGCGTCGCCGTCAGCAACCTGGGCGACGGACGCGGGATCCAGCTCGCCCTGCCGCTCGACAATCCCTACAGCGATGCGCTCGACGCGGCAGTCGACGAGGTGCGCCTGCGGTTCGGCTCGACGGCGATCACCAGGGCCGTGCTCCTTGGCCGTGACTCCGGCGTGACGATGCCGCTACTGCCTGACTGATTTGCGGAACGAACATATGTTCGCTTTCATCTGCTGGGTGCAGCTTGCGCTCGATGCCCTCGATCGCCTGGTGGACACGCTCGAAGAGCGCGGCCCGATGTCGGCGGGCGAGGCTGCGCGGTCGCTCTTCGCCACCTCCTCGATCTCCGACGGCCTGGCGTGCTCCCTCCTCGCGGACGTCACCGCTGGCGACAGCCGAGTCGCTTGCAGCGGAACGACCGTCTCCCTGGCCACGTCGCGCGCCGACTCGCTGCTCGAGGAAGCCGCATTCGTCGTCTTCGACCTCGAAACCACGGGCCTGTCGGCCGTGCAGTGCGGGATCTGCGAGGTCGGCGCCGTGCGCGTGCGGGCGCTCCAGCCTGTCGACTCCTTTCAGTCCCTCGTCAATCCGGGAGTCGCGCTGCCCGAGCCGGTCGCGCGGCTGACGGGGTTGCGGGAGCAGGAGCTGCGGCGCGCACCTTCCGTTTCGAGCGTGCTCACACGGTTCCTCGCCTTCGCCGGGGACGAGCTTCTCGTCGCGCACAACGCGCGGTTCGACCAGCGCTTCCTCGAGCGTCAGCTGCTCCTCCGGCACGGCCGGCGCCTGTCAGAGCCGCCGCTTTGCACCGCGGCCCTCGCCCGTCGGCTGCTCGAGGGGCGCCTGCGCCGCGTCGGGCTCGCCTCGCTCGCACAGTTCTTCGGCGTTTCGAGCCGACCGTGCCACCGCGCGCTGCCGGACGCCGAGGCGACCGCCGAGGTGCTTGTGCACCTGATCGGGCTCGCCCAGGAGATCGGCGCCAGGCGGCTCTCAGACTTGCGCGCGCTCGTCGCGCCGCGCAAGCGTCGCGTCTACGGCAAGCGCACGCTTGCCAGCGGCGCCCCGACTCGCCCCGGCGTCTACCTGTTCCGCGACCGCCACGACCAGGTGCTCTACGTCGGCCGTGCGCGCGATCTGCGCGCACGGCTTCGCTCGTACTTCCGCAGCGACCGTCAACGGCCGTCGGTGGAGGCGGCGCTGCTCGCGCTCGAGCGAATCGAGTGGCGCGTACTGGGCTCCGAGCTCGAGGCGGC